>Ga0187858_10001209_pt1 | contig 29685 bp, 28 predicted proteins | sample June2016WEW_8_15_FD_133015 | JGI IMG/M metagenome (GOLD analysis project Ga0187858, IMG submission 133015) | Peatland microbial communities from SPRUCE experiment site at the Marcell Experimental Forest, Minnesota, USA - June2016WEW_8_150 | ecosystem: Environmental > Terrestrial > Soil >...
CCCAACCCGTCCCGGCCCGCCCAACCCGTCCCGGCCCGCCCAACCCGTCCCGGCCCGCCCAACCCGTCCCGGCCCGCCCAACCCGTCCCGGCCCGCCCAACCCGTGCTGCGCTGTCCCGGCACCGACGCTACCCTGCCGGAGTGATCAGGTGGCGAAGTGGCGTAGTTTCCGGGCGGCGGCGTGAGTGGCCCGGCGCGGTCGAGCTTGACGTGGATGTCGATGGCCAGCTGATCCGCGCGCTGGCCTACCCGGCGCTGACCGGCACTCCGCGGCCTGGGGACCGCGTGCTGCTGAACACGACTGCCCTCGATCTCGGGCTGGGCACTGGCGGATATGCGCTGGTCATCGCGATCCCGGATCGGCTGCCTGCCGACCAGCCCGGCGGCGGCCACCTGATCAAGGCCAGGTACACGCCGCTGCAGGCCTGCGTGCCGGGCGCCGATGAGCAGGGCTCGCCGCACCATGATCTGCTGCGGGACGCCGATAATCTGGGCGGGATGCCCGTCGTGGTCGCCGACCTGCATTCGGCGCTCCCGGCCGTGCTGGCCGCCTACTATGCAGAACGCCCCCGCCAGGCCGGCCGCCCCGGCCCCGGCAGCGCATCGGGCCCCGTCAGCCGGTCAGGCACTGCGTGCTACGTCATGCAGGATGGCGCCGCGCTGCCCGCATGGTTCTCCCGCACGATCGCCGGCCTGACGCAGGCCGGCTGGCTGGCCGGGACCGTGACGGTCGGGCAGGCCTTCGGGGGCGACCTCGAGGCGGTCACCCTGCACAGCGGGCTGCTAGCGGCCCGGCACGTGCTCGGTGCCGAGATGGCCGTTGTCGCCCAGGGGCCGGGCAATCTGGGCACCGGGACCCGGTGGGGGTTTTCCGGCGTCGCGGCAGGCGATGCGGTGAACGCTGCCGCCGTGCTCGGCGGCAGGCCGGTCGCCTCGCTGCGGATCAGCGAGGCGGACCGCCGGGAACGGCACCGGGCGGTCTCGCACCACAGCCTGACCGCGTACGGGCGGGTGGCGCTGGCCCGGGCCGATGTCGTGGTACCCGACCTGCCCGGCGATTTCGGCGCGCAGGTGCGGGCCGCTGCCGCGGTACTTGGCACCCGGCACAACCTGGTCCGGGTCAGTGTCGAGGGCCTGGCCGCGATCCTGCGGGCATGTCCGGTGCCGCTGTCCACCATGGGCCGCGGCCTGGAGGACGATCTGGCTTACTTCCTCGGCGCGGCGGCCGCGGGCCGGCATGCGGCGGCACTGATCGAAGCCGCACCGAACGCAGCAGTACCGAACGCGCTGGCACCGAATGAGAGCGAAGGGACTGGCCCGGAGTGAATGACCTGCGTTTCGACCTGGAGCGGTCGGCGGTCCGGGTGGTCCTGCAGGACGCCGGCGGCCGGGTGCTGCTCTTCCGCGCGGTGCTGGAGTCGCGCTCGCCCGTCGGCTGGTGGGAACTGCCGGGCGGCGGGATCGACCCGGGCGAGACGTACCTGGAGGCCGCCGTGCGCGAGCTGCGGGAGGAGACCGGCCTGCAGGTCGGTCCCGAGCGATTCGGGCCGCCGCGCTGGCGCCGCTCGGCGACCTGGTATGGCCGCGGCCTGCGGCGGCTGCAGCACGAGGTGGTCGTGCGCGCGGACGTTCCCGGCCACCGGCCCGAGATCAGCCACGCCGGCCAGACCGCGAATGAGCTGGAGGAGTACGTCGGCTCGCGCTGGTGGGAGGTCGCCGACATCGTGGCCAGCACCGAGCGGTTCTATCCCGGCCGGCTGCCTGCCCTGCTGCCCGCTTTCCTGGCCGGTGAGGACATCGATGAGCCGTTCGAGCGCTGGAACTGACCCGGTCCGTGCCCGCCGGGCGGGGCGCGGAAGAATTGACTGGGTCCGGCTCGGCCGGGCCGGACCTGGACCTTCCGGTCCAGCAGCCACCACCGAGGAGTCGAGATGCGCTTCGCTCGGATAGCCCGCCAGCTGCCGGCCAGGCTCGCGGCGGGCTCCTTCATCCTCAATTCCGGGATCGGCAAGTGGTCGGCCGATGAGCAGACGGCCGGCGGGCTGCACGGGATGGCCGTGACCGCCTACCCGTTCCTCGGCCAGGTCAAGCCGGCCGACTTCGCCCGGCTGCTGTCGGCCGGCGAGATCGCCGTCGGCACGATCCTGTTGCTGCCGTTCGTGCCGGAGGCCGTGGCCGGAGCCGCCCTGACGGCCTTCTCCGGCACGCTGCTCGGCCTGTACTGGCGGACCGATGGCCTGCACGAGCAGGGCAGCCCGCGGCCCACCCAGGCGGGCATTCCGCTGGCCAAGGACGCGTGGCTGCTCGGCATCGGGCTCAGCCTGATGATCGACGGCCTGACCAGCGACTAGGGCGTCACGCGGTCGGCGACTCCGCGTCCAGGATGTCGATGACGAACACCAGGGTGTCCGTTCCCTTGATCCCGGCCTGGGAGTTGCCGGCCTTGCCGTAACCGTAGGCCGGCGGGATCACCAGCATGACCCGGCTGCCGACGGTGACTCCGGGCAGGCCGTCGTTCCAGCCGGGAATCACCTGGCCGCCGAGCTGGAAGGCGAACGGCTGGCCGGCCGTCGTCGCCGCCGGCCAGGTCGAGTTGAAGACCTTGCCGGTCCGCCAGTTCACGGCGACGTACTGGGCGACGATGGTCTGGCCCTTGGCGATCTTCGGCCCGGAGCCCTTGATCAGGGTCGTGACGGCGAGCTTGGACGGCGGCGACGTCTTCGGGATGGTGATGACGGGGGCGGTGCCGCTCGCCGCGCTGACCGTCGGCAGGGCGCCGCCGCCGTTCGAGACGTGCGTGCCGGACGCGGATGCGGACGGCGCGAACTGCTTGATCAGGTCGATGACCCAGACCGTCGTGTCCGAGCCGCTGACGCCGATCTGCGAGTTGCCGGAGGTCCCGTAGCCGTACTTGGGCGGCAGCACGGCCAGGATCCGGCTGCCCATCTTCGCGCCCTTGAGCGCGGTGGCCAGCCCGGGCAGGCCGACCTGCGCCGGCACCAGCTGCGGAGCCGACTGAAAGGTGCTGTCCAGCAGCTTGTGCGTCTTGCCGCTCCAGACGTAGATGGCCAGGTTGGCCAGCGCGGTGTTGGTCGATGCCAGCACGGGACCGCTGCCCTGGATCTCCGTCTTCACCGCGAGCTTGCTGCCGGCGTCCTGCTTGGGGATGGTGACGTTGGGCGACTTACCGAAGGACCCGGATACCGTCACCGACTGATTGGCGCTCGCGCCCGACGACGACGAGCCGCAGCCCACCAGGGCCACGGAGGCAAGCAAAGGTACCAGGAGCGCAGCGGCCGTGCGTCGCATGAAAATCCTCAGGGTTTAGGGTCTGGAGCCCCGCCAGCCTACCCGCTCACGGGCCGCGGCAAGCTGAAAGGACGCTGAGCGCAGCGGCCGCCTGCCTCCCCGCTCGCGGCGCCTCAGCCCAGCCCGGCGAGCAGGTTCTTGTTCCAGACCAGGACAGCGTAGGGCCCAACATAGTAGATCCGTGCGGGCTGGCCGAAGGCGGTGCGCAGGCTGGCGGGCGAGGGGAACATGCTGCCGCCAGGACCGGAGTCGGTGAGCACGACGAAGTTGGCCTGCTGCCGCGCGGGGCTGTACCAGCCGGACTGCGCTTCCCAGTCGCCGCTGACGATGGTGCCCCCGGCCTGTGCCAGCGGGCGGATCCGCACGCCGTCGTTTTCCAGCGTGGTCCCGCTGGCCTGCCAGTAGCCGCTCAGCCCGGACCGCAGATGATGCGCGGCCAGCCAGGAAGCCAGCGGGGCGTCCTGCGCGGGAACGGGCGGCTGGGCGACGACCTGGACCAGGCTGATGATGAAGGCGGCCAGGACGACCAGCAGGCCCTGCAGCAGCCGCGCCCGGATCAGCCGCCCGGCGAGCAGCCGGCCCGCCAGGGCGGCACTGAGCGGCAGCACGGCGATCATCTCCCTGGTGGTGCCGAGGTCACCGGCCTTGGATCCGAACAGGTAGCCGGCCAGGCTCAGCAGGATTCCGGTCACCAGCAGCTGGGCCACCAGGTCAGCCGCGGCGAACCGGCGCAGTGCCGCGCAGACCGCCCAGGCGGCCAGGCCGACGCCGGCCAGGTGCAGGATGGCCAGCGCGGCCGCGAGGCCCGCGGTATCGCCGAAGAAGCTGGCCCCGAAGAGCAGCGCGATGCCCTGCGCCAGCAGGGACAGGTGACCCGGCAGCTGGCCGAACGGCGCCAGCTGGTTGTCCACGGGATAGACGTAGAAGCCGCCGTGCGCGGTGATCGCGGCCAGCGCCCGGCTGGCGGCCTGTACCGCGGCCAGGCCCGCCGCGACCAGGGCCAGCTCGTACCACGCCGACCTGAGCCGGCTGCGCTCCCGGATGACGACCTGGTAGCCCCGCACCGCCCCGACCACGACCAGCGGCATGATGCCGGTGATGATCGTGATGCTGTCCGCCATCACGGCCAGCGACAGCAGCAGCCCGGCGCCGAGCGGCGCATACCAGCGGCGGCGCCCGTGATCGAGCAGGATCCAGGCCACCAGCACGGGCACCGAGCTGCCGGCGTGATCCGGCGAGAGCAGCAGCACCGGCGCCGCGCTCTGCTGCGGCGCCAGCATGATGCCGCCCGCGATCACGGCCCTCGCCACTCCCTCGCCGCCGGTCGCCGTGCCCTTGGCCAGCCGCGCGGCCAGCAGCACCAGCAGCGCGTAGGTCATCGCCGCGGCGACGTGCACGTCGTCAGGGCCGAGCCCGCGCCACAGCTCGACCAGCATGTACTGCGGCAGCTCGGTCGTGTAAAAGGAGACGTCCGACAGCCGCCAGCCGCGCAGCAGCAGGTTGCCGTGCAGCATCGCCCAGGCCTGCAGGGCATTGGAGGCGCCGTCGGAATTGACCGGGACGGTCCGCGACACGTGCAGGTAGCACGTGTACAGGACGAGGCCGGCCAGGCACCAGATGACCAGGCCGACCAGCACGTCAAGGCGCAGCCAGCGCGGGCGGCCCAGCGTGGGGAGACGCAGCGTCGGGAGACACAGCGTGGGGAGACGCAGCGTCGGGAGACGCAACCGCGGCCGGCGCAGCTGGCGCCGGTGCAGCTGCGGGCGGCGGATCCGCGGCCGGCGCCAGCGCGGCCAGCGCCAGCCCGGCCGGCGCAGCACAGGCCGGCGGAACTGCGGCCAGCGCCAGGGTGGACTGGGAATCCGGGGCAGCGGCCAGGCCGGGCCCGGCAGCGCGCGGCGCAGTTCCGGGCTGCGTAAGGCTGCTCGCAGGCCGGGACGGCGGAACCAGGCCGCAGGCCGGGACCGCGCCAGCCAGCCTGGGGCCGCCGGGAGCCCCGGCCGCCCGGGCGGCAGCCATCTCAGCTGCCGCAGTTCCCATCGGACTGGCCTGATCCGGGTCCAGCTCATGTCAGCCCGGCATGCATCGGACCCTCAACGAACTAACCCCCCGGCTCTAGCTCGCGCGCGCAGCAAGCCGGATGGTCTCGCAGGAAGCCCAGTCCCGGCAGGCGCGTCAGCAGCCTAGCAACTCTGGGTATGTCGGCGAGAGCAGAAAGTAATCACTGCTACATGCCGGCGATCAGCTTCTCCACTCGCTCGTCGACCGAGCGGAACGGGTCCTTGCACAGCACCGTGCGCTGGGCCTGGTCATTCAGCTTCAGGTGGACCCAGTCCACGGTGAAGTCACGGCGGCGCTCCTGGGCCCGGCGGATGAACTCACCACGCAGCCGGGCCCTGGTCGTCTGCGGCGGCACCGACTTCGCCTCGAAGATGTCGATGTCCCGGCAGACGCGCTCGACCGAGCCGCGCTGCTGCAGCAGGTAGTACAGCCCGCGGCCGCGGTGCACATCGTGGTAGGCGAGGTCAAGCTGGGCCACCCGGGGCGCCGAGAGGGCCAGGTCATGCTTGGCCCGGTAGCGCTCGATCAGCTGGAACTTGGTCACCCAGTCGATTTCCCGCGCGACCAGATTGAGGTCCCCCGTCTCGACCGCCCGCAGCGCCCGCTGCCACAGGTCAAGGACCCGCTCGGTGACCGCGTCGCCGCCGCCCTTGCGGTCGATGAAGTCCCTGGCCTTCGTCAGGTACTCCTGCTGAATATCCAGCGCGCTGACCTCGCGGCCGTTGGCCAGCCTGACCTTCCTGCGGCCGGTCATGTCGTGACTCACGTCCCGGATGGCCCGGATCGGGTTCTCCAGGGTCAGGTCGCGCATCACCGTGCCCGCCTCCACCATGCGCAGCACCAGGTCGGTCGCGCCGACCTTGAGCAGCGTGGTGGTCTCGCTCATGTTCGAGTCGCCGACGATCACGTGCAGCCGCCGGAACCGCTCGGCGTCCGCGTGCGGCTCGTCGCGCGTGTTGATGATCGGGCGCGACCTGGTGGTCGCCGATGAGACGCCTTCCCAGATGTGCTCGGCCCGCTGGCTGACGCAGTAGACGGCGCCGCGCGGCGTCTGCAGCACCTTGCCCGCCCCGCAGATGATCTGGCGGGTGACCAGGAAGGGAATCAGCACGTCGGCCAGCCTGCCGAATTCGCCGTGCCGGCCGACCAGGTAGTTCTCGTGACAACCGTAGGAGTTCCCGGCCGAGTCGGTGTTGTTCTTGAACAGGTAGATGTCCCCGGCGATGCCTTCCTCGCGCAGTCTCCGGTCGGCATCGACGAGCAGCCCTTCCAGGATCCGCTCCCCGGCCTTGTCGTGCGCGACCAGGTCCACCAGGCTGTCGCACTCTGGCGTCGCGTACTCAGGGTGGCTGCCGACATCCAGGTAGAGCCGCGCGCCGTTGCGCAGGAACACGTTGCTGCTGCGGCCCCAGGACACCACCCGGCGGAACAGGTAGCGCGCCACCTCGTCCGGCGAGAGCCGGCGCTGCCCGCGGAACGTGCAGGTGACGCCGTACTCGTTCTCCAGCCCGAAGATCCGCCTGTCCATCGGCGCCCGCTACCAGTCCACCGCGATGTACTTGGTCTCGGTGAACTCAAGCAGGCCCTCGTGCGCGCCCTCGCGGCCGAGACCGGACTGCTTGACACCGCCGAACGGAGCCGCCGGGTCAGACACCACGCCCCGGTTGATGCCCACCATGCCGGACTCCAGCGCCTCGGCGACCTGCAGGGCCCGGCGCAGATCGCCGCTGTAGACGTAAGACACCAGGCCGTACTCCGTGCTGTTGGCCAGCGAGATCGCCTGCGCGGTGTCAGCGAACCGCACGATCGGCGCGACCGGCCCGAAGATCTCCTCGCCCAGGATGCCGGCGTCGGGCGGCACGTCGTCGAGCACGGTCGGCTGGTAGAAGTATCCGCGCCGCTCGGGCGCCCGCCCGCCGGTCAGCACCCGGCTGCCGTCCTTGACCGCCGACTCGACCAGGCTGGCGACCTTCGACCTGGTGTCCTCGTTCACCAGCGGGCCGAGGTCCACGCCGTCCTCCAGGCCCGGGCCGACGCACAGCCCGCTCAGCCGCTCGGCGAGCCTGGCCGAGAACTCGTCAGCGGCCGACTCGTGCACGTAGAAGCGGTTGGCGGCGGTGCACGCCTCTCCCCCGTTTCGCATCTTGGCGACCAGGGCGCCCTCGATGGCCGCATCGATGTCGGCATCACCGAAGACCAGGAAGGGCGCGTTGCCGCCGAGTTCCATCGAGCAGTTGGTCACCGTGTCGGCCGCCGTCTTCAGCAGCAGCCGCCCGACCTCGGTCGAACCGGTGAAGGAGAGCTTGCGCACCCGCGGGTCGGCCAGCATCGCGCTGGTCAGCGCGCCCGGATGAGTCGTCGGCAGCACGTTGACCACGCCGCCCGGCACGCCCGCCTCGGCGAGGATCTGGGCCACCGCCAGCGCCGTCAGCGGGGTCTCCTTGGCCGGCTTGAGTACCACCGTGCACCCGGCTGCGAGAGCCGGGCCGATCTTGCGGGTGGCCATCGCGGCCGGGAAGTTCCACGGCGTGATCAGCACGCTGACGCCGACCGGCTGATGCTGCACCATGATCCGGTTCCCGCCGGCCGGAGCCACCGAGAGCGAGCCGAGGTTCCGCACGCCCTCCTCGGCATACCAGCGGAAGAACTCGGCCGCGTAGCTGATCTCGGCCCTGGCATCCCGCAGCGCCTTGCCGTTCTCCAGCACCATCAGCCGGGCCAGCGGCTCAGCGCGCTCGGTCATCAGCTCGAAGGCGCGCCGCAGGCACTCGCCGCGCTGCCGGGGCGGCGTGGCTGCCCAGCCGGGCAGCGCGTCGCTGGCCGCGGCCACCGCGGCCAGCGCATCCTCGGTGCTCGCGTCGCCCACCTCGGCGATCGGCTCCTCGGTGGCCGGGTCGATGACGGGCAGCACGCCGCCGCTCCCGGCTGACCACTCACCGCCGAGCAGCAGGCCGGTCGGCACCTCGAGACCTGTTACGGCTGCCAGATCGCTGGCCACGTCTCCTCCAAGCTCCTGCGGGCGCCCGCCCGGGCACTTGTGAACGACATTACAACGCGAAGCGCGAAAGTCAGCCTGGCGCGGCTGGCGGCCGGCCGGACGGCGGCCGGCCTAGCCCGGCTCCGCCTCCCGCCCGAGCTCGTCCGGGGGCGTGGCCGGCGGCTGAGCGCCTGCCTCGGCCAGCAGGGAATCCAGCCGGGCCCCGGTCAGCCGCCGGAACGTGCGATGCGACCGGGTACGGTCCAGGATCGCGACCTCCAGCGCCGCCCCGGACACCTCCGTGCGCTCGCCGTTGCCCTGGCTGGCCATGGCCGCCAGCGCCGCGGCCATCGCCTCGGACAGGGTCAGCCCGGCCTTGTACCGCTCCTTCAGCACCGCGGCGACCTGGTCAGCCTGGCCGCCGATCGCCACGTAGCCATGCTCCTCCGCGACCGAGCCGTCGAAGGCGATCCGGTAGATCTGGTCGCGATCAGGCGTCTCGCCCACCTCAGCGACGACGATCTCGACCTCCAGCGGCTTGTTGCTGTCGGTGAAGATGGTGCCGAGCAGCTGGGCGTACCAGTTGGCCAGGCCGCGGGCCGTGACGTCCTGCCGGTCGTACTGGTAGCCAGTGAGGTCCGCGTACCGCACGCCGGCCTGGCGCAGCCGCTCGAACTCGTTGTACCGGCCGGCCGCCGCGAAAGCGATCCGGTCGTACAGCTCGCTGAACTTCTGCAGGGCGCGGGATGGGTTGGGCGCGATGAGCAGGATGCCGCCGTCGTAGTCGATCACGAGGCCGCTGCGGACACGCGAGATAGCCTTGCGCGCGTAGTCCGCCTTGTCCTTCATCGCCTGTTCTGGCGAGACGTAGAACGGCATCGACACCGCTGGAGTTTCCCTTACGTGAGTGGTCGGGCTAGCTGGGCATCAGGCGGCTGGCGGGCTGGCCCGCAAGGCCACGGGCGGGGAGGCGTTATCGGTTCGGGATCACGGACTGCAGGGGCGCGGTCGGGCCGTCGGGCGACTGCATCCGCTCGTCGACCACCGCCCGTGCGAAAGTAGCGGCCTCATCATCGCTGAGCTGCGTGACGCCGTCCGCGTCCACGGTCAGCACCTTCGGGTAGATCCGCCGGGTCAGATCGGGACCGCCGGTGGCCGAGTCGTCGTCGGCGGCGTCATAGAGCGCGTGCATGCAGGCCAGGATCGTGTCGGCGGCGGACATCCCCTCGCGGTAGAGCTTCTTCAGCGAGCCGCGGGCGAAGACAGAGCCCGACCCGATCGAGTAGAACCGGTGCTCCTCGTACCGGCCGCCGGCCACGTCGTAGCTGAAGATCCGGCCGCCGGCACGGTCCTCGTCGTAGCCGGCGAACAGCGGGACGACCACCAGTCCCTGCATGGCCCCGGCCAGATTCGCCCGGACCAGCCCGGCCAGCCGGTTGGCCTTGCCCTCCAGCGACAGCGCCCGGCCCTCCAGCTTCTCGTAGTGCTCCAGCTCCACCTGGAACAGCCGGACCAGGTCAATGCCGATGCCGGCCACCCCGGCGATGCCGATGCAGGAGTACTCGTCGCTGCGGTACACCTTCTCGATGTCGCGCTGCGAGATCATGTTGCCGGCCGTGGCGCGCCGGTCACCGGCCATCACCACGCCGCCGGCGGTCGCGGCGGCCACGATCGTGGTGCCGTGCGGCAGCTCATGGCCGGCCGCGGCGGCTCCCGCCGCTGTCGCCGGCCTGGCCCCGGGCAGCAGCTCCGGCGCCGCCATGGCCAGGAACCTGGCGAACGACGAGGTGCCCGCAGTCAGGAAGGCCGGCGGCCGCCGGCCATCAGCGTCCCAGCCGTCAGTGTCGGGGCCCACCGCGATTCCTTCCGCTATTCAGTCTGCTCAGTCTGCGTACGTGATCGACCCTACTGCGGCGGCACCGCCGCGGTACTGCTGGGCCCGCAGCGGTCCGTGACCATCAGCGCCGGCGCTAGCCCGGCCCGGAGTCACTCACTCGCCGCCCTTCTGGACGTAGGACCTGACAAACTCCTCGGCGTTCTCCTCGAGGACCTCGTCGATCTCGTCCAGGATCGCGTCCACGTCATCGGTGAGCTTGTCCTGCCGCTCCTTCACGCCCTCGGCTTGCTGGGCCTCGGCCTCCTGCTCCTCCTCGGAGCGCCGGGGGGCCTGCCGCTGGCCGCTGTCCTTCGTCGCCATTCCTGAACCTCCGTGATCGCGGTTGCTGCCCGCAGTCTCAACGCTATCCTCGCCCGCTCGTGCCGCATCCAACCCTCGGCGAGCCGCATCGGTATCACTACGAGATTTCCGGTGCGCCGCTGCCGCCGGCCGCAGCCGGCGAACGAGCAGGCCGGGGGCCGGACGGGCGCATTGTCCGCTGAAGGCGAAATTACTGCCCGGTCAGGGCGGCCACCAGCTCAGCTGCCGTCTCGCAGCGGTCCAGCAGCGCGCCCACATGGGCCTTCGTGCCGCGCAGCGGCTCCAGCGTAGGTACCCGCTGCAGCGACTCACGGCCCGGCACGTCGAAGATGACCGAATCCCACGACGCGGCGGCCACGGAATCCGGGTACTGGCGCAGGCACCGGCCGCGGAAGTAGGCCCGGGTATCGGCCGGGGGCTGGTCCACTGCCCTGGTCACGGCGCGCTCGTCCACCAGCCGGCTCATCCGGCCGCCGGCCGCCAGCCGGTTGTACAGGCCCCGGTCGGCCCGCACGTCGGAGTACTGCAGGTCGACGAGCTGCAGCCGGGGATGGCCCCAGTCCAGGCCGTCCCTGGCCCGGTAGCCCTCGAGGATCTCCAGCTTCGTGACCCAGTCCAGCTCGCGGGCGGCCAGCATCGGGTCCTCGGCCAGCCGGCCGAGCACGTTCTCCCAGCGATCGAGCACATCGGCCGTCGCCTCGTCGACATCCGTGCCGTACTTGTCCTCGGTGTACTTCCTGGCCAGCTCCAGATACTCCAGCTGCAGCTGGACCGCGGTCATCCGGCGCCCGTCGCGCAGCGCCACCAGGTGCCGGCACGACGGGTCGTGCGAGATCGCCCGCAGCTCCGACACCGGCGCCTCGATGCTCAGGTCGCCGACCAGGAACCTGTCCTCGATCATGGCCAGCACGAGCGCGGTGGTGCCCAGCTTCAGGTAGGTGGAGACCTCGCTCATGTTGGCGTCGCCGATGATGACGTGCAGCCGGCGGTACTTGTCCGGGTCCGCGTGCGGCTCGTCCCTGGTGTTGATGATCGGCCGCTTCAGCGTGGTCTCCAGCCCGACTTCCACCTCGAAGAAGTCGGCCCGCTGGCTGATCTGGAAGCCGTGATCGCGGCCATCGGCCCCGATGCCCACCCGCCCGGCGCCGCAGACGACCTGCCGGCTGACGAAGAACGGGGTCAGGTGCCTGACGATGTCGGCAAATGGCGTCGACCGGCTCATCAGGTAGTTCTCATGACAGCCGTAGGAAGCGCCCTTGTTGTCCGTATTATGCTTATAGAGCTGGATGACCGACCCGCCGGGCGCGGAGCTGGCCGCCGCGGCGGCGTCCGCCATCACCCGCTCCCCCGCCTTATCCCAGATCACGGCGTCCAGCGGGTTCGTGCACTCGGGCGAGGAGTACTCCGGGTGCGCGTGATCGACGTACAGCCGGGCGCCATTGGTCAGGATGACGTTGGCCAGGCCCAGGTCCTCATCGGTGAGCTGGGCCGACTCCGCCGCCTCCCTGGTCAGGTCGAAACCGCGGGCACGCGCAGCGGGTTCTCCTCCTCGAAGTCCCACCGCGCCCGGCGTGCCCTCGCGGCGGCCCCGGCCTGGTAGGCATTGACCACCTGCGAGGAACTGACCATGGAATTGGCCCCGGGCTGGCCGGGCACCGAGATGCCGTACTCGGTCTCGATGCCCATCACCCTGCGCACGCTCATGCTGCAGAGCCTAGTGCCGGCTGCCCTGGCAGTGGCACGCCGCGCTGGCCGGGGCGCCTGCCCGGCCCGCTACAGATACTGACCCGTGTTGGCCACGGTATCGATGGAGCGGCCAGCCTCGGTTCCTTCCTTACCGGAGATGAGCGTCCTGATGTACACGATCCGCTCGCCCTTCTTGCCGGAGATGCGGGCCCAGTCATCCGGGTTCGTGGTGTTCGGCAGGTCCTCGTTCTCCTTGAACTCGTCCACGCAGGCGGACAGCAGGTGGGCGATGCGCATGCCCTTCTGGCCAGTGTCAAGGAACTCCTTGATCGCCATCTTCTTCGCCCGGTCGACAATGTTCTGGATCATCGCGCCGGAGTTGAAGTCCTTGAAGTACAGGACCTCCTTGTCCCCGTTGGCGTAGGTGACCTCGAGGAACCTGTTCTGCTCCGTCTCCGAGTACATGCGCTCGACGACCCGCTGGATCATCGCGTCGACCGTGCCGGCCCGCGAGCCGCCGTGCTCGGCCAGGTCATCGCCGTGCAGCGGCAGCTCGGACAGCACGTACTTGGAGAAGATGTCCTTGGCCGCCTCGGCATCGGGCCGCTCGATCTTGATCTTGACGTCCAGCCTGCCGGGGCGCAGGATCGCCGGGTCGATCATGTCCTCGCGGTTCGAGGCGCCGATCACGATCACGTTCTCCAGGCCCTCGACGCCGTCGATCTCGCTCAGCAGCTGCGGCACGATGGTGTTCTCGACATCGCTGGACACGCCGGAACCGCGGGTACGGAAGATCGAGTCCATCTCGTCGAAGAACACGATGACCGGCATGCCCTCGCTGGCCTTCTCCCTGGCCCGCTGGAAGACCAGCCGGATGTGCCGCTCGGTCTCGCCGACGTACTTGTTCAGCAGCTCGGGACCCTTGATGTTGAGGAAGAAGCTCTTGCCTTCCTTGGCCGGCGGGCCGGCCGCCTCGTTCTCGCCGTTCTCGCTCGCCTGCTGCGCGGTCCTGCGCGCCACCTGCTTGGCCAGCGAGTTGGCCACGGCCTTGGCGATGAGCGTCTTGCCGCAGCCGGGCGGCCCGTACAGCAGGACGCCCTTCGGCGGCCGCAGCTGGTGCTCCTTGAACAGGTCAGCATGCAGGTAGGGCAGCTCGATGGCATCCCTGATCTGCTCGATCTGCGGGCCGAGGCCGCCGATCTCGTGATAGGTGATGTCCGGGACTTCCTCGAGGATGAGCTCCTCGACCTCGGCCTTGGGTATCCGCTCGTAGACGTAGCCGGAGCGCGGCTCGAGCAGCAGCGAGTCTCCGGCCCGCAGCGTCGAGCCCAGCAGCGGCTCAGCCAGCCGCGCCACCCGCTCCTCGTCGGCGTGCGAGATGACCAGCGCCCGGTCGCCGCCGTCCAGGACCTCCTTGAGCATGACGACCTCGCCGATCGTCTCGTAGCCCTGGGCGATCACGACGTTGAGCGCCTCGTTGAGCACGACCTCCTGGCCGGGCCTCAGCTCAGCCAGCTCGATGCTCGGGCTGATGCTCACCCGCATCTTCCGGCCACCGGTGAAGACGTCGGCGGTGCCGTCCTCGGTGGCCTGCAGGAAGACCCCGAAACCGCTGGGCGGCTGGGCAAGCCGGTCGACTTCCTCCTTCAGCGTCACGATCTGATCGCGCGCCTCGCGGAGCGTTCCGGCCAGCCGCTCATTCTGCGCGGTGATGCCGGCCAGGCTGGCCTCTGCCTCCCGCAGCCGCTCCTCGAGCAGCCGCGACTGGCGCGGCGAGTCGGCGAGCCTGCTGCGCAGCGCCGTGACCTCCTCCTCGAGGAAGGAGATCTGCGCGGTCAGGACCTTGACCTCGTCCTCATGCCGTCCAGCGGGAATGCTGTCGTCACGAGAGGCCATGCCCCTCACCCCCTCCCGAGAGCGAACTTACCTAGACCCTACCTATCCAATGTGCTTCCGTAACCTGGCGGTGGCCCCGACTCCGCGATCTCTCGTTACGATCCGGAAAAGGGCAGGCCAGCGTTACCGGCCGGGCGCGCTCTCCGCAGGCTCGTCCTCCGCCCCGGTGCGAGGCCCTGACCAGCCCGGATCGGTCTCATCCTGGTTCGGGTGGGCGCCCTTGGAAGGCCTGCGCCGGCGCCGCGGCGCTGTCACGCCATCCGCGAGCCGCCTGGCCGTCATCAGGAAACCTGTGTGCCCGACCATCCGGTGCTCGGGCCGGACGGCCAGCCCGTCCACGTGCCAGCCGCGCTGCAGGGTCTCCCAGGCGGCGGGCTCGGCAAAGCTCTGCTGGTCCCGCAGTGCCGTCACCGTCCTGGCCAGCTGGGTGGTGGTCGCGACGTAACAGCAGACCAGGCCGCCCGGCGCGAGCAGGGACGCGGCGGTGGCCGCGTACTCCCACGGCGCCAGCATGTCCAGCACGACCCGGTCGGCCGGCTCGTCCTGGCCGCCGCCCGCCTCGGCGGGCGCCTCGCCGGACCCGGCCCCGGCTTGCGGCGGCTGGCCCGCGGACGGCAGCTCGCCCACGATCAGCCGCCAGGCCGGATGCGGGCCGCCGAAGTACTGCTGCACGTTGGCCCTGGCGATCTCAGCGAAGTCAGGGCGGCGCTCGTAGGACACCAGCAGGCCCGACTCGCCGACGGCCCGCAGCAGCCAGCAGGACAGCGCGCCCGACCCCGCACCAGCCTCGATCACCCGGGCACCGGGGAAGATATCGGCCAGCCCGACTATCTGGGCGGCATCCTTCGGGTAGATCACCGCTGCCCCGCGAGACATCGACAGCGTGTAGTCGGCGAGCAGCGGCCGCAGCGCCACGTAGGGCGTGCCGCCAGCCGAGATCACCACACTGCCGTCCGGCCTGCCGATGAGGTCATCGTGGCTCAGCGACCCGCGATGAGTATGGAACGACCGCCCGGCGGCCAGCACGAGCCGATGCTGGCGTCCCTTGGGGTCGGTCAGCTGAACCTGGTCACCGGGCTCGAACGGCCCGCGGGGATGCCTGATCACGCCGACAGGCTAGCGCCGGCCGGTGCTGGCGAAGGCCTGGTCGAGATCGGCGGCGGCCAGCACCCCGTACACCTGACCCGAGGGCTCCACCAGCAGGTACTCGCTGGCAGGCACGTGCTGCACCGCCTCGACCAGCGCCATGCCGGACAGGTCGGCGGCCAGCACCATGCCGTCCTCGATGGTCCGCGCCAGCGAGCCAGCCTCGATCCACGGCCTGCGCTGCTCGGGCGTGGCGATGACCGCGGTCTCGTTGACGATCGCGATCGGCTTCGAGGCGTGGTCGACCACGACGAGCGCGCGTGCCTGCGCGGCGTCGGCGCGCCGGATCGCCTCGGCCAGCGGGAGGTTCCACGGAATCGGGATGGCCCGCCTGGCCAGGCTGCGCGCCTGCAGCGCGGGCAGCCGCTCGCGGACCTTGGCCGAGCGGATCGCCTGTGATGACTGCATCCACATGAAGACGCCGATGAAGGCCAGCCAGAACCAGTACGGGTCGCTCAGCAAGGCCGACGGCGAGCCCCGCAGGGCTGCCAGCGGCCCCACGATCATCAGGACCGCCAGCACCCGGCCGGCCCAGGCCGCGGTCATGGTCGCGACCGCCGGCTTGCCGGTGAGCTTCCAGATCCCGGACCGGAAGATCCGGCCGCCGTCCAGCGGCAGGCCCGGCAGCAAGTTGAACACCGCGACCAGCACGTTGGCCCGGAACAGCTGATCGATCAGCAGGTTCGGCAGGCCGCCGGGAATGACCCTGGTCAGCCCGAGCGCCGCGGCGGCGAGGGCCAGCGACATGGCCGGCCCGGCGGCGGCGACCAGGAATTCCTGCCCGGCCGCTGGCGGCTCCTTCTCGATCTCGGAGAAGCCCCCCAGCGGGTAGAGCAGCACCCGGCGCACGGGCAGCCTGAACGCCCGTGCCACGGCGCAGTGGCTCAGCTCGTGCACCAGCACCGAGGTGTAGAGCAGGACGACGAAGGCGGCGGCCACCAGGTAGCGGGAGCGTTCCGAGGCCACCGAGCTGTCCAGCGTGTTCGCGTACAGGTAGACCAGCACGATGGCGACCAGGAACCAGTACGGCGAGACGTAAACGGGCACCCCGAACGGGCGCCCGATCATCAGGCCCAGCCTGCGATCACGCCGCGGATCGCGGGCCGGGCCCGCCGACGAATCCGGCGCGGTCTGCTGAGCCTGCCGCGGCCCGCTTTCTGGCGCAGTGCCTGCCACGCTCTGATGCTACGTGCTCGGACGCCATCAGCGGCCCAGTGCGCGACGGCAAAGGGCCGCAACTGTCGGCGCTCTCCCCTAGTCTCCTGAGCATGGGCGGCGAAGCAGCAGAGATGACCGGCGATTCCGGGCGCGGCGATAACGAGACGGCGCGCCGGAGCCTGTCGCCGTCGCGGGCGGCGGACTTCCTGACCTGCCCGCTGCTGTACCGGTTCCGGGTCATCGACCGGCTGCCGGAGCCGCCGAGCCCGGCGGCAGCCCGCGGGACGCTCGTGCATGCCGTGCTCGAGCGCCTGTTCGACCAGCCGGCCGCCGGCCGCACCCCGGAGGCCGCCCGCAGCCTGGTGCAGCCGGAATGGCAGCGGCTGACGGCCCTGGAGCCCGAGCTGAGCACGCTGTTCGACGACGACGCCCAGCGTGCCGCCTGGCTGGATGAGGCGGGCAGCATGCTGGATCGCTACTTCACCCTGGAAGACCCGACCCGGCTCGAGCCCGCGCACCGCGAGCTCTCCGTCGAGGCCGTGCTGGCGTCCGGGCTCAGGCTCCGGGGCTATATCGACCGGCTTGACATAGCCCGCACCGGTGAGATCCGGATCGTCGACTATAAGACCGGCACCTCCCCCAGCGTCGACTACGAGGCACGGGCGCTGTTCCAGATGAAGTTCTACGCGCTCGTGCTCTGGCGCACCCGGGGGACAGTGCCGCGGCTGCTCCAGCTCATCTACCTGGGCAACGGCGAGATCATGCGGTACGAGCCGGACGAGGCCGACTTGCTCGCCACGGAGCGGAAGATCAACGCGCTCTGGCGGGCGATCGAGCGCTCCATCGTCACCGGCGACTGGCGGCCGCGGCAGAGCCGGCTGTGCGACTGGTGCGCACATCAGGCACTATGCCCGGTTTTCGGCGGAACCCCACCGCCGCTCCCGGACCTGGCCGCGGTCCCGGCAGCTCAGCCCACGGCGCCGGCCCCGCGGCGCGGCGACGCGCCGGCCGCGGCCGGGATTAGCTGATCCGGACGCGGGGGTCGAGGAAGGCGTAGCAGAGGTCGACGATGATGTTGGCGATGACCACGAAGGCCGCCGCCAGGATCACGAAGCCGATGATGACCGGGAGGTTGTCGGTGTCGACGGCCTGGACCGCGGTCTGGCCGAGGCCGCCCAGGCCGAAGACGGTCTCGACCACGACCACGCCGCCGAGCAGGGCGCCGACGTCCACGCCCAGCTGCGACACGACGGGCGTCATCGCGGCCCGCACGCCATGACGGTAGATGACCCGGCGCTCGGTCAGGCCCTTGGCTCGCGCGGTCCGGATGTAGTCCTCGCCGAGCGTGTCCAGCAGCGAGCTGCGCGACAGCCGGGTATAGATGGCGGCCTGGACCATGGCTAGCGTGATCCAGGGCAGCAGCATGTGGCCGATCCAGGGCCCGATTCCCTGCGAGAGGCCGGCGTAGCCATCCTGGATCCAGGAGAAGCCATGCTCGTTCAGCGGCAGGAACACCACCAGCAGGAGCAGCTCGCCGAGCACGAAGGTCGGCATCGAGATGCCCGCCAGCACGCCCACGGTGGCCACCCGGTCAAACAGGCTGCGCGCCCTCGTCGCCGACAGGATGCCGACCGAGAGGCCGACGATCAGCCAGAGCACCAGTCCCCCGGCCACGAGTGAGGCGGTCGGCGGCAGGTCCTGCTTGACGATCGTGTTCACGGACTCGTTGTTGTAATACGAGTAGCCGAGGTTCCCCACCGCGACCTTGCCCATGAAGTGCCAGTACTGGGTCAGGATCGGCTGGTTCAGGCCGAGCTGCCTGACGGCGTTCTCGATGACCGCCGGGCTCGCGGCCCGGCCGGCCAGCCCTCTGGCCACGGTGTCGACCGGACGGGCGAAGAACAGCGCGAACGTGGCCGTGGCGACCACCCAGAGGACGATGAGGCCGGTCAGGATCCGGCGGAAGAGGAAACGGGTAATGACCATGGCCCTCAGCCCGCCACTTGGCCGCTGGCGGTCGCGCCGGGCGCAGCCGGAGCCGGCGCGGCCGAGGTGTCCGTGGAGGACCGGCCCCGGCCCCGCCGCTGCTTACGGCCGGCCGCGAAGATCCGCTCGGTGCGGGGATCCATCGCGTCCCTGATCCCGTCGCCGAGCAGGTTGAACGCCAGCGTCGTGATCAGCAGGGCCACGGCCGGGAACACCACGAACCACCAGGCTTCCTGGTAGTAGTTCTCCGCCGCCGACAGGATGTTGCCCCAGCTGGCCGTGGGCTCCTGGATCCCCAGGCCGAGGAAGGACAGCGTCGCCTCGAACACGATCGCGGCCGGGATCGCCAGCGTGCAGAGCACCAGCACGGGGGCGAGCAGGTTCGGCAGGATGTCGATGAACATGATCCGCCACGGCCCGGCCCCGATGGACCTGGCCGCCTCGACATACTCCCTCTCCTTCAGCGACAGCGTCTGGCCGCGGACGATCCGGGAGATGGCCGCCCAGGAGAAGAACGAGATCACTGCGATGATCACCGGCAGGCTGGGGCCGATGACGGCGGCCAGGGCCAGCGCCAGCACCACGTACGGGAAGGCCAGCACCGCGTCAATGAACCGGGCGAGCACCGCGTCGACGATGCCGCCGAAGTAGCCGGACACCATGCCGACGGTGACGCCCGCGAGGGCGGCGATCACGGTCGTGACGACGCCGACGAACAGCGATATCCGTGCTCCGTACAGGATCCGGACGAGCAGGTCCCGGCCTACCGAGTCGGTGCCGAGCAGGAAGCCGTTGGTGCCGGGGGCCACCGGCAGGCCGGCCGAGGTGGTGCCGGTATTCGGGAACGTCACGTCCGGCGGATGGTGCGTCAGGCTGGCGAACACGGGCGCGAGGATGGCCAGCAGCGCGATCAGCACGATCACGACGATGCAGATCATGGCCACCTTGTCGCGGCGCAGCCGCCGCCAGGTCAGCTGCCACTGGCTGCGGCCCTCGATCGACTGCTCGGACGCCGCCTCGGCGCCATGCGCCTCGGTCTCGAACTCGGTAACGAGGCTCATGCCCGATCCCTTCTGCCCGCGCGGGCCAGGACCTCACCGGCTTGGACGGGGAAATGGCAGGCGGTCAGGTGATTAGCCGGGTCACCCGGCTTGACCTCCAGCGGCGGATCCTCGTGCCCGCACAGCTCTTGTGCCTTGGGGCAGCGCGGGTGGAACCGGCAGCCCGACGGCGGATTGATCGGCGAGGGAACATCGCCGGTCAGGATGATCCGCTGGCGGCTGGCGGCGGCGTCCGGATCCGCGGCCGGCGCGGCGGAGAGCAGGGCCGTCGTATAGGGATGGCGGGGGGTGTCGTACACCGGGTCCCTCGGTCCCGACTCCGCCACCCGGCCCAGGTACATGACGATGACCTCGTGGCTGACATGCCGCACGACCTCCAGGTCATGGGCGATGAACAGGTACGAGAGGCCGAAGTCCGCCTGCAGGTCCGCCAGCAGGTTGAGCACCTGCGCCTGGATGGACACGTCCAGGGCGGAAACCGGCTCGTCGCAGATGATCAGCTTGGGCCGCAGCGCGAGCGCCCGCGCCACCCCGATCCGCTGGCGCTGGCCGCCGGAGAACTCGGCCGGGTACCGGTTGAAGTGCTCGGGATTGAGCCCGACCCGCTCCATCAGCTCCTGGACCTTGCGCTTGCGCTCACCGCCCTTGGCCGTCTTGTGCACCGCGAACGGGTCGCCGATGATGGCACCGACCCGTCGCCTCGGGTTGAGCGAGCCGTACGGGTCCTGGAAGATCATCTGGATCTCCCGCCGGTACGGCTGCATGGTGCGCCTGGGCAGGTTCGTGATGTTGCGGCCGTCGAAGATGACCTGACCCGATGTCACCGGGATGAGCCCGGCGATGCAGCGGGCCAGGGTGGACTTCCCGCAGCCGGTCTCGCCGACCAGGCCGACCGTCTTGCCACGGGGGATCTCCAGCGAGACGCCGTCCACCGCCTGGACCTGGCCGACCGTTCGGCTGATCAGCCCGGACCCGCGCACGGGGAAGTACTTGACCAGGTTGTTCACATGGACGAGCGAGTCCTCGCCGGTTCCTGGCCCTGGCTCAGTTACGGCAGCGGAGTCGCCGGGCAGCGTCTCGCTCATCCGATCACGCTTCCTCCGGCGTCCGGGTTGTCGGCGATGGCCAGGGCGACCTCAGCCGCCTCGCCCTTCCGGCCGGCCGCCACGACGCTCTTGCGCAGCTCCTCGGCTTCAGTGTCGAGGCCTGCGGCCGTGGCGGGCAGCCAGCAGGCCGAGCTGTGCAGCTCCGAATCGGCGACCGCATGCAGCGGCGGCTCCTCGGTCAGGCAGCGGTCCATCACGTACGTGCAGCGCGGGTGGAACTTGCAGCCGCGGGGCAGGTTGATGAGGCTGGGCGGCTGGCCGGGGATCGGCTTGAGCCGATCGCTCGCCGCCGAGCTGTTGGGGATGGACTCGAGCAGGCCCTTGGTATAGGGATGATGCGGCTTGTAGAAGATCTCGTGCTTGCTGGCCTTCTCGACCGCCCGGCCCGCATACATCACCAGCACGTCGTCGGCGATGTCGGCCACCACGCCCAGGTCGTGCGTGATCATGATCAGTGCCGTGCCCGAATCCCGCTGCAGGTCCAGCAGCAGGTCCAGGATCTGCGCCTGCACGGTGGCGTCCAGTGCCGTGGTCGGCTCGTCCGCGATGATCAGCTTCGGGCTCAGCGAGAGTGCCATCGCGATCATCGCCCGCTGCCGCATGCCACCGGAGAACTGGTGCGGGTAGTCGTCGACCCGCTGCTGCGGCTGCGGGATGCCCACCCGGCCGAGCAGCTCAATCGCCCGCTCGTGCGCCTGCTTCTTGCTGACCGACTTGTCGTGCGCGCGGATCATCTCCGCGATCTGCCAGCCGACCTTATACAGCGGGTGCAGGCTGGTCAGCGGATCCTGGAAGATGACCGCGATCTCCGCTCCCCGTACCTTGCGGATCTGATCCTCGGTCAGCGCCAGCAGGTTCCTTCCCTCAAACTCGGCCCGGCCGGAGATATCGCCGCCGGCGGTCAGCCGGAGCAGGGTCTGGGTCAGCACGGTCTTCCCACTGCCGGACTCACCCACGATGCCGAGCGTCTGGCCGGCCTCGACAGTGAAGGAGACCCCGCGCACCGCCTGCACAATGCCGTCCGCGGTCGGGAAGCTGACGCGCAGATCCGTCACCTCGAGCAGGCTCACTGATCACGCCCTTTCAGCAGATGTCAGACCGGTGAGTTTGGGGATCACGGAACTATAGCCGCTGCCGACCATGGTAAGTCCGGCCGGGTGAGACGCCACCCGGCCGGACCCCCGCGCTAACTCCGGCCCTGCTCAGCCGTTGCTGAGCCAGACGTTCGTCGGGTCGGAAGCGCCGATCGTCGGCGACCAGGCGCCAGGTCCCAGCACCCGCTTGCTCGTGTACATCGGGTAGTTCTCCGACTGCAGCGGCACGACGAGCGCGTTCTGCATCGCCAGCTGGTCAGCCTGGTTCCAGTAGTTCCCGGCCTGGCTGGCGGTCGTGGCCGCTTCGGCCGACTTGATCAGGCCGTCCATCTTCGGGCTCGAGTAGCAGCCGTAGTTGATGGTGTTGACCTGGCAGTCGGTCTGGAAGAACGGCGGGATGATGGTCCGGCCGTTGTTGCCGAACCAGTCAGGGATCCACTCGCCCTGAGCCGCGTCCCAGGTGCCGGGCTTGTTGTTGACCGGCGCGTTGCCCAGGTCGGTGAAGAAGCTGGAGCTGGGCTCCGACTTGCCGTTCAGGGTAACCCCGCACAGCTTGAGGCTGGCCTGGATCGCGGTGAACGCCGCCGTGTTCACGGAGTCGTTCTGGTACAGGTAGGTCAGCGAGACGCCGTTCGGGTATCCGGCATTCTTCAGGTCCGCCTTGCACTTGGAGACGTCCCCGCTGTTGTTGGGCGTCGGGTACAGGTTGGTGCTGGAGGCCCCGACGTTGCCCGGCGGGATGACCTCGTTGATGATCTTGGTGACCTGCGGGCCGCCGTAGACCTTCTGCACCGCGACCTTGTTGACGCCGTACTGAATCGCCTGGCGGACGCCGAGCTTGCCCATCGCGCCGCCGGAGTTCGGGCTGCGCAGGTTGAACACGATGTACGGGATCGTGTTGTCCCAGGCCCAGACCCCGAAGTTCGGCGCCTTGCTGGCCACCAGCCCCGGCACGGACGGCGGGTTGATCTGGGTGTCCATGGGCAGGTCCTGGCTTCCGGCCTGCATGTCAGTGAGCTGCGTCTGAGCCGAGGTCACGCCCTCAGTGACCTGCATCCCGGCGACGTACTGGTGCCGGAGGCTGTCCGTGGACTGCTTCCAGGACGGATTGCGCGCCAGCGTGATCGACTTGCCCGGGATGTACGAGGTGATCTTGTACGGGCCGTCGGAGATGATGTGCTGATCCAGCTGCAGGCTGTTCGGCACGTAACTGTCGTACTCCACCGGGCGCGCCGAGGCGAACGGCATGGCCAGCATGTTCAGGAAGTCGCTGGCCGGCTGGATGAGAGTGAACTGGATCGTCATCGGATTCGGCGCGGTGATGCCCGAGATGGTGTGCGTGTTCTGGAAGTTGGCCGTGCTCGCGGCGGTCACCGGGTGCGACGGCGTCGAGAAGTAGCTGGTCTCCGCGTTGCAGTAGCTCGACATGCCGGCGATGGTGGCACTGTAGTAGTCGATGTTGCCGACGAAGCCGCCCGGGGCCGCGTTGCAGAACGCCTTGAACTCGCGGATGAAGTCATCCGCGGTCACCTGGCGCACCGGGCTGGTGTCCCAGTCCACGCCCGACTTGATGTGGAATGTGTACGTCTTGCCGCCATTGGTGATGCCGCCGTTCAAGGTGCTCGGCACCACGGTCGCGACATCCGGCACCGGGGTAGTGGACTTCGTCCACGCCGAGCTGGACGTGCTGGTGGCCGGAATCGTGGGGTAGGACAGCAGCTGGCGCGCGTAAGCGCGCTCCAGCATGTAGTCATAGGTGGTGTAGGCGGGCACCGGGTCGAGGTGATCGGGCCCGCCCGCAGCGACGATGTTCAGCGTGCCGCCGTAGACCGGCTTGCTCGATGTCGTGGCATTGTTGCTGCTGCTGCTGCTGCTGCCGGATGAAGATGACCCGCCGCACGCCGCGAGGCCGCCGACGGCGGCCAGCACCGCGACTGCCAGCGCGGCGAGGCGCTTCGGTTGAGCTGTCATGGGGGAGACTCCTTCTTGGCCTGGGCTGAGCCATCTGCGGCGGGCCCGGGCGCATAAAGTAGCGAACCCTACGTGCCTACACGCCGCCGGTAAGGCCTGTCTACCCGAGCCGCCCCTGCTGCCAAGAGGCTTTATGCAACCGCAACCGTGCTGTGACACGTTCGGTTAGGCCGGATCTGCCCGGGACCCAGTGCGGCCGGGAGGTCACTGCGGCCGGGAGGTCAGCTAATGCCGCGACGGCGCAGGATCTCCTGGACGTCGTCGTCCAGGCCGTCGCCGGCCGCGCCGTCCCGGCTGGCTGGCTTGCCCTGCTTCTTCGCCGTGCTCACCGGGGCGGGCGGGCCGCCGGCCGCCGGCACGGAGTGGCGCTCCTGCTTCCGCCTGGCCCGCTCCTTCCGCGACGGCAGCCCGCCGGAGACCAGGAAGAGCAGCGCGGCCAGCGTGAACAGGATGAGGCCGGCCCAGCGAGTCGGCGAGAAGACGAACGAGCCAGCGAACCGGACGATCGCCGAGACGATCCGGTAGATCAGCAGGATCGCGCCGGTCAGGTAGGCCGCCAGCGGGATGAGCGACCAGGCCACGGCCCGGGTGCCCCGGCGCGCCCCGTGGCGGCGCCAGAGGAAGAAGCTGAGGACCAGCCCGACCGCCGTCAGGCCATAGCAGAGCGGGCCCCAGAAGAAAGCGTTCCAGCTCGACACAGCGGCCTCCCCTCGTAGCCAGCCGCCACCTGTCACGTGCGGAGACGGCTCATGCGCCCCGGCACGGGCCACGCTCGGTTCCCCTTCATCGTCGCACATGTTCGCGTGTCCTGGCGTCGCCGAGCCGGACCAGAAGGCTGCCCGGAGGGTCAGTCAGCACCGGTAGGCCCGGCGGCGACCAGGCCGCGCAGGGTGGCCAGGCTGAGCTGGGCCAGGGAGCGGACGACCAGCCGGCCGGGCGCGTCGCTGATCGGGACCACGCTGGGCACGGCCACTACCCGGCACCCGGCGGCCTCGGCCGCGGCCACCCCGTTCGGCGAGTCCTCCAGCACCACCGACCGGCCCGGCTCGATGCCGAGCCGGGACGCGGCCAGCAGGTAGGGCTCGGGATCAGGCTTGCTGCGTCGGACATCCGCGCCGCAGACGGCCACCGGGAAGGTGGCATCGAGCCGGGCCAGCACAGTCTCCATGATCGCCAGCTCCGAGGACGTCACCAGCGCGTACGGCAGCCCGGCGGCCATGACCTCGGCCAGCAGCTCCATCGCTCCCGGCATCACCGGCAGCGGCCTGGTGCCGAGCAGCTCCACCATGCCGTCGATCATCCAGCGGCCGACCATCTCCGGGCTGGCCGGGCGGGCGGCCTTGGCCAGCAGGTAGCCTAGGCTGCGCTGGAGCGATCCGCCGACCAGGGCTTCCTGGTCAGCCGGGCTCCAGGTGCCGCCCAGCCGGGCCATGATGGCGCTCTCGACCTCGAACCAGAGCGGCTCGGAGTCGACCAGCAGCCCGTCCATGTCGAACAGGACTGCCTGCAGCGCGGAGCCCGGACCGTCGGCCAGCCCGGCCAGTGACCCGGCTGACTCTCCCGTTCGTGACATGATCACCCATCTTACGGGCCGCGACCGGGCAGCGCCCGGACCTGGCTGGCGCGGCCGGCGACGCCGGTCCGGCCTGCGGCCGGCCCCCGGCGAGTTCTGCAGCGGCCGGTCGGCGGCGCGCAGCGCGGTGCCTCTATCCTGGGCACGTTCCGAATTCCGGGGCCGAGCCCGCTACCCGGATCCCCCGGGCCGACCAGCCAGGTGGCCTGATCCCCCACCATCTGGCGGCGGGCACGTAGGCTGGTAGGAACCCGCCTGGGCGGCAGGCGGACGCGACAGGAGGTGGCCGACGATCGAGCTCGACGGCATCGGCAAGCTCACCTCGCCAGTGCTCATAGCGGCCTTCGAGGGCTGGAACGATGCGGGCGAGGCTGCGAGCAGCGCGGTCAGCCATCTGGCCACGGCCTGGGACGTGACGGCCGTCGGGGAGATTGACCCGGAGGACTACTACGACTTCCAGGTCACCCGCCCTGTCATGGAGGTGACCGACGGAACGGCTGAGCACCTGGTCTGGCCCACCACCCGGCTGTCGCTGGCCCGGCCGCCCGGAATCAGCCGTGACCTTGTCCTGGTGCACGGGATCGAGCCCAATATGCGCTGGCGCGGCTTCAGCGAGGAGCTGGTGACCGCGTTCACGGGGCTGGGCGCCGAGCTCATCGTCCTGCTCGGGGCGATGCTGGCCGACTCGCCGCACACCCGGCCGGTACCGGTCACCGCGGCAGCGTCGGACCCCGAGCTGGGCGCGGCGCTGCATATCGAGCCGGTGGACTACAAGGGCCCGACCGGGATCGTGGGCGTGCTGCAGCAGGCCTGCGCGAACGCCGGCATCCCGTCGGTGTCGCTGTGGGCGGCCGTGCCGCATTACGTGGCGCAGCCGCCGAGCCCCAAGGCCACCCTGGCCCTGCTGCGCGGCGTCGAGGACATCCTGGACATCCCGCTCCCGCTGGCCGACCTGCCCGATGAGGCGCGTGCCTGGGAGCGCGGCGTGGACGAGCTGGCCGAGCAGGACTCCGAGGTGGCCGACTACGTCCGGACGCTGGAAGAGGCGAAGGACGCCACCGACCTGCCGGAGGCAAGCGGCGACGCCATCGCGCGGGAATTCGAGCGCTACCTGCGCCGCCGCGGTGACCGGGGCGAGCACGGCCGCTGAGAGGGTTGCGCTCGATAGCCGTTCCGGCTAGATAGGCGGCCAGGGCACGGCAGGCCAGTCGGTCGGCGGATAGGGATGCACCTTGTGCTCGAGCAGGAGCTCGATCCGTCGGCGGGTAGCCGTCACTTCCTCCGGCGTCAGCCACCGGGCCAGCTCGGCGCCGAGCTCAGCCGCCAGCGCGTCAAGCAGCCGGCGCAGCGCGGCGAGCGCGCGGCCCGGCAGCGGCTTGCCCCGCCACTGCCAGAGAACGGTCCGCAGCTTGTAGTCCGCGCCGAAGCAGACCCCGTGGTCACAGCCGTACAGGTGATCGCCTGGCACCGGGAGCAAGTGCCCGATCTTGCGGTCGGCGTTGTTCACGACCGCGTCGAAGACCGCCATCTGGCGCAGGCCGGCGTGGTCGGTGCGCCGGGCCAGGGCCAGGATGTCGACGGAGCTGTCGGTATCGATCCAGAGCTGGCACATGCCAGGGCCGAGCGGCCCTTCGCGGAATACCGTGGGCGGCACGACGTTCCAGCCGGCTGCCCGGGAGACCTCGTAAGCGGCGACCTCGCGCCCGGCGAGCGTCCCTTCCGGGAAGTCCCAGAGCGGACGCTCCCCGTCCACGGGCTTGTACACGCAGTTCGCCTGCCCGCCCGCCCCGCTGACGGTGCAGTACAGCGTCACGTTCGACGCGTCGACCAGGCGCCCTTCCACAGTCAGGCTGCCGCTGGCCAGAAGCTCGGCCGCCGCGGCCTCGGTCATCCCGCCCGGCTCCGCCGGGGACAGCTGCTCCCGGCGTGCCCGCCGACTGGCGGACGGTTCAGCCATGTCCGGCCCGGTGCCCGTTCTGCCGCGGGCAGACATGACCGGAGGGATCAAGCGGCAGCCCGCAGAGCGGGCACTGCGGGCGGCCCTGACTCACCACCTGCAGGGCGCGCTGGGAGAAGGCACGGGCGGCCGCCGCGGTGATCCGGACCCGCAGGATGGCCGGGCCGCCCTCCGGGACGTCGTCGGTCAGCGGCTCCAGCGGCTCCTCGCTCTCCTCCTGCGCCTCGATGATCACCCGCTCCTCGTCGTGATCCCAGGCCAGCGCGATCGCGCCGACCCTGAAGTCTTCCATCAGCGGCAGCTCAAGCGGCCCGTCGTCGGCCAGCGTGACCGGCGCCGCCGCGGGCACCGCGGCGGCGCCGCCGCTGCGGCGCAGTACTTCGTCCAGCAGCTCGTCGAGCCGCTCTGCCAGCTGGCTCACCTGCATCTTCTCCAGCGCTACGCTGGTGGTCCGGCCGCCGCCGCTGGCCTGCAGGTAGAAAGTGCGCTCGCCGGGCTGGCCGACAGTCCCGGCAATGAAGCGCTCTGGCGGATCGTAAGAATAGACCGGCATGACTCTTATCCTCCCGCGCCGCCGCCGACCTGCGCGTCCCCGTCGCTGCGCGCGGGCACCCTGGACGAGGCGCTTTCTGGTCTCTTCAGGCTGGCCACCTCTCCGGCCATGTCATTCATCCGCAGCACGAATGGGCGCAGCGGGGTATACCGGATCACGCTAAGCGAGCAGGGATCGACCTGGATTCGCTGGCACATGTCAAGATGCAGGCCCAGGCTATCGGCGAGAATCGATTTGATCACGTCGCCATGCGAGCAGACGAGATAGACGCCGCCTTGGCCCAGCCTGGCATTCCAGTCCCGGACCGCCCCGACAGCCCGGTGCTGCATGTCCAGCATCGACTCCCCATCCGGCCCCGGGAAGCGCACCGCACTCGGGTGCGCCTGCACGACGCGCCAGAGCGGATCGGCAGCCAGCCGCTTGAGCGGCTGGCCGGTCCAGTCGCCGTACCTGCACTCACCGAGCCGCTCGTCAGCCTGCACCTCGACCCGCGAGTCGGCGCGCGCGCCGGCGATCGCGCCCGCCGTCTGCAGGCAGCGCTCCAGCGGGCTGCTGATGATCGCATCGATCGGAACCCCGGCCAGTCGCTGCGCCAGCGCGGCTGCCTGAGACCGGCCCCGGTCGTCCAGCGAAATGCCCGGCAGCCAGCCGGTGAGCGCCTTTCCCGTGGTGGCCGTGAGGCCATGTCGCACCACCAGCACCAAGGTCACGACCTGACTCTATGGGCTGCCGGCCGTAGCCGCAGCCGCGGGCCCGCCCTGCTGGCGCGTCATCGCCGGCCAGGCGGCAGGCAGCCGACGGCATTACGCCAGCCGGATCCGCGGGTCGGCTACGGTCAGCGAGATGTCGGCCACGAGGTTGCCCAGGACCGTAAGCACCGCTCCGACCAGCGTGTACGCCAGCAGCACCGGGTAATCCGCATTGGACAGGCTGTCAAAGAACAGCAGCCCGAGCCCCGGGTAGTTGAAGACAAGCTCGGCGATCAGGTTCCCCGCCAGCAGCGCCGGAATGGACAGGCCGATGAGGGTGATCATCGACAAGGAGGCGTTGCGGACCACGTGCCGCCAGAGCACCAGCCGCTCCGGCAGGCCCTTGGCCCGCGCGGCCCTGATGTAATCCTGGGCCAGCGTGTCCATCGCCTGCGAGCGCATGTACCGGGAGTAGCCGGCCACCAGCAGCAGCGCGTAGCCCACCACCGGCAGCGTCATGGCGTGCCAGTCGAGTATCACCTGCCAGACCGACGTGGACTGGCTGGCTTCGAAGCTGAAGACCGGAAGGGCGAAGACGAAGACCTGAATGAGGATCAGGTAAAAGAAGAAATCGGGCGTGGCGTAGAGCGTGAAGGCCGTCGCGGTGAGCGCCATGTCGCCGGCGCTGTTGCGGCGGACCGCCTGATAGATGCCCAGCGGGATGGCGATCAGCAAGGACAGCACCAGCGCGGCGCCGACCAGGTACATGCTGCGCGCCCAGCGCTCCTGGAACAGGGCGTAAACGCTCTGGTTGAGCTTGTAGGAATAGCCGAGATTGCCATGCAGCAAGTTCCCCATGTACCGCAGGTACTGAATTGGCCACGGCCGGTCGAACCCGTTTGCCTTATTCCATGCCGCGATAGCGGCCGGGGTGGCCTTGACGCCGAGCACGTCCACGGCCGGCGACGGGTAGATGATGTGCAGCAGCAGGAACACCGTCACCGAGATGCCGGCCAGCACGATCACTGAGATCCCGGCCCGGCGGATCAGGTAAACGGTCACGGCTCCGCGAGCAGCTCGCCAGCCGATGTCCCGTCAGCCTTGGCCGCCGCCGCGGCGGCTTTCTCGGACGGCGGCACGTAGGACTGCATCGGGAAATGACAGGCAGCCACGTGCCCGGGCCCGAACGAGCGCAGCTGCGGCTCTTCCTCGGCGCACTTTTCCTGCGCGAACGGGCACCTGGTCCGGAACCGGCAGCCCGACGG
>Ga0187858_10001212_pt1 | contig 29616 bp, 21 predicted proteins | sample June2016WEW_8_15_FD_133015 | JGI IMG/M metagenome (GOLD analysis project Ga0187858, IMG submission 133015) | Peatland microbial communities from SPRUCE experiment site at the Marcell Experimental Forest, Minnesota, USA - June2016WEW_8_150 | ecosystem: Environmental > Terrestrial > Soil >...
ACTGGGCGAGCAGGCGCCCGCGATTTGGTCGATGCTGCGGCAGGAAAGCAACGTCGACCTCGGTGCAATCCGGCTGTCCGGCAGCGGCAACCGTCGGCAGGTTGACTTGAAGGTCACGGTTGACGGCAGCGCGGGCGCTGCGCTGGGCGTGATGAGCCAGGGTGAGGTCAATGCGCTCGCGCTGAGCATCTTCCTGCCGCGCGCAACCATGTCGGCCAGCCCGTTCCGGTTCCTGGTCATTGACGACCCGGTGCAGGCGATGGATCCGGCGAAGGTCGAGGGACTTGCCAGGGTGCTGGAGGACGTTGCCCATTCCCGCCAGGTTCTGGTGTTCACCCACGACGACCGATTGCCGGAGGCCGTGCGGCGTCTGGGCATCGCCGGCCGGATCCTGGAAGTATCACGACGGCCGGAGTCGTTCGTCGAGGTCCGGCCCGCACTAACCCCGGTTGAGCGGCTGCTGAAGGACGCGCAGGACATGTGCGCGGATGACGCCGTCCCGCAGAAGGTCGCCGCCCGCGTGATCCCTGGGCTGTGCCGTATGGCCGTGGAGGCGGCATTCACCGAGGCGATCCGCCGCGCGCAGCTATCGGCGGGCAAGCGGCATGCGGAGGTGGAAGCCCAGATCGAGGCCGCCGACAAGCTCAGCAAGAGGGCAGCGCTGGCAATGTTCGGTGATCCTGCCAGGGGCGGAGACGTGCTCCCGCGCCTGGACAGCTGGCGCCATTCGGCCGCCGACACCTACAAGGTCCTGAACAAAGGTGCCCACGACGCGCACGGCGGGTCACTGCGAACCCTGGTCAGTAACGCTCGCGCCCTCACCGAGCTAATCCGAGAGAAACTGGCATGACCCCAGCTGACGTCCTTGCCGCGGCGCGCGACCTGCTGGAACGCCCCGCGCCCGCGGGGGCCGGCAGCTGGCAGCGCGCTGTAGCCCTGCTCGCCCGGCAGGCGCTGGAGAAGGGGATCGAGGAGTTCTGGGCAGCAGACCCGGCAACCGCCGGACTGTGCGAGGCAACCATGAAGACTCAGCTCACCTGCCTGCCCCACTTCCTGCAGCCGAGGCTCGCCCGCAAGATCAGTTACGTGTAGGCCGCGCTCAGCAGCGCTTGTCACTACCACCCTTATGACCTCGCCCCCACTGGAGCCGAGCTCGCCGGGTGGATCGACACCGTTGCCGCGCTCCTTGCGGCTATCAAAGGTGGCGAGGGCAAGCCGGATGTGCCCAGCGGCGGCCAGGCCGAGCTACCCGGTGGCGGCCAGCGCCATTACCTCGTGTGACGGCTTTCCAATAGTGGAGGCGCGCACGTAGCCGATATGGGTCGGCTAACCCGTCCTCAACGCGACCGTCTCAGCTGCGCCCCGTGCGCCGGGCCGCCCGCCATGGCGCGAGGCTTGGCTGCCGATGGCAGCGCCGGGGAGACAGGCGGCCCGATGAGTGTTCGCCGTGCTGAATCAGCGGTTCTTAGGCAACCCAGTAACCGAGTCCTCGCGGGAGCCTCGCCTCGCCACATCAAATAATTGACCGGCTGGCTCCCTGTTTGGCTCCCCGGCCAGATGCTCCTACCGAAAAAACTGTTCTGAACTGTGGGCCTGAGAGGACTTGAACCTCTGACCTCTTCCTTATCAGGGAAGCGCTCTAACCGTCTGAGCTACAGGCCCGTGGGTGGCGCTGATGACCGCAGCGCGTCGCCGCGTCGGCATCTCAGCGCACTTACTTCGCCGGGATAGGTTACCGCAAGCCCGGACCGGTCGGTCAGTCGGTTTCCCGCAGCGTGACCTCGATACCGCCGACCAGCATCGCGACGAGGTTGTAGACGACCGCGCCCACGGTGGCCAGGGCGGTAATGAGGACCACGTTCACGACGCCGACCACGATGGTGTACCCGATCACCCTGGACGCCCCGAACCAGCTTGCGGCATTCGCGCCCGCGCGGTTCTTGGTCGACGTCACCAGCCCCACCGTGTTCTCGATGCTGTGGAAAACTCCGAGCTTCGAGAGCACCGTGTAGAGCAGGGCCACAGCGATCGTCAGCACCGCGCAGCCGATGATCGAGATCAGGAAGCTGAACTTCATCACCGACCAGGGCTCGATCCTGGCCAGCGCGAGCTGAGCCTTCCTGGTGACCTGGTCCTGGTCAGGCGCTGCGGAGGGCCGCTGCCGCTGATCGCGCTCAGCCCGGCTTGGCCTGGCAACCTTCGGCCGGTTGCGGGTCAGGGCCGAGAACGGCGCGGTGAGCCGGGCAGCGATGCCGGCCGCTGAGCCGCTGCCGGAGAAGGGTGCCGAGAAGCGCATAGAACTCCCCTGAGTGCTGGGCCTCGGCGCAGCAGCCGGAATATATCCCAGGCCTCCTGACGGCCCGTCAGGAGCACCGGGACGGTACGCGGCCCGGCCGTCCGGACGGTCCGGGGCATTGCTGGCCACGGTGCCCGGACCGTCGGCTGCAGCGGGGGCGTCCGGCCAGCTGGCATCGCCACTGGGCGTGCTGGCGGCCGTGCCGCGTGGAGCAGCAGGAAGCGAGCTGGGCGAGGAGCCGCCGGCGGCCCTGGCTGACCCGGAGCCTGAGGCGGCCGCGCCGGAACTGGCGGAGGAACTGCCGGCCGAGCCCGCTGGACCGGAAGCCGCCTCAGCGGGCTCCCCGTCGGCCGAACTGCCGTCCGGATCCGGGGAACTGCCGACCGGGCCTCCGTTAGCCGGCCGCGGCTGCGGCTTAACCCGGTTGTCCACCCCGTCCACCTCCGTACCGTTTCCTGACACGAGGTTATCCCCAGATGACGGTTTCTGGTCCACAGGAACCTTGCCGTCTTCTGCGGCGTCAGTAGTAAGACGCCCCAAACCGCCAGAACGTTGCGCTTTGCGGCTCGCGGCCATCCGGCTATCCCCCTGCGGCTCTCCCGGCGACAGGAGCGAGCCTCGACATCCTCCCGGAACCTTACACGGCGATACGGACAGATCGCACGACCTGTCCGTTTCGCCCGACACCCGGCAAACCTAGCGGTGTCAGTCATGCAGGTACCCGCCGCAATAAAGCACCGGGTACTCAGCTTCGTACTGCCCCGGAATCCGGTACTGAAATCATGAACAGGCTAGCTCGCCGACGGGTCCGCGGGTGGCGAATCGAGATCGCTGCCGCCATTGGCTTCCAGCTCAGCGCCACCGTGCGGCTCCAGCTCACCATCAGCCTCAGCCTCGTCGGCGTCCGCGAGCCCGTCCCCGTTGCCGTTTCCGTTGTCCAGCGACTCCTCGTTCCGTGCAATCGCCACCAGGCTCTGGCCGGGGGCGAGGTTGACCAGCCGTACGCCCATCGTCTGCCGGCCGGACTGCTTGATCTCCGCGGCCGCGGTCCTGATCACCCCGCCAGCGGAGGTAATGGCGAAGACCTCGTCCTCGGGATGCACCATCAGCACGCCGATGAGCTCGCCCCTGGCCTCGACGATCCGCGCGGTCACCACGCCCCGGCCGCCCCGGCCCTGGACCGGGTACTGATCGATCAGCGTCCGCTTCGCGTAGCCGCCGCCCGTCGCGACGAGGACATCGCCCCCGTCGTCGACCACGTGCATGCCCAGCAGTTGGTCACCGTCACTGAATCGCATCCCGATCACGCCGGAGGTGGCCCGCCCCATCGGCCGCAGCGCCTCATCGTCGGCATGGAACCTGATGGCCTGCGCATGCTTGCTGACCAGCAGCAGGTCGTGCTCGGGTGAGACCAGCCTGGCGCCGATGACCTCGTCATCCTCGCGCAGGTTGATGGCGATGATGCCGCCGGAGCGCGGTGAGTCGAAGTCGCCTAGCCGGGATTTCTTCACCAGCCCGGACGACGTGGCCAGCACCAGGTACGGCGCCACGTCGTAGTCGCGCAGCGCCAGCACCTCGGCGATCCGCTCATCGGCCTGGAAGGCAAGCAGGTTAGCGACATGCTGGCCGCGGGCATCGCGTGCGGCGTCCGGCAGCTCGTACGCCTTGGCCCGGTACACCCGGCCCTTGTTGGTGAAGAACAGGATCCAGTGGTGCGTCGTCGTCACGAAGAAGTGATCGACGATGTCGTCGGTGCGCAGCTGGGCACCGCGGACGCCCTTGCCGCCCCGCCGCTGCGCCCGGTACAGATCGGTCCTGGTGCGCTTGGCGTAGCCGCCGCGGGTGATCGTGACGACCACGTCTTCCTCGGCGATCAGGTCCTCGATCGACATATCGCCGTCGTAGGCGATGATCTCGGTCCGCCGGTCGTCGCCGTACCTGGTCGCGATCTCGGCCAGCTCGGCGGAGACGATCTGCCGCTGCCGCTCGGGCGAGGCGAGGATCCCCTCGTAGTCGGCGATCTGCGCCATCAGCTCCTCGTACTCGTCCACCAGCTGCTGGCGCTCGAGTGCGGCGAGCTTGCGCAGCTGCATGTCGAGGATCGCCCGCGCCTGAATCTCGTCGATCTCCAGCAGTTCCATCAGGCCCTGCTGCGCGGCCGCCGCCGACGCGCTGGCCCTGATCAGCGCGATGACCGCGTCGATCTGGTCGATGGCCTTCAGCAGCGCGCTCAGGATGTGGGCCCGCTCCTGTGCCTTGCGCAGCAGGTACCGGGTCCGCCGGATGATGACCTCGATCTGGTGCGCGACCCAGTACCTGATCATCTGGTCGAGCCTGAGGGTCCGCGGCACGCCGTCGACCAGGGCCAGCATGTTCGCGCCGAAGGTGTCCTGCAGCTGCGTGTGCTTGTACAGGTTGTTCAGGACCACCTTGGCGACTGCGTCCCGCTTCAGAACGATGACCAGGCGCTGGCCGCTGCGGCCGCTGCTCTCGTCGCGCACGTCAGCGATGCCGGTCAGGCGCCCGTCGCGCACCAGCTCGGCAATCTTCAGCGCCAGGTTGTCCGGGTTCACCTGGTAGGGCAGCTCGGTGGCGACCAGGCAGGTCCGGCCCTTGCGGTCCTCCTCGACCTCCACGACCGCGCGCATCGTGATCGAGCCCCGCCCGGTGGTGTAAGCGTCCCTGATGCCGCGGCGGCCGACGATCTGGGCGCCGGTCCGGCCGTCCGGGCCGCCGGGGAAGTCCGGGCCCTTGATCCGCTCCATCAGCGCGGCGAGCAGCTCCTCGTCGGTCGCCTCGAAATTCTCCAGGTACCACTGGACCCCGGCGGTCACCTCGCGCAGGTTGTGCGGCGGGATCTTGGTCGCCATCCCGACCGCGATGCCCTCGGACCCGTTGACCAGCAGGTTGGGGAACCGGGCTGGCAGCACCACCGGCTCGGCCGACTGGCCGTCATAGTTGGGCCGGAAATCGACGGTCTCCTTGTCGATGTCCCGCAGCATCTCCATCGCCAGCGGGGCCAGCCGGCATTCGGTGTACCGCATCGCGGCGGCCGGGTCGTTGCCGGGGGAGCCGAAGTTACCCTGACCGTCGATGAGCGGCATCCGCATGGCCCACGGCTGGGCCAGCCGGACCAGGGTGTCGTAGATCGCCGAGTCGCCGTGCGGGTGGTAGTTGCCCATCACGTCGCCGACGACCCTGGCGCACTTGAAGAAACTGCGGTCCGGCCGGTACCCGCCGTCGTACATCGCGTACAGGATCCGGGTGTGGACCGGCTTGAGGCCGTCCCGGACGTCCGGCAGCGCACGGCCGACGATGACGGACATCGCGTAGTCGATGTAGCTGCGCTGCATCTCGACCTGGATGTCAACCGGCTCAGTCCGGTCGTGCCCCTCTGCCGGTGCGTCAGTCACGTCGGGCACTTCCCATCCCTTCTGTGTCAGCCCGGGGGGTAACCCCCGGACCTGGTGCTAGCCCCGGGGTCGACCCCCGGAACCCCAGTCCGGGAGGGCTTCGCCCCCCGGACCCCCCGGCCGTCCGCTCGGGCCAGCAAACCGCGCTGCCCCTCGCGCCCAGCACTACTGCCTTTCCGCATAACCCATCGCCTTCGCGTCCGGGCACTGCTGTTGCCGCATCTTGCTCAGATGTCGAGGAAGCGGACATCCTTGGCATTGCGCTGGATGAACGCGCGGCGCGACTCCACGTCTTCGCCCATCAGCACGCTGAACAGCTCGTCCGCCTGCGCGGCGTCATCGAGCGTGATCTGCCGCAGGACCCGGCGGGCCGGGTCCATGGTGGTCTCCCACAGCTCGGTGGCGTTCATCTCGCCCAGGCCCTTGAAGCGCTGCACGGCACCGCGCGGCCGCGGGTCCTTGCGCCCGTCGGCGAGGCCCGCCTCGATCACCGCGTCGCGCTCCCGGTCGGAGTAGGCGTAGCCGGGCAGCACGCCCCGGCCATCCCACTTGATCTTGTAGAGCGGCGGCTGGGCCAGGTATACGTGCCCCGCCTCGATCAGCGGCTTCATGAACCGGAACAGCAGGGTCAGCAGCAGCGTGGTGATGTGCTGGCCGTCCACGTCCGCGTCCGCCATCAGGATGATCTTGTGATAGCGCAGCTTGGCGATGTCGAACTCGTCATGCACGCCGGTGCCGAGCGCGGTGATCAGCGCCTGGACCTCGTTGTTCTTCAGCACCCGGTCGATCCTGGCCTTCTCCACGTTCAGGATCTTGCCGCGGATCGGGAGGATGGCCTGGAACTGCGGATCGCGGCCGCCCTTGGCTGAGCCGCCCGCCGAGTCACCCTCGACCACGTAGATCTCGCACCGCTCCGGGTCGCCGGACTGGCAGTCTGCCAGCTTGCCGGGCAGGCCGGTGCCGCCCATCAGGCTCTTGCGGGTCAGGTCACGGGCCTGCCGGGCGGCAATCCTGGCCCTGGCCGCCGAGCTCGCCTTGAGGATGATGGACTTGGCCTCGCCCGGGTTCCGCTCGAACCAGTCCTTCAGGTGGTCGTTGCAGATGCGCTGCACGAACGACTTGGCCTCGGTGTTGCCCAGCTTGGTCTTGGTCTGGCCCTCGAACTGGGGCTCGGCCAGCTTCACGTGGATGATGGCGGTCAGGCCCTCGCGCACGTCATCGCCGGTCAGGTTCTCGTCCTTCTCCCTGACCAGCTTCTGCTCCCTGGCGTACCTGTTCACGATCGTCGTGAGCGCCGAGCGGAAGCCCTCCTCGTGCGTGCCCCCCTCGGCCGTGTTGATCGTGTTGGCGAAGGTGTGCACCGACTCGGTGTAGGCGCCGGTCCACTGCATCGCGACCTCGGCGGCGATCCCGGTCTCCTCGTCGCCGAACTCGATCACCGACTCGTGCACCGGGTCCTTGGATGCGTTGATGTACCGGACGAAGTCGGCGATGCCGCCGTCGTACCGGTAGCTGGCCGCGTGCGGCTCGATGTTCGCGTGCTCGGGCCGCTGGTCGTCCAGCGTGATCGCCAGGCCGCGGTTCAGGAAGGCCATCTCCTGCAGCCGCCGGGACAGCGTCTCGAAAGACCAGTCCGTGGTCTCGAAAATGGACGGATCAGGCCAGAACGAGATGATCGTGCCGGTCTCGCCCGTCGGCGCGCCGCGCTCCAGCGGGGTGACCGGATGGCTGGCCACGTATCGCTGCCGCCAGACGTAGCCGTCGCGGCGGATTTCCACGTCCAGCCGGCTGGCGAGCGCGTTGACCACCGAGACGCCCACTCCGTGCAGGCCGCCGGAGACCGCGTAGGACTTGCTGTCGAACTTGCCGCCCGCGTGCAGCGTGGTCAGCACGACCTCGACGGCTGGCCGGTTCTCGACCGGGTGGTTGTCCACCGGGATGCCGCGGCCGTTGTCGGCCACGCGAACGCCGCCGTCGGCCAGCAGGACGACCTCAATCCGGTCGCAGTAACCGGCCAGGGCCTCGTCTACCGCGTTGTCGACCACCTCCTGGACCAGGTGGTGCAGGCCGCGCTCGCCCGTGGATCCGATGTACATGCCAGGGCGCTTGCGAACGGCCTCCAGGCCCTCCAAGACAGTGATCGAACGTGCGTCATACGACAAAGTGGAAGCTCCTCCTGGAAACGGGCAGGCGCATCGGGCCGATGCGAGAACCCCAACCTCCGTCTGCCCAGGTGCTCACCACTATTTTACCTGGACAGACCGCCAGCCTCAGCCGTACGTGTCACGTGGCCCGCGACTGCCGCGGACCCGCCATTCACCGGGCCTGCGGGCCGCGTCGACCGGGCCGCGCACCTTGACCCGCCGTACCGAGCCGTCGCCCAGCTCGGCGTTCAGCCGCCGCACGAGCTGGGCCGCCAGCAGCCGCAGCTGGGTCGCCCAGGCGGTGGAATCCGCCGCTATGGTGAGCTCGCCGTCGGCCAGCGACTCGGGCTTGGTGTGCGCCGCCAGCTCGGGCCCGACGATCTCGGCCCAGCGGCCGAAGACCGACCCGGTGGCCGCGGCCAGGGTCCAGCCGTAGTCCCCGATCAGGCTGCTGATCGCGGCCGTGAGCGGCTGCGGGTCATCGCGCCGCTCCCGGCGGCCCGGGCGGCCGGGTGGGGGTGCGGTGGCGGGCGCGGGGGCGGGGAAGGGCGGGGGGGCGGGGAAGGGCGGGGCACCACTGGCCGGCACGACAGACCCGGGCGGGCCGGATGACGTCCCGGCGGAAGCGGCTCCGTCCGCCACCGGCCTGGGGGGCCGCGTCGGCCTGTTCCCCTTCGCCAGCGAATCGGCCTTGGCTCGCTGCAGCGCCTGGCGAGCCAGCCGGGCGCGGTCCGGCTCCCTCGGCTGGCGGGCCGGCTGGCCCGGCGCCGGGTCACCGGTTCGCCCGCTGGCCCGGCCATCAGGGTCCCGGTTATCAGTGTCCCGGCCAGCTGCCCGCTCGCCGGGGACGCGCTCAGTCACTGGCAATCACCCCGTCCGCCACGGTAAACCGCGCTCCGGACAGCCGGTCCGGTACGTCGGCGCCGACCGCGGCCGTGACCAGGACCTGCTCGGCGGATCCGGCCAGGTCGGCCAGCCGGTCGCGCCGCCCGGCGTCCAGCTCGGCGAAGACGTCATCGAGCACGAGCACGGGGTCATCGCCGTCGGATCGCATCAGCTCGAAGGCCGCCAGCCGCAGCGCGAGCGCCATCGACCAGGACTCGCCGTGGCTCGCGTAGCCGCGGGCCGGCAGCTCGCCGATCCGCAGTTCCAGGTCGTCACGGTGCGGCCCGACGAGGCAGACGGCGCGGTCCAGCTCGGCTCGCCTGCTGGCCGCGAGCGCGTCCCGCAGGCCGACCGCCAGCTTCGCCGGATCCGGATCCGGCTCGCCGTCCGGCCGGAACGACTGCCGGTACCGCAGCTGGGCGCCCGGCCGGCCGCCGGATACCTGGCTGTAGGCGGCGGCCGCCAGCGGGCTGATGGCCTGGACAAGCTCCAGCCGCGCGGCGACCAGCGCCGTGCCCTTCTCGATCAGCTGGTCGTCCCAGACGTCCAGCGCGCTCGGCGGATGGCCCATGGCCCTGGCCGACTTCAGCAGGGTGGTCCGCTGCCGCAGTACCCGCTCGTAGTCGGCCCGGACGCCCGCGTAGCGCGGCCTGGTGGCGACCAGCAGGTCGTCCAGGTAGCGCCGCCGCTGGTCGGGGTCGCCCTTGACCATGGCGAGATCCTCGGGCGCGAAGAGCACGCAGCGCAGCACGCCGAGCACGTCTCGCGGCCGGGGCACGGGAGCCCGGTTCAGCCGGACCCGGTTGGCCTTGCCGGGGTTGACCTCGATCTCCACCAGGCTGCTGCGCGACGCGCCGGTGACGGCCGCGCGGATGATGGCGCGCTGGGCGCCGTGACGGACCAGCGGCGCGTCAGCCGCCACCCGGTGGCTGCCGAAGGTAGCCACGTAGCAGGCCGCCTCGACCAGGTTGGTCTTGCCCTGGCCGTTCGCGCCGGTCACGGTGGTCACGCCCGGCCCGAGGGTGACATCCGCGGTCGCGTAGCTGCGAAAATCGGTCAGCGCCAGCCGGGTCAGGTACACGCCGCAGAGACTAGCCGCAGCTATCCGCCGAGCCTGATCGGCATCAGCAGGTAGCGGAAGTCCGGCGTGCCGTCAGGCCCCGGCTTGCCGGTGATCAGGGCGGGCTTGCCCGGCTCGGTGAAGGAGAAGCGGACGGTGTCCGACTCGATCGAGGTCAGGCCATCCAGCAGGTACTGCGGATTGAAGGCGATCGACAGGTCCTCGCCGTCGAACTCGGCCTCCATCGCCTCCTCGGCCTGTGCCTCGTCCCCGGTGCCTGCCTCCAGCATGAGCTGGCCGGTGCTGAAGCTCAGCCGGACCGCGGTGTTGCGCTCAGCCACCAGCGCCACCCGCTTGACCGCCTCGGCCAGCAGGCCGGCGGACAGCTCGGCGGTGGACTTGGCGCTGGTCGGCAGCAGCGCCTGGGTGCGCGGGAACTCGCCGCCGAGCAGCCTGGTGGTGGTGCGCCGCCCGGCGCCCTCGAAGCCGATCATCCCGTCGCCGCCGTGACTGTCGTCTCCGGGCAGCGCCAGCGCGATCGATACCTCGGCGCCCGACGTCAGTGACCTGGCCGTCTCGGCCAGTGCCCGGGCCGGCACCAGCACGGCCGCCGACAGGTCGGGCACGGCCGGGTTCCAGCGCAGTTCCCGGATGGCCAGCCGGTACCGGTCGGTGGAGATCAGGGTGAGCTTGTCGCCCTCGATCTCGATCCGGACGCCGGTGAGCGCGGGCAGCGTGTCGTCGCGGCCCGCGGCAGACGCCGACTGGCTGACCGCGGTGGCGAATGTGTCGCTGCCGACTGAGCCGATCGCCGGCGGCATCTCCGGGAGTGCCGGGTATTCCTCCTCGGGCATCGTCAGCAGCGTGAAGGTGGCACTGCCGCAGGTGACCACCGCCCGGCCGTCCCCGGCCCGGATGCTGACCGGCCGCGCCGGCAGGCTGCGGCTGATCTCGGCCAGCAGCCTGCCCGAGACCAGGGCCGTGCCCTCCTCGTCGGCGGCGACCGGGATAGTCGCCTGGGCCGAGACGTCGTAGTCGAAGCTCGACAGGGTCAGTTCCTGGCCGGCCTGCAGCATGATCCCGGCCAGCACGGGCACCGTCGGCCGGGCTGGCAGTGCCCTGGCCGTCCAGGCCACCGCCTCGGCCAGCACGTCGCGCTCAAGGGTGATCTTCACAGGACACCGCCTCCTGCCGTCGGGTCCGGTCGGCAGGCGGGGGGCAGCCCGGTGGTACGGAGGGCCGGGCTGCCGGGAACCTGCTTCAGGTTGGATCTCTCAGATAGATAAGAGGACGTCGTAGTCATAGGGACGGTGGATCCCGGGGACATCGCGGCTCCGGCCAGGTCACGGCCCGTTCCGGTGTCCACAGGGACTGTGCGTGCGGCGGCCGCGGCACTCGCGGCGCTGTGCACGGCCGGCTGGCACGGGCTGGTCACCCACTCGTTGCCCTCAGGACCACGGGAGTTTTCCTCCTGCTGTCCCAAGTGAGTCCACAACTTTATCCACAGCCTGTGTGCGTAGATTGCGCAGTCCGTCACACTATTGTAGTCAGCTGGAAACGCACAGTCATATCTGCTGCTGGGCTTCCGTGCGCCAGCTACTGCCGGACGGCCAGTCACTGCGTCACCCCGAGAGCGCTTGCTGCTTGATCCGGTTGGTGAGCTCGGTGACCTGGTTATAAATTGACCGGCGCTCGGCCATCAGCGAACGGATCTTCCGGTCCGCGTGCATCACCGTGGTGTGGTCACGTCCGCCGAACTGCTGGCCGATCTTGGGCAGGGACAGGTCGGTGAGCTCCCGGCACAGGTACATGGCGATCTGCCGGGCAGTGACGAGCACCCGGGAGCGGGAGGTGCCGCAGAGGTCGTCGATGCTCAGGCCGAAATACGAGGCTGTCTGGCCCATGATGGTCGACGCGGTGATCTCCGGGCCGTGCGCCTCCGGAATCAGGTCCTTCAGCACGAACTCGGCCAGCTGCAGGTCGACGGACTGGCGGTTGAGGCTCGCGAACGCCGTGACCCGGATCAGCGCGCCTTCCAGCTCGCGGATGTTAGTGGAGATGCGGCTGGCGATGTACTCGAGCGCCTCGGGCGGCGCGTTCAGCCGGTCCTGCACCGCCTTCTTGCGCAGGATGGCGATCCGGGTTTCCAGCTCTGGCGGCTGCACGTCGGTCAGCAGGCCCCACTCGAACCGGCTGCGCAGGCGGTCTTCCAGGGTCACCAGCCGCTTCGGCGCCCGGTCGCTGGAGATGACGATCTGCTTGCTGGCGTTGTGCAGCGTGTTGAAGGTGTGGAAGAACTCCTCCTGGGTGCCTTCCTTGTTCTCCAGGAACTGGATGTCGTCGACCAGCAGCACGTCGACGTCTCGGTACCGGCGCCGGAACCCGTCCTGCTTGCCGTCCCTGATCATGTTGATGAAATCGTTAGTGAACTCTTCCGAGCTCACGTACCTGACCTTGAGTCCCTGATAGAGGCTCTGGGCGTAGTGCCCGATGGCGTGCAGCAGATGCGTCTTGCCGAGTCCGGAGTCGCCGTAGACGAAGAGCGGGTTATAGGCCTTGGCCGGTGCCTCCGCGACGGCCACGGCGGCGGCGTGCGCGAACCTGTTGCTCGAGCCGATGACGAACGTCTCGAAGGTGTACTTGGGATTGAGCCTGGCCTGGGCCGGCCGCGGCACGCCCTGGCCGGCCAGGTGCGCGGCCCCGTGTCCGTCGAGGGGCGGGATGCTGGCCCGGCCGGGCGGCCTGGGCGACTCGGCCGGCGGCTGGTCCAGCGGCCGGCCGTGCGCGCCGAAGCCGGGCTGGCCGGCTGATGTCATGCCCTGCTCGGCGGGACCGAAGCCCGGCCGTCCGTCTCCCTCCGGGCCGGGCAGCCCGTCCAGGCTGCTGCGATAGAGGCCAGGGCCGCCGGCCGGGGGCGTCCGGCCGCCGAAATCCCGGACCGCGCCGATCGGCCCGGTTGCCGCATCCCCGGCGGGCCCCGTCACCGTGTCATCCTCGCCAGCGGGCGGTCGCGGTGCAGGCAGCGCCGCTGCCGCCGCGCCCGGATCCACGGTCACGGCAAGCTGGATGTTGCGGGCGAGCTCCCTGGACAGCGCGTTGGTAATCAGAGCGCGCAGTCGCGTCTCCAGCTGCTCCTTGACGAAGTCGTTGGGCGCCGCTATCAGGGCCGTGTTCTCCACCAGGCCGAGCGGGCGGGTCAGCTGGAGCCACGCGCGCTGGTGCGGCTCGATCTGCATGCCGGCTAGGTCGGCCAGTGACCTGGCCCACACCTCCGCGAGGTCGTCTTCCATCACTAGCCGCTCACCTCGCGCCCCCACATGTGATCAACAGGTTTTTCCACAGCATGTGCACGTTGCAGTACGCGCCGTGGCTGGCCACCCCGCGGGCGCCGGTGACCAGGACCCCGGTGATCATAGACCGGCGCGGGCCCGGGCCGGGATCAGTATCCACAGCCTAGGGCCGTGCCAGCGGATGCGGGCCCTGGTTTGACCAACCCGGCCGGGGCCGCGTAACGTTACTTGGTCCGGTTACCCCGGTGTGGCTTAAGCACGGTCTCATGCCGATCGGGAATACTGTCTTTCTCAGCCGCCGCATCTGGAGTTCCAGTGAGCAAGCGCACGTTTCAGCCGAACAACCGCCGTCGTGCCAAGACGCATGGCTTCCGGCTGCGCATGCGCACCCGGGCCGGCCGGGCCGTGCTGGCGGCCAGGCGCCGTAAGGGCCGGGCGCGCGTCAGCGTCTGATTGCCGGCCCGGTATCGGTGTGAGCGGCAGCGGGAATGCGGTGTGATGCTGCCCGCCACCGCGCGAATGCGGCGTCGTGAGGACTTCTCGGCGGCGGTCCGCGGCGGCGCCAGGGCGGGCAGGCCGCTCCTGTCCGGGCACCTGCTGCTCAGGCCGGGTGCCACTGAGCCAGCCAGGGTGGGATTCATCGTGAGCCGGGCTGTCGGCCCGGCCGTGGCACGAAACCGGGTCCGGCGCCAGCTTCGTCATCTGGCCCGCGGGTATCTGCCATCGCTTCCCGGAGGTAGCCTGCTTGTAGTGCGGGCTAATCCACGCGCCGCGACTTCACGCCAGGCGGAGCTCGCCGCCGAACTTGACCTGGTAATCCGAAAGCTGACTCGGCGGCAGGGCGGGGCACCACAGTGCCGGTAACGGGCAGGGCTGATGGGCGGCCTGCAGGCAGGCCGACGCCGGTTGCCGTGCTGCTCCTGTACCTGCTGACAGGGTACCGGCGCTTCATCAGCCCGCTGCTCGGCCCGCGCTGCCGCTTCTACCCGTCCTGCAGCGCCTACGCGCTGGAGGCCGTCCAGGTGCATGGCGCCGCGCACGGCAGCTGGCTGGCGGTCCGCCGGCTGAGCCGCTGCCATCCATTCCACCCGGGCGGGCTGGATCCCGTACCGCCGCGCCAGGCGGAGCGGCCTGGCGAGCCCGCGGGGCATGCTGAGGGGATCCGAGCTGGCGCCAGGCCCGGCGCGACCGCGCCAGGAGCGCCCGGGGCCACAGCGCCGCAGAGCACCGGGCCGCACGATACTTGGCCGCACGATACTGAGCCGCACGATACCGGGCCGACAAGCACAGACCTGGCTGGTCGGAGCACGAGGGAGCTAGCACGTGGGTAATCCACTGGACGTCTTGTACGACGCGGTCGCCTGGGTGGTGACGCGCATCTACAACGTGCTCAGCCCGCTGCTCGGCCCCACCAGCGGATGGACCTGGGCGCTCACCATCATCATCCTGGTCGTCGCGATGCGGCTGATCATGGTGCCGCTGTTCATCAAGCAGATGCACACCACGCGCGCCATGACCTCGCTGCAGCCGCAGATGACGGCGCTGCGGAAGAAGTACAAGAACGACAAGCAGACGCTCAACCAGGAGATGATGAAGCTCTACCAGGAGGCGGGTGTTAACCCGCTGATGGGCTGCCTCCCGGTGGTAGCACAGCTTCCCTTGTTCTTCGCCCTGTTCAGCGTGCTGCGGGCGATCGCCGAGTGGAAGCCTGGCCAGGTACCCAAGTACGGCCTGCCGCTGACACTGGTGCAGAACGCTAAGCAGGCCAGGATCTTTGGCGCCTCGGTGGCGGACAAGGTGCTGTTCACCGGCTCTGCCAACGTGCCGCTGCACGCCAAGATCGTCATCGTGCTGGCGGTCGTCGTCAGCATGGTGACCACGTTCCTGACCATGCGCCAGAGCCAGAAGCGCGGCATGATGCCGTCCGCAACGCCGGACAATCCGATGGGCCAGTCCCAGAAGATGATGATGTACATCATGCCGTTGTTCGCCCTGACCGGCTTGTACTGGCCGTTCGGACTGGTCCTGTACTGGGTGACGACGAACATCTGGACCCTCGGCCAGCAGTACGTGCTGCTGCGCCGGTACCCGGTCACCGGAGCCACCGCGGCGGCCGGCGCCGGGACGGTCCCCGGCACGGTCGTGTCCAGCTCTGCCTCGCCGGCGCTCACCGGGTCGGGCGGCTCGCGGTTCAGCCGCGCGCTGCGCAGCGCCGCGGCGGGCCGCGCGGAGGGCACGGCTGCGTCCGGAGGCGGGGCGGCCGGCGCCGTCAGCCCCAACGGCGCGAAGCCGGCAGCCCCGAAGCCGGCAGGATCGAAGCCGGCAGGATCGAAGCCGGCAGGATCGAAGCCGGCAGGATCGGCTACCGGGGGATCGGGCGCGGAGGGCTCGGCCACGGGCGGCTCCCGGCAGGGCGGCGGGAAACCGGCCGCCAACGGGGCGTCAGCGAGCAGCGGCTCCAGCGGGGGCGGCTTGCGGCGCCGGATCGGCAAGGGCCGTTCCGAGCCTGCACCCGAGCCCGTTCAGCCCGAGGTTAAGCTCGTCAGGCAGCAGCCGCAGCGCCAGTCGCGCAGCAAGCGGTCCGGCAAGCGCTAGATTACTGATTCCGGCAGGTGGCTCCCTGCCCTGCGGGAGTAACCGGTCGGCACGGAACATGCGTCGTAGGAGGCCTTGCGTTGAGCCAAGGGGATAACGCGGTAGCGGAGCCGGATTCCGGCACGGCTGAGCAGGATCAGGATCTGCTGGAGTCGGCCGGGGATGCCAGTGAGCTCGACGATGCCGCGGATATCGACGACGGCCCGGTTGCCGGAGACGCCGCGGATGCCGATGCCGGAGACGACACGGCAGAGACGGCGGAGGCCGACAGCGACGAGGGCAGCCGGAGCGTGGCTGATCTGGAGCTTGAGGGCGAGATAGCGGCCGATTACATCGAGGGCTTGCTGGATGTCGCAGATCTTGACGGTGACATCGATATGGACGTCGAGGGCGATCGGGCGGTGGTGTCCGTCGTCGGAGCCACCCTGGAGGAGCTGGTGGGCTCGCGGGGCGAGGTACTGGAGGCCCTGCAGGAGCTGACTCGGCTCGCGGTGCACCGGCAGACGGGTACGCGAACCAGGATCATGCTGGATATCAGCGGATACCGGCAGCGCCGCCGGGCCGAGCTGGCAGAGGCGGGCCGGGATGCGGCCGAAGAGGTCAAGCGGACCGGCGAGGCCAAGAAGCTGTGGGCGATGAATCCCTTTGAGCGGAAGGTCGTGCACGATGCGGTGGCTGCGGCCGGCTTGCGCAGCGAGTCGGAAGGCGAGGAGCCGGACCGGCGGGTAATCGTCCTGCCGGCTGGCTGAGAGTTGGTTCCGGAGGCAGGAGAGATCGCCTCCCCGGAGCCGGGGCTGGCGCCGGCGGGCGCGGAACTTGCGAGGGCCCGTACCGTCTTCGGCAGTGCGCTGCCTGCAGCCCAGCGGTATGCGGCCCTGCTGGCTGGCGCAGCTGCCGAGCGCGGGCTGATCGGCCCGGCGGAGACCGGACGGATCTGGGAGCGGCACATCCTCAACTGCGCGGCGGTGGCCGAGCTGATCCCGCGGGATGGCACGGTCATCGATGTGGGCTCTGGAGCGGGGCTGCCGGGCATCGTGCTCGCGATCCTCAGGCCTGACGCCCGGCTGACGCTGCTGGAGCCGATGGCCAGGCGAGTCGCCTTCCTCCTGGAGTGCGTGCAGATCCTGGGCCTGGACAACGTCACCGTGCTGCGGGGGCGGGCCGAGGAACTGGCCGGCGAGCTGACGGCGGACGTGGTGACCGCGCGAGCCGTTGCCCCGCTGGATCGGCTGGCTGGCCTGGCCGCGGCCCTGGTGCGGCCAGGAGGCGTCGTGCTCGCCATCAAGGGCCAGAGCGCGCAGGCTGAGGTGGCCAGGGCGCAGCCGGTGCTGCGGCGGCTGGGTTTTCGCGACGTGTCTGTCGTCACGGCTGGCAGCGGTACTGTCATTCCGGCTGTGACGGTCGTCCGGATGGTCAGTAGCCGGCCGGAGCGGCTGCCGTCGGCACGGCGCCGGGTGACAGGCCGAGCCGCCGACCGCGCTACGGGCCGCGCCGGGAGCCGGCGAGCCGCCGCCGGTCGGGGGCGAGCGCCGCGAGGGCACTCCGGCGGTACGGTTCGCGACGAGGGCCGGCACTAGCTGGCGGCACCGTGATGCGCTGGCACGGGAGGACGTCGTTGCCTTCGTCACCTGCGGCCGGGCCAAGCTGCGCAAGAGGCGATTGCCAGGAGCTCTGGCCGCACAGAGAGGCACTCGGCGGGGTGCTAGGACGAGATGTGCCGGGAGGGGTGCGGAGCGTGCGCGGTTACGGCGGGCGTCGGCATGACGGGACGAGGAGGCACGGAGGATGATCACTGCCTCGGCTGGCCTCGGCTGGCCCGACGAGCCGGGCAGGCCGCAGCCGGGATACTCGCCGAGTGCGGCCAGGGCGGTCCCGCTGGGCTGGCCGGCCGAGCGGTCTGGCCATGGCGACCGGCCTGCTGCGGCACCGGCTCCCGGCTTCGTTCCGGGCGGCGCAGGATGGCCCGGCGAGGCAGGCCCCGCGGCGGGCAGTGAGCCGTCCGCCGACAAGCCGGATGTCCCGCCCGCAGCTCCCGCAGCCGATGCGGATGCCAGGGAAGGCCGTGGGCCTCAGCGGATGCGGGCGGCTCTGGCCGGCGTTTCACGTGAAACCGTGCTGGGTTCCGGGTCGGCCCCGGCAGCGGCGCCTGCGCCCGGGCCAGAGGCCCCGGCCGGGCCTGTCGTAGGGCCCGAACCCTCGCCCGGGCAGGGGCGGCCCGGGGACGCGGGGCCAGAGGCCCCGGCCGGGCAGCGGCAACCTGCGGCTGCGATGCGTGGCGGCGGGGTGGGCTGGCCCGGTGAGCCGGGCCGCGGATCAGGGCTCCCGGATTCCTCCGGGAGAGACCTTTCGGGCCAGAGCGCGATACGGCGTGACGGCACGGGTCCGGGGACAGATACTGAAGTGGGCCCGGATGGCACAGGGCTGGCCGAGAGTGAGGATGACGTGGTGATTCCCGCTATGCCGGATGCTGCGGCCGACACGCCAATCGCGAGAGCCGCGCAGGCTGCCGTCGTGGCGAGGTCGGGTGGCCAGAGCTGGCCGAAGCCGGGCTCCTGCCGGATCATCACGATCGCTAACCAGAAGGGCGGCGTGGGCAAGACCACCACGTCCGTGAACCTGGCCGCCAGCCTGGCCATGCACGGCGCAAGGGTCCTGGTGATCGACCTGGACCCGCAGGGGAACGCGTCAACGGCACTGGATATCGACCATCACTCGGGAGTCCCGTCGGTCTACGACGTGGTCGTCGACGGGCAGGAGCTGGCCGGTGTCGTCCAGGTGGTGCGCGGCTATCCCCAGCTGTACTGCGTCCCGGCGACCATTGACCTGGCTGGCGCGGAGATCGAGCTAGTGCCGCTGGTGGCACGCGAGTCCCGGCTGGCCCGCGCGGTCACCGCCTATGACGAGTCGAGCCTGGACTACATCCTGATTGACTGCCCTCCGTCCCTCGGCCTGCTGACGGTCAATGCGCTGGTCGCAGCGGCGGAGGTGCTGATCCCGATTCAGTGCGAGTACTACGCCCTGGAGGGACTCGAGCAGTTGCTGCGCACGGTCGAGCTGGTCCGGAGCCATCTGAACCCGCGGCTCGCGGTCAGCACCATCCTGCTGACGATGTATGACGCCAGGACCCGGCTGGCCGCCCAGGTAGCGGACGAGGTACGCGACCATTTCGGCGAGATCGTGCTGAGCTCGGTGATCCCCCGCAGCGTCCGGGTGTCTGAGGCGCCGAGCTATGGCCAGTCGGTGATGACCTACGACCCCGGCTCGACAGGCGCACTCGCCTACCTGGAGGCCGCCAGGGAGATCGCCTACCGCAATGCGCGCACCCAGGCAGGGTAGGCCGGGGGGGATCGCGGGGGTGCCGGCATCCTTGCCCTGCGGATCGGACGCCCCGGCCGGGAGCTCAGCCGGTGATCGCGGCGGCGTGTCCTGTCCCGGCTGGCAGGATGGTCATGCGAGGCCGGCCATCCAGGACAGCAGGGGATCAGCAGGCGCGTCCGCACCCCGCCAGCGGCAGAACCGCAAGGAGAGATGATGCCCCAACCGAAGCGTGGGCTCGGCAGAGGGCTCGGAGCGCTGATTCCCACCGCCCCGGCCGAAGCCCCAGTGGCCCCGGCCGATAGCCCGCCTGCCCCGGGAGGGAGGGCCGAACCGCGTCCGGCGGCCGTTGCGGGCGCCTACTTCGACGAGCTGCCGCTGGCCTCGGTGTCCCCTAACCCCCGGCAGCCGCGGCAGATCTTCGATGAGGACGCCCTCGCCGAGCTGGCCGCCTCCATCCGCGAGGTCGGCCTGCTGCAGCCCGTGGTGGTCCGCCGGGCGGCCGCGGACCGCTACGAGATCATCATGGGCGAGCGGCGATGGCGGGCCGGCGAGCTGGCCGGGCTGAGCGCGATCCCGGCGATTGTCCGGGACACCTCCGATGACGACCTGCTGCGCGACGCCCTGATCGAGAACCTCCATCGTGAGGAGCTCAATCCGCTGGAGGAGGCAGCGGCCTATCAGCAGCTGCTGGATGACTTCGCCGCGACCCATGAGGAACTGGCCCGCAAGATCGGCCGTTCCCGGCCGCATATCTCCAACACCATCAGGCTGCTGAATCTCCCGGCCGCCGTGCAGAAGCGAGTCGCAGCCGGCGTCCTGAGTGCCGGTCATGCACGGGCGCTGCTGTCGGTCGAGGACGCCGGCGCGCAGGAGCAGCTGGCGCACCGGATCGTGGCCGAGGGCCTTTCCGTCCGTGCGGTCGAGGAAATCGTCGCTATGGGCGCGCAGGCGGCCAAGGCCCCCCGGCAGTCCAGGGGCAAGAAGCCGGTCGCGCCCGCCCTCAAGGATCTGGCCGACCGGCTGTCTGATGTCTTCGATACCAGAGTCAAGGTGGAGCTAGGACAGCGCCGCGGGAAGATCGTCGTCGAGTTCGCGTCCCTGGACGACCTGGAGCGGATCGTCAAGAGCATCTCGCCCGACCTGGTGCCCTCGCGCAACGGATGATTCACGTGAAACATGGCCGCCGGCCGGTGCGGCTCCGGCTGAGCCGTCCCCGGTGACCGGCTGCTCGGTGACCGGCTGCAGCGCCTGTTCAGGCCTGCGGACTGCCTGCCGGTCTGGGTGCGCTCATCAGATGATTCACGTGAAACACGGCTGTCCGGCCAGGCCTGCTGCCGCCGGGCCGCTTCTGCGGCCCGCTGCCCGGTGACGGCCCTGCGGCGGGGGCAACGGGGCCCGCGGCATTGGGCCGGGATACGTTCTGGTCCGCCCGCCGCGGAGCACAGGTCTAGCCGGAGACCCGGTGCGCGACCAGTGATGTCGTCCGCATGGCCTCAATGAGCTCGTCCACGTGCGCCTCGGTCGTATCGAATGCGGCCATCCACCGTGTGACACTCTCGCTGTGGCCGGCATCGTCCCAGACGTGAAAGCTCCAGGACTTCCTGAGCTCAGCGATCTGGTCGCCGGGCAGGACGGCGAACACGCCATTGGCCTGCACGGGATACGCCAGCCGTATGCCGGGCACCTGCTGGAGGCCGGCCGCCAGGCGTCGCGCCATGGCATTAGCGTGGCGGGCGCTGTGCAGCCACAAGTCGCCGTCGAGCAGTGCCGCGAACTGGGCCGAGAGGAACCGCATCTTCGATGCCAGCTGCATGAGCTGCTTGCGCTGGAACTTCAGCTCCGCGGCCAGCCGCGCGTTCATCACCAGGACGGCCTCGGCGCCCACCGCCCCGTTCTTGGTGCCCCCGAAGCTGATGACGTCCGCGTGTGCCGCCAGCTCGGCCAGCGAGCAGTCCAGGTACGCGGCGGCGTTAGCCAGCCGGGCTCCGTCGATGTAGATCAGCAGCTCGTTCGCGCGGCAGAAATCCCGGATCGCGCCCAGCTCGGCCAGCGTGTAGCAGGTGCCCACCTCGGTCGCCTGAGCGAGTTCCACAGCCCGTGCCTGCACCCGGTGCTCATCACCCCGGCCCTGCAGCCGGCTGGCGATGAGCCCGGGTGTCAGCTTGCCATCCGGGGCGTCGACCAGGAGCAGCTTGCTGCCCAGGATCCGCTCCGCTGCGCCGCACTCGTCCGCATTCAGGTGGGATGATTCCGCGCAGATGACCGCCTCGAAGGGACGGAGCATGAGGCTGAGCCCGAGGACATTCGCGCCGGTGCCATTGAAGACAAAGGCGGCATCCTGCGCACCGAAGGCTGCACGCAGGAACTCCTGCACCTCGGCTGTCAGCGCATCGCCCCCGTAGGCGACCGCATCGCCAGCATTCGCCGCGGCCAGGGCCGCGATGATGGCCGGGTGCGCACCCGCATGATTGTCACTGCCAAAGCTCTTGTGCCGGCTTGTCACCCTCAGAGCCTACCGAGCGGCGGCCGCCGGAAAAGGCGGGCAGTACCGCCCGGCCGCAGTCCGCACGGGCAGGTGAGAGGAAGCCCGTGATGGGTACGATGGAGCACGGGGCCAGCGGCCGGGAACACGCAGCGCACAGTCCGGTCGTGACCTTCCTGCACAGGGCCCCGCACTGCCGCAGGGATGTCGATCACAGGGGTGGGCACCGTGTCGCGCCGTCTCGCAAGCATCACGCTGGACAATCTCGATGATCTTGCGCCGAGATGCCGCCGGTGCGTGTTCTGGGAGCTTGATCCGGTCAGCCAGGCGCGGGCCCTCGAGGTGGGCGATCCCGGCCTGGAGAAGGAGGCATGGATCTCCTCGCTACTCCTCGAATGGGGCAGCTGCGGCAAGATCGTCTATGTCGATGGGGTACCTGCGGGGCACGTCCTCTACGCCCCGCCGCTTTACGTGCCCCGCTCTGTCGCCTTTCCCACCAGTCCGGTCAGCGCCGATGCTGTCCTGCTGATGACGGCCAGCGTGCTCTCGGAGTTCGCGGGCGGCGGGCTGGGCCGGATGCTGGTTCAGGGCGTGGCCAAGGATCTCACCCGGCGGGGGATCAGGGCCATCGAGGCCTTCGGTGACCTGCGCCGCGATGGGCCGTCCTGTGTCGTGCCCGCTGATTACCTGCTGGCGGTGGGCTTCAAGACGGTGCGCCAGCACCCGCATTACCCGCGGCTCAGGCTCGAGCTCAAGACTGCCCTCTCGTGGCGAGAGGATGTCGAGGTAGCCCTGGAGCGGCTACTCGGCTCCATGTCCCCGGAGCGCGCTCTCCGGCTGGCCTAGCTAGGTCCGCACCATAACTGGCCTGGCCCGCACGGGCGAAGGCGCCTGGCAGCCCTCGGCGCGGGCCGGCGGCAGAGCCTGGGCCGTCAGGCCCAGGCTGCCGGTTACCCGCTCGATGAGCCGCGGGCCGTGATGAACAATGCGGCGACTGCCAGCAGCACGCCCAGCCAGGCCGGGGCCGGTCTGGCCGGCTCCGCCTGAACTGGCTGCTCGCCTGGGATAAGAGCAGTCGCCTGATCCCGTAGCGCCACGCCAGTCTCCCCCTCGCCTTCTCACTTGCACGGGGGAGGTTACCCGGGAATAACACCAGGCAATCGGATCACTGCCGCAGCGTCAGAACGGGGCCGGCGCCTTTCGGGCCCGGCTTTTCCGGACCGCCTCCGCCGCCTTACCGGCTGCCGGGAGCCCTGAGCCGTGACAGGAACGTGCCGCCGGCCCCGGCGATATGGCGGGGCCGACGGCACATTGGCCGGCTCGATGAACTCGGCTGGCTAGATGAACTCGGCGAGCTCGCGCAGCAGCGCGGACTTCGGCTTGGCGCCGACGATCTCCTTGACGACCTCGCCGTCCTTGAAGACGCTCAGCGTCGGGATGTTCATGATGCCGTACCGCTGCGTCACGGCCGGGTTCTCGTCGACATTCAGCTTCACGATGTCGATCTTGTCGGCGTGCTCGCTCGCGATCTCCTCCAGCACGGGCGCGACCTGCCGGCACGGCCCGCACCATTCGGCCCAGTAATCAACGAGAACGGGCCGCTCGCTCTTCAGCACATCGGCCTCGAAGCTCGCGTCGGTTACCTTCTTGGTAGCGCCCACCTTCTGGACTTCCTTCCTTCTGGGTACGTCCGCCCGCGCCTGCCTGGCACGAGCGCTGCCGGCCTACGACTCGTGATCAGCCAGCCACCGCTCGGCGTCCAGCGACGCGGCGCAGCCGGTGCCAGCCGCCGTGACGGCCTGCCGGTAGGTGCGGTCGACGACATCGCCGGCCGCGAATACGCCATCGATGGCCGTCCGCGTTGATGGCTGCTCGACGAGCAGGTAGCCCTCGTCATCGGTCGGCAGCTGGCCGGTGAACAGCTCGCTGCGGGGATCATGCCCGATCGCCACGAACATGCCGGTGACCGGCAGCGTGCTCTCCTCGCCCGTCCGCACGTTGCGCAGCCGGAGGCCGGAGACCCGGTCATCGCCCAGCACCTCGACCACCTCGCTGTCCCAGGCGAAGCGGATCTTCGGGTTGGACATCGCGCGGTCCTGCATGATCCGCGAAGCGCGCAGGCTGTCCCGGCGGTGCACGACGGTGACGCTGCTGGCGAACCGGGTCAGGAAGGTCGCCTCCTCCATCGCCGAGTCCCCGCCGCCGATGACCGCGATGTGCTGCTCGCGGAAGAAGAAGCCATCGCAGGTGGCGCACCAGGACACGCCATGGCCGGATAGCCGCTTCTCGCCCGGCACGCCCAGCTCCCGGTAGCCGGAGCCGGTCGCGATGATCACGGTCCTGGCCAGGGAGGCCTGCTCGCCTGCCCTGATCACCTTAGGAGTGGCCTTGAGGTCTACCTCGGTCACGTCATCAGCGACCAGCTCAGCGCCGAAGCGCTCGGCCTGCTTGCGGATGCCGTCCATCAGCTCGGGCCCCAGCACGCCGTCGGGGAATCCGGGGAAGTTCTCCACGTCCGTGGTGTTCATCAGCGCGCCGCCGGACGTGACCGAGCCCTCGAAGACCAGCGGGTGCAGCCGGGCCCTGGCCGCGTAGACCGCGGCGGTATAGCCGGCCGGCCCGGAGCCGATGATGATGACATCCCGAACGTCGGTCACTTCTGCCCTGCCCCTCTCGAACTGCACCGTCGTCAACTCATACCAGGCCCTGGAGATTCCCCGGTTACCAGGCCCGGCAGCTTCCCCGGTCCCCCTTACTGCTGCGGCAGCGTCTCGTGAGCCAGGATGTCGCTGTCGGAGGCTGAGCAGCTCGGCCCGACGACCCAGACCTGCGACGACCCCGATCCGCTGCTGACCGCGGTGACGATGATCGTGGCCGCGCGGCCCAGGTACTGGGCCGGGTCCACGAGCAGCAGGACCTGCCCGGCCGGGGTGATCCGGCCGACGCAGGATCCTAGCCGGGCCAGCGCTATCTGGCGGCCGAACTGGTCGAGCATGGTCCGGCCGGCTGGGGCCGGGCTGGGGGCAGCGTTGGGGCTGGCGCCGAGGGCGGCCGAGCCGGCCGGCGAGGGAGTACTGAGCCGGCTGACGCGCATGGCCGCCTTCACCTGAGCACTGAGCTGGCCCGGCACGAAGTTCGTCCGGGTCGCGACCGGAGTGAAGCTCTCGGTACGGCCGTCGTGCTGGTACGACAGGGCCGGCCCGTATACGGGGGCGGCGGCGCGCTCGCCGGAAACCTTAGCGGCGGGCACCCTGCTCGCGGTACCCGAGGTCGAGCTGGAGGTCGGGCCAGCATGCCGGGAGAGCCCGAAGCCGATGCCGGCCAGGACGACGACCACTCCGGCGCCGGCCAGGATCCGCAGCGCGAGCGGCGACGGCCGCCCGGACGCCGGCCGCCCCGCGCGGCCCCTGCCCGCGCGGCCCCTGCCCGCGCGGCTCCGGCTGGGCAGGTCCCGGCGTCCGCTCTCGCTCGCGGGCTCGCTCGCGACCCGGTGCGCGGACTCAGTCGCCAGTGCCGTCTCGATCCTGGCCGCCAGGTGCGCTGGGATGGGGGGTTCCTGGACGCTGGCCAGCAGCACGGAAACGCCTTCCAGCTCGGCATAGACCTGCTGGCAGGCTGCGCAGTCGTCCAGATGGGCGCGGATCCGCGCTGCCTTGCGCGGGCTGAGGTCTCCCTCACTCAGCCTGGCCAGGTCCAAGGCGCTCGGATGACGGCTCACCGCTGTTCATCACCCCCCTCCTCGGCAGGTAGGACGTCAGGATCTGCTGATCGGTTCCGCTGGCGCTGTCCGGGCACCTGGTGACGGAGGTGGCCAAGCCGCGGCAGCAGCCGCGCCCGGCCGCGCGCGCACCGGCTCTTGACGGTGCCCTCAGACACGCCGAGGATGCCGGCCGCCTCGGCGACCGGGTAGCCGAGCATGTCGACGAGCACGAGCGCGGCCTGCTGGTCGGGCGGCAGCATGTGCAGGGCGGCCTTGACGTCCAGGGACGTATCGCTGTTCCCGGACGGATCCGGGTCCGCCCGGCTCGCCGCCAGGCTGTCCAGCGCCTCCTCATCCCCGGTCGTCGCCGGCCTGGCCGACTTACGCCGGATCCGGTCGAGACTGGCATTGACCACAATCCGGTGCAGCCAGGTGGTCACCGCCGAGTCACCGCGGAAACTGCCCGCGCGGCGGAATGCCGAGATCATCGCGTCCTGCAGGGCGTCGGCGGCCTCTTCCTGGTCCCCGAGCGTCCGGATCGCGACGGCCCAGAGCCGGTCCCGGTGCCGCAGGAAAAGGCGCCCGAACGCTTCGGGATCGCCGCTGACATGCTGCCGGAGCAGTTCGGCATCGGACGGGAGCGCGTCTGCGCCGGTCCGCGAGTCCGGCGCTAGCCTGGGCTCTGGGAGGGAGCTTCCGGCACGGATATGACCGGGATCATGCCGTTCCGTCGCTCCTCACCCCCTGCCCGTGCGGGCCGCCAGCCGTCGCGCGATCACAGCCCGTCCCGCAAGCCTGCCACAGAGTCAGCGCTGCGTCTTCGGGCGACGCGGCGGGAGTCAGTGCGCGGGCTTCGTTCCGGAACGATCGTCACCGGCCTGCCCGGATCGCCTGGCTGCGCCGCGGTGAATCGCTGGCCGCTCCCATCGCGGGATCAGGCCGCCGCGCCCTGAATGGTGATCGCGGTGATCTGGCCCATGAACTTGCCGCCCCCCACGGAAGGCAGCCTGGTGAACCAGATCACGATGAACTGCCCGCTGGCGCTGCTGTGCACGGTGAAGGTGTAGCTGCCCTGGACCCCGGTGACCGGGGTCAGGTCCGTCATCGAGGCGAGGTTAGCCGGGCTGCGCGCATCGGAGTTACCGATCTTGAGCTGCGCCTCGGCACCGGGGATACCGGCGAACTGCACGGTCACGGAACTGACCCTGACGGGCTTTCCCATGTCCAGGATCAGGCCCGTTCCCTTCTTCAGGCCGCCGAAGTAGGCATTGCCGATGTACTGTTGCGTGGCCCAGCCGCCGGAGGCGTGGCTCAGCACGTTCTCCGCCTCGGCGCTGTTCTCGTCGCCCGGGTCGTCGGTCACGCTGGTCAGCGGGTCGAAGCCGGACGCGCTGACCGGGGTGAGGACCGCACTCACCGGACTGGCGTGGCCGGCGGGATGGCTGTGACCGACTACGGCCGCGTGACCGTGGTGCCACAGCGGGGAGGTAGCGGCGACCACGCCGGCGATGACGATGAGGCTGAGCAGTGCCACGACGGCGACCCGGACCTTCGATCCGGTGCCACGCCGCCGGTCCCGCTCCTGCCAGTGCTGGGTCTCTCGCGGATCGGAGTTCCAGTAGGGGCGGTCTGCCGCGGGCCGCGTGTCCTGGCGCTGCGGATGGTCCGGCGCGGCCGGAACCGGATCGGGCGGGATGGCCGCCGACAGCGCCCGAGCGAGCGCGCCCGGCGAGGTCAGCCCGCCCTCAGCGGAGCGGCTGCGCAACTGCAGTGCCCGGCAGGTCACCTCGTCCAGCGCGGCCGGAACTCCGGCCCGGACCTGCCGAGGGCTTCGCGGCTGCCCCTCCGACAGCGGAGCGGGAGGCAGGGCCGGGTAGTCCGGCCCTGGCCACAGACCGGTCAGGGTGGCGTAGAGCAGCCGGCCGAGGGCGCGGGTGTCGGCGGCCTCGGGGTCGTCGGCGGTCAGGCCCGCCAGCGCCGCGTCGATGCCGAGCCCGGTCACCTTGACGCCGCCGGTCGTCCACCGCAGCGACTCGGGCGTCAGGCACAGGTGGGCCAGTCCGGCCGAGTGCGCGACGGACAGCGCCGCGGCCGCCTCGGCCACGATCCGGGCGCCGGCGGACGGCTCCATCGGTCCCGCCGACAGCAGGTCGCCGAGGGTCTCGCCGGCTGCCCACTCCATCACGATGTAGGCGCGATCCCAGTCCTCCTCCACGTCGAAGACCTGGGCGAGCCGCGCGTCCGTGAGCCGGCTCGCGGCACGCGCCGCGGTGACGACCTCCCGGATCCTGGGAAAGCCGGGCGCGAAGGTGATGACCGTCACGGCCCGGGCGAGTATCTCGTCGATGGCCTTCCAGGCAGCCCAGCCAGCGGCCGCGGCTACCCTGTCCTCCAGACGGTAGCGGCCGCCGAGCTTAGTGCCCGGTTCGGACGTGAATGTGCTCATTAATCGCAGCTCAAAGGCACGTCAGCCCTCGACCCTCCCCTCCGGGGCCGTAGGTGATCAACAGGACCAGATAGACAATGATGCTGCACAACATGCTAGGCGGTGCGTGCCCCGCTGGCAGGCCCCCACCCGCCCGACTTCGCAAACCGTTACCCGCCGGAGACGTCCGCCGGCCCCGGCTGAGCCCGTTCACCAGGCCGTCCGGAACCGGGCGGTCCGCCGCCTCACACGGTAATGCCAGGTCAGCGGCGGAAACGGCCCGTCACCGTCCGGAGCAGGTCGGTGATCTCGGCGACCCGGAACAGTCGGCAGCAGAGCACGTAAATTGCCGCGGCGCCGCCGCCGCCCACGATGACCGAGGCGATCGCGGGCAGGAATCCGTGCGAGCCGCCGACAGCCACCGCGACCACGACGGCGAATATCACCGCGGGAATGGCGGCCGCGTGCATGCGGACCAGGCTCCGGCAGATGAACCAGCCGTCCAGGCCGCCCAGCCGCTGGCTGAGCATCCGCCAGGCCAGCGCGGCCCCGGCCAGGTTCGCCAGGCCGAACCCCACGCCCAGGAAGGCGACGATCTGGCCGGGCGGCACCACCGCGAGCGCGATCAGGTTGGCGAGCACGTTCACGACCATGGTCAGCGCGCCGATCAGGGCCGGCGTGCGGCTGTCGTGCAGCGAGTAGAACACGCGGAGCTGCAACTGGAAGAACATGTACGGCAGCAGCCCGAGGCAGAACAGGGCGAAGACCTCACCCATGTACCGGCCGCTGGTCAGGCTGGTCGCGCCGTGCGCCAGCAGGATGACGCCCAGGGCCGGCCCGAGCACGGCGAGCACGTAGGCGGCCGGGACCACGATGACCGAGGAGAGCCGGACGCCGGTGGAGAAATCATCCCGGACCAGGCTCAGCCGCCGCTCGGCGGCATGCGCACTCATCCGCGGCAGCAGCGCGGTGATCACCGAGATGCCCACGACCGCGTACGGCATCTGGAACAGCTGCCAGCCGTAGGTATAGGGGGTAATGCCCGCGCCGTAGCTGATGTGCGCGGCGGCGGCGCGCACCCCGGCCGTGTTCGCCACCCGCGTCGTGACCAGGAACGCCACCTGGGTGCCGACGATGTAGCAGAACATCCAGCTGGCCATCCGCCAGATCTCGGCTACCTCAGCCCGCCGGAAGTCGAAACGAGGTCGCCAGCGGAAGCCCACCCGCCGCAGCGACGGCAGCAGCGCCGCGGTCTGGGCGACGATGCCGAGCGTCGTGCCCAGGCCGAGCAGCTCGATCTGGCCGCTGGTGATGGTCGAGGGGCTGACGTGCAGCCCGGCAATCGCCATGAACAATCCGAGGACGGCGATCACGACGACGTTATTGACTACCGGCGTCCACATCGGCGCGGCGAAGCTGCCGCGCGAGTTCAGGATAGCGCCGGCCAGCGAGCTCACCCCGTAGAAGAAGATCTGCGGGATGCAGAAGTACGCGAAGATGATCATTACGTGCAGGGTGGGGCCGCTGATGGCGCCCTTGTAGAGATAGACAATCGGCGCGGCGGCGAGGGTCGCGACGACCGTGATGGCCAGCAGCGAGAACGTGATCAGGGTGAACATGCGCTGGTCGTAGGCTTCGCTGCGGGCGCGATCGCGCTTGGCCGCGTTGACCAGCAGCGGCACGATGACGCTGGTCAGGATGCCGCCCAGGACCAGGTTGTAGACGACGTTGGGCAGCGTGTTGGCGTTGTTGTACGCCTCGGACAGGGTGACGGCGCCGAGGGCGGCGGACTGAACCAGGGTCCGCAGCAGGCCGCTGAGGCGGGAGGCGAGCGTGCCCACGGCCATGACGCCGCTGGACCGCACCAGGCTGGCGCCCGCCGGGCCGGCGACTGCCGGACTGCCGACGGGCGCGATCGCGCCCGGCAGCAGGGTGTCGGCGTCCGCCGCCCCGTCTCCCGGCTCCCATACCGTCGCGCTCCGGGCCGCCGGCCGGTAGCCGGTGTCGC
>Ga0187858_10001225_pt1 | contig 29443 bp, 24 predicted proteins | sample June2016WEW_8_15_FD_133015 | JGI IMG/M metagenome (GOLD analysis project Ga0187858, IMG submission 133015) | Peatland microbial communities from SPRUCE experiment site at the Marcell Experimental Forest, Minnesota, USA - June2016WEW_8_150 | ecosystem: Environmental > Terrestrial > Soil >...
ATCGGTTTGGGAAGATAGAATGACCGGGTTCCAAGAAAGAAACATCGTTGCGGGGTAGAGCAGTGGCAGCTCGTCGGGCTCATAACCCGGAGGTCGCTGGTTCGAGTCCAGCCCCCGCTACCTGACGAGAACCGTGGACCGTAAGGCCACGGTTCTTTTGCTAGCCTGACGAGGTCCGGTCCGCATAATCTCTCATCTTGGGAGGTTTTGCCATGAACCGCATCTCGTCAGTCTCGTCGCCTTACCTAAGCTCGTCGGGCCAGTCCCGCCAAGCCCCCCCGCCCGGCCCCCTCCCCCTCAGCAAGGCCCTGGTCGGCTTCACCAACGCCAAGCTCGCCGAAGGCCTCAGCCAACGCACGGTCGACACCTACCTCGATGACCTCAGCAAGTGGATCGAGCGTACCGGCGACCGGGAAATTGGCAAGGTAACCGGACCCGAAATCAGCGCCTACCTGGCCTGGCTACGGACCGAGTACCAGCCCCAGCGCTTCGGCGGCAAGATCCACCCTCTGTCGGGAAAGACCATCCGCAACGTGTGGATCGCGTTTTCGTCCTTCTTTCATTGGGCCGAACGCGAGCTCGCCCTCCCCTGTCCCATGACCGATGTGCGGGTCCCCCGGGCGCCGATGCCTCCTGTCCCGGCGCTCACCCGCGAGGAAGTCGAGCGCATGCTCAAGGCCTGCACTTACTCGCGCGACGCGGATACCCCGGTTCGCCGATCCTTCACCATGCGGCGACCGACCGCCAGCCGGGACATCGCCATCCTCCTGGTCCTGTTGGACACTGGCCTGCGTGCCTCGGAGTTCTGTGCACTTAAGGTCGGAGACGTCGATCTGAAAACTGGACAGGTCGACATCAAGCACGGGATTCAGGGTGGAGCGAAGGGAGGCAAGGGCCGGTCCGTGTATCTCGGCAAGGCCACACGACAGGCTGTCTGGCACTACCTCGCCGGCCGCGAAGATGGGGATGACCGTGACGCCCCGCTCTTCGTCGCCAGGGGCGGCCACATAATGAGACCCTGTACCCTGCTGCAACTTGTCCGCAGCATTGGAAAGAAGGCGGGGGTCCCCAACGTCTACCCCCACAAACTGCGCCACACCTTCGCAATCACCTACCTGCGCTCCGGCGGCGATGTGTTCACCCTGCAGCAGATCCTTGGCCATGGGAGCCTGGACATGGTGCGCCACTACGCCCGGATCGCCCAATCCGATGTCGCTCAGGCGCATCGCAAGGCGAGCCCGGTGGACAACTGGAGGCTGTAAGAGTTATTGACCCCGAATCCTTGCTCGTGCTTTGAAAGCAATGTGGCTTGATCTGAGGGCTTGAAAGCCGATCAACGTTAGTATTCCAAATTCCTCTTTCATAGACTCTTCCATGACACTGGAGGACGAAGTCCATGAGGCAAATAGTTCACGATACCAAATTGAGAGGGGCAGTTAGCGGCCACGTGTGAACCGATGAAACGCTGGAAAGCCAGGGAGCACACGATTGGGCCAGGTGGGGGCAAAAGCCCTCTCCTTTGGCCAACCGAGTTTTCGGAATGTTCGGTCGAGGGGCGCTTCATCAGCGAGTCTGGTCACCCGGCGTGGACCATCCGGCCAATTCCCAGGATTCTTCACGGAATTGACCGGGCAGAGCTGTACAGACAGGGGCATGCTGGGTTGCAGTCGCCTATTTGTGGCATATACTCAAAGAGCCCAGGAGGGTTTGGTCGAGGGGACGCACCCCGTAGCGCGCTCAATGAAATAGAGGGCATGCGATATCTGGTTTCGTGGCTGTTTACGCGCCAGTTGCCCGTGCAAGTCCGAGCCAGAGGCAATTTCCCACCAGGGAGCGAGTGCTATACCAAGGGTTGGATACACCAAAGACTAGGAGGCTCTCAGTGAATAAACCCCGCCCACGAACTGATTTCGTTGGCGAGCAGGGTCTTCGCGCAGCCCTCATGGCCCACATTTCCAAGAACCTCCCCAATGGTCACGGCACTATCGTTCCAGAACTGTCGCTTCGCATTGGACCGGCGCGGGCCGACTTAGTGTTACTCGGCGACGATATCAATGCCTTCGAGATCAAGAGCGACTTCGACTCTCTCGACCGCCTCCCATCACAGATCCAAAGCTATAGCAGAGTGTTCGACGAGGTCACGCTTATCTGCGGTCCAATCCACTTGCACGAGGCCTCCACAATGATCCCAGAATGGTGGGGACTGATGTTGGGGTTTCGCTCCCTGCGCGGGCAGGTTGAACTTGTGACAGTCAGAAAACCAGATGCCAACCCCACACCCGACAACTACGCTCTAACCCAGCTCTTGTGGCGAGAGGAGATAGATGCCTGCATCTCATGCTATTTCTCACGAGAGCGGCCCCTGCGGGGCTCTCGGCAAGCGATTTGCAGGAAACTGGCCAATCTTGCCGACCGCAATCTTCTAAAGTCTATTGTCGTGACTTCCCTTACTAGCCGGCAAGCCGCTCAATCTGGCGCACAACCACAGTAATGTGATGGTTCACTCCGGCTCGAAGCCAGCTCTCTGGGTTTCCTGGATTTACGCCGCCTTCAGCAACACCCCAAATATACTTGTCGCCATACGAAAAGCTCTCACCGTAGTACTCCTCACGGTCCCGGAGCAGGATTGCGTGCCCCGCATATTGTGCATTACCTAGCTCACTCGTCCTCAGTCCCTCACCCCTGAAAATCAGCCAGGACTCCTCAAGCGCATACCTAATCGACGCACTCGGGTTCGACTTTCCCGGCGGTTCGACGAACACTGGATGTTGGATCGTGTAGTCTCCATAGATGGGCGATCGGGGCCAGCCAGCAGCTGGGATTTGGCCCCTCCAAGCCAGCCACTCCCTCCTGGGTACCTCTTGTATTCCTATGACGAATCCCATAAGGTTAACAGGGAACGAGCCTCCGCAAATCACAACGTTCGCCCAGCTCTCCGCGTCCGGGATCCTCTCCCAAATCTGACCATAGGATGAGATCGCCGCATTCAAGTACCCGAAATCAACTACGAGGTGAACATCCTCCTTACGAAGGCCAACACTGTTAGCAAAACCATAAACTTCTGCAAGGGCAGTTCCGCTTCCGATCCCCTCTGCGTTAACTCGCAAACATGCACCCCCACACTTTGCTGCCCATTTTCGAACTACACCTTGGTAGGTTCGGTCTCGACCCAGCCCAGATACTGGTATTCCATTCAACGATCTTGACTCGCATTGTTTAGAGGCCATAGCTAGCGCTTCCGCTGAAAGCCCTCTTCCCCCTCCAGGACTATCCAGGAGACTCATGTCCAGGAAGAACCGCCGGCCCCCCCAGCTCCGCTCGACTTCTTTGACTATCTCCGCAATGCATTCATCCATGTTGACGAATGTCTCGCCCTTCTTGCGAACAAGTCGACTCGGCGGCACCTCAATTAATGGGAGCACCCTTGCCTTGACGTCTTCACTCAAGAACCTAAGTGCCGTCCACTCAGCCCGCTTCCATCGCAACACGGGGACATACTCAGTGCTCTCGAGCATCTTAGCTATTCCACGAAACATCACTAAACTGCTTCCTGACTTCGCCGTAACCTACGAGTTGCCCGAGTATCCTGAAGTTCTTGAACTCGTATCGCATTCTCCCCGCCACCAAAGCGGCGTGGATCCCAAGTCTATTGGCCAGGTGTTGGGCGGCTTCTACCGACCTCAGCTTACTGGCCGCGCTCTTCTCCCACTCTTCGGATGGTATCAATACTTCTCTTGCCAATCGATCTGCCTCGTCCTCTGCAGGATCAAGCTTCTCCTCGAAGTCAAGATCGTCAACAAAACTATCGTAGCCACTCTGCATGTGGAGCGCGATATGGGAGAGTTCATGCATTATTGTGAACCAGAAGTTATCAAGCCTGTCATGGCGAATTGTCATCCCTACGACTGGGAACTCCTCGTCAACCACTATTGCCGCCCCGTCAAGGTAGGTGCCCGGCAAGTGTGGCTCGATCACGAGGGCCACCCCAACGGCGCTGAGCATCTCCACAGCTAGCCTTGGCCCCTTCTCCGAAACGCTCAACCGGGCAAGCTCTCGCATGAATGCCCTGTCTATCCCACCTCTGTAGGGTTGAAGCTTCCCAACCTCTCGTGCACGTATCTGGACCCGAGCCGTCCATGCCGCAAGCGAGTACCAGTCCATACTACGTGCAGAACGTACTAGCTCTGACCTTCGGTACAGGACGGCGCCCACACGAAGCGAGCTCAAAGGCTCGAGAAACCGCCTCACCACTCCTTCTGGATCCTTCTCAATGCCCCGAGTATTTGCAGTTATCCATCCTCGCTTGACCATCTCCTTGAGGGGGAATGAGCTCCAGTCTACATCTGCGAAAGCAAGCTTCGTTGGCTCGCCTTCCCGAATGAGCACCTTCGCCGGAATCCCTAGACCAGTGTGTAATGCTCTTATCATGGGGAGAGTCAGCGTGCGCTTCCGATTCAGGATCTCGGACACTTTGCTCCGGCTCCCTATGATCGGGATTAGGTCCCTTTGCTTCAGACCCAGTTGATCCATGCGGAACCTGATTGCCTCCACTGGGTCAGGAAGGTCCGTGGGATAAACCCGGCGTTCGTAATCTTCGATGAGAAGGCCGAGGAGATCGATTCGAGCCCTTTCCGCTGACCCACTCGCAGGATCGCGAAGCACGAGCTCTTCAAGCTCCCGGAGGGCATCAGCGTGTTCCTTCTCGTCGCGGATGATCCCGAATGTCATTTCCATGTCCCTCAAAGCACCCATCCATCGTATTCTGCGTGGGTCCCAAGTTCCTTCACAATCACAATTCCAGATTCGTAGTCAATCAAAGTCAAAGCTCTATACCTGTTCCCTTTGATGTTGAACACAACTCTCTTCCCCCTCAGCACGCTGGCAGATGGATACCGCCTCTTCAAATCTACCGGTGTTTTCCACTCAGCCTCTTGAAGCTCCGCGACCCATGAGTCCAGAGCTGATTTGCAATCAGGATGCGCGGCGGAGAACTGGTGGATGAGCCTTAGGTTGACGACTCGCATGAACCGACACCCCCGATCGCAACACGCCGAAGCCTCCAATAGGTAATGTTCCCATCCTGGGAACATTGTACCACTGTTGTCAAGGTCCGTCAGTAGGAGACCAGGCCGACGTTCGACCGCTGTGGCCAAAATCAATTAGATCCCTAGGTTTTTGGGGGATTCCCCACGGCAATTCCTAAAGATAGTCCATTTATGGTCGCGCTGGTCGCATCGGGGTGATCAATCCCACACGTCAACCGTTGTAAGGGTTTGCCTTCATAGTGGCATGAGCACCCCAGGCAGGTGTGATGCAGATTCCTTGAGGGGCTCCTACCTCCAGAGCATTCAGCATCTCGTTTTGGCTGGGAAACGAGCGACAGCGAAGATACGGCTGGCATCGAGCGCGATCTGGTGCTACTCTAGAGAAGGACATGAACTGGTTTCTGCTCGTGAGATCCCGTTCAAAACCCCACTTTCACAAGGCTCCACCAAGCACGTGAAGTCCAAGCTGCCCAAGCGGTCCCTGCATCCTGGTTTGAACGCACTTTGAAGAGAATGCCGTCTCATGAGACATCGCTCTACTCAGAAGAGAGGCTGGGGGCGGAGCTCTTCAGCGCCGGGATCAGCAGCAGGAACATCGAGGACATCTATTCGGCATTGCGGCAGGCGGACAACCTATGCCCTTGGTATCGTCAAGATCAAAGCGGCCGGCGGCCCACGGAACACGAAGTGGTCTCTCACATTCTCTTGCCTCTGTTTCTAGGGCTTGGTTGGTCCCATCAGCAATTGGCAGTCGAATGGAACAGGGTCGACATCGCGTTTTTCAAGACCACCCTCACCAATGAGGAAAACTGCGTCATGGTTCTCGAGGCGAAGGGCATGGGCGAGGCACTAGGAGACGTCCTCGAACAACCATTGAACTACATGCGAAACCTCGGCCTTCGGCACGTCACCCATATTGTGGTCAGCAACGGCGCAACCCTATTCGTGTACGGCAAGAAACGCCGGAGCTGGGATTCGGCGCCGCTTGCATATCTAGACGTCACTTGCCTTCAGAAGGAGTACATTTTGCCCAAGGGGACCAATCCCGTCGACGCACTTGTGATGCTTCAGCTAAGTGCACTGTAACCGGCAACTTGCCGTTATCAACTCGCCTCGTGCGACAGCCAGACCCCGGCCCATTTCAGCCAACTCTCCAAGTTCACCCGCCGCTGCGGCAGTACCACCTCTTGTTTCGCATCCTATCCCGCCCATGAACCCCATACGTCCGACAATGGACTTGGATCGCACGCGCAACGTACTTCCTTAATGGATTCTGATAGTCCATCAAGAGGTCAATCCCCATGTCTTCCTTTGTCAAGCCATCCATCCGACTGATCCGCTCCACATTGTTCTCTCTGGAACAAGCCATTTTCCACATCAGCCTGCCCCTCTCGCGGTTCAGTCCTTCTCGCGGCAACGCTCGACCTCACGCGCCACAGAGCCCTACATACCTCCCACCGTGAGGCCGCCTCAGGAAAGGCGTTCGGGTTTTCTATGGGCAACATAAACGACCCCCATGTGTCTATTCCCTTGCATTCCCGTGACATTCTGGATATTCCATGGGGCTGGAAGGTATCCTGTTGTACTCTGGTGACAATCTGAATACTCGCCTTCGATAACCAAGACGGAGGAATCTTGCTCCTGCGCTCTATCGTGGATCAGCCTGGAGGCAGCGTATCTCAAGCCTTCCGGACTTGCTCCCCGGCGTGGGGTGCTCGGACGCCTTACCGTGTCGGTCCTCTACCAGGCAGCACGCGGAGACCTGTTTACTGGGAGGTGCTATGGACCATACTCATGGTTCTAGACTGGCCCGTTCCGAAATCATGGCGGCAGGTCAGCTGGCAGAGTATCTTCAACTTAGCTCAGCCAAGATCTACCGAATGGCGAGGGAACGGTTGATCCCTCCATTCCAAGTGGGCAGAGCATGGCGATTTCAAAAGGAACTCGTAGACGAGTGGATCAGGGATCGGTCCAAATTGGAGCCTTGGTCCTGAGATGAGGAAAGCAAATGAAGTGTTTGGACAATCATCCCATGTCCGGCGAACCCCGATATCTATAGGCGTCTCATCAACCAACAGCAACAGCCTAACCTTTGTTCTCTTCTCACGCGACCCTGTGGCCAATGGCGCTAATCACGGACGATCAAACCGTTGGGAATCCGTGCCGAGTAGAGCGATTCTTAGGCGAAGGCACATTTGCCGAGGTATATCAAGTGCGTCAGCCCCTTCTCGGCCGCCACGCCACGAAGGTCTTCAAAGCCCGAGACATGACAATGGCCGAGATCGATGACCTCCCGCAAGAAGCGGTCATTCTCTCTCAGATTGGCCATCCAAACATCGTCCGTGTATTCGATGCCAAAGTGTTGGAGATTCCCCAAGGGGTTCTTGGCTACTTCACGATGGACTACGTGGCTCGTGGAAGCCTCGAACAACACTGGAAATCGAATCGGATTCAGCCTATGCCTGTGAGGGCAGCAGTAAACATTGTCCGCCAAGCTTGTAGATGACCTACCGCCGCACACTCAGGGACGCCTCCTATTATCAGAAAGGGTAATCCCATGGATTCTCCCCCACTTGATCTCACATCCGAATGTGTTGGTTTTCCTCTCCGTCCCGCAGATGAGATCTCGAGAGACGCCTTTGTGCGACACATCGAGTCTTCCTTCGGGGAAGATTGCCGCGTTCTCATTCTCGACGGCGGTCCTCTTACAGGCAAGACAAACATTCTCGCTCAGTTTGCCCGAAGCCATTCAGCAACCGCGATTTCCTACTTCATAACCTCAGATCCCCTTTCGCAGTTGCTCCAGGGATTCCTCTTTTCCATCTGTACACAAATCTCACTTGCTTTGGGCAAAGCAAGACCAACCACATCCATGACGACTGAGGCCCTTCTTGGCCTCGCACAAACACTCGCAATCCAGCTAACGCAGGATGCAAGACACTTAGGTCGGACATACTACTTCGTGGTCGATGGCTTGGAATGGGCCTCCACTGGGATACGAGGTCAGCGTATTATCGATCTCCTCCCGCTCAGGACGGGCTCAGTGAGTCCTTACCTGCTCGCCAGTTGCAGGACTGATGCGCTCCCGACCGTGCCGCAGAATCTATCGGCACACAGACTGAAACCTATTCCGCTTAGCCTCCAGGAAACTACCCAATTCTTCAGTGACACGCCACTTCCTCGAGAGGCAGTGCTTCGAATTCACGAGAAAGCAGCTGGGATTGTGGGCCACCTGAAACTGATCAAGAGACTCGTCAGCAGGATGCCAGACGACGCTATTAACATAGACAACCTTCCGAGCGAACTCGGAGATCTCGTGGGTCACGACTGGGCTAGAATCGTTGAGACGTCGTCCCCTGAGACAAAGATCGCCCTCGAGTGCCTCGCATGCAGTCAAGTCCCTTTGCCACCGAGCATTCTAGCTAGGATTGCATCGATCGAGGAAGACCATTTGGTCGCATCCCTCCTGGGCACCGGTCTGGTGGAACACGACCCCAGGACCGGGAACATCCGCTATACCAACCAATTCTTTCATTCAGTGGCTGAGAGAAGGAGTTCCTCTCACATCCCTAACCTAAGAGGCCAGGTTATTGATGCACTAAAGGAGTGTGGCAGCCAGCACGAGGACATCTTGTCGCTTCTGTACCGCGATTCGGGAGATTACGAGGGAATCACTTCCCTTCTCGCCCCACAAAAGCTTGTTCAGGCGATCCGCGACGAAGGCAGGCTCCCCGCAATATGCAGACGCCTTACAGTCGCATGCGAAATGGCGAAGCAGAATGGAGACACAAACTCCCTCATTAAGTGGGGACTGGCGCTGTCCCTCGGCCGCCAGCTCGCCTCAGAGCCAATTGACGTCCACCAGATTGACGCACTCCTGGCAGTTGGAAGAACACAAGAAGCACTGCGAAGAGCCTACGCCGCCGCGGACTCACCAACTCGCATAAGGCTTCTCGCAAGATGTTACGTCAGCATGGAGGGGGAAGGAGAGCACATCCCCTCCCGTGCCAAAGAGGAACTGAAGGACCTAGTTGATGAACTTCAAATTGACGAGATCGACACAGATCTGGCAATTCAAGTCGCGACCGAACTTTTTCCGCTCTATCCTGACCTCGCAATAGCCCTCCTCGAGAAGCAAATCAAGGAGAGCGACAAACGAAGCATCATTGACGTTGCGTTGACTGCTGCAGTCCTTACGTCACCGCTCGGGCCCAACGACCAGCTGGTTTCGCGCATCACCGATCCCGAATTGGCGAACGTAGTTAAAGCCCACTCTCGGTGGATGTCCGACCTTCCCATGGACAGACTCATCGACGAACTAAAGTCCATTCAGTCAACAAAAGCAAAGGAATACCTTCTCAGGCGCTGGTGCGTAATCAACCAGTCGTCCCCGGATCTTCAACGCGGGTTGAATCAGTGGCTCGACACTATTATTGCTGACAGCCAGTTTGTCATACCACTCCGCAACATCCGGGAGATCGCCCTGCTCCTTCATAACCTTACCCCTGCCGATCGGCAACATATCGTTCAAAGGTTGGACATTCCCAGTATCACGAGTTTGAAATACCCTAAGGAAGAGTACATCAGGATTCTTCTCGCCTCGGCTGAGGCCCTTTGCGATATTGACATCCAGGACGCAATTTGTCGCTTCGCTGCCACGTACAAGATGGTCCTCGACGAAATCCTCGATCTGGACACAAAGGCCTATTGCCTTGCAAGACTTCTGGCCTCGGCGTGCCGTGTGGATCCGGAGAACTTGTCACTCCATAGCGAAATCCAGAACCATCTTGATCTCACCTTGAATAGTCTATTGGCGGATTCCGGTGACCACCTTGCTGTAACCCGAGGTGTTATACGTACCCTCGCCGAAGTTGATCCATTCGAAGCTCTTCGCCTTGCTAGCAGACTGAACCTCTATTCGAGGCGAGCCAAAGCCGCCTCCCTTTTGCTCTCTTCAATTCTTCTTCACGGCGGATGCGCAGGGTTTGCGGAGATCTTAGACCTCGCAATTGACCTCGCCGATCCCGAAGACCAACAGTCCCTTTTGCTTTCAGCCTTGGAGGACCTGGATGACCGATCGCCCAAGATATGCATCGAGAATGCTCAACTCCTCCTCTCTAGAGCATCCGAGGGTAGGGACCCCCACCGAAGGTCACAATGCCTCGCCCTACTCGCTAGCTTAGTGTTTGATGGCTGCCCGGACATTGCCACCCGAGCCGCACAAGATGCTGTTGAAAGTTGGCGCCACATCTCTGATTTGCGCGTCCGGATTAGCAGCGGCTATGACTTAGTCCGACGGCTTCACCGGATCGACCCGTCTCTATTAGAAGAACTTCTTGACGAGATCCTTGCCATGGGACGTACTCCTGAGGGAGTGATTGCTTCGAGCATCTTGGGCTGGTCCCTCGTCGAGGTCATCCGCCTCGCAATACGGACTATCGACACCGAAATCCTCATAAACCGCAAAGATCAACTCGAAGAAATAGAGCGCACTATTGAGGCGCTCCCTTCTCCCAGCATGCAAGTTAGGTTGCTTTGCGAACTGGCCGCAGCATCCTACGCTGCAGGTTACTCGCCATACGCGGAGCGGGTCATCCGCACACTCGTAGATCCGAGGATCCATCCTCTCATTGGAAGCGCTGAGGGCGAATCTGCCCTTGTTGACTGCAGCCCCGTACTACATGAGTTCGACCCGAAACTCGCCGCAGATACTCTTTCCCAACTAGGCCAGCACTCTCGCGATTTAGCCTGGAATCGGACAGCGATTTGGCATCTGACGCGAAGACTTCTCACTGACGACATCCGAGCAGACGAGCTGAGACTATCGGCTCCATTTCCCTGGATCTTGGCCGCCATTGATGCGGCATCGAACATTTCATGGGATTCTCTGCTCTATGATGCAATCTTGGCAGTGTCTCGTGTTTCCGAAACCTCTCTGGGCTCGTCCGTTGACCTTACTCAAGCCCTCGAGATCGCACGAAGACTCGATGACCTATCCAGCGAGCACTTGCCTGACACCGAGAACATCACTCACGCCGGATTTAAGATCATCGCATGTGCACAGGCGCACCGCTTAAGATGTAAGGCAACGACAAAGGCAAAAGCAGCCGCAGCGTTGTCGAAGGCTGAACTTCGCCATGGCTGGGATTCAATTGTTTCTGAGGCTGATTCCCTTGCGAACTCAGCTGACAGAGTCTTTGTATATGCAATAATCGCCGAGGCGATGTTCTCTTATGACCCCGAACGCGCTGAAATCCTCCTTGAGAACGCTGCGCAACTCTGTGCACATCTGCCATCCATCGAGGATAGGGCAGACAGACTACAGACGATAGCTCAAGTTTGGTCTGCAGCCGGGATGAATTCAAAAGCCCGCGAAACACTTGAAGAAGTGCTTGAACTCACCGATCAATTTGAGGACCTCGATCGGCGATCACGGATCGGGCTCCTCGTGCAGACAGCATACCGCGTTGATCCCGACTTCGCAGCCGAGCTGACATCACGGCTTGACTCACGGCTTGAGGGGTTCCCCTCCGGCAGCGCTGAGGTCTCCCTCGGGATTGCGAGGCTCGCAGGCAACCCAGCTGACTTGCACCAGCTTTCCGAGTCGCCCTTTCCCGATGTCTGGCTCATCACCGCCGCCTCTCAGAAATTGCTCCGAGAAATCGTGAACGGCGGCGGGCTTATTCATCATCCCTCTGTCATGCAGGAATGGTTACTTAGAGCAGCGTCGACGCACATGGCGGCATTCAGGGATGCCTCGCACTGGGTGATCGAGTCCTTGAAGCGTGGAAGCACTGCTGACCCAGTCTTTGACAGCCTTCTGGACATGATGCGCCTGACGTCGTCCCTCACTCACGCAATGTCCCAAGCTCAAACAGAGGGCGTTCCCAGGCCTCTGCTGACCAGCTACCCAGGTCTGGCATCAAGAGTAAACGTGTTCAGAGCAGGCGAAAGAGAACGAGCGGTTCAGTGGCTGCAGGACTGGATAGCTCAGCATGGAAAACAGTACGTCAAGGTCTGCGACCCATACTTCCGCCCCTCGGACATGCTCTTCCTGAAGGGCGTACCAACTGAGTGCAAGGTCCTCATAGTCACGACTGACACCAACTTCGACCCGAGAACCAAGAACGAGGCCCTTTCCGCTCTTCTCGTCCGGGAATGGAACCAGGTATCCGCTCGTCCCATGCCACCGATTCAACTCATCGCTGTCCCATCAAGATTTGAGAGTCTTTTCCACGACCGCGTCATCGTTACGGCGGGTGCGGGTCTCGATATGGGGCCATCTTTAAATGGGCTCGGCCTCAAAGACGGCAAGATCACAGAACTTGACGAAGTCGACGCCAAGGATCTAGAAACCAAGTACCTTGACCCTCTGCTAAACCAAGCGACTTGGTTCATTGAACGAGGCGCAACTCCTCTCGTGATAAGCCTTCCAGGTCCGCTGCGACACGGCGACCACAACTAGGCGGGGCGACCCAAAGTAGCCTCCGAAACCATCGCCTTGATCGCGCAGATGGCCGAGGAGCCATATTGGTTGTTTCCTTGGCCTCTGGAATTCGTGACCCGTCCCGCAAGTAGAATTGGCGTTCGCATCCTTAAGCGCCCGATGACCCTGGGCAAGATCTAGTGCTACCGCCGCTCGCTGAACAAACTTGTCGAGTTGGTCATCTGCTTCGGCCCCTTGGCCGCTGCAGTGGGAGGTGGCGCGGTTCGTCAACTTCCATAGCCTGCCCCAGTGCAGGCTACAATCACCAGCGGCGTCATGAGTCACTCGCTTGTCTGACGCCAGCGGGCGTATACTTCGCCAGAGGCAGAGCGGTGCTGACGCGAGAAGAGATCAAATAGAGGACGCTAGAAGGGCGACGCCTGCACCACCCGCAGACCTTACAACCTGCCCCGGTCTGATCCGATCAGGCCGAGGAAGTGTCTATTGACTCTGACCCACTTTTTGACGCACTTTCCCTGACAAGATACAACGGAGCGCGCGGTGTGACGGTTAAGCCCTCAGTTGGTGCGAGTACTGGCGGGGATGGTAATTGGTGACGAGACGGTTGAGGGTGCTGTTGGCGGGGTACTTGCCCGGCTCAGATCGCAGGACTAGGGATGCTACCAATGAAGAAGAATACCAAGCACGTGAAGGTAGAGCGAAGTCCGGAAATGCCCGGTGCGGAACGTATGGCGGGGTTGCGAGACCTGTACCCTGAGGCGTTCAGCGATGGCAAAGTCGATTTCGATAAGCTGCGCGGGCTGCTGGGCGGCGAGATCGACGAGCGCCCGGAGCGCTACGCCTTCACCTGGGCCGGCAAGCGCGATGCCATCCGCCTTTTGCAGACACCCAACCGCGCCGCTCTCGTCCCCTGCCGCGAAGAGTCCATCGACTTCGAACACACCGGCCACGTCTTTATCGAGGGCGAGAACCTCGAGGTGCTCAAGTTGCTGTACAAGTCGTACTTCGGGCGGGTGAAGATGATCTACATCGACCCGCCGTACAACACCGGCCATGACTTCATCTACCCCGATGACTACGCCGACCCGCTGGCAACCTACCTCCAGCTCACCGGCCAGCAAGATTCCGCCGGCAACCTGCTGACCAGCAACCCTGAGACCGGCGGGCGTTACCACTCGGCCTGGCTTTCGATGATGTACCCGCGCCTGTTCCTGGCCCGCCAGTTGCTGCGCGACGATGGCGTAATTATGGTGAGTATTGATGATAAAGAGGTATTCGATTTGCGGCTATTGCTTAACGAAACCTTCGGGGAAGAGAATTTTGTTGATACGATAATCTGGAAAAAACGATATGGCGGTGGTGCAAAGGAGAAATATCTTGTAAGTGTCCACGAATACATCGTTTTCTATGCTAAGAACAAGGAAGCTTTGAGTAACATTTTTGTTCCCCTCGATCCAGAGTCGATTGAAAGGTATTACAAGTACAAAGACGACAAGTATCCAATCCGCGGTCCTTACCGAACGCACCCATTAGAAGCCACTAAAAGCATGGGGGAACGGAAGAACTTAGTCTTCCCTATACCCGCGCCTGATGGAACTGAGGTATGGCCCAAAAGACAGTGGCTTTGGTCAAAAGATCGAGCTTTGAAAGCTCGTGCAAGTAGCGAGCTTGAATTCATGAAGGGTAATGAAGGATGGACAGTCCTCACAAAACAATATCTCAAGGACGAAAATGGAGTAGAACGACAAAGCAAAGCATTCTCAATAATCGACGATGTATATACCCAGCATGGTACGAATGAAATAATTGATCTCTTTGGAGATGCACAGATATTTCCTTTTCCAAAGCCAACAGGACTAATGAAACCCATTTTACAAATAGCCACTGAACCCGATAACGAAGATATTATTCTTGACTTCTTCGCCGGCTCCTGCTCCACAGCTCATGCCACGCTGGAACTCAACCGCGAGGATGGCGGTAGCCGGCGTTTCATCATGGTGCAGTTGCCCGAACCCACCGGCAATAAACAATTCCCTACGATTGCCGAAATTGGCAAGGAGCGCATCCGTCGAGTCGTAACCCGCATGAAGAAAGACCGGGAACGTCAATTGGCGCTCGACAAACCCGAAGACTTGGGCTTCAAGGTCTTCAAGCTGGCCCGATCAAATTACCGACAGTGGGATGACGCACAGCCGGATGCTGACGCCTTCGCCCGCCAGGCCGAGATGTTCGAAAATCCGCTCGTGGAGGGCTGGCAGCCGGAAAACGTGCTCTATGAAGTGGCATTGAAAGAGGGATATGGCCTGAACGTACAGGTTGAGCAAACGGCAGTCAAGGGCGTTCAGAGCGTCACCGATCCCGACAAGGGCCAGTCCTTTTACCTCACCTTGGCAGGGAAGATTGCCTTGAAGGACCTGCGTCCCCTCGATTTGAAAAAGGACGACCTGCTCATCTGTCGCGATTCCGCACTCGATGATGAAGCCGCCGCCAATCTTGCGTTACAGTGCAGGCTAAAGACAATCTAAGTCACTATGCAGTTCAAATTCGACGCCAACCAGGGATTCCAGTTACAGGCCATCGAGGCGGTTGCCGGCCTGCTCGAAGGCCAGCCGCGGCTGGAGAACGAACTATACCTGTCGCTCGGCGCGAACCTGGCTGCTATTGCCAACCGCCTCGATCTGGACGAAGCCGATTTAACGCACAACCTGCGCCAGGTCCAGAAAGCCAACGGGCTGCCACAGGATGACGGACTGCAGGTGATCGAATCCGAGATCGAGACCGCGGCAGGCCGCAGGTCAGTTCGCTTCGCCAACTTCTCGGTCGAGATGGAAACCGGCACCGGCAAGACTTACGTTTACCTGCGCACCGCTCTCGAACTGTACCACCGCTACGGGCTGCGCAAGTTCATCGTGGTCGTGCCCTCGGTTGCCATCCGTGAAGGCGTGCTCAAGACCCTGCAGATCACCGAAACCCACCTGCGCGGTCTGTACGACAACGTCCCCTGCCGCTACTATGTCTACGACTCGGCCAACCTGAGCCAGGTGCGCCAGTTCGCCCGCTCGGACGGGGTCGAGTTCATGGTGTTGACCATCGACTCGTTCAACAAGGCCTCCAATATCATCCGCCAGACCACCGACCGGCTGCAAGGGGAAATGCCCATTCACCTTGTGCAGGCGGCGCGGCCCGTCCTGATCCTGGACGAACCGCAGAACATGGAGAGCGAGCTGCGCATTGGGGCGTTGGCTGCCCTCGACCCCGTCTTTGCCCTGCGCTACTCAGCCACCCACCGCAACCCCTACAACCTGGTCTACCGGCTGACGCCCTACGAGGCCTACCGCCAGGGGCTGGTCAAGCGCATCGAAGTGGCTGGCGTCGAAAAGGAAGCCGACGAGAACCGGGTCTTCCTGCGCCTCGACGAAGTGCGCAGCGAGAAGAAGACCCTCACCGCCCGGATTGCTGTCCACAAGCTGATGAAAGACGGGACGGTCAAGGAAAAGGTCGTGACCGTCCGCCCAGGCGAATCGTTGGAAGCCCAAGCCAACCGCCCCGAGTATGCCGCCTTTGTAATCGAAGAGATGGACGCTGGTGCCGGGAGCGTGTTGTTCACGAATCGCACGACGCTCACTCTGGGTGAGTCACGCGGCGCAGACAAGGAAGCCATCTTCGACTCGCAGATCCGCTACACCCTGGGCGAACACTTCCGCAAGCAGGCTCGTCTGCGCGAACGCGGCATCAAGGTTCTCTCGCTGTTCTTCATCGACCGCGTGGACAACTATGCCCCGGCCGATGGCCTGATCCGCCGCCTGTTCGAACGCGCCTTCCTGGACCTGCGGTTGACCTTCCCCGACTGGAAGGACGTGCCCCCCGAAAGCGTCCAGGCCGCCTACTTCGCCGCCCGGCGGACAAAGGAAGGCCAGCCCATATACGAAGACAGCAAGACCGGTGTATCCGAGGGTGACCGCGAGGCCTACGACCTGATCATGAAAGACAAGGAACGCCTGCTCTCGTTCGACGAGCCGACCTGCTTCATCTTCTCCCATTCCGCTTTGCGCGAGGGCTGGGACAATCCCAATGTCTTCCAGATCTGCACCCTCAACCAGACGACCTCCGAAGTCAAGAAGCGCCAGGAGATCGGCCGCGGCGTGCGCCTGCCCGTGAACCAGGACGGCGACCGGGTGCGCGACGAGCACGTCAATGTGTTGACGGTGGTCGCCAACGAGAGCTACGAGCACTACGTCAGCCAGTACCAGACGGAAATTGAAACCGAGTTCGGCCGTGAGTTGCCGCCGCGGCTGGCCAACGCCCGAGCGCGCGGCTTGGCTCGCCTGCGCAAAGAATACCTGCTCAGACCGGAATTTGAGGAACTGTGGGAACGCATCAAGCATAAGACCCGCTACGCCGTGCGCATCGACGCGCCCCAATTGATTGCAGACGTGGTCGAAGAGTTGAACCGGGCCGAGATCCGCCCACCGCACGTGGAAATCCGCAAGGCGAAAGTGGAGACCGAGGGGGAGGCCTTCGTAGCGGTCCAGGTGTCCGAACATGCCGCCCCATATACAACAGAGGTGCAGCCCTTCCCGAACCTGGTCGAGGTTCTGTCTGCCCTGCTGGAGCGCACCTCGCCGCCGGTCCGCCTGACGCGTCGTACCTTGCTGGAAATCTTCAAGCAGGCCAGCCCCCAAATCCAGGCGGCCGCGCTCAAGAATCCATTCGAGTATGCCACCGTTGCTGCCCGCATCATCAAGGCCAAACTGACCGACCAGCTGGTGAACGGCATCCAGTACGAGAAGATCAACCAGTGGTACGAGATGACCCAGTTCGAAGACATCCCCGGCTGGTCCGACAACCTGGTGCCAGCCGAGCACTCGGTCTATGACAATGTGGTTTACGATTCCGAGGTCGAGAAGGCTTTTGTGGAAGGCCTGGAGCGGCGCGAGGATGTGAAGCTGTACGTCAAACTGCCGGCCTGGTTCACCGTCCCGACGCCGGTTGGCGAGTACAACCCCGATTGGGCCGTCGTCATGGAAGTCAGAGATGAGCACGGGCAGCCTGCTGGTAAGCCGCTGCTATACCTTGTACGCGAAACCAAGGACAAGGACTGGCAAACCAGTTTGCGCCCCGACGAACGCCGCAAGATTCAATGTGGGGAACGACACTTTAGCGGCGCGCTGAAAGTGCCGTTCAAAGTCATTACCGGTGCTTCAGAACTACCATGATCGCAGCTGCCGCAGAACTTCCACCATAAGGCGCTTGACGCTTGGATGGAGCAGACCTGGAGCCATATCATCTCGTCCGTGAACAACGATGGACCTTCAATTGAGCTCACGCCTCCCGGATGACCCTCGAACAAATGCCAACCTCGCCGCCCAACCTCGCCCGCTAGCAAGTCGGTTGCAGGGACATGGTTGTGGCTTTGCTAGGGACGAGGTTCGCAGACCACGCTTACTTGCCTGACCTCCCCGCTCTTTTTGGGGAACCTCCATCCCCAGAAGGAGTCGGCCTTCAGTGATTCCCCATGACCGCGTGGTAGGGGCGTTCTGCCCCAAGGACGGATCAGGTCTAGCTGGATAACCCGGCAACGGCGGGTCTGATGCCCGTTTCGATCATTAGTCCGTCCGGTACCGATACCCGCGGTGGCAGGTCTAGTTACCTCATCCACGTCTGCGCCCTTATCCGCGCCAGCCCTGCCTCCGAGACGACAATGTCAGGGACGACGGAGGGGAACAAGCGGTCCAGGTTGGCTGACACGAAAACCTCCACCGTGTGATCTGTGTTGTCCACACTGATCCCGGTCACCATCGCGTGGATCCCCTGAGCCGAGAGGTACTGCGTGTTCCAGCTGGCGTAGGCTTGCGCCTCGGCCCACGCTTGCCCGGTCACGACTAGCTGGCCTGTGTCCTGGAAAACCGGGCGATTGATCTCGATCGCGGCGGCAAGCGCCGCTGCGTCTGCTGCTTGGCCGACTTCCGCCCTGGCAAACGAGTACCTCCCGACTTCGATTGCCAGCGCGAGAAGCGGGAGCAGAACCAGGGCGATGAATATCGCCCAGAAGGTCATGGAATACCCGGGCAATCGCCTCATGACTACCTTCGCCTACCACCCCTCCTGCCTGAAGGTTGCCTCGGCCGAGACGGTGAAGGGTCCGGCCGGGAGCCCCGGGAAGAGGGCGCCGAGTGGACCCATGAAGTTGGGGATTTGGGCGCTGACGCGGATGCGTAGGATGCTGCCCGCTGTGCCCCCCGGCGCAAGGACCATCACCTCTGGGCTCTCCACGATCGGGGTGGCTTCGATCGCGCTTTGGGCAGCGCTCACGGCGTAGCACGCGGCACATTCCTGGGCGACGCTGCCCATGCGTGCCCCCTCCCTCGCCGCGGCCTGGACAGCTTGCTGGCCGAACACGGCCATGCCCAGGTTGACCGCGGCTATCATCACAAGAAGCGCGATCGGCGTGGTGATGGCCGCCTCGAGCGTTTCAATCCCGCGGTTCGATCTCAGGAAACGGCCTGGCATTCCGGCACCTCGCGATCGTACTGACCCTGCCAGGCCCCCCACCCGGGGCCCGGCATCTGCAGCGGATCGGCTTCGCCTAGAACTTCCCCGCGATGTCCATGACGACCGCGGCAATCCGCTGGCCGAGGACCGTGTAGGCGGCATAGGCTACCAGCACTACAGCCGCTATCAAGAGCGCCACTTCCGTCGACTCCAGTGCCCAACTGTCCAAGAGAAACCTTTTCATCGTGACCCCCTCTTCTTGCATCCAGGAGCTTGCCATGTACGCCAGCGTTCCCAACCCGATGGCAAGGACATACGGAACTGCCGTCTTCTTGCGCAGCGCGCCAAGAACGCCCAAGGCCCCTCCGGCAAGCGTGATTGGCACGATCACTGACGCATTTCCCATCACCATCACTACAACCAGCATGATCCTCACGTCGGCGCCGCCCATGAGGGCGAATTTCCACATCAGCCAGATCCAAACCACCGCGGCAAGCACCCAAATCTGGCCCGCGGGCGCCGATATAGATAGCAGCAAGGCGAGGAGAAGACAGAGGGCGACAAACCAGCGCCTTGGAAGGATCGCAACGGAGATCAGCAGGAATACAAGAAGCGGTGCCCGCCACGCCCCGTGCACGGCGCTGCAGATCATGGTCGCGTAGAGAGGCGGGACCGTGAGCAGCCACGGGACGGCCCGGGACCGCAGGTCGGAGGCCGCACAGGCTGCCAGCCACAACACGACCAGGGTCGTCCCCAGATAGGGGAGCCACAAATCACTCATCGCATTCCCGCCTTTGCCCCGTGTCCCATTCCTCGGCCAGGCCTATCCGCCCACGTAGAGCCACCAGCGGTCAGAGACCGACCGCTTTCCGGTCACCATTTGCCAGACTTTCTGGGCCTCGAGGTCGAAGAAGGTCCCCGCTTCGAGCGCCGTCAGTTCGACTGCCCTGGCCCGCCGAAGTTCGGCCTGAACAGGATGGACCCCGCGCGCCATTTCCGCGAGCCGCCGCGCAAAGCCTCTCCGCGGACCCGAGCCGTTTCCCGACCTCTTTCGCAGCGCCGACGGGTCGAGTGGTGAAAACGCAAAATGGCGCCCGTTGCCTCCTCGTGCCAGGATCGCTTCCGGGTCCTCGGTACTTTGCACGCTTTCCAGGCCTGGGTCCTCACGCAGAACGCCTGCCGCGACCTTATTCAGCCAGGCACACGGCTCTCCCACCTGGATCTGAGCCGCCAGGCGCGAGCGCTTGATCGCCAGGTCCCGCAGCGCCCAGGCCTGCGCCTCCTTCCGCAACAACTCGAGTTCGCGCCGCTGGCGCTCGTTCCCCAGCGCGATGAAGAGGCTGAACAGTACGACGCCCGCGAGGATGGATACGGCAAGCCAGATCTCAAGCATGTTCATTCCTTCCCCCCTTGGCCGGGATCGGCTTCGGCCCCCGGCTGGCTCTCAAGAAATCTGCGAAAGTTTGTGCGCATCGCGCGCCATTCGCCAGTGCGCTGGTCGATCGCGAACGTGCTCCCTACTCCCACCACGAGTCCCAGCAACCCGATGAAGGGCCAGATCACCCAGGGCCGAGGCTCTTCGGCCGGGAGTGGCACTGGCGGGGCGGGCACGGGAATGCTCGCTCCCACGGAAAGTGCCGGACGCGGGGTCTCGGAAAACACGGGTCGTGGGCTTGGGCTCGGTCTGGGAGTAAGTGTGGGTGTAGGCGTGGGCGTGCTTGTGGACGTGCGCGTTGGCCAAGGCCAGGTCGGCTTGGGCCGCGGAGGCGCCGGATTGAGGACCTGCCCCTGGGCAGAGGCGCAGTTGCCCACCAGATCGCAGACCGTCACGCTCGCAAGATAAGCCCCGCACCCGACGTGCGCCCCGCTCCCGTCGATTCCATCCCATGTGATCTCCGGGGGAGGTGCGCTGAAGGCCAGCATGCGCGGCGGAATCCCGTTCCCTGAGAAGACGACGCGCACGCTACCGATCCCGCTTCCGGAATCCTGGGCCGCGAACTTACCTCCCTCACCCAAACGCCAGGATGGAGCCAGGGATACGACCGGCGGCGTGTTGTCGACCCGCACGTTGACCACCTGCGGGCTTTCCAGATTGCCAGCGTTGTCCTCGCCCCTGGCGGAGAAGGTGTGCCCGCCGTCGGATACCGTCCTCGTATCCCAGCTGTATACCCAATTGCCTCCTTCCCCAGCGAGATCCAGGAGAACCCACCATCGAGGGCAACCTGCACATCCGCCAACCCTGAAACCGCATCCTTTGTACTGCCTCGAACGGTGGTATGCCCCGCAAGCCACGCGCCATCTGCAAGCACAATGTGGGTCGTGGGGCTCCCGCTGTCGATGCTGACCTGGTCCCCGGCCTGCGATATGTTTCCCGCGTTGTCCCTGGCGCGGCACTCGAGCGCATGTGTGCCGTCCGCAGCAGCGCTCGCCGCGCTTCCCCATGCCCCTCCATCCAGCCGATACTCGACGGAGGCAACGCCCGAGATCGCGTCGCTCGCCGTGCACTCCAGATCAACGGGGCCCGAGGTGTACCACCCGTTCTTGCCCGCGGTCCCTCCTTCAAGTTGAGCCGCGAGCTCAGGGGGGGTGCTGTCCTGCTTCCAGCTCGCGCTCCCCGATGCCGTCTTCCCGCTATCCGACACGGCCTCGAAGCTTGCCGTCCCCTGCCCCTCCGGAAGATCGAGCACGCATGTCGGTCCGCATTGGAACGGATTCCCGTTCAGATCACCATGGATGACGACGCCAAGTCCTTGCGGGTCGCTCGCCTGAAGATGCAAGGTCGCTCCACCTCGGCACCAACCCCCATCGCCCGGAACGCTGCAGGAGACCTCGCTGGTCAATTCAGGCGGGCGAGGCGTCGGCGTAGGTACCGGGGTATTCGTGGACGTGGGCGCGGGTTGGGGAGTGTCCGTGGGAGTTGGGCTCGGCAGGGGAGAGTCAGTCGGGGGAGGTGTGGAACTCGGAATGGGCAACGCGGTATCCGTTGAGGGGGGCAGGGATGTCGGACTTGGGAGCACGGTGTCCGTCGCAGCGGGCGTGGAGGTCGGAGGCAGGAGCGCTGTGCTGGTCGGAGCAGGAGTCGACGTCACCTCGGCTGTACCCGTCGGGGCTGGCGGAGGCTGAGCGGTGTTTGTATTCGTCGGGATAGGAGCTGCTGTGTTGCTTGGGGCCGGAGGCGGTTCGGGCGGCGCGCCGCAGCTCTTGTCTACCCAGTCGCGATGGAAGGTGCAGCTTCCTTTGGTTCCCACGCACCTCCCCTGCAGGATGCTTGCCTCGCAGCTCGAGTTGCACGTCCCGGTCAGCTTCCCGGAATAGATCACGTGGCAGCTCGCGTCGCAGCCGACCGGATTGTCATAGGTGAAGTTGCCCGGCTGGCAACCCTCGCAGGCAGCCTGCTGGCGGACGAGGATCCCTCCCGCCAGCAGGGCTATCGCGCAGGCCAGCAGCGCCCGAACCGATCGACCGACTGATGCCTTCATGATCCCCCTTTCTGCGCCCGGTCGCCCTCACTCGACCCGAGTCTGCCGGCCTATCCTGCGAGGATCACCCCACGTGATCCCCGGTCGATCCCTGGGGCTCGCAAGGCCTCCGGGGGTCAACGCCGAACACAAGATCCATCCCTACCCTTCCAGGTTGCTGCGCGGAAGTTGCATCCGCCAGCCAGGCCTGCAGCGTGCATGGGCAGGCCAGCTCGGCCGCAACCCTGTCGGCCAAGGATGAAGCCGAAGTTGCGCCCGATATCGAGACTTCGCTATAGCATGCATCCATGCAACCTCGCTAGCTGAGCATCTTCCTGAACGCTTCACTCTCCCCCTTTCTTTCCATCGGATCTCATCCCCCTTGCTGTCCTGGCCCCCTACGACCCTCCCAGGCTCTCCAGGATCGGCCAGCCGATGATCGCAAGAATGGTTAGCACAAAGGGGAGGAAGTAGAAGACGACCATGGGCACGACCAGCTCGGCTCCTACCTTTTCGGCCCGGCTCTCCGCCTGGCCAAGGTATTCGTTCGCGATGGATCGTGCGAGCTTCCCAAGCAGGTCCTGCTGCGACACCCCTTGCGCGACGTACTCGAGCTGGATCGCGAAGCTCACAAGCTCCGGAAGTTGCGCCTCGCGGGCCTCTTTCTGCAGTTGCCCAAACAGGCTGCGCCCCTGCGAGGCGCGGACCACCCCCGCGACCCAGCTTGCAACGGCGCCTCCCGATCCCGACGTTCGGGATAGCGCCTCCTCGAGCGAGATCCCGGAGGCAGCCTGGGCGGCGAGCAGCTGGACGTATTCCGGGAACTCCGCCTGAAAGCGCCGCTTGTGTCCTCGTCCGGCCCGTGAGACGAGAATGCCCGGGGCCTCCCAGCCCAGAAAGGCCGCCATCCCGCCGAGCAAGAAGTCTCCAAAGACGATCAGGCCGAGGATTCCACCTGCGCCGGCCCCGAGAATTCGCAGTGAGAGCACCTGGGCCGGGGTCCAGTCGCGCCAAGCTCCGGCCAGCTGGGCCCAGTAAAGGTCGCGGCGCATCCGCTGGAGCAGCCACCCGGGGCTCCATTTGGACATGGGCTTCTCGAGCGCGGCGGCCGCTCCCCGCACCCCGCTCGGCCGCTCTTCCGCCTGTTTGAATGATTCGTTGATCGCGCGGGCGGCCTTTCCGCGCAGTTCGGGTGGGAAGGCCTCGAGGAGCACAACCGCGACCAGGAGACCCGCGCACACCCCGATCAGGACGACCAGGCTCGTCATGCCGCCTCCAAGACCATCGAGCGCATCACCAGGTACCCGGCCGCCATGAGCGCAATTGCCGCGCCGATGACGATCTGCACTGGGAGCGCGCTCATCGCAGCGTGCATGAGCGGGTCGCGGGAGAGATACAAGAGCACCAGCAGCAGCGCCGCCGGTATGACCCGGGCGGTCACGACCGCGTCGCCGGCCTTGGCCTGGGCTCGGCCCCGCGCGGCCAGGATTTCCTGCATCCGCGCTCCGGCTTCGGCCAAGCTCGCCCCATAGGAAGACCCGCCCACCTCCAGATAGGAATTGAGCAGCTGGGCCAGGTTTCCCAGGGAAACGGAGGGCGATCGTTCCGCCAGTCCCCGCAGCGCCTCAGACCGGTTCCCTGAGCGCATCTCCTTCGCGGCCAGCTCGAGCTCCGGGGAGAGCGGGTTCGACCCCTCCGAGGCCAGCGAGCTTGCAACCTGCGCCAGGACATCCCCGACATAGGCGCCGATGAGGATGCCTGCCGTGATCCGGCTGATCGCCAGGGGCAGCAGGCGATCGATCGCGCGCCCTCGGCCACGAACGCGATCTGCCAGCCATGCATGCGGCGCATAGAAACAGGCGGCCCCCACGGATATAGCCGGGACGCCAGGGAGGAAGGCCCAGACCAGTGCACAGGCCGATATCCCAAGCGCGACACTGCAGAGCCGAAACGTGACCGGACGCAAGGGGACGCCTCCTGCTAGGAGTCGGTACTCGAGCGAGCGGGGATCGATCTCGCTCAACCGACGGGCCGTTTCAAGCGAGAACATCGCCTCCACCCGGCGGGCAGAAGTCCTGCGTCCCTCCCAGGGCGGCGAGAAGAGAACGAAAACGAGCGCCCCCGCGAGAAGCGCAATGAGAAGGGTCACTGGTTGCTCTCCTCAGCCATCTCTGCGTCCCACGCCTGTGGATCCCCCGGAACCCGCATCTGGGGTTCGCCGGGGAGCTGGTCCCAGAAGGGCGCATTCGCGGAAGAGCCCGGGCGAAAGCGGAACAGGGGAATCAGCAGCGGCTCGACTCGCCGGGGATGGGGGGCGACCCCGGCGACGGAGACCACCCGTCTGACCTCCCCTCGGATCCCCAGCTGCACGATCAGGTCGATCGCGGAACCAATCATGCCCATCGCATCGGCCCTCCCCACGCCCGCATCCGCGCCCATAACCGTGGCCAGCCGCTCCAGCGCCTCCCTGGGTGTGTCCGCATGGAAAGTGCAGCTCCCGCTGTGCCCGGTCATGAGCGCCCGGAAGAGGGCCAGGGCCGCGCGCCCATCCCTCACCTCCCCCACGATCAGGTAGTCCGGGCTGAGCCGCAGGGCATCGTCGACCCCGTCCGCCAGCGTGTACGGCTTGACCTCGGTCCCGACCGCGGCCGGGCGCGCTTCGAGGGTTTGCACGGTGGGGCGGTCGATCCAGATCTCCTGGGGCTCTTCGATCTTGACAATGCGCCAGCCTTCCGGGAGATAGTTGCAAAGCGCCGAAAGCAGGGTCGTCTTCCCCGTCCGTGTCCCGCCGGTGATCAGGATCTTCTCCCCGCTCTGGATTTCCTCCGAGAGGAAATCCAGAATCTCGGCCGAGGCCATCTCTTTCTGGAGAATCCAGTCCGGGCGGACCGGCTCCTGCTCAAAGAGTCGGATGTTGACGGCCGGATTCCGGCCGGGCGGCGCGATGACGGGATGCAGGGCCTTCACCCGGCCGCCTCCCGGGTTGCTTTCGGAGCCCGGAAGCCGGGCATTCACGGAAGGGTTGGCTTCATTGAGGACCTTGTTCTGCGGCCCCAGGATCCGGTCGAGGGCCCTCCAGATCTCGGCCTCGGACGGCGAGATATCGACCGTCTCCCAGCGCACCTGCCCCTTGCGCATGACTTGCACCAGGCCGCTCGAGTAGACCGCGATCTCGGTCAGGTCCGTCCGGGCCGGAGGCAGGAGCAGGTCTAGAAACCCCAGGCCCAGGAGCCTGCGCTCGAGCTCGGCGCAAATGGTTTGGATGGTATGGGCGCTCAGCGAGAGCTTCCGCGCAAGCGCCTGCTGTCGGACAAGGACGGCGATCCGGTCCGCGACCTTCTGCCGGTCTTCCTTGGAGGGACGCCGGAGGACTTCCGCGGCAAACTCGTGATTGATCTTGTCGATAACTTCGTCGGCGATACCCAAGGACTCCTCCCCGCTTGCAGTGATTTCCACTTGAGGGATGTCCATCATCTCCAGCAGCCCGCCCCGGTCTTGACCCTCCGGCAGGCCTGAAATCGGGGCTTCGTGCGCCGGCCAACCGTCGGCTCGTCCAGGCGGCGCTTCCCGTTCCTCGTCCATGAGCTATTCCTTCCCGATCCGCACCCGGATCCCCGGCATGCGGAAGACCGTGCTGCGACGCTCCTTTTCCGCCTCCAGGGCCAGGCCGGGAAACAGCGCGTTGACCAGCATCCGGATTCCCCTGGCAAACCCATCGACGCATGTCACCGGGGGAACCTGGCGGTCCTGAGCGGCGACGACCCCGGGGTCAAAGGGGATCACTGCAGCGACCGACGGCGCCCACGGAACTGCCCGCGCCAGGTTCTCGTGCCAGCCGTGAGGGGTCATCCCCGACTTCTCGCCCACCTGGTTGAGGACCAGGTAGATGGCCTCGCGCGGGGCTCGAAGCCTAGTCGCCAGGCGCTGTAGAAGTAGCAGCAGGGTGTGCGTGGTCGCGGCCATATCCGCGAGCGTAGGCCGCGCCACGAGCACCACGCTGTTCGCGGCAGAAAGCGGCTGCAGCGTCCAGGCCCCCTCCTCGCCGGGGAGGTCGAGCAGGATGGCGGCGCAGTTTCGCGTCCAGGTCGCCATCACCAGCGAGTAGATCGAGTTGGGGGCGTTCATGTCATTCTCGGAAACCCTGGCCGCTTTGAGGTAGTCGGACGTGTTTTCCGGGGCGACCAGGACTTCGAGCCCTTCCCGCATTTGCAGGCAGCCCCCGAGCCCTTCGCTCGCTCGGGCGAGGAACGCCTGGGCGCTCGGCTCGTAGTGCAGCTTCAGATGAGAGACGGCCGAAGGCGGAAGGTCGAAGGAGGCCAGCAGCGTTTTCGCGTTGCAGCGCACGGCCAGCTCATAGGCCAGGTTCTCCGCGACCGTCGAGCGCCCCGCCCCGGAACAAGCGGACAGGAAAGCCACGACCCGCGTTCCCGTAATGGCGCCGGCGGCACGTGAGAAGTAGGCTTGCTGCAGCGGCGCTGCGGCGGCGAGCCTGGCGCGCTGGGTAATCGCCGCGTCATATGCGGCGTGCGCCATCTCGGCCCAGTTCACCGGGTCGAGGAACACCTTCCCGGTCGTGGCGACCTTCTCCAGCGCGCCCAGGAACTCCCGCCAGGCTGGGCACAGGATGACGATCGCCACCCCGTTCCATACCTGCATCTTGGAAAGGATCTCAATCAGCGAATCCGGTCCCGGCGCCATGTCCGCCTGGATCACCAGGACCTCTGGCCTCATCTGGGGGAGTTTCACCTGCAGCTCCTCGAAGCTCGTTGCAACGGCCCGGACCGCGAAGCGAGCATCCAGAAGGAACGGGGGCTGCATCGAATTGAGGACAACGTCGGCCCCCGGCCCGGCGAGCATGACCCCCACCTTGGGAAGATCTTCTCCTGACATCGCCTATTTCCCCCTTGTCGCCGCTCAGCGGCTGTCGTTCATGGCGTTGTATAGATCCGCAAGGTTCAGGGTCAGGACTTGCCCGCCCTTCAGCCCCGAGGCGGGCTCCAGGGCCAGGACGATCGTCCCGTACTTGTCGAGCGCCGCAAGCAGGCTCGGAGGGTTGACCTCGAGGCCCGGAAGCAGCTGAACCGGGGCCGCCGGTACGTCGAGCACGACCACGCTGCTCTGTTGCGATGCCAGGGTCGTCCGAGCGCTCGCAAAGAGCTGATCCTGGCTGCTCCCGGCCGGTAGCTCCTCGTAGCGGAAGCTTTGCGGAACCATGATCACCTTCAGACCCTCGATCGCGATGCGGGCCAGCGGTGCCTCCGGCGGCTCCGGGGTGGGCGTCGGCTGCGGCGTCGGGGTCGCTGCGTTTAGTCCGCTTGCGGGCGCCTGCCCAATGGCTGGACCGCCTCCCGGCCCCGGACCGGCCGACGGCCCGAGGCTTATCGGCGAGACGGAAACCGTTTGGGTGGTTTGCAGGTTGCCCAGCGCATCAGGCGAGAGGATCCCGATCACCGTGACGGTCTGCCCCGGGCGCAGAAGCCCGGCCACACCGCTGGCCATGTCGACATGAACCGCCACGGCGATGTGCCCCGCGGGCAGCTCCTGAGGCAGCCCGGCCTGCGCCTGGTCGCCCAGGACCGAAGAGGTGATGAAGTCCCCTGGCGCCCTGCCCACGGCGACGATCTTCCCAATCACCTCGCTCGCCTGGCCATACGCATCAGCGGGCTTTGCCTGAGCGGGGACCGACCGAATATCCACCAAGGCCGAGGTGAGCTGCGTGCCCGGCGCAATCGCGACTTTGGCGACGACGACCGTCACCGGACGGATCACGCCGTTCAATAGCAGGACCACCAGGAATACGGTGCCCACCGCCAGCACGATTGGGATCCACAGGTTGCGTCTGCCGAACATGTCCCCCTCCCCCCTGCCCTTCAGCCCAGCTGATCGTGGATCTCGGCGTCCGAGGGCTCACTGCCCGGGACCCTGAGCGGGTGCACCAGCATGGGCTCAATGTCGATCACGTCCTCGCTGTATCCGAGCTTCGTGATCGCGTATCCCTTCGGGATCCGGGCCAGGTAGCGCTTGTATTCGGTGTTCACCACCCCGCGCTCGCTGCGCCCAATATGCGCCATCACCAGGTCCCGGTCGTTCGGGTTCTTGGTCTGCACGAAGAAACCGTTATTGCACGAGGCCAGGATCCCCGCCGGAAGCTCGCTCACCGTCTGCGTGATGACGTGCAGGAAGATGTCGTACTTCCTCCCTTCGCGCCACATGGTTTGGAAGATCTCGGCCACAGGCTGAGAGGCCGTGAGCGCGGGACCAGCGTCCGTCGAGGCCGCGCCGGACACACCGCGGAGCACCTTCGCCGCCTCCTCGAAGAAGACCTGCATGGGCGGGAAGCGGCGCCCGGCGAGAGATTCGCGGCGCCGCGCGACCGCGTCGAAATATAGGACGCTCGCCAGGAGCGCGAGAAGCGCGGCCTTCGGGTACTCGTCCATCTCCGCGCCGCCCTCGATCACGACCACCCCCCAGGGATCGTCCTCGCTTCCCAAAAGACCCAGGTTCTCAATCGGGACCGTGTCCGGACCCGGGCCATACAGCCGCGCCATCTGCCCCTCCGCAAACTGGTCCACCCGCAGGAGCAACCCCTCGATCGCGGTCCGGCTGCTCTGGTCTTTCTGCCGTGCCACCTCCTCATACAGCCCGCGAAGCTCCTCGACCAGACGGGTCACGTCCGCCGACTGGCTGCGCCAGATCGCAAGCGCCTGCAGGTCGGCCCGTCCTAGCTCTGCCAGGGATTGCCCGATCCGCACTTTCCCTGGGGTGTAGTCCCCCCTGGCCCGCGTGTCCGTGGCGGGCTGGGCTATGTTGATGGCTCTGCTTTCCTCGACGACCTGCACCTCCAGGTTGTCCCGCACATAGCCCCAGCTCTCGTCCGTCGCTGCCTCCGGATCGTGCGTGAGCACCCCCTGTGCCTTGTATACCCGCGTGAGCGCCCGGCGCAGGAAGCCCAGTTGCCGAGGGCCCATACGGCCGGCGTTCGCAAAGAGCTCCGCCAGCAT
>Ga0187858_10001232_pt1 | contig 29348 bp, 27 predicted proteins | sample June2016WEW_8_15_FD_133015 | JGI IMG/M metagenome (GOLD analysis project Ga0187858, IMG submission 133015) | Peatland microbial communities from SPRUCE experiment site at the Marcell Experimental Forest, Minnesota, USA - June2016WEW_8_150 | ecosystem: Environmental > Terrestrial > Soil >...
ACGCTCAGCAGATCCTTGGCGCCATACGGAATGCCTTGCAGCGGGCCGCGCAACCGCTCCCGCTTGATGTCGCCATCCACCGCCTTGGCCTGGCGTATGGCCCGCTCCGTAAGCGGCAGCGCCAGCGCATTGTAACGCGGGCCGAGAGTCGCGAGGCGCGTGCCGAACGCCCGGGCCAACTCCACCGCGGTGACTTGCTTGGCCCGCAGCATGGCGCTCAGCTCCGGGATGCTGGCGAAGAAGACCTGGCTATCTATTGCCGCCATAACGCCTCAAGCGCTGAAGTGGAAGGCCGGCTCGGTGTCCATCGGGACTTTGACCTTGGCCAGCGTCTCGCCGCTGCGGTGATTCTGCTCCTGCGCGGCTTGCAACTCGCCTGCCGGAGTCGCCGGCACGGACGGCGGCGCCTGCGCGGCCGCTGTCGCCGCCAACATCGCGCCGGCCAGTTGGCGGCGTGTCATCTTGTTCTCTATCCGATGCATTGCAGTGCCTCCATCGCGGCCTTCTCCATGACGGCGCGCGGAGCCGGCTCGCCCGTCCAGATCTCGAATTGCCGTACCGCTTGCTCGATGAACATTTGCATGCCCGAGATAACCGTTTTGCCCTGCGCCCTCGCGCGCCGCGTAAGCTCGGTCTCCAGCGGATTGTAAACCATGTCGAGCACCACATCCGCCGGAATACGGCCATTGAAGAAGCACTCGTTGACGTGCGGGAACATGCCCAGCGGCGTAGCGTGCACCACGGCGTCGAAATAGCGTTGCTCGAGTTGTTCGGCAAGGACCGCCTCGGCGCCGCAAATTTTGGCCAGGGACCGCACGCGGTCCGCATTGCGGCCCACCAGCGCGATGCGCGCGCCGGCATCGGAAAGAGAGCAAGCCGCGCTGCGCGCCGCGCCGCCGTTGCCCACGATCAGGACTGAAGCGTTGTGCAGGCGTAGCGCATTCCCCAACGGAATCGTGACGCCCGCCGCATCCGTATTGGCGCCGCGCCATTTGCCGGCCTTGCGCCACACCGTGTTGACTGCTCCAATGCGGCGCGCCAAAGGATCCACGATATCCAGGTACCGCAGGATTCTCTGCTTGTGGGGGATGGTCACGCTGAAGCCGGCGACGGGAAGTCTCTGCGCCAGCCCGAAGAAATCCCGCATTTGCGCCGGCGCTACCAGGAAGGGTAGATAGACAGCCTCAAGGCGCCGGTACTGGAAAGCGCGGTTGTGTACGGCCGGAGAAATCGAGTGACGCACCGGGTCGGCGATGATGCCGTAGATCCGGCTGGAGCGCGACAGCTTCTCGACCCGGTAGAGGTGCCGCAACTGGCGCGCGCAAACCTGTCCAGCCGCGGTGCCGTGGGTGGCCATGGGAGCGGCATAGGTGTACATCCCGCCAAAAGAGGCCGAGAGCACCCGGCTGGGAAATCCCAGTTCGCCCATGGCCAGCACCACCAGCGGCGTGCGCGCGTGGGCTCTGGCCAGCGCCAGCACGCGGCCGTAGTCCGAAGGCTTGCGCGCCGTGGTCACGACCTTATAACCATCGGCCGGAATGCGCGTCATGCGCCCCAGCAGCGCCTCGAGCTGCGGCGTGGCCTCGTAATTGTGATAGGAGACGATCAACCGCGCACGCCCGCGGAACATGCTGAGCTTGCCGGCGGCCGCCTCGGCACTCTCGATCTCCACGTCAACGGCCTGAGCTCCGGCGCGGACTGCCGCGTCCAGCACGCGCATCTCGTCTTCGATGCTGCCGTTGAATTTGCCATGGTTCTGGTGGCGGCGGCAGGTGGCCAGAACGATGCAGTCCGGGTATTGCTCCAGGAACGGACGGATGGCTTGCGCGCCTTGTTCCGGGTGCTCCAGGTAATCCAGGCGAAATTCGAGGAAGGATTCGCCCGCCTCGGCTTCCCGCCGCGCGTGTTCCAGCAGTCGATCCAGATCGGGAATGCCCAGCGCTATACAGATACGCGGGAGCGGCCTCGTCTGCGCCATTTGGGAGCTTTTAGCATATCACGGGAAGTCCCGAACGGAGCCCCCACGGAAGGCAGGTTTTAATGCAGGAATTTCTTCACGTCCCGGAGCAGCAGGGCGTCGATCCCGGGCTTTGAAGCCGGCGCTATGTGGGGCAGGCTGGCAGCCTGCGCGGCGGTTGGCTACCGCCGCTGTCTGGTGCAAACGCGGCAGGTGGCCGATTGACAATCGGCCGCAGCTAACCAAGCTGCCCCACAATCTGGCAGCTAATTCAGATACTTCTTCACGTCCGGGAACAGCAGCGCCTTGATCTCCGGCCTTTCCAGGTCCCCCTTGGTAATCACCGTGGCGCTGAGGTCGATCACTTTCGGCGGATCGATGCCGCGCAGCTTGTCCACCAGGGTCTTGACCGCCTGATAGCCCATGCGGAAAGGGTCCTGCGCCACCAGCGCGTCGATGCTTCCGTCCCGCAAATCCTGTACCAGATCCTCGCTGGCATCGAATGCCACCAGCTTCACCTTTCCCGCAAATCCGCGCGCCTTGAGCGCCAGCGCGCTGCCCACGGAACCGGGTTCCGCCGACGCGAAGACCCCGGCTAACTCCGGCTGCGCCGTCAGGAAGTTCTCTACCGCGGCCATGGCTTTGGAGCGCTCCGACATGCTGTACTGGCGTGCGGCGATCTCAATCGCGGGAAATTCCTTCCGCATGACATCTTCGAATCCGGCTTCGCGATCCATGGTGGACTTGCTCCCGGGAGCGTGCATGAGCATGGCAACCTTGCCCTTGCCGTTCACCAGCGCCGCCAGTTTGCGCGCCGCCATCTGCCCGCCCTGATAGTTATTGGTCGCCAGATACGTCAGGTAATTCGTGGAATCCACGCCCGAGTCGAACACGGTCACTGGGATATGCGCGGCAGCCGCGCGGTCGAGCGATGCATTCAGCGTGGTGCGGTCCTGCGCCGCTACGGCAATGCCATCCACCTGCCGCGCGATCATCGAGTCCACAATCTGTACCTGGCGGGCATAGTCGGTTTCAGATGACGGTCCGTTCCAAAGCACGTCCACCTTCAGGTCCCGACCAGCCGCCACCGCCCCCGCCTGCACCGAAACCCAGAACAGGTGAGAGGTGGCTTTGGGGACGACGGCGATCGTTTTGCGATCCGTGCGGGCGCAGGCGGACGCGAGCAGAAATGCGAGCGCCAGGGCCGACGCGGCGACACGGCGACACGGCGACGCGGCGAACTCACCGTATCGACCACTGTCCTGGGTCGGAAAGCATCCGAACGAGTTGGCCGATAACCTTGTCATAAATGTCGTCGAGCTCCTCAAATTGAACCTTGTCCAAGTACCCACAGCGTAGAGCAAACTCAAGCCAGACGCGGGTCTCCGAAGCCTCGCTCTCTGCATCGCTCAATTTACTTACGAAGTGAGCCTTGTATCGACGCTTCCGCCATGCTTCGCCGATATTGGCACAGACGGAGCGCGAGGACCGCCGCACTTGGTCCACCATAGAGTATCGCTCTTCGGCCGGAAAGTGCTTCGTCAGTTGAAAGAGCCGCATCGCCCCGTCGAACGCTGTTTGATAAACGTTCTGCTCGCGATAACTCCGAATGTTCGCCATGATCTACAGTGCGCTCGCCGTGTCGCCGCGTCGCCGTGTCGCCGCGTCGCACTACCCCGCGCACCATCCCCCATCGATGAGCACGTCCGTCCCGGTGATAAAGCCGGCTTCCGGCGAGCAGAGATACACGGCCAACTGCCCCACTTCTTCCACCCGGCCCCAGCGGCCAAGCGGGATCTTGGCCACGAATTGCGCGTTGAGTTCCGGATTCTCCATCAGCGGTGTATTCATCTCGGTGGCGAACGGGCCTGGGCTGATGGCGTTCACCGTGATGCCTTCCGGTGCGAGTTCCAGCGCCAGCGCACGCGTGAGGCCGAGGATCGCGGTTTTGCTTGCCGAATACGCGGTGCGCGCCGGAAGCGATACGTGCGCCATGGTGGATGCCAGGTTGATCACGCGCCCGTAGCCCGTCCCTTTCATGTGCGGCACGAACGCACGGCACATCAGGAACGTGCTGGTCAGGTTGGTGTCGAGCACGCGCCGCCACTCGTTCAGCGTGAAATCGGTCAGATTTTTTCGGATATTGATGCCGGCGTTATTGATTATGATGTGGATGCGCCCGAAGGCCTGCGCCACTTCTTTCTCGAGCCGCAGCACCTGCTCCTCGCTGGCCACATCGGCCGGAAACACCTGTCCGCCGCTGCCCGTGCGCCAAACCAGTTCCGCGGTTTCCTGCAACCGTTCTTGGTCGCGCGCCACCAGGGCGATACTGGCGCCCTCGCCGGCCAGCGCCAGGGCCATGGCCTTGCCCAAGCCACGGCTGGCGCCGGTAATCAGCGCCACCTTGCCGGCCAGCTTGCCGCTCACGTGATCTGGCCCTGTCCCGCGGCGCCATGGGAAGCCGCCAGAATCTGGTCCGCCGCGGACTGCGGCTGGTCGATGTTCCGAATCGTCAGGCGGCTGGCCTCACCCGCCGTCTCGATGGAAAGGTTGCCTACTCCGAACATCCGTTGTTTCACGGATTGGTCCACCCGCACGTCCTGCACCTTCGGCAGGGAAATGTTGCGCGTCGTCTTGCTGAGCGCGCCCACTTCGTAGCGCAGTTTGTCGCCTGAAATCGCGGCCTTAATGAACTGCCGCCGGATGTGCCGGCGAATGGGCCAGATCAAAAACAGCACGGCTACACCCACGATCCAAGGCCGGTATTGTATGTCTTCCTGCGGAAGCAAGCTGGCGCCGACAATGGCCGCGACAATCAGAAGCGCTACCGCGGCGTATCCCAGCTTGATGAACTTCAGGGTCGGCCGGATCACCGTATCTTCCATGAGATTGCCTCCCGAACGCGCTATTGTAGCAGTGGCCGAGGGCTACTTCATTTTCGGCAGGATCTTCATACTCGCGGGAAGGGTGAATAAGTCGTCCTTCAAACCCTGATTGACGACCACCGTATCGGAGTACATCTCGAAGATCTTTTCACCGTTGCGCTCGCGGTGGACCGTGAACGGCCACATTACCCCGCCGCCCACATCGCGGAACTTGTCGAAAATGCTGACTTCCTCGAGCTTGTCGTTGTTGATCGGATCTCTGCGGTAGAACCTCTGCCACGTGGGCCGCTTGGTGGCTTGGTCGAAGTAGACGGTGACCGTGTTATTGTTCGCGTCGGTTATTTCCACGATCTCTATCGGCCGGTTGTCAAAGAAATCCGCGCCGCGGGATTCGAAGATCAGCCCCGGCTCGCCCAGCCGCTGCCGCAGGATGTAGAAGATGTTGTGCAAGGTGCTGTCCTTAAATTGGGCGATGCGCGTGTCCGGCAGGGGCCGGGCGCCGCGGAAGGTGAGTTCATAGCCGGTTCCCTGCGTGAACAGGATGACGTCTTCCTGTTTCTTCCCGTAGGCCTCGCGCTCGCGCACACCCAGGAATCCGGCTTCGGGCGGCTCGGGGCGAACCAGGTAGCGCGTGTAGATATGGGCGATCGCCAGCCCGGAAAGCTTCTCACGATAAAAGGAAAACGCGCGCCCCGATTCCTCGCGGTCCTGCATAGCCAGAAAGGCCGGGCCGCCCATAGCTGCCAGGGCTTCCTCGACGATGCGCTTACCCTTCTGTTCGCTGGTTTCAGCCCGCGCGCCCAGGCCGGCCATACCCGCTACCAGCAGCGCTACCCAAATGGTTCTCATGGTTTCTTGTTCAGGTCTTCCGGCTTCAATCCGCTGTTGATCTTCAGCGATTGCACGATGACTTCAGCGAATTTGCGCCCGTTCTGAACGATCGTCATGCGGTTCGGAACCTTAATGCCATTCACTTCTTCGAAGCCGTCAAAAGTCTCGTCAATGGTCGCCGCCGGCCCGCCGATCTGCGGAGACGCATACTCTACCTTCGCCGGCAACCCGGTCTTCTCGTCGATAAAGAGCCGCGCGACGCTTCCCTGCCCGTCCGAAATCTCCAACTCGCCCGGACCGATCCAGGTCACCGTGCGGCCTGGCAGTCGATCGCTGAGCAGCATCGGAAAATACAGCCGCAGGAGCTTGTCGCGCGCCGCCTTCAACTGCGGCGGCGGCAGCGGTCCCGCACCTTGCGGTCCGGACGTCCAGCCAGTCTGGCCGTCCGCATATAGCACGATGGTCCCGAATGGCCCCTGCGTGTCCTCGCGGAAGTACGAGGGCGCCACCCATTTGTCTGTGCGCTTCATATTAGCGCCGCTCACCGTTGGGTCCACGTGGAACTCCGCCGCTTCCAGCATGTCTTTCACGGCCGCAAGTTTGTCCGCGCCGCCCACGGCCTGCTGCGCCCGCGCGAGCAATTGTCCGCCCTTCGCGGCGCTATCCGCGTCCGCTTTATGGGGCGCCTCCCGCTTGGGTTCCGGGATCGTCAAATCAATGGACGAGACCGGCATGCCAAGCGTTGCGAGCGACTTCGCGAATTCCTCTGTCTTACCTACCGCCACGACGGTCAGCCCGTTGGCCTGGACATGATCCCGCGCCACGCGCAGCACATCGGCCCGCGTCACCGCCTCCAGGCCCTTCTGATAGCGGTCGATGAAGTCTCTCGGATAGCCGAAATACTCGTAATTGAGCACGCGGGCCAAAGTTTTCGCCTTGGTGTCGAACGCGAACACGAGGCTGTTCAACGCCGATTGGCGCGCGGTCTCCAACTCGTCCTCGGAGACCTCGCCCGTCCGTATGCGCGCGACCTGTTCCTGAATGGCTTTCAGGGTCTCCGCGGTGGAAGCCGATTTCGTGCTGCCGCCGATCTCGAACAGACCCGGGTGATCGTAGTGCGCGCCCCACTCCGCAGAGATATCGTACGCCAGTCCCAATTGCGTGCGCACACGTTGCACCAGCCGGCTCTGGAATCCGCCGCCCAGAATATCGGCCATGATTTCCAGCGCCGGAAGGTCCTTGTCCTTCAGCTCACCGCCCAAATGACCTTCGATGAAGAAGGTCTGTGTGACATCTTCTTTGTTCGCCACGTAGATTCCCGGAGCGGGCTTCTCGCGCACCGGCGGGAACGGCGGCACAGGCGTCTGCTGGACGTTCCAGCCCTCAAAAAGCTTGGTGAGCTTCGCCTCCATATCCGCGGTTGAGAAGTCTCCCCACACGGCCATCAGCATGTTGGCCGGGAAGAAGTAACGCCGGTAGAAGCCAATCAGGTCGTCGCGCACGATGGGTTCCAGCGTGGCGTACTCCATCTCCCAACCGTATGGCGTATCCCTGCCGTAGACGATATTGGTGAATTCGCGCGAAGCTATGCTGTGCGCATCGTCGTTCCGCCGGGCGATGCTGCTGCGCAGTTCCGACTTCGTCAGGTCGATCTTCTCCTGCCGGAATTCCGGTTGCGTGAGGACATCTTTGAAGATGCCCAGAACCTGGTCCGTGTTCTCCTTCAGACTCGTAAAGGAGACCGAGCCGCTGGATTCGCCGATGTCACTCTCCACCGAAGCGGCGATATTTTCCAGTTCTTCGTCGAGTTGGTCGCCGGTTTTGTTCTTTGTGCCGCCGGACCGCATCACGACGCCGGTGATCGTAGCCAGCCCCACTTTATCCGGCGGCTCGAACAGATTTCCTGTGCGAACCCGGATAGTCCCGCTGACCACAGGCAGCTCATGATCTTCGAGCAAGTAGAGCTTCATCCCATTCGGCAGCGTATAAGTCGTCACATTCGGAATGGGTATCCGTTTCAGCAGCGGGAACTTCAGGTTGGTGTAAGCTGGCGGCGTATTCGGAATGTGCGCGGGGGTAACGGCCGTCTGCGCCCATGCCGAGACGCACGCCAGCAGCAATACGGCCGTGGCGCAGGCACTCCTGCCTGCCGCGCCGGCACTCTTGCCGGCGCAGGCGAGCTTTGCTCGCCTAGCGTGCGCCACACGCCACGTCATCTCCCACCTCCCGCCTGCTGCTTCGGCGCAATCAGATAAGCCACCGTGCGTTTCTCCGGGACAAAACACTCCTTCGCCACGCGCTGCACATCATCCGCGGTGATCCGTTCCAATTCGTCAAGCGAAGTAAATAACTTGCGCCAATCGCCGTAGATCGCATAGTAGCCCGAGAGTAACTTGGCGAGACCCGGGTTACTATCAAGCTGCCGGATCACAGTCGCCCTGGTTTTGGTCTTTACCCGCGCGAGTGTCACGGCGTCCACTTTCTCCGCTTTGAACCGCTCCAGCACGTCATATAGAGCCTTTTCATTCTCGGCCGTGGTATGTCCCATGGCTGGCGCCAGCAGAAACACAAATAGGTTGGGATACTTGCCTCCAGGGAAGGTATCCTCTGCCTCTGCATCCAGCGCAATCTGCTTGTCGCGCACCAGTTCCTTGTAGAGCAAGCCCGTGCGCCCGCTGGAAAGTACGCCGCTGATGACGTCGAACACCGGGTCCTCCTTGCTGTACTGGTCCGGCCGCTTGTAGCCTACGAACGCGAGCGGCTGGCTGGGCGACTCCACCTCCGCCTGTTTGGGGCCTTCCTGCGGCGGCTCCGCGGTGTGCAGGAGCGGCGGCAGCGGATGCGCGGCCATCGGAGCGAAATACTTCTCCGCCAGACGCCGGGCCTCGCCGGGGTCCACGTCTCCCACAATCCCCAGCGTGATGTTCCCGGGCACGTAATACTCGTGGAAGAAGCGCCAGGCATCCGCCCGCCGCAGATGGGCTACGTCGCTGGGCCAGCCCGTGCCCATGATGCGGTACGGGAACGCCGAAAAAGCAGTCGCCAGGAACGACTGCATCAGCTTGCCCTGCGGCTCGGACTCCACGCGCATGCGGTATTCTTCCATCACCACGTCGCGCTCCTTGTAGAACTCGCGGAACACCGGCTGGATGAACCGCTGCGACTCCAGCAAGAACCAAAGCTCCAGGCGATTGGATGGCAGGCTGTAGTAGTACTCGGTCGAGTCCCAGCCTGTCTGGGCGTTCATGCCCTCGCCGCCATTTTGCTCGATGATGCGCGGGTAGAGATTCGGCTCGACATAGGAGTTGGCCTGCTCCTCGGCCGCCTTGAGGTCCGCCTCCAGCGCCGCGACCCTCTTGGAGTCCGCCTTCACGCCCTTGTTCCGCTCGGCATCGAGCTGGTCGTAGACCGCCTCCTCATGGTCGATGGCCTTCTTTTCCTCCGGCCAGTTCTTGCTGCCGATGCCCTCGGTGCCCTTGAACGCCATGTGCTCGAACATGTGCGCGATGCCGGTGGCGCCCGACGGATCGTCCACCGACCCGGCGTTCACATAGGTGTGAAACGAAACCACGGGCGCCTCGTGGCGCTCCGCGACGATGAAGTGCAGCCCATTGGCCAGCGTAAACTCTGTAACTTTTTTCTCAAACTCTGGAAGACTCTGCGCGGATAGCAAAACCGGCAGCAGGAAGACAGCAACGCGATTGACCCTCATGTTCTATCTATCGAAGTTAGCAGAAAAGACAAAAGCTTGGAACCGCCGATGCACGCCGATGCACGCCGATAGCCCAGAACCACTCCGCAATCATCTGCGTGCATCGGCGTGCATCTGCGGTTCCAAAATGCAGCGTTGCTACAATAGTCATATATGCGCATTCTGCTGTTCAGCGGGAAAGGAGGGGTCGGCAAGACCAGCCTGGCGGCCGCCACCGGAGTGCAACTGGCGCGTCTGGGCTATCGCACGCTCGTGATGAGCGTGGACCCGGCGCACAGTCTGGCCGACGCCTTCGACCTCGAGACCAGCCTGTTCCATGACAAAACCGGCGACCCGTACCTCATCAGCGAAAACCTGTCCATACACGAAGTGAACATCCAGCGGGAAATCAAGCGGCACTGGCGCGAGATCTCCGCATACGTGATTTCGGTACTGCGCACCACCGGGATCAGCGACGTGGAGGCCGAGGAACTGGCCATCCTCCCCGGCATGGAAGAGCTCAGCGCCATGATGTGGGTGAACCAGTTCCGGCGCGAGCAGCGCTACGACATCATCGTTCTGGACTGCGCCCCCACCGCCGAATCCATGCGGTTCGTGAGCATGCCCACCACGCTCGATTGGTACATGAAGCACATATTCCCGTTCCAGCGGACAGTGCTCAAGGCCGTGCGCCCGCTCGCCAACCGGGTTTCGCCGGTGGAGCTGCCGACTGACAGCTATTTCGCCAACATCCAGGATCTGTTCGGCAAGCTGGACGGCATCGACGAGTTGCTCGAAAATCCGCGCACCACCAGCGTGCGCCTGGTGACCAATCCGGAGAAGATGGTGCTGCGCGAGACGCAGCGCGCCTTCGTATACTTTTCGCTGCACGGCCTGACGGTGGATGGCATCATCGTCAATCGCGTGTTGCCCGAGGCCATCACGGACGCCTTCTTCGCCGAATGGCGCGAGTCCCAGACCCGCGTGTTGGAGGAAATCGACGCGTATTTCGCTCCCGTGCCGGTGAAGCGAGTGCCGCTGTTCACGCACGAAGTGCTGGGCGCGGAGCGTCTGAATGAATTGTCGCGGGCGCTCTATGCCGAGAACGAAGATCCCGCCGCCGTCACGCGTACGGAAGCGCCTTACAGCTTCGCCAAACGCGACGGGCATTTCGAGATTCAGTTGCAACTGCCCTTCGCCGTGAAGGGAGATGTAGGGCTTTTCAAGAAGGGCGACGAGTTGGTCGTCCAGATCGGGACCCTGCGCCGGCACATCGGTCTGCCGACTTCGATGGCGGCCCTTTCGCCGGCGCGCGCAAAGTTGGAGAATAAGGTATTGACCGTGGAGATGAGGGAGAGTTGATTATGGAAGACGAAAAGAGAACCGCCGACGCTCCGGGCTGCTTCTATTGTTTGAACGTGAAACCGTTCCTGAAGAAAGCCTGGTCGGACGCCACCAGGGACCATTTCCGCAACGCGCGCGTGGAGTTCCTGAAAGGCATGCGCAGCGTGATCGACGACCGCATCGGCGATCTGTCGCGGCACGAGGCGAAGGGCACGCACGTCACCGTGGAGTAAGGTGAGTGGGGCAGGCGCTTCCGCCTGCCAACACCCCAACGTCGACGCATGCTCACCTTCGCCCAGTTTCTGCATGACGCCGCGGATCGAGGAGAAGCCGTCAATCTCGTGTTCGAACAACGCCTGTTCGATCTGGCTGGGATTCTGCATAAAATCACCGGTCCGTTGATGGCCGAGGGTGTGCCGCATGAGCTGATCGGCGGATTGGCGGTGCTGGTTCACGTGGAAGAAGCCGATCCGGAGCATTCTATCCTGACCCGCGATGTGGACCTGATGATCCGCCGCTCCGACCTGGAAAGAGTCAGGGAGATTGGCGCCCGGCACGGATTCCGGTTCCGCCACACCGCCGGACTGGACATGCTGCTCTACGGCGAAACTGCCAGCGCCCGGAACGCCGTTCATCTGCTTTTCAGTGGAGAGAAAGTGCGCCCAGGTCAGGCAACTCCGAACCCGCCCATTCAGCCGGAGAAGAAGAGCATCCTAGGCGTGGAGGTCTTCATCATTCTGGTTGCCGATTTAGTGCAAATGAAATTGAGTGCGTACCGCGACAAGGACCGGGTCCATATCCGAAGCATGGATGCCGCCGGCCTAATTACCGCCGAAGTGGAAAAGTCGCTGCCAGTGGAATTGCAGGCGCGCCTGCGGCATATTCGGGAGACGGAGTAGCAAAATGGCGAACCAACCTCTGAAAATCCTCGTTCTCGACGTCGGCGGCACGCACGTGAAGCTGCTGGCCACCGGCCACAAGACGCCGGTCGAGATCCCGTCCGGACCGAAGATGACCCCCAGAAAGATGATCGCCGACGTGCGCAAAGCGATCGCCGGCTGGGAGTATTCAGTAGCGTCAATCGGTTATCCCGGACCGGTCGTCCACAACAAACCGGTGAGCGACCCGCACAACCTGGGGCGCGGCTGGGTCGGTTTCGATTTTCAGAAGGCGCTCGGATGTCCCGTCAAGATAGTCAACGACGCCGCTATGCAGGCCATTGGCCACTACGAGGGCGGACGCATGCTGTTCCTAGGTCTGGGCACGGGTCTTGGCTCGGCGCTGATGGTGGATGGTGTGCTGGAGCCTATGGAGTTGGCTCACCTGCCGTACAAGCATGGCCGCACGTATGAGGATTACGTCGGACTGCGCGGTCTGAAGCGGCTCGGCAAGAAGAAGTGGCGGCAGCATGTGTTCGATGTCGTGAAGCGGTTGAAGGCGGCGCTCGAAGCCGACTATGTCATTCTGGGCGGCGGCAACGCCAAGGCTCTGAAGAAGCTCCCTCCCGGCGCGCGCCTCGGCAACAACGCCTACGCATTCCGCGGTGGCTTTCGCCTCTGGCGCGAGTCAGGCAAGCTCCGGGCTTGAGGAGGATTGAAATGTTACGTGCCGTCCCGATCTCCATCGCGTTATCGCTGGCGCTCCTTTCAAGCGCGATGGCTGCCGACGTCACCGGCAAGTGGAAAGGGCCGATGGAAGGAACCGGCGCCGACGTGGTGCTGGATCTGAAATCCGACGGCGCGACCGTCACCGGCACGATGTCGGATTCCGAGGGCAAAGCGCGCCCTATCACCAAAGGCAAGCTGGACGGCGACAAGATCTCGCTGACGGTCGCCTCGGAATGGCAAGGGAACCCCATCACCCTCGTGGTGACCGGAACGGTTTCCGGCGACACCATGAACCTGAAGATTCAGACCGATGACGGCGCCTGGGGCACCGATGCCGTCGTGAAGCGCTCTCCTTAGCGGCCGAGTACCGCCGGATCGAGTAGGTGCCCGGGCTCGTACTCCTTCCTCGACCACTTCCGGCCAGTGTCGAACCGAATCCCCGCAAAGTACCCAATCTCGTTGTGAATGCAGTACCTCACTTGCCCGCTGAACTGGCACTGGTGACAGACCAGACAGACCGCGGTACCGACGGGCAATAGCTCCTCGACCTGCACGCAGGCCCCCGACGGCGAGATATCCTCCAGGTTCGCCGTGAGTTCCGCCCGCCGGGCACCCGCCAGCAGAACGCGAATTAGATCGGAGCACAAGAGCCGCGGTTCCGCGCGTCTTTCGATCATGCCGGCACCTCTTCGGTAGTTTCTTATCGGCATATCGGGGAAAAACTTTAGCCCTTTCGGGAGCTGCATGTCGCCGCGTCGCCCGCTCGCCCCCTCACCGTGTTTGTTCGCCGTGTCGCCGTGTCGCCGCGTCGCCCTACTCCCCCACCACCGTCACCAGCACCTGCCGGTCCCGCGCACGGCTGTCGAAATCGCACAACACGATCTGCTGCCACGTGCCGACCAGAATGCGCCCCTCGGAAACCGGGAAACTCCGGGCTGTCCCGACCAGCGCGCTGCGCAGGTGGGAGTATCCGTTGTCGTCGCCCCAGCGCGCATTGTGGGCATAGTCGCTATTGGCGGGAGCGATCTTCTCCAGCGCGCGTTTCAGATCTGAAACGCATCCCGGTTCGAACTCCAGGGTGGTGATGCCCAGCGTCGAACCCACGCCGGCTATGTTCACGATGCCCTGTTGGATGCGGCTCTCTGCCACGATGCGCGCCACGTGTTCGGTGACGTCCAAGACGTCGCAGCGCCCGCGGGTCGAGATCCGGAAGCTCTTCTGCAGGACAGCCATAACTGTCGATCAGCCGGGCGGCCGAAGCGCCCAAGAACCGCTTACTGACGTGCGCGGCTCTGTTACCGATTCCCGCGTCCGAACCCCTCCTCGAAAGCTGCGATCTTGCCTAATCGACGCTTGTGCCGCTCGGCGCCGGAGAAGGTGGCCGCCAGGTACCGCCGCACCAGTTCTACGGCCAGTTCCGGGCCGACCACGCGTGCCCCCAGGCACAGGACGTTCACGTCATCGTCCTCCACTGCTTGGTGCGCCGAAAATGTATCGTGGCAAGTGGCGGCCCGTATGCCCTTGAACTTGTTGGCGGCCACGCAGGCGCCCGCGCCGCTGCCGCATAGCAACACGGCCCGGTCGGCGCGCCCCTGGAGCACGGCTTCCGCCACCGCGCGCGCGTAATCCGGATAGTCCACCGGGTCCGTCGAATCCGTGCCCAGGTCAACGGTCTCATGCCCCCATTTGCCCATTTCCTCAATGATTCTGGCCTTCAGCGGGAAGCCGGCGTGATCACTGGCGACTGCGATCTTCATGGATTCCCATGATAGCGCTATACTGCCAGGGTAGTGACATGAGATTTTCGAAGCCAACCGGCACCTATCTCCATATGCTTTCTGGAAGGCTCTCCCTCGCCCTTTTTACGTTTGTGCTAACCGGTTGGGCCGCGAGCTCGGCCACCGTAGGCGGGCCGGTCACCGGCTTCATCTTCGATGCGCAGGCGGGCGTCATACGGCCCATGCTGGGGATTCCGGGCGCTGCCTATCTCGGCACGGTAACGGTCACTGGCGTGGACGCCGCGGCTGTGGCGCCCGACGGCTCCGCGGCTCTGGTGCTGCAGGAGCGGGGCACGCGGCTGGTGTTGTACGGTGGCCTTCGGAACGGGCCTCCGGCGGCGGTTGCGATCCGCGGAGCTATTGCCGGCGTGGATCATTTCGCGTGGTCCGGCGACAGCAGTAGTGCAGCGGTTTACTCGTCGGCGAGCGGCCAGGCGCAAATCCTGACGAATCTCGCGCAATCGCCCGCCGCTGGCGCACCTCTCGATCTATCGGCTCTCCCGGGCCCTGTGACCGCCCTGGCCTTCGATGGGCAACGGATCATTGTGGGAGTATCGGGCGACTCCGGCGGCATCTACCTCGCGAGCCCTCCCGCGGCGGCCCAGCGCATAGCCGCGGCGTCAAGTCCCTCTGCCATCGCTCTGGCGGGCGCGAGTCTCTATTTCGCCGACAGCCAATCCCAGCAGATCTGGCAGGTCGAGAGCTACTCCGGCAAGCCCACCGCAGTCTTGTTCGCGAACGATAGCGGCATTTCGTCGCCGGCAGGCCTGCAGGTTTCCGCCGATGGCCAGCGCCTTTACGTGGCCAACGCCGGAAACCGCAAACTGGCCATCTACGACATCGCCTTGCGATCGGTGCTGGAAGGTCTGGACCTGAACTTCGCTCCTACACGGCTCGACCGCTTCGGCGACACATCCGTATTCCTGCTGAACAACAGCGGTGCGGGGCCCCTTTACGTGCTGAGTGACGGCAACCCCGCGAAGATCGCCGTGTATTTCGTCCCGAGCACGCCCAGCAACCACCCGCGCAAACTTCGCCCCCGGCCTGACTGAGCGGCGAACGACCAACTACCCCGCGTTATACTGACTGCTTGATCCGCCGAATCGTCGCCATCCTATTGTTACTTGCCGCTCGTCCGGCATGGCCCTGGGGCGACGAAGGGCACCAGAGCGTCGCGCGCATCGCCGCCGCGCACCTTACCGAACATGCCCGCCAGGCGGTAGCCAATCTGCTGCGCCAGGACCCCGATCTTGCGAGTGGCGGAGCCGCGACGGATGTGGCCGAGCTCATGGCGCGCGCAGCCATCTGGCCGGATCACATGCCGGGCGGCAAGGGCGCTACCGCACCCTGGCACTACATCGATATCGGCTTATTTGAAGGTCCGTCCCACATGGCGGCCCGCTGCCCGGATGGCAACTGCATCGTCGCTAAGATGAGCCAATACCTCGTGAATCTGAAACAGCATCGCGCGGACGGCGTCTGGCCCGAATTCAAGGAGCTGGAGTTTCTGGCGCACTTCGCCGGCGATATTCATCAGCCGCTCCACTGCGCGACGGACGCCGATGCCGGAGGCAACTGCGTGAACGTTTCCGGATTCGACCCCATGCACAACCTGCATGCAGTCTGGGACATTACGCTCGTCCGCAATCTGATCGCGCGTGACGGCCCCGGCATGATAGCCGGGATGGAATCCCGCTTCCGCGGCAAACTCGCGCGGTGGCAGGATTACGGCGGCATCGACAAAATCGCCGCGGAATCCTTCGAGCTGGCCAAGTCGCAGGTGTACGGAAAAGCGCGGCCTCGCATTCCGGTGATCGCCACGTTCGTCGAAGTGCAGCCGCGGGATTGCGCGACCCAGGCGCCGGAAGGCGTGCGCAACGTGCTGGTCGAGGGTCCGCGCTCGTATGGCGCCGCCTCGCTGACCGTGGTCAGAATGCAGTTGTACAAGGGGGGCGTGCGCCTGGCCGCCATGCTCAACCAGATCTACGGAAACTGATCTCGTGGCGCACGCTTCAGCGAGCTTTAGCGTGCCGTTGCCGGCTTCAGCCGGCAGTGGGGCAGGCGCTTTCGCCTGCCAACCGGCGAACTGAGGTTCGTTGCTGCTGCCGCGGTCAAAGAGCAATCCGCGATGCGACCTCCGGCATTTAATTATCCCGGTTTGCGCAGTTCTGTGCGATTCGGTACGGTAATGCGCGGCGGGGTACCGTCCTGATATTCTGTACCATTGGCCCTCTTTCTCGCGTCACTGGAGTTTTAGTCCGGAATTCCTCTAGGGAATTGGACAACATTCTTAACATGCGCTTAACACGACCGACACGCCTGGCGGTCCCGCCGGACGCTACGCGATGACGCGTGCTCCTGAACGAGAAGACGCGCGCCGCAACGCCGTGCCGGCAGTGCTAGCGCGACGTGCTAAAAGGACTACGTGCGCTGATCGATGGCATGCACGTTCCCCGCTTTTCTACAACGATTGCAGAGCGGATGCCGCCAATAGCAATCCCAAATTCGACGCCATGCATACCTTGGTCCCGGTCATGATCGCGCGCAGCGTGCCGCTCGACGGCGTCGGACGGCGCTCGGCCATGCAGATCCACTTCAGCGAGCCGGACGCGCGCAACACCTCCGCCAGCGGCCGCGCCGCGCGCGCGCAACGCTGCCCGATATTGTATTCCAATCCATCTATTTTGCGAGGATGCCTGATGTCGAAAAATTTTCGAGCTAAACCTCTCTTGATGTATTTGTCCTGCTGCGCACTCACTCTCGGCTTGACGTCCACCCTGGTGGCGCAGAGCCCCAGGATCGCGCCGCAGGCCCGGGTTCTCATTACGCGGCCTGTCGATTCAAGCAAGCTGTACACGCTCGCCGGCAACACCCGCCCCGAAGCGAACGCGCAGAACGACCGCGGGAAGGTGGCGGATACGTTCGCCATGGATCACATGTTTCTGCAATTGCAGCGCAGTCCGGAGCGGGAACAGGGGCTGAAGACTTTTATCGATCGACAGCACGATTCCACGTCGCCCAATTTCCACCGGTGGCTAAGCGCGGCTGAGTTCGGCCAAATGTACGGACCGGCGCCGCAGGATATCGAAAGAGTTTCTGCATGGCTGCGCTCCAGCGGTTTCACGGTGAACACGGTGTATCCGAGCGGCTTGTTGATCGATTTTTCCGGAACGGCAGGCCATGTCGCGGCGGCCTTCCATACGGAAATCCACAGACTCTCCGTGAGCGGGAAGGATCACATTGCAAATATGAGCGATCCTCAGATTCCGGACGCGCTGGCGCCGGTGGTGGCGGGGATCGTGTCCTTGCACGATTTCCGGCTCCGCCCGATGAGGAGACCTCGCGCCCAATACACGGTCGGGTCAGGCAGCCTCACGTCTCAGCTCGTTGTGCCAGCCGATCTGGCCACGATTTACGATTTCAATCCGGCCTTTTCGGCGGGATACACCGGTCAAGGACAGACGATTGCCGTGGTGGAGGATAGCGATCTTTACAGCACATCGGATTGGAACACTTTCCGAAGCGTCTTGGGATTGTCCAGTTATACTTCGGGATCGTTAGTCACAATCCATCCCGCGCCACCGAGCGGAACTTCGAATTGTTCCGATCCAGGAGTTACCGGAGACGACGGCGAAGCGACAACGGACGCAGAATGGTCCAGCGCAGCCGCGCCGGACGCCGCCATCGAGGTGGCCGCTTGCTCGAGTGCTGCAACAGATGGACTCCTGGTCGCATTGCAGAATTTAATCAGCGCCAGTAGTCCGCCTCAGATCATCAGCTTGAGCTACGGCGGCTGCGAGCTGCTGAACGGGGCGGCCTCAAATGCTGCCTACAACTCTACCTATCAACAGGCAGCCTCAGAAGGCGTGTCGGTGTTTGTTGCGGCCGGAGACGAAGGCGCGGCAAGCTGCGATGGCGACTTTGGATATCTCCAAGCGATCCATGGCATCAGCGTGAGCGCCTCGGCCTCTACTCCTTACAACGTCGCCGTTGGAGGAACCGATTTCGGCGATACGTATCAGGGCACGAACGATACATATTGGGGTTCAGCCACCCAGAACAGCTCAACCTACGGTTCGGCCCTCTCGTACATTCCGGAGATCCCGTGGAACGACCAGTGTTCGAGTTCGCTCCTGGCCATTTATCTCGGCTTCTCGACCGGTTACGGCGCGAACGGGTATTGCGGAAGCAGTTCGTGGCAACAGATAGAGCAACAGTTGGTGCAACTAGGCGACGCTGGGATGGCCGCAGGCAGCGGAGGACCAAGCGGATGCGCAACCGGCGTTTCGGAGGAAAACTGGGTGGTAGGCGGCACTTGCGCGGGATATGCCAAGCCTTCGTGGCAAACGGGGGTGCCCGGGATCCCCAACGATGGCGTGCGAGACCTTCCCGACGTATCGCTCTTCGCCGGCAATGGGGTCTGGGGCCACTACTACGTGACCTGCTTTTCCGATCCTAACAATGGAGGCGCGGCGTGTACGGGTGCGCCGAGTAACTGGGTCGGCCCCGCGGGCGGAACTTCGTTTTCCGCACCGATAATGGCTGGGATTCAGGCGCTGGTAAACCAAAAAATGGGAAGCGAACAAGGTAACCCAAATCCGGTCTACTACAAACTCGCGGCCAGTTCCGTGGCCTCATCGGTGTTCCATAGCATCACGACGGGAGATACAACCGTGAACTGCGCGGGAGCGGTAAACTGCTACGGAGCCGGATTCGAGGCCAGAGGCCTCGCGACGCCGCCAACCCTGTTCATCGGAAACGGCGCCCTATCGACGACCACCTCAACCTATACCCCGGCCTATGCGGCCGGCAGCGGTTGGAGCTTCGCTACCGGGCTTGGCAGCGTGGATGTCTTCAACCTGATTCAGAATTGGAGCAAAGGCCAGTGAGGATGATGCCCATGTGTAAAACGAGCAAAACGATTTTCCTTCTTAGCGGCGCCCTTCTGATGGCGGTAGCGCCGGCGCGGGTCAAGGCTCAAAACTTCGATACCAGCGGGACGGCGAGTCTCACCGGACAATATCTGTTCCGGTACGTCGACTACTTCAACGATGACGAGGGCGACGTAACGGAATCCTGCAGCCTGACCGGCGTAATCACGTTCGACGGTGCGGGAAACTACACACTCTCGAATACGCAACTGTTCGATTCGGCCGGTACGACCGGCGGTGGCTCCTGCTCTTCGCTGGGCGGGGGAACGTACGGAGTGCAATCGAACGGCATCGCCCAACTCGACAATCCTCTCTTCGGGGCGATTCCCGGGACGCTTTTTGGCACCTTCAGTCAACCCGTGATCACCGCAAGTTCGACGGAGGACGACTACTTCGATCTCTTCATCGCGGTTCAGGCGCCGCTCACCTCGGCTTCGAATAGCCTTCTCTCAGGGACCTTCACGGTGGGCACCCTGGACTTCCTCGAAGCTACCGCCACGCTGGCGCGGCAGGGCTACTTCAATATAAGCGCCGATGGTAACGGGAATATCGCGGCATTCACGGTGAATGGCTCGGCCGCGAATTTGAACTCCGGCAACAGCCTGACGCAGACCGTTGCCGCCTCGACTTATGCGCTCTCCGGCACAACGGGTGGAACTTTGACTCTTCCCAGCACTTATGGCGATACATCGCAGATCGTGGCCGGCCAGAAGGTACTGTATGTGTCAGCCGACGGCAACTGGTTCGTGGGAGGCTCGACGGCCGGCTCGGACATGGTCTTCGGGTTTCGGGCATCCTCCGGGACGAGTTCGAATGCGACCTTGACGGGGACCTACTTTATGGCGGGACTGGAAGACTATATAGGCCAGACTCCGAATTTTCTGGATGCCTTCTGGGGTTCGACCAACACCAATGGAAATGGAGATCTCCTCTGGCACGAACGGTTTGACGATGTTGTCGATGTAGCAACCTACGACCTGACAATCAACACGCCCGTAGACATCGGGGCGGACGGCTCATATTACGACGGCAACACTTACACTTATCTCACCGGCGCCAATGGAAATGCGCTGATGCTGATTGGTTCCAACCTACAGTTCTCACTCATCGTCGGTGTTCACGCCCCTGCGTTTCCGCAGACTTCCACGGTGTGGATTAATCCGATCGGAATAACAAATGCGGGCAACTATGCACCGATCACGAACGCTACCTCCCCAGGTGAGTTAGTCAACCTGTTTGGAAACTTTGGCGTGCCTCTTCAACTGAACAAGGTTTTGCCGGTCCCCACGAATCTCGGTGGCGTGCAGGTTTTCGTCAATGGGCGGGCGGCTCCGGTCTATCTGGTGAGCCCGACCCAGATCGTCGTTCTGGTTCCCTACGAAACCGCGGGTGACTATTTTGATACATTCCAAGTGCAGGTGAACAACTCGAAGTCCAACACCGTGACCGTGTACGCCGATTTGACGTCGCCCGGAATTTTCACGCAAACAGAAAACGGGGTTGGGCCGGGAGCAATTCTCCATCAACCACCCAATTACACCGAGGTAACGGACAGCAATCCTGCCAAGCCCGGCGAGACGGTCCAACTGTTCATGAATGGTCTTGGAACCGTGACGCCGCAGGTGGCCGACGGCGCACCCGGCCCTAGTGTCGCGCCGTTCAGCACGAGCGACGAATCTGCGGACATTCTAGTGGAGCTAGTCGATCAAGTGGGTGACCAGGCACAGGCGACGGTTACGTTTGCCGGTCTGGCGCCCGGATTTGCCGGGTTATATCAGGTCAACTTCACCTTGCCGACGAGCGGTTTGGCAAACGGCGATGTTTACATCGCTTTTAACACCGACGAGGCGCTTACGGAAATGGCGACGATCGCCCTGACAGGATTCCCGGATGTGGCCGCGCAGACCAGGCCCGTACGCGGCGCTGCCAGGCTGCGGAGGCGCGTGGTCGCGTCAGGCGCCACTCACGCACGAAATGTGAAGGATCACCGGCGGGCGTTGCCGGAGAGGTCGAAGGTAAAGCCCTAAGCAGGCGGGCATTCAGCCCTGGCAGCCAGGCGATCGCTGAGCGAGGGCGCGCGCCAGTCGAACTCCTGCGCGAATCTGCTGCCATCCGCCGCGGGCGGCGCGTCTGGCTGGCCTGCACGGCCGAGTTCCACGGTGATGTTAGCATCCAGCCCTTCCACCACGCGTTTCAGCTTGCCGGCGGTCCAGTGCTCCGCCGGAGTGTTATATACCAGTGGGGGCACCACCGCCCGCGTGGTCAGCAGCACCAACATGCGCGCCACGTCTTCCACGTGCACCAGGGAGAGGACGGCTTCCTCGACAAATGGAATCGCGATTCGCTGGCGCTCGCCGGACCCCAGCTTTTCGAAGATCTCCGATCTCCACGGCGAAGCCGTATGGCGCGCGCCCGGACCCACCACGGTGGCTATGCGCAGAGCGACAAAGGAAATGCTCCGGTTCCGGGAGAGGGTCTCGCCATAGATTTCGATGTAGCGCTTGCCGGCCCCGTAGACGTCCGCGGGCCTGGCATCCGCCTGTTCGCAGAGCGGCGCGCCATTTCCCGCGAGGCCATAGACACTCATGGAACTTCCGAAGACGAACCGTCTTGCGCCAAATTCGGCGGCAGCTTCCAGCAGATTCGCGCTGCCTGTCACATTGACGCTGGTCGCCCGCAACGGATTCAACCGGCAGGCGGAAGGAAGCATGGCGGCCAGATGCACGACGGTATCGATGGGATGCGCCTGGAATAATCTGTCAACCGCTTCGCGATCCGTCAAATCGCAGAGGCGCCAATGTTCGATGGAGTGGTCCGGCGGGCGCTGGTCCGCGCCGATGAATTCCAGGTTCTCGCGCCGCAACTGCGCGCAGACGGACTGTCCGACAAAACCGCTCGCCCCGGTTACCAGAATCACGCTCCGGTCCCTCCTCGGCCGGGGTGCTCCGGTGTCGGGCGGGCACTCTTGCCTGCGCATGCGAGCTGCCGTTCGCCAAGGCCGATTGCCAATCGGCCGCAGGTTGGACAACCTGCCCCACAACCCTTACCGTTGCACCCTCCCCGACCCTCCGCCCCGCACCAACTGCTGCACCTCCTCCACGCTGAACCGGTTGAAGTCGCCCGGGATGGAGTGCTTAAGGCAGCTTGCGGCCACCGCGAATTCGAGCGCCTCTTGCGCGCCGCCGAGCGACTGCAGCCCGTAGATCAAACCGCCCGCGAACGCATCGCCGCCCCCGACCCGGTCCACGATATGGGTGATCTCGTAATGCCGGCTCACCAGAAACGCCGTGCGGTCATTGAGGCAGGCAGACCAGCCGTTGTGCGAAGCGCTACGGGATTCCCGCAGTGTCACGGCGATCGTCTTCAGGTTGGGGAACTCGTCCAGCACCTTGCCGGTCAGCGCGGCATACGACTCGCGCTCCAGCTTGCCGGAGTCGACGTCCACCGCTGCGTGTATGCCCAACGCCATCTGGCAATCCTCTTCATTGGCGATCGCCACGTCCACGAAGCGCACCAACTCGCGCATTACTACACTGGCGGGCTTGCCCCACTTCCAGAGGTTCTTGCGGTAGTTGAGATCGCAGGAAACCGTGAGCCCCCGATCGCGCGCGCGCCGCACCGCTTCGAGCGCCAGGTCCGCGGCCGAATCGCTGATCGCCGGGGTGATGCCGGTAATGTGGAACCAGCCGCAGCCCGCGAAGGCGGTATCCCAGTTCACGGTGCCGGGCTGGGCCAGCGCCACCGAGCTCGAATCGCGGTCGTAGACCACCTTCGAAGCCCGCTGGTTCGCGCCGGTTTCCACGTAGTAGACGGGCATGCGTCCGGGGGCGCGCACAATGTGGGCGGTGTCCACGCCGAAGCGGCGCAGCTCCGCGACACAGGCGTCGGCGATAGGATGGTTCGGCGGCAGCAGCGTGATGTAGCGGGAAGGCATCCCGAACGTGGCCAAAGCCACGGCCACATTGGCCTCGCCTCCCCCAAAAGTAGCGACGAATTGCGGGGACTGCAGGAAGCGCTCGAAGCCCGGCGGCGCGAGGCGCAGCATGATCTCGCCAAAGGTGACGGTGGTCTGGGGCATGCCGTATTATTCTTTCACGGCCACTACGTCCACGGCGAAGCCGGCATCCATGGAGGGCAGTCCCTCGAACGGCAACATGGTGCCGGCCGGCGGACGCGCGCGGTCGTAAAACTCGCCACGGATCTTGCGCACTTGCTCGGAGATGCTGGACGATAGCGGATACAGGCTCGCGAACGCGACTTCCTTCAACGAGCCGCCCTCCTGCGCGAGGGACTTCTGCAGGCGCTCAAACGCCAGGCGCGCGTCGGCGTCCTGGTATCCGAAAGCCTCCTGGCTGCCGGTCAGGATCACTTTCGGCGCGCCGATCAGGGCTATCTGGGAAAGCTGCGGCGAGTGCGAGAGTCCCTCGGGATTGATCATGTGCACAGCGGTGCCGGTGTTCCAGCGCAAGCGCGCCACGGCTTCGCACGCGGCCAGCGCGCGTTTGGGCGCACGCTGGATCTGCAGGAAATTCAACGCCGCGCCGGAATAACTATCCGCCACCAGCTTGCGCACGTCCGCGAGCTTGTCCAAAGAACTGAGGAAGCAGGTGACGCGCACCACGTCGCCGGGATCGGAGCCCGCGGCTTTCACCGCGGTGGCCAGGCGCTGGAGCGATTGCTCAGCCAGCGGCAGCACCGGATCGAGCGGGCCGCCCGCCGACTCCCCCTGTCCCGAAATGTACACCAGCCCATACTCGTTGACATCCTTCTTTACCACCGCTGTCGATTCCATCACCACCTGCGCGGCTTCGAGGGGCAACACGCCAACCTGCACCACGCTCAGCACCGGCAGCGCCATGCGGCGATCGGAGAAGGTTTCGCTCACCAGCTCGCGCACGCGGCGCAGGTCCCCGCTGCCGGCCACGAAGGCGCGCAGCTTGACGATGTTGCCATTAGTCGAATGCAAGAGCCACTTGAGCGCGTCGCGGGTCTGCTGGGAAAGGAGCCCTTTGGCTGAAAGCGGCGTGACGTGAAACACCAGGCGGCGGGTCTCGACTGTAAGCGCGGCAGGGGGATCTTTAGGAAGCTGCAGGACCTGCGTCTCTTCCTCTTTCTTCTTCTTCCCCCAGGACGAGAGCGTCACCGCCAGCGCGCCTACCAGCGCCAGCAGCCAGATCCTTCGCATAACCAAACCACTCGATTGTATCAGACCGCCGCGCTCGGCCGGGGGTTGACAGACGTAAGCGTCTGTCCCACCTCGCGGCTGACAGGCTTTGTAGCCATGTGGGGCAGGCGCTTTCGCCTGCCAACCATTTTTTCCCAGCTTCTCAAGGAGCCGGAGTCGACGCTTATGCGCCGAGTTTGGCTAGAGTAAGCAGTATGCACATTGAGACTCTCGCAGTTCACGCAGGACGCCGCGCGGATCCCGCCACGGGCGCCATCGCGCCGCCCATTTCGCTCTCCACCACCTTCGAAAGGGCGCCGGATGGCGAATATCCGCTGGGGTTCAGCTATTCGCGCGAGGACAATCCCAATCGCCGGCGCCTGGAGGAGTGCCTGGCGGCGCTGGAGGGTGGCGCCGAAGCGCTGGCGTTTCCTTCCGGCATGGCCGCGGCGAACGCTATTATTCAGGGTCTGGAACCGGGCGACCACATCGTTGCTCCCGACGATGTGTACTACGGACTGCGGAAAGTCATCGGCGAAGTGTTCGGCAAGTGGAAGCTGGAAGCGACGTACGTCGATATGACCGACCTGAACGCCGTGAACGCCGCCGTTCGTCCGAACACCCGCCTGATTTGGGTGGAGACGCCATCGAACCCGCTGATGAAAATCACGGACCTGGCGGCGATTGCGGCCATAGCGCGCCGCGCCAATGCGGTCAGCGTATGCGACGGGACCTTCGCGACGCCGGTCCTCCAGCGGCCGCTCGAATGGGGCATCGACATGGTTGCACACTCGACGACGAAATATATCGGCGGGCACAGCGACGTGGTGGGCGGCGCGCTGATCACTAAGTTTCAGAATTATGTGTTTGAGCGGGCGCGCAAGTCGCAGCAGTTCGGCGGCGCCGTGCCCTCGCCCTTCGATTGCTGGTTGGTCTTGCGGGGAGTGGACACGCTGCCGTGCCGTGTGCGGGCACAGGCGGAGAGCGCGGGCCGGATCGCCGCTTTCCTGAAATCGCACCCGGCGATAGAGGCCGTACATTATCCAGGGCTGGCCGGCCATCCGGGCCATCAGGTTGCCGCACGGCAGATGGCCGGATTCGGCGGGATGCTCTCCATGCAGGTGTTGGGTGGGCGCGAACGGGCGATGCAGATCGCCGCGCGCGTCCGGGTCTTCACGCGTGCAACCAGCCTGGGCGGTACGCACAGCTTGATCGAGCATCGCGCATCGATAGAAGGGCCAAGCACGCGCACGCCGCAGAACTTGCTGCGCATGTCGGTCGGGCTGGAGAATACTGAAGACCTGATCGGCGATTTGGAGCAAGCGTTGAAGTAAGGCCACACGCCCGGCCGCTCGTTTCTGCGGTAGAATCGGCAACCATGGCAAGTTGGCAAGCTCATACGGTCAGTTTCGTGTTGCGCCATACTTTCAAGCCCAAGCTGGCGCGCGCAAAGGACGCCCTTCACGCTCGCGCGATCTTGAATGGTCCGCCACTTCCACGCCGCCGGACGGTGAAAACTCTTTCTGCCGTTCGTATCACGCCCGCGACGGTGGGAGGCGTCCCCGGCGAATGGGTCGAATCCGGACCGGAATCGAACGGGGGTGTTCTGATGTATCTGCACGGCGGCGGCTATTTCGCCTGCTCGGCGCGTACGCACCGTCCCTATACGACATTCTTTGCGCGGCAGGGATTCAAAGTCTTCGCCCCGAACTACCGATTGGCGCCGGAGCATCCGTTTCCCGCGGCAGTGATCGACGCGGTGGCGGCCTGGCGGGCGGTTCGCGCGGATGCCGGCGCAGCCACTCCGATGGTTATCGGCGGCGATTCGGCCGGCGGCGGACTGGCGCTGGCCACCATGCTGAAGCTGCGTGACGAAGGCGATGCGCTCCCAGTCGCGGCGGCGCTGTTCTCACCGCTGACGGACCTGGTAGGAAGCGGGGATTCGCGCCGGAGCAACGACCAGCGTTGTGCGATGTTCTACGGGACGGGCTTATCGCGGGCGGCGGAGTTCTACATGGCGGGTGGCGATCCGCGCGACCCGCTAGCCTCTCCGCTTTACGCGGACCTGCGCGGCCTGCCGCCGCTGCTGATCCATGTGGGCAGCAGCGAGACCCTGCTGGACGACTCGACGCAATTGGCCGAGCGGGCCCGCGCCGCCGGAGTGCCGGTCGCGTTGACTGTATGGCCGGTGGTTCCGCACGTATGGCAGTTGTTCCATCAGGTCGTGCCCGAAGGACGGCGATCGCTGGCAGAGGCGAGTGCGTTCCTGGGAGAAGCTGTGGCAGAGGCGCGCGCTGCCGGGCAGGCTAGTTTAGCTTAGTGCACACCTTCGGAATTACAGTTGCATATTGGAGGACCGCTCGCTGACGCGCGCGGCTCCGATCGGAGCCATGACCGTCACGGAGTGGTCTTCCCAACATATGAGGCAACTCCGAACGCGTGTACTTAGTCGTTCGGCGAAGTAAAGTTCTCCGCAGCAAGCTGAAGCTTGCGTCACGACGGCTTGCGAAATGTCGAAACTCAGCGGCGAACTGAAGTTCGCCCGGCCCAGAGCGCACCCCGCGCTGGAACGTGCGCCACGGCGGTCACCGCGCTGCCAGCGGCATCCCAGTTCGGTTGCACACTTCTTCGTAATACTGCTCGTACAGCGGAATGATTTTCTCCGTGCAAAAGCGCTCCAAGGCCGTCCAGCGCGCCGCGCCCGATAGTCTTTCGTGTAATGCGCTGTCGGTCAACAGCGCCACCACGCGCGCGGCTTGCGCGGGGATGTCGCCCACCGCTTCCAGGTAGCCGTCCACGCCGTCGGTGATCAACTCGGGCACGCCGCCCACGCGGGTGGCGACGGCGGGCACGCCGCAAGCCATGGCCTCCAGCGCCGCCAGCCCGAACGATTCCAGTTCGCTCGGCATCAGCAGCACATGCGCCTGCGGAACGATGCGCTCGACATGGTTTTGCTTTCCCAGAAACGAAACGTGCCGGTCCACACCCAGCTCGCGCGCCAGGTGTTCCGCCGGACTGCGCTCCGGCCCGTCGCCCACCATCAGCAGGTGCGCAGGCGTGTGCCGCAGGACTTCCGCCAGAATGCGCACACAATCCAGCACGCGCTTCACCGGGCGGAAATTCGACAAATGGATCAGCAGCTTTTCGCCGTCCGGCGCATAGGATTTTGCCTGCGTCTTTTGGCGGTCCGGTTTATATACTTCGCAATTGACGAAATTCTTGATCACCCGGATCTCGTTGCGCACACCAAACACATCCACGGTCTGGCCCCGCAGGTACTCGCTGATCGAGGTGATGCCGTCGGACTGCTCGATGGAGAATTTGGTGATGGGAAAATACGACCGGTCGGTACCCACCAGCGTGATGTCCGTTCCGTGCAGGGTGGTGATGAAAGGCAGCCGGCGCACTGGCGCCAGCATATCTTTGGCGAGCATCGCGGAGATGGAATGCGGGATGGCGTAATGCACGTGGAGCAGGTCCAGGTGGTACGACTCGGCCACCTCCGCCATGCGCGAGGCCAGGGCCAGGCAATACGGCGGATATTGAAACAGCGGGTAGTTGGAGACCTCCACCTCGTGGTAATGAATGCGCGGAATGCCGGGGTCCAGGCGAATAGGATTGGCGTAGGTGATGAAATGGACTTCGTGGCCGCGGTTGGCCAGTTCCAGGCCCAGTTCGGTGGCCACGATGCCGCTGCCGCCATAGGTCGGATAGCAGGTAATGCCAACGTTCACATCGTCAGGCTAACACGCCCGCCGGGAGGCTTGGGCCTTGACTCACGCGATTTTCAGTTGGCGGTTCTTGCCGGAAAGTCCCGCGAGGAGTCCGAATCGTCTCCATGCCGGCGGCTTCTCCGCCAAGCCCGCCAGGTTGGCGGCCAGGCGTGCCACATGCGACCGCACGCCGCTCTTGCCGTCAAGCAGTTCTGTGGAGCTTTCCGGCAATATGATGGAGGCCGGAATCCCCAGTACTTTGGACACTTCCCGGGCGGCCACACAATCCATTTTGGGGACCCTGTTCACAATCAGGGTGACCCGTCTGGATTCAAATCCCAACTCCGCCAAACGCTGGACCACGCGGCGGGTTTCGCTGACGCTGGGCAGGTCGAACGTGGTGACCAGCAGCAAATCCGTCAAATCCGAGAGGAGACTTGCGGGAAACGGTCCGAGCCGGCCCAGGTCCAGCACCATCCACGGGTAAAGCGAGCGCAGGAAACTAAGCACGTAACGGATCCGGTCGGGTTGTATCTGTTCATCCGAACAGATGGGCGCCGTCAAGGGAAGCACCTCCAGATCTTCAGGTCCGTTCGAAACCACCTTTTCCCAGAAACTGCCGTCCAATCGCAGGAGATCGTTGGCCGCGTCGAGGATGGTATACGTGGACTTCGCTTTTGTCAGGAAACCGACGGAACCACCGCTCATGTTCAGGTCCGCCAGCAGAATGCGCTGGCCGGTTTGGCGCTTCAGTTCCAGGGCGGAGTGGCAGGCGACCGTGGTGGTGCCGACGCCGCCCTTGGCGCCGATGCATCCGATCACGCGGACGGGCGCAGCCTGCGATTCGGTCCTGGAGCAATCGGCCTGGCTCTTTTGCCGCACGATCGCGTACCGCAGGCTGCGGCAGAGCAGATCGGGCTCCATGTTCCTTTTGAGCAGATAATCCTGCGCTCCGATTTGCACGGCGCGGAGAGCGAACGCTTCGCTGTCCAGGCCGCTCAAGATGACAATCGGCACGGCTGGCGCATGCATCCTTAAGGCTTCGACGGCATCCAGGCCGTGGCTGTCGGGCAGACTCGAGTCGAGCAGCATGATGTCGACGTCGCCTTTGGCCAGCCGGTCCAGCCCGGGCAATAAAGCCGCGACCCAGTCGAGATCGAATGAGAGACCTTCCGCCTGCGACAACATGGTCCGGATCCGGGCGGCCTCCGCCGGATCGCTCTCGATCAGCAGAATCTTCAGGCACGTTTCCGACATGCGAATGTGGCACTCCTTCTATGGCGATGGCCTATAACGGGGCCGGCTCGCCTGTCGCCATCAGATCCAGCCAGGAGCATCTTATGGGCCAACAGGCCGATCGGAGGATTCCATTGAGAATTCTGGGCTTGGCGGCAGCGCGACGAGGCTGCGGGCGCCGTCCGGTGGCAAGTCTTTGGCGGCCATACGC
>Ga0187858_10001246_pt1 | contig 29170 bp, 23 predicted proteins | sample June2016WEW_8_15_FD_133015 | JGI IMG/M metagenome (GOLD analysis project Ga0187858, IMG submission 133015) | Peatland microbial communities from SPRUCE experiment site at the Marcell Experimental Forest, Minnesota, USA - June2016WEW_8_150 | ecosystem: Environmental > Terrestrial > Soil >...
ATGGCCGACGAAAAGCAGTCCGGCACGCAAACGGTTCGCATGGTGAAGTGCGTGAAGCTCGGCCGCGAGCTGCCGGGGCTGGACCGCGTTCCCTGGAAGGGCGAAATCGGCAAGCGCGTGTACGACAGCGTCTCGAAAGAGGCATGGGCGATGTGGGTCAACCACTCGAAGATGCTCCTGAACGAATTCCGCCTCAACCCGCTCGATCCCAACGCGCAGAAAATCATGGAAGAGCAGATGGAGCAGTTCTTCTTCGGCGACGGCTCCAAGCTCCCCGAAGGCTACGTCGCACCCAAGCACTGAGCTGTATTGACGCCTCGCGCCGGAATCTCCCGGCCCGCGCCCCTGTGATAGAATTCCCGCGTTCAGGGCCAACGTTTAAGTCCTTGAGGGAGGACCCACCGATGCATCTACGAAATCTACTGGTGATTCCCGCACTTTGCTGTTTTAGCGCCGCGGTCGCGCTGGGCGATTCCGCTCCGAAATCAGCGCATGCAGACATCGTCAACGCGCAGGGTACGAAGATCGGCACCGCCAAAATCACTCCATCTGATGGCGGAGTAAAGATCGCCGTAAAAGTGGAGCAACTCACTCCAGGCGAACATGGAATCCACATTCACGCGGTCGGCAAGTGTGAAGGGCCGGCATTCACCTCGGCCGGTGGCCATTTCAATCCGACGATGGCGCATCACGGCGTCAACAATCCTCAAAATCCTCATCCCCATGCCGGTGACTTGCCGAATCTAACCGTGGGCGCAAACGGGAAGGGGCAGATGACATTCGTCGACAAGGCTGTCACGCTGGGCGACGGCGCGAACTCGCTCTTCCACGACGGCGGCACTTCGCTTGTGATCCACGCGAAGCCCGATGACTTGATGAGCGATCCTTCCGGCAACTCCGGCGATCGCATCGCCTGCGGCGTCATCGAAAAGTAGCGCGCACTGATAACAACGTAGCGCCGGCGTCTCGCCGGCTCTTTTGGTCGACTTTATCTGGGCGCGGCGCTCGACGAACCGGCGGGCGGCGCAGCCTGGGCTGGGGTATGGTTTTGCGGGTGCCCTACTTGTCCTGTGCGCAGCCGAAGGGCCCTCGATTTGTGAGGGTGGGTTTTTTGCCCTTGCTTGATGCGTCTATCGCGTTGGTGCTTTTGGCGCGCTGAAGATGTGCAGCGATCGCCGCCTCTCACTCGTTCCCCTTTTCCGCATCGGTCGCATCCTGTTGACTCTCCTCCAACAATGCAGCGGCCGTCTCCGCGTCTTCCTGCCGAACGCGAAGCTTGATCCCGCCAAGGGCGTTCGACAAGAACCAGTCCAGACGAATCATGTTCTCGTCAAACAAAAAACATTCGATACCCGCCGAATCCAATATGCTCTTGTCTAGTAGGGCTTCTTGCATGCTTTGCAGCCCCACGTACCTGCGCAGAGTTACGAGCTTGGGCGACTGCGCGTCCTTCGCGGCGGCCGAATCACTCAGCACGGTAGTCGAGCCTCTTTTTGACAATTCGGCTTTCAGCATGTCTCTCGCCGCCTCGGTCAGCGCGCCAGCTTCCCCGGCAAGCTTCTCCAGCTCGCCGTCCGCCATGCCGGCGTACAACCGCGCTAACCGCTGGCGCTCTTGCTCGTGGTCCGAGGCTGCCATTGTGCGTGCAATATACGCGAGGCGAAACCATTGTCAAAGCTAAGTCCACAGGCCCGCACGCTTGACAACGACTTCCTCGCGCCTAACATGGATATCGTGAACATTGTGATTGAAACTGAGACGAATGGCAGGCGGCGAAACCGAAGCGCTGGCGGCCCATCGGTGCGCTATGCCCCGTCCGCAGAGTTGCGGCCACCTATGATTTTCTTAATCGCCAATATGTGGAATAAAAGTTCCGCCAAACCACTGAAAACATGTGGCGAATTTTTTTCTAATCGCCAATTTCCCGGGGTCGAGCGACCCCGCTTGACGGCCTTCCCTGGCGGGTCTCAGCCCGCGACCCCGCGGGTCGGAAGAGGACGGTTTTGCAGCGGCCGATCCATCCCGGCATTTGGGACGGATCGGGCAGCATTTGACTTCGCAACGCAAAACGCCGAAGCCCTGAGGCGCGAGTGCGCTAAAATGTCGGGTTCGTCCAAAGGAGAATTCTCCCCCGCATGAGCGCAAACTCGAAAAACTCATTCTCGACCCGCGCGACCCTTCGCGTCGGCAGCGATTCGTTCGAAATCTATCGTCTGGACAAGCTCGCGGCCGCGAAGATCGGTAACGTCGCGCACCTGCCCTTTTCGCTGAAGGTGCTGCTCGAAAATCTTCTGCGACACGAAGACAATCGCTTCGTCCACGCGGACGACATTCGCGCCCTTGCAAGCTGGGATCCTTCGAGCGCTGCGGGCGCCACCGAAAAGGAAGTCTCCTTCATGCCCGCGCGCGTCCTGCTCCAGGACTTCACGGGCGTGCCGGCCGTCGTCGATCTCGCCGCAATGCGCGACGCCATCAAGCAGCTCGGCGGCGACGCGAAAAAAATCAATCCGCTGCTTCCCGCTGAACTCGTCATAGACCACTCCGTACAGGTCGACAAATTCGGCGGCGCGGACTCCTTCGCCTTCAACGCCGACCTCGAAATGCAGCGCAACATCGAACGCTACGCTTTTCTCCGCTGGGGCCAGAAGGGCCTCCAGAATTTCCGGGTTGTTCCGCCGGACACCGGCATCTGCCATCAGGTAAATCTCGAATACCTCGCGCGCGTCGTCTTCCGCGAGAAGCAGAACGGCTCGTGGGTAGCGTTCCCCGATTCGCTCGTCGGCACCGACTCGCACACCACCATGGTCAACGGCCTCGGCGTTTTCGGCTGGGGCGTCGGCGGAATCGAAGCGGAAGCGGCCATGCTCGGCCAGCCGCTCTCGATGCTGATTCCGGCGGTCGTCGGCTTCAAGCTCCACGGGCGACTGCCCGCAGGCGCGACGGCCACCGACCTCGTCCTCACGGTCACGCAGATGCTGCGCAAGAAGGGCGTCGTCGGAAAATTCGTCGAGTTCTACGGCACCGGCCTTTCAAGCCTCACGCTTCCCGACCGCGCCACCATCGCCAACATGGCGCCCGAGTATGGCGCGACCATGGGCTTCTTCCCCGTCGATTCGGAAACGCTCGCCTATCTCCGCTTCACCGCTCGCAGTGAAGACCAGGTCAAGCTGGTCGAAGCCTACACGAAAGAGCAGGGTCTCTTCCGCACGGACGAAACGGCCGATCCGATTTTCTCCGACCGGCTCGAACTCGATCTCGCGAAAGTCGTCCCCACGATGGCCGGCCCCAAGCGCCCGCAGGACAGCGTGCCGCTCACGCTGGCCAAGTCGGCGTTCGAGAAATCGCTCACCGAGGCGCCCAAACACGCGAGCGTGCGGAACAATGGCGACATATTTGATCTGGCAGACGGCTCCGTAGTGATCGCCGCAATCACAAGCTGCACGAACACATCGAATCCCTCGCTGATGCTCGGCGCGGGTCTGCTCGCAAAGAAAGCGGTCGAGCGCGGCTTGAGTGTGAAGCCCTGGGTGAAAACGAGCTTTGCGCCCGGCTCGAAAGTCGTCACCGATTACATCGAGAAGGCCGGCCTGTGGCCCTATCTCAATTCGCTGCGCTTCAATCTCGTCGGCTACGGCTGCACCACCTGCATCGGCAATAGCGGCCCGCTTTCCGAACCGATCGGCAAGGCCATCAAGGACAACAATCTCGTCGCCGTCTCCGTGCTGAGCGGCAACCGGAATTTCGAGGGCCGCATCAATCCGCTCTGCCGCGCGAACTATCTCGCCTCGCCGCCGCTCGTCGTGGCCTACGCGCTCGCGGGCCGCATGGATTTCGACATCGTCAACGAGCCGATCGGCAGCGACAAATCCGGCAAGCCCGTGTACCTCCGCGAAATCTGGCCGACTCCGCAGGAAGTCGAATCGGCGGTGCGCGGCTCCGTCACCAAGGAAATGTTCGCGAAGGAATATGCCGACGTTTTCGCGGGAGACGAACACTGGCGCGCGCTGCCCGTTCCCGAGGGCGATCTCTACGCGTGGGACGCGAAATCCACCTATATCAAAAATCCGCCGTATTTCGAGGGCATGAAGGTAAAGCCCGGCGCGATTTCCGACTTGCGCGGCCTGCGCGCGCTGGCCGTGCTCGGCGATAGCATCACGACCGACCACATTTCGCCCGCCGGCTCCATTCAGGCGGACGGCCCGGCCGGCAAGTACCTGATCGCAAATGGAGTCCAGCCAAAGGATTTCAATTCCTATGGTGCGCGCCGCGGCAACCACGAAGTGATGATGCGCGGCACCTTTGCGAATATCCGCTTGCGCAATCAGCTCGCGCCCGGCACCGAGGGCGGCTGGACGATCCATCAGCCCAGCGGCGAAAAAATGTACATCTACGACGCGGCCATGAAATACCGCGCGGAGGGCGTGCCGCTCGTGATCTTTGCGGGAAAGGAATACGGCTCGGGCTCGTCGCGCGACTGGGCCGCCAAAGGCACGATCCTGCTCGGCGTCCGCGCGGTGCTGGCGGAGAGCTTCGAGCGCATCCACCGCAGCAATCTCGTCGGCATGGGCGTGCTCCCGCTCGAATTCATGCCGGGTGAAAACCTCAAATCGCTGGGCCTCACCGGACTCGAGATTTTCGATTTCGAAGGCCTCGCCCAGAATTTCGAGCCGCGCAAGAAAATCAAGGTCCGCGCGCGCGCCGCAAACGGCTCCGAAAAGAATTTCACCGCCGTCGCGCGCGTCGATACGCCATTCGAAGTCGCCTATTATCAACACGGTGGCATTCTCCAGTACGTTCTTCGGCAGATGCTCTAGCTCGCCGTTTTAGATTGAAAAATACCCTTGACGGCCAGTACCCTGATTGGCAATATCACGGGCCTAGCTTGCAGTCGGTGGTACACGGTTTTCGCCGCGCGTCGCAAGGTGGACGGCGCGGGGCGGCCGCAGGAACCGTGCGGAGCTTGGTCAGCTACCCAGGGGCGCCATGCGAAACAGATCGATCCCTTCCAGCAGCCGCTCGTTGGCAGCGGCATTTTTCCTGCTGTCGCTCGCAGTTCCCATTCTCACTTCAGCGCAGGGCGCGAACGTGCCAGTACGCATCACCGCGGCCATTGACGAATCGCAACTGACAACCCTTCGAGGCAACACGCATCCGCTCGCCCGCCCGGAGTTCGACCGAGGCGCCGCTCCTCCGTCGCTGCCGATGGAGCGCATGTTGCTCGTGCTCAAACGCAGCGCCGCACAGGAAACCGCGCTCGACGCGCTCCTAGACCAGCAGCAGGACAAATCCTCGCCGAACTATCACCAGTGGCTTACGCCCCAACAATTCGGGCAGCAGTTCGGCCCCGCGGACCAGGACATCCAGACGATTACCTCCTGGCTTCAGTCGCACGGCTTCGCGGTGAACCGAGTCTCGAATGGCCGCACGGTGATCGAGTTCTCCGGCACCGCCGATGAAGTGCGCCAGGCATTTCACACCGAGATTCACAGGTACAACGTCAATGGCGAGGACCACTGGGCCAATTCGAGCGATCCTCAGATTCCGACCGCGCTCATGCCCGTCGTGGCCGGCATCAATACGCTCCATAACTTTCCGCGTGAAGCCATGCACCATTTGGGGGGCCCGGTCGTACGGTCGAAAGACACGGGAGCATTGCAATCCGCTGAGCCGCTTTTCACTTTCGGGGGCAGTTGTGGAGTTCCAGGCCTCGCTTGCTATGGAGTCGGACCCTACGATTTCGCCACGATTTACAACATTTTGCCGCTTTGGAACACAACGCCGACTCACATCGACGGCACTGGCCAGATAATCGCCATCGTCGGGGAGAGCGATATCAACATCCAGGATGTGCGCGATTTCCGAAACTATTTCGGATTGCCCCCGAACGATCCTCAAGTCATCGTCGATGGTCCTGACCCTGGCACCGTGCCGGGAGATGAAACAGAGTCGGATCTCGACGTCGAGTGGTCCGGAGCCGTCGCGAAGGGGGCGACGATCGACTTCGTGATTTCGCAGTCTACGGAAACAAGCCTTGGCGTCGATCTCTCCGCGCAGTACATCGTCGACAATAACCTGGCGCCGATCGTCAGCGAGAGCTATGGCATTTGCGAACTCGGCCTCGGGACGACGGGCAATCAGTTTTTCAATCAACTGTGGCAGCAGGCCGCGGCCCAAGGGATCACGGTCTTCGTCAGCAGCGGCGATAGCGGTTCGGCTGGATGCGACCCACATGGTGCCCCGCCCCCATCACCGGCACATTTTGGTCTGATGGTGAGCGGATTTGAGTCCACTCCCTATAACGTTTCGGTTGGTGGCACTGACTTCAATGACCTCACGAATCCGGCTCCCTTCTGGAGCGCGACCAATTTGCCGCCTCCGGGTAACCCGAGTCTGCCGCCAAGCGTATCCGCACTCTCGTATATTCCGGAAACAACTTGGAATGCCACCTGCACGAACGCCGTCTTCGGAAATCTACTTGGCTTCAGCACCAATGCCGAGACCAACTGCAACAATCCCCAACTTGCGGATTTCGTCTGGTTGCTCGCTGGCTCCGGCGGCAAGAGTTCCTGCACCGTCTCCGATGGGCAAGACACGTCGAGTTGCTCGGGCGGGTATGCGAAGCCGTCGTGGCAGACAGGTACGGGAGTGCCGAACGACGGCGTGCGTGATGTGCCGGATGTCTCTCTGTTTGCGTCCATCCGGGGACCATCCGGTGCCTTCTACTTGATCTGCGCGGCCGATTTGATCTCATCTGGATTCACCTCCTGCCAAACCAGCGACCCGAACACGAGGTTTATTTCAACCGGGGGAACTTCTGCGTCCGCGCCATCCTTCGCAGGAATCATGGCGCTAGTGGACCAGAAAACGGGATCTCGCCAAGGCAATGCGAATTACGTCCTGTACAAACTGGCTTCCAAGAGCGGTAACAGTTGCACGTCCGTGGCGAATCCTGCGAGCACCTGCGTTTTCTACGATGTCACAAACGGTACAAACGCGACGCCGTGTGCCGCAGCGAGTCCCAACTGCACCGTTACGAATTCGGGCGATTCGGTTGGTGTGCTATCCGGTTACAACACGACAGCCGGATATGACCTTGCAACGGGGCTGGGCAGCGTCAACGCGAACAATCTCATTAGCGCTTGGGCAACGGCTGAGACCAATCTGAAATCCACGACGACCTCGCTTACGCTTAATTCAGGAAACCCTGTCCATGTCACGCACGGCCAGTCGGTTAATTTCACCGCAAGCGTGGGAGCGGCCACGGGGACTCCGACAGGCAATTTGTCTCTAATTGCTACCACCGGTTCCAGCGGACAGGAAGGTGTTGAGGGATTCGCACTGACTAACGGCTCGGTTTCAGGCACCACGAGCGATCTTCCCGGCGGAGGCTACTCGGTGTTCGCCCTGTATCCAGGGGACGGCACATTCGGGGGCAGTAGTTCCACGCCTCCCATTCCTGTGACAGTGACTCCCGAGACCAGCAAAACGCTGATCAGCATCCCGACTTTTGACCAAACAACTGGACGCGAAACAGGTAACACACCTACTTCCGTTGCATACGGGTCCTCGTATATCGGGCGCATTGACGTGGGCAACGCCCAGGCAATTCTGTCCTTCCCGCCAACGCCTGTCTGCAATCCGCCGAGCTGTCCCACTGGGGCGGTCACTTGGACAGATGCCTTGAATGGCGGGCCTGCGGCACCGCTGGACGGCGGCACCTTCACACTGAACAGCGCAGGCAGCGCCGAGGACCTTGCAATTCAATTGCTCGGTGGATCACATCAACTCTCGGCGGGTTACAGCGGCGACAACAGCTACAGCGCCAGTTCGGGCACATATGCATTGACGGTGACGCCGGCGGCCACACAGATAACCGTGCCCTATATTCCGTACTCGCCGGAAATCGTGGGAACACCGGTGAATATCAATTCCTCTGTAATCTCGAACTTGTACAACGGCGTCGCGCCGACCGGAGCGATTGCCTTTTACGATGGCGCAACCCCCATCCCGGCAACCGTCACATACGTCGGAAGGGCGGGAATTCCTGGGTTGGCTACAAACCTCACGGGCACGATAACCGCGACGTTCACGACGAGTGGAATGCACGCGATAACGGCCCGATACAACGGGGATGCAAACTACGCCTCGGGGAATTCCAGTCCATGGAATGCCACGGTCTTGTACCCAACCACGATGAGCCAAACGGAATCGTCGACGAACATCAATTATGGGCAGAGCATCACAATCACGGGCACAGCTGTGAGCAGCGGCAAGAGCCCGACTATGACGGGGCAGTTCCAGTTCAACGGGACGGCCACGGTGATTCCGGGCCCGGTGACCCCGACGCTCAGCACGGATGCAAGCGGCAATCAAGTCCTGACGGCCACGGTTACGACGACCCCCCAATCCGGCGAGATCATTCAGGTGATTTATTCGGGAGATTCGAACTACCAAGGCGCATCTTCTTCCGCATTCGTTAACGTCAACATTCCGGACTTTAGCATCACATCGAACGCCCCAACATTGACGATTCAGGCCGGACAGACGGGGACGGCAATGATTACAGTAACCCCACAAAGCAACGCCGCGAGTAACGTGACGCTTACATGCGGCCTTGGGGCGCTGGCTGGGGTGACATGCTCCTTCATTCCTTCCTCGCCGCTGAATCTCGCCAATGGTACTGCCGTCTCGACAACAATGACTCTGACCACGTTGCCGCCGTCCTCAAGCACCACCACGCAAGTGGTTCGCAGAGTGGATGCGGGAATTCTTCCAACCGTGCGCGGAGATCTGTGGACGATAAGCGGGGTGGCCGGACTGGCGACTCTTTTTTCGCTCTTGTCGGCCAGTAAGCGTTACCGCCTGGCACTGAGTCTAAGTCTGGTTTGCGTTCTGAGCTTCGCGTTGGGCTGCGGCGGTGGGAGCGGAGGAGGAGGAGGTGGTGGTGGTGGTGGTGGACCCGCGGCTACGTCCGTGACACTTACTACTTCTACCGTAAAGGTACCGTACGGCACGAGCGCGGCGTTCACGGCCACGATCGTCTCTACGAACACGCCCACGGGCACGGTCACGTTCTACGATGCAGGTAATGGAATCTCGACCGTTGCCGTCGCAAACGGGGCGGCCACGGCACAGTTCGGTAATCTGACCGTGGGTACCCATGTGATCACCGCGCAATACAGCGGAGACGCAAATAATCAGGCCTCGAAAACCAACGGCGCGATCAATGAGGTGATCACGGGGTCCGCGCAGGTTACTGTCGCAGGGGCAACAAGTTCCCTCAGCCATACGGCAGCCATCAACGTGACGATTCAGTAGTGGCGGAGCCGGTCGGGGCGTCCAGAATCAAGGCACGCTGCCGGGGCAATATTCCCAACGTCACGTTGACAATCAACGGCGTGACTCAAACGATTTCGAATTTGACGCTCGACGTCAACCCGTAGCGCAAATTCGCCGGGCGTCGTATCTTCGAGCCTGATGCCTTTCGCTTCGATTCTGCCGCCGGTCCCGACCGGCACCGAGCTGACCGCGCTGCTGATCGTCGTTTGCTTTTCGGCGGGGCTCAACGTCTACGCCACGGTTGCGATGCTCGGCCTGCTGCGCCACGCGGGAGCCCTGTCGCTTCCGCCCGCGCTGCATCTCGTGGAGAACTGGTACGTCGTCGCGATCTGCGCGGTCCTTTTCTGCGTCGAATTCGTCGGCGACAAAATACCGATCTTCGACCTCCTCTGGAACGCGATGCACACGTTCGTGCGCGTCCCGGTCGCTGCGCTGCTCACCTACGCGGCCACGGCGCAATTGCCCGAATGGGAACGTCTCGTGGCGACACTCGTAGGCGCTCTGATCGCGCTCGCCTCACACGGCGGCAAAACCGCCGCGCGCGCTGCCGTCTCGCACTCGCCCGAGCCTTTTTCAAATATCGCGTTGAGTCTGAGTGAAGATGCGGCGGTGGTCTTCCTGATGTGGTTCGCCACGCGGCACGCCTACGCGGCGGCGGGCATCGCCGTCGCCGGCCTCGCGCTAATCGCGATCATGATTCGCGCCGTCATGCGCGCCATGGGCAGTCTCTTCGGCCGAGCAGAAGACACTTTGGCGAAGAGCAGTTAACTCTCGACTACGAATCCGTTTCCTCTGCTAATTCTTCTTCTTGCCGAAGAGGCCGCCGAGCGCTCCCGTGGCTGCGCCCGCAGCGCCGCCGGCAGCGCCGGTCGCATTCCCGCCGAGGCCCTTCGCCATGTTGCCGGCCATGCCCTTCACGTCCGGCAGAAAGATGGGATTCGAAGTCGTGCCCGTGATTGTAAACGGAATGCCGCCGCTCGAAGTCTTGCTGCCGCCCAGCGAGCCGAGCGCCGAAGTCATGGTGCCGATGCCGCCCGCAAGTTTCGCGGACATCTTGCAATTGAGCTGGCCGCTTGCGCTGGCGTTCGCGGTTCCGGTGACCGTTCCGATTGACGGCACGACCACAATCAAATCGTTGGCCTGAGTTCCGCTGGGATCGACGCGCAAGTTCGCACTCAGTTTCTCGATCTCGGTATCGGAGCCGCCACCTCCGCCGCCGAGTCCCGGAAACGAAGAGAGCGCCCCGAGCTTCGATTTCAGGTTGTAGCCCGAGAGCTTTCCGTTCGAGAGATTCACGGGACCGGTGACGACGAGTTTGTCGACCGGGCCGCTGATCGCGAGCGTCAGATCGAGGCTCCCGCTCTTCAGCGTCGCGCCGGAGGGAAGCGTCACACCCACGGCCGGCAAAATGCCCTCGAGGTCGGCGACCGGCATGCCCGAACCGTTCATTTTCATCTGGAGGGTGGGCGTCGCGCCCGCCGTGTCAAACGCGCCGGTGAGATGCGCCAGGGCCTTTCCGATGTGAATGTCGCCCTTCTTGAGAGTTCCCTTCTGGCTGGCAAGATCGTACGCGGTGTCGTAATCCACGTTGACCGGGATTTTCGACGGCGAGCCGTTTGCGACCATTTTGATTTTCTCCGCCTTCACCGTTCCCTTTGAATTCATCTGCTTGCCATCGGAGGAAAGATCGCCGCTGAAGTCGATGAGTCCGGCAATGCCGGACGCAGGATTGACGAAGCCCGTCATCGCAACATCGAGATTCTCGACCTTGATCGTCGCTTCAAGAGGCGTGAGCGATGCATCCGTGGCGTCGATCGGTCCGGCCTTGCCCTCCAGCTTCACGGTGCCTTCGCCGGGCGTCTTTGCCGAGAACTTGAACGGAAACTGCGACGTGTAGGAAAGATCGGACGCTTCGAGATTCACGCCTTGATACGTTTGCGTTTTCCCATGCGCGCCCGAGGTGCCGACGACAATCGTCGCATTGGAAATCGTTAGCTTCTCGACAGAGATATTCGTCGCGCCCGAAGTACTGCTTTTGGGCGTCTTCGACGCGCCGCCAAGGCTCGAAAAATTCCATTTGCCAGAGGCCGAGTGCAGCAGCGAAACCTGCGGATCGGTCACCGTGAACGAACTCACAGCAAGTTTCCCCGAAAAAATCAGGGGCAGCAGCGCCACGCCAGCCGTCACCTGCTTCGCTTGTAGGAATTGTGACTGGCTGAAGGCGGGATCGTCCCCGATCGATACGTCGTCCACCTTGACGCCGCCCGAGAGAATCGAAAGCTCGATGTTCCCGATTTCAACCTTGCGGCCGAGAGCGGTGCTCATGTCGGTTTCCAGCGTGGGCTTGAATTTGTTGACGTTGATGATGTGCGGCAACGCAATGACGATCAGAACCAGCGCCACGACGATGATTCCTAGAATTGTCAGAAATTTCTTCATGATCAGCCTCCGAGGGAAAACGTTCGAGCGGGGCGCGCCAAGCCGCCAGGGAGCGTCATCATACTCTCGCGGTGCGCCAATGCGACAGCTAGTTTTTCAAGGCAAGTTTGGCTGGGAGGCCTGGATTGGACTCCACAACTCGCAGAAAACCGAGGAAAAATCGCAAAACTCTACTGTTTGTAGCCACTTCTCTAGATGCCCTGCTGTAACGCTCAGTCAATCCTAGATCATCTCGGACAACAAAAGCGAGGTCGATTTGGCAACAGTGGATACAGTAATCGGAGGCCCTAGCAAGCTGCGCATATGGCGCTAGAGCATCTATCTTATGTTTCTGAGTACAATCCTGCCGAGATTAAGAATCTCAAGTGAATTATTGGTTGTGCTCCAAAGCGTTCTTGATGGCAACCAGCGACTTTTGGAGAGATGAGGCCGACCGGTCCGCCGCGACCTTTCGGACGATTGATCCTTTGAAACCAGTCAAACCCGGCTGATCGGATCACTTTAAGGTGTGAGCAAGGTCACAGCGGCCCCATGATAGGCGAGTAACAATAAAAGGTTAGATTGGAGAGGAGATATGAAAATCTTGCTTGCCGTCGATGGCTCCAAATTTTCGGATGCGGCTGTGCAAACTGTAATCGAGCAAGCCCGATCGCAAGATACAGAAGTTCAAGTATTGCATGTCGTCGAACCACCATCACTCCTGGTGGCCCGGGAGATGGGTGGGTATGACCAGGCCCTCGACGCTATGTGGGAAGCAGAAATAAGGGAGGCGGAAGTATTAGTCACGAACGTTGCGAAGGAGTTGCGCTCTAAGGGTCTGCAAGTGACCGCAACGGTGGAACAGGGTGACCCAAAATCCAAGATCATCGATACCGCTTCAAAGTGGCGTGCCGACATGATCGTCGTTGGATCGCATGGCCGGAAGGGCTTGGAACACTTTCTATTGGGAAGCGTTTCGGAGGCTGTAGCTCATCACGCCAGATGTTCCGTCGAGATCGTTCGAATTCCTTCAAAGCACTGAGGAGCCGAGGCGAAATATGTACGAGAGCGACGCTGTGCCGATGCGAACCAACCCCTAAGTTGAAGAAGAAATGCTCCCGATAAGGAGAAGACAATGACGACCGCGCCGAAGAAAATCGTCTCCAATTCCTCAAACAGCAGAGAACAAGCTCCCTTGCTTTGGTTCGAGCAGTTTGGAATTGCCGATATCCCCATCGTGGGAGGCAAGAATGCTTCGCTCGGCGAAATGATCCGGCACCTTGTACCCAAAGGCATTCGCGTCCCGAATGGATTTGCCACGACGGCGCAAGCATACCGGCGCTTTCTCGAATTCAATGGCCTGGACGTGAAACTGCGCAAACTCTTCACTGGCCTATCGCTTGAGGATCTTAATCAACTCCGCCAGGTCGCCAGTCAGGCGCGCGCGCTCATCTTCGAAGCCTCATTCCCCGAGGATTTGGATCACGCGATTCGTGATGCCTACGCTCGTCTATGTGAACAATATGGTTCGAACACGGACGTTGCCATCCGTTCAAGCGCTACGACGGAAGACTTGCCTGATGCCAGCTTTGCCGGCCAGTACGAAACGTATCTGAACGTGAGTGGTGCAAACGCTGTTCTTGAGGCATGCAAGAAATGCTGCGCTTCGATTTTTACCGATCGCGCCTTTTACTATCGCCAGACTCACGGCGTCGATCATCTCAACATCTCCCTTTCCATCGGCGTGCAAAAAATGGTGCGCTCGGACCTGGCCTGTTCGGGTGTGATGTTCTCGATCGACACCGAGACTGGCTTTACGAATGCCGTGCTCATCAGCGCTTCCTACGGGCTTGGGGAAAATGTCGTGCAAGGTTCTGTCAATCCCGATGAATTCATGGTGTTCAAACCGACGCTGAAACAGGGATTCCGCCCGATTCTTTCGAAGAAAGTGGGCACGAAGGAAACTAAACTGGTCTACGACATCGGCGGCTCAAAATCCACGAAGAACATTCCCGTCCCGCCCAGCGAAAGGCAAGAACTGGCGCTGGGCGATGAGGAAATCCTTGAACTGGCACGGTGGGCTTGCGTGATCGAAGAACATTATTCGGGCGTGAACGCCAGGTACACGCCCATGGATATGGAATGGGCGAAGGATGGAATTACAGGCCAGTTGTTCGTCGTTCAGGCCCGCCCGGAAACGGTTCAGTCACGAAAGAAAAAGCTGGTTCTTCAGACCTATCGATTGAAATCGACCGGGAAGCGGTTGGTCAGCGGGCACAGCGTCGGCGAAGCGATCGGAACGGGTAGAGCGCGCGTCATCCTGGATGAACACCGCATGGGCGAGTTCCAGAATGGAGAAATTCTCGTGACGGACAAGACCGATCCCGATTGGGAACCCATCATGAGGAAAGCCGCCGCAATTGTGACAAACCAGGGCGGGCGAACCTGCCATGCGGCGATCATCGCCCGTGAACTCGGCATCCCGGCGGTCGTTGGAACCGAGAATGCGACGGGCGTGCTCAAGACCGGCCAGGAAATTACAGTTTCGTGCGCCGAAGGAGAGTTCGGCTACGTGTACGAAGGGATTCTCCCATTCCAGGTATCCGAATTGCCCCTGGATCAACTTCCCAAAACACATACGCAGATTCTGATGAACATTGGCAATCCGGAAGATGCGTTCAGCCTCTCGGCGATTCCCAATGACGGCGTTGGCTTGGCGCGGCTCGAATTTATTATCGCCAATCACATCCAGGCACACCCGATGGCGCTTGTCCATTTCGACGAATTGACCGATCCAAAGGTGAAGGCGCAGTTGGCCGATCTCACCGTGTCTTACAAGGACAAACCTCAATACTTCGTTGACAAGCTGGCGCAGGGCACAGGGCTGATTGCTGCCGCGTTTTATCCAAAGCCCGTGATCGTGCGTCTTTCTGATTTCAAAACAAACGAGTATGCGCACTTGCTCGGCGGGCAGCAATTCGAACCAGTGGAAGACAACCCGATGATTGGCTGGCGGGGAGCATCACGGTACTACCACGATCGCTACCGGGAGGGATTCGCGCTCGAATGCCGCGCTATGAAGATGGTGCGCGAGGAAATGGGTCTGGCGAACGTAATCCTAATGATCCCCTTCTGCAGGACTATCGATGAGGGACGCGCGGTCCTAGCCGAGATGGCCAAGCACGGCTTGGAGCGCGGCAAGAACGGGCTGGAAGTTTATGTGATGTGCGAGATTCCTAGCAACGTCATTCTCGCCGATGAATTCTTTCAGATCTTTGACGGCTTCTCGATCGGCTCGAATGATCTGACTCAGCTCACACTCGGTCTGGATCGAGATTCGGCACTTTTGGCTCCCCTCTTTGACGAGCGGAACGAGGCGGTCCGGCGCATGATCCACCTTGCGATCGAATCGGCGAAGAGGAATTCCAAGAAGATCGGTATCTGCGGACAAGCGCCGAGCGATTACCCGGAGTTCGCACGGTTCTTGGTGGAGCAAGGAATTGATTCTATCAGCCTCAACCCGGATTCGGTGTTGAAGACCCTTATGGATGTAGCAGCGACTGAACAGAAATTGAAGCCGCGCGGGAAAGTGGCATAGCGCCGGCCTTTTCCGGGGATCCGAAATCACAAACTCCATCGCTGGCTCAGTGGGGATTACACGAACCAGGAGATCCAAAAGGAGGTAGGACAATGCGATCCTTCATTTCGGGAATGGCCGTCGCCGGCTCCGTATTGACCCGTGGGAATCACTCCCTCAAAATCGGCATATTCCACCGGGTGATCTTCCGTCTGCATTGCGAGGCGCTTCACTGCCGGATCGAGCGAGGGGCCCTTGGGCACAGCCCATGAGAGGAGCACGCCGCGCCATTCCAGACGAAAATCGTAGTGTAGATGCGAGGCCATATGCTTCTGTACAGCGTAAATGAGCGATCCACTCCCCTTTTTCTTGGCATTGCCTACAACCTGCGGCTCCGGTGTCGCGCCGAAGTTGCGCTTCTTGCGGTATTCATTGAGTTTCATTCGAACCTAACGCAGATTCCCCTTTTGATTTCGAAAACCTCCCCCCTACTGTCACTTCACCTTTGCTTCGGTCGCGTCTTAGCTGGATTTTGGCGGTACCTTGTTGCCCGCCTTGCGTGCTTCCGAAAGACCGATAGCGATTGCTTGCTTTCGAGACGTCACTATCCCGCCTTTTCCGCCTTTGCCGGAACGAAGCGTGCCGAGCTTTTCTCGATGCAAGGCGCTTTCCACGCTCTTGCTCGCAGCTTCACCATATTCCCTTCTAGAACCTTTTTTCTTTGGCATCTGATACCCTCCTGCTAGTTAGATTGCGAACTACACGACAACGCGTTCCGCCACGAACTCAACTGCTCACCTCTTAGCATGACTCTGCAATTGGGCGCCATCGGCAGGAGAATCCTGGCTCGGACTATTCTCCAGTGCCTCTTTCACGACGCTACCGCTTACCGTCTCTTGCTTCAGCAGTTGCTGGGCCAATGTCTTAAGGGCCGCGCGGTGGTCCTTCAGCAGTACCTGAGCACGCTCGTACTGTTCAGTCACGAGATGCTGGACTTCCGCGTCGATCACTTGACGAGTCTCTGGACTGATCTGGCTATTGTCCTCGACCGATCCCCCCAGGTATTGGAGTTGTTGACCTGCGTAGCGCACCGAGCCGAGCTTTTCACTCATGCCAAATTCTGTGACCATACGGCGGGCCAGCTCAGTTGCCCGCATAATGTCGTCACTGGCCCCGGTGCTGATGGTCCCGAACTCCACTATTTCGCCGGCACGACCGCCCAACATAACGGCGATTTTGTCCTTCAGTTCGTCGATCGAGAGCAGATAGCGGTCTTCGGTTGGCGTTTGCATCGTGTAGCCCAAGGCGCCACGGCTGTGTGGAACGATGCTGATCTTGCTGACCGGTTCACCATGCGGCACCAGTTCACCCACCAGCGCGTGGCCGGACTCGTGGTATGCAACCGTAGTTCGCTCCTGCTCGTTCATCACTCGACTCTTTTTCTCGGAACCCGCAATCACTCGTTCGATGGCAGCCTCGAAATCATTCAACGTAACTGCCGCGGCCTTGTGCCGGGCAGCGAGTAATGCCGCCTCATTCATGGCATTCGCCAGGTCAGCTCCGCTGAAACCAGCTGTCATCCGGGCGGCTCGCTCCAAGTCAAAGTCTGCTGCAAGTTTTACGTTCTTACTATGAATCCTCAGGATTTGAACTCGGCCAACGAGGTCCGGATTGCCGATGGCGATCTGGCGGTCAAAGCGGCCCGCGCGCAGAAGTGCCGGATCGAGCACCTCCGGACGGTTGGTGGCAGCCATGATAATCACTGGGGCGCTGGCGTCGGTTTTGAAGCCGTCAATCTCGGCCAGTAGCTGGTTGAGAGTCTGCTCACGCTCGTCGTTGCTGCCGAGGCGCATCACGCCTCCCCGGCTCTGACCGATGGCATCAATCTCATCAATGAAAACGATCGCAGGAGCCGCCTTACGCGCCTGCTCGAACAGATCTCGCACGCGTGCTGCGCCCACGCCAACGAACATCTCAACGAATTCGGAGCCACTGGTCTCGAAGAAGGCGACCTGGGCCTCGCCAGCCGTGGCTTTGGCCAGCAGCGTCTTGCCGGTGCCCGGGGGTCCGACGATCAACACGCCCTTGGGGATATGTCCACCGAGTTGGGCGAATTGCCCGGGCGCCTTCAAGAATTGAATGATCTCCTGGAGCTCGGCAATGGCTTCATCTGCCCCGCCCACATCTTTGTACGTGACCGTAACGTCCGCGGGCTTGACCTCGATCGCTTTGCTCTTGCCGACCCCAAAGATGCCGCCCGGTCCTTCGCCGGCGGCCCCGCCCGCTCGCCGGTAGACCATGTACCAGAAACCTCCGAGTAGCGCGAGCGGCAGAAGGTACCCCAGCAAAATGCCACCTAGCGGGTTCGGTGGGCGCTCGAAGCGGTAAGTCACATTTGCGTTTTGTAACTCCTCAATCAGCTTGGGGTCGCCCGCAGGCGCAGGTACGGCAGTGAATGGGACGACCGGAGGAGATCCGTCCGGTTTGGGGTTTTTCATCTCACCAGCGATGCCCCTTTCGCCGACGGTCACCTCTACGACTTGAGCATCAGCCAGTTTTTTCTTGAACTCGCTGTAAGGAATTTCGGTGTTCCGGGTCAGCGGAGCCAAAACAAATAGCTGGAACAGCCACAAGAGAATTAGGCTCGTGATCAAATAGCCGATGGCGTAACGAAATTGGCGCCCACTTTGCTCCTGGCGCTTCTTTTCATCCTCGCGGTCGTGTTTTTTTGGTGACGATCCCGGTTCGTTCATGGTCCACCTCGCCCACCCAGCTCTCTCGCAAAGAGAATTGTGGTGCCTAAAGTCTAAAGCCATTGCTCCGCTGCTTCCGCCTCTTCCTCACTCTCGCAACCCGAGCTCTTTTCCCTGAAAGAGCCACTGCCATCCGCACTTCATTTCTTCTTGAGCAGGCTCAGGACAAATAGCAGGACAGAAACGATAACGATAGTCGGTCCAACCGTCGACGTCTTGAAAATCAGCGTGCTGATTACAAACCCCGCTGCGACCGAGACCAGGCTCATTGCACACGCAACAACCACAAATTGGGTCATTCGGCCCGTAAGTTGGCGCGCCGTCGCGGCCGGAATGATGATCAAGGCGCTCGAAAGCAATGCTCCCATAAAACGCAGGCCGACCAGTACAGTGAGACTGAACACGAGCAGGAAACCGAGATCCAGGCGCGCAACGTTCACTCCGGTTGCAGCAGCCAACTCGGGAGAGAAAAGGTCCAGGATCAGTCGATCCTTCATATAAACAAGGAAGAGGACAACCAGAATGACGGCTGCCGTACCAAGAAGGAAACCGACGAGCGACAGTTTCTGGAAGTTGCCAAAAAGCGCTTCAAGCAAATCCTCGTTCGGGGTAACAAGGGCGCCGATTCCGAGAGATGCAGCGAATACCACGCCGATCGATGAGTCTGTCGCCAGTCCCGTCCTCTTTTGAAGGTGCCAAACAAGGAGCGTTCCCAAGAATAAGGTCGCTCCGCCACCGACCAGTGGGTTGCTCTTGAGAAGATAGGCAATTCCGAGTCCGGGAAGCGCCAAGTGCGAAATAACGTCACTCGCGAGCACCATTCGCTTCATCAAGGCAACGGATCCCACAAAGCCAGCCGCGATGGCAAAAAACGCTGCAAGCAATACCGCGTAACTATGGCTCGGGTCCATGCTGATTGAGCCCTCTTCTTTCCGCGAGCGAACCGCCCACGCTTGGTTCAATGTTCCTGAATGTGACGATAATATTTGGGCGGCGCCCCGTATACTTCCTCGAGCATCTCAGGCGTGAGGATTTCCTTGGGTGCTCCCATGCAGGTCTTGTTCTTGCTCAAACACAGAACCCGGTTCGCATAGCGATACACAACGCTCAGATCGTGCGATACCAAAATAAGAGTAATTCCATTCTGCCCCTGCAACTGATGAACCAATTCATAGATGCGCTCTTCGCTGAGTTCGTCGAGACTAGCCGTCGGTTCGTCGAAGAGGAGCACGTTGGGGCGCCCGAGCATTGCAAACGCAATCAGAACTTTTTGAAACTGCCCGCCCGAGAGAGTCCCTATTCCTGCGCTTAGAAATTCGGGCGACAGATTCAGCTCGGAAGAAACCTGTTCCATTTCCCGATCCGCAAGACGCAGGAATCGAGCCTTCGCTGCCAATAATTCTCCGACTCTCAGGGGAAGCTGCCGGTCTGCAGCGACACTCTGAGGGACATACCCAAGGCGGGCCTCTTGGCTCCAATGGATTTCTCCCCTGTATGGGACCAGGTGCTGCAAGGCCTTGAGTAACACGGTCTTTCCAGACCCATTCGGTCCAATAATCGCGAGGCAGTCCCCGGGATATACTTCGAAACTCAATTCTTGAAGAACCGCACGGTTCCCGAAAGCAACTTGGAGATCTCGGACCGAAAGTAAAGGGTCTGTCATGGTCGTTTCATCCGGTAGCGATCACACCACGCCGTCTCGGTCTGGCATTGTGACTGTTCACTCGCTGCCGCTGGGCTTTCCTGCGTGCCGGCCCGGGACGGGAAATTCTTGAACTTGCTCGCCCCGCTCGCGTTCTTCGCGTTGTGCCTTGGGACGGTACCATTTGAAGTAGATCAGGGCACCGATGCCAGCCATTACAGCCAGCGCGATCAGGACCCACATCGTCGACCGGTAGTGCCGTGAGAAAAAGCCGATCATTTGCCGGCCATAGATCTTGCCCAAATAGGCCACGGCAAAGAAACGCAAGGCACGCCCCGCCGTCAGCGCAGACAAGAATTTCTTGCGCGGATACTGCAGGATCCCGGCGGCCATCAGGACGGAAGTGAAAGGGAACGGCGGTGGCAGAATAGAGCCGGTGAACACCGTCATGAACCCGCGTTTCTCGAAGTGCTTGTAGATCTTCTCCGCGCGTGGTTTCCCCACTTTCTTTTCCAAGGTCTCCTGGCCGCCTTTTTCGGCCAGCCGGCATGCCAGATAGCCCCCAAGCACCTCTCCCACTGTGGCCATGAAGGCGTAATAGGCCCACCATTCGTGGCGGTGTGCCGAAAGCAGGATAACGAATACGTCCACGCTTCCCGCCGGCGCAGAAATAAAAGGGGCATTGTCGGCGATGCCAAGCAGAATCAACCCAGGTCTGCCCAGACGGTGGAGCCATTTCCACACCGAGTCGGACATCATGTAGATCACGCAATTATCGCCCTCGCTCCAATCAGCCCTTTTGGTGTTTGAAGAATTCGACCTGGCGGAGGCGCTTTTTGGCCTCCTCGGCCGTCTTATACGGCCCACCGAGGTTTTTGCCCTTGGTCGAGACCACCTGGTAGCCCCCCTTCACTTTCTTGATCATGTCCGCTCTCCTGCTCTCGATATTATTCTGGATTATCCACAATACGGTACTCATAAAAGCTGAAATTTCCGCCGCTTGGTTCTCGACCTCGAAGCATCATTGTGCGGACGCAACGTGTCGTGACCGGGCACACATCCGACCGTGGGAACCTCGGTGGGCCCGGCCAGCGATCAACGCCGACCTCAATTTGAAACTGTCGGCGACTGCTACAACGCGAGCCACTCGTTGGGCGGCAGGTTCGGGCTCAGCGATTGTTTATCTTTCCGGTGTTTCGCAACCACTAAAGACCTGCGGCGGCTGCGATGGCGTAATTGATTGTGATGGAGTTTTTCACGTCTGTGACACCCGGCGCTGCCCAGGCGGCATTCTCCGCCTCGCAACGCCCAGTGGGGACGCCGCGGTTCCAGCTTGCAGAGCCACGTGAAGGTGAACGATGCCAGGGAATTCAAACGACCCTATAGATGTAGACCTTGGTCATTTCCCCGTAGGTCTGATTGTACTTCGCTCCAAGGATGGCCCCGAGACGGTAGCACAAAAGGCTCCGCGTTTCGGCGACCTGTGGGAGGACGAGGCATGACCAAGCCATCCGTTCAAATAACAAAGGATGCGGTCCCTCGTTTGTGTTTGTCCAAAATCTCAATTCCAGATTACAAAAAGTACTATTGCCGAAGCGGATACTTAGTGTTTTTCTGAAGGTGAAAAGGAGCGTTCCGTGAAACAATTGTGCGCGGGTTTCATTTCTGCTGCTCTCTGCGTTTTGTTACCCCTCTCCACATTCGCCGGTGACCCTGGTTACAAAGTCGCCTACGATGGCGGTTCAGTCTCAGATGTCAAGGCGGGAGCTGGCATGAGGCTCGTCATTGACGCGAACCAAATTCGGCTCATCAAAGACAAGTCCGAGGTGCTGGTGGTTCCGGCGTCCGCCGTCACGGAAATCAGCTACGGTCAGGACGTTCACAGGCGCGTGGGCGCGGCAATTGGACTCGCTGTTGTCTCGTTTGGAATAGGCGGATTGATGGCTCTCACCAAGTCAAAGAAGCACTACGTCGGACTTACTTGGGCCACAGCGGACACAAAGGGCGGCTTCGCAATGCAGTGTGACAAGGATGACTATCGAGGCATTCTTGCAGGACTTGAAGGTATCACGGGCAAAAAGGCTGTGGATTCTGAAGCGATGACCGTCAAGAACTAGTCCCGCGATTACGATGATGAAGTGCGTTTCTGCGAGAGGCTCGAACGACCGACAAGGCTTCGGGCCTTTCGCGCCGGTCCGGAAACGGCAATTCGTGGCCCTTGGCTGACAGTGCCAGCTCGCCAGATGGCACGTAGTGATGGTCAACATTTAACTTCGAAGAAATCTTCGTCAGCGTGACCGCATTTGTCGCGGCACGGGGTGTCCGGTAGAGCGACGGAGCCGACCATGGAGCCAACGGTCGGCGAGTTTCTTGTGGAGCCAGCCGGGGTTCAGTTTATTGTTTGGCCGCCGCAGCAACGCTTGTACTTCTTCCCGGAGCCGCACGGACACGGGTCGTTCCGCCCAATCTTGCTCTTGGTGTTCCGAGGCTCCGCTGTGCGGGTGCCCAAGCCGGACCGCCCGTGCTGACGGAAATAGCGATATGCTCCCACGAGGCCAGCCGCCATGTGCTCGATGACAGTTTCGCGTTGCTCCGCGCCAATCGGCTCGGGGCGCATTTGCGGGTCGGGGTCGTTCTCGTGGTAGAGCATGAGCACCGGAACCATGCACCCGCCGTGCTCCTCATCGGCAATCAGTTCAGCCCAGCCGTCGTGGCACATCTCCACGCCCCGCATGAAGCCCCGCGCCCATTCATTGCCGTGCGAGACGCCATTCTCGTCCTCCAGCAGAATCGGCAGATAGACATCGGCTTTCGAGAGCGTCGCCGCGATGTCGTTCCAGTGCCGCATCATCAGCGCCAAGATTTCGTTTGCTTCCTCAAGGCTGCCGAACTCACGGGCGTCCGACATCTCGCCGCCGAACACCTCCGGCAGGTACTCGCTGGGCATGACGACTTCGGGGCCGGCGACCAGCGCAGCGAAGAATCCGTCAAGTTCCTCGACGTTCATGGCCTTGCCGCCCGCGCAACCCTTGAGGAACTCCCCGAGGCGGTCGAACTCCGCTTCTGTCAGCGGATCGTTCCGGCCAAAAATCCTCATCGGCATCTTCAAAAGCTCCCGGCAGCTGCTTACGATACCATTCTCGATGAGCTGGTTTCACATTCAGAGACACTTCCTCAGACCGATGCTGCCCGGCTGTCACCTTTCAGGCTGGCGAGGAGCCCGGAATGCCGCCTTTGCGGACGTTCGTTCCGTACCGCGATGCCCAACGCCTTCTTCTGCCCGATCAGCACGAGCAGCCGCTTGCCCGGCGTGATTCCCGTGTAGATCAGGTTACGTTGCAGCAGCATGTAGTGCTGCGTGGCCAGCGGAATCACAACTGCCGGGAACTCCGAGCCCTGCGGCTTGTGAATCGTGATCGCGTATCCAGCTAGACGGCAACCCCCCTTAATCACTCTTTCGAAGTTGGAGAAACCTATCAAGACTGTGTGGGGACGTATAGAGGTCCGGCTACAACTCAGCGTGCTGGCCTACAATCTCGGCAATCTCTGGCGTCGGCTGCGCGATACGCAGGGTGGAGAATTTGAAGTAAATCGGATAGAGTCTGCCTAGAGGTATGTTATGAGTTCTACCGCACGCGATCAGGTTTCGCCTGAACGCATTTATCAATTTGCGTGGGGATATTCCGCGCCACTGATTCTGGAGGCCGGGATTCGCAACCGCGTCTTTGATGTTTTGGATGAAGGACCCAAGGCCGTTGCGCAGGTGGCTGCCGCTACGGGCGCATCCAAGCGCGGTCTCACGATTCTGATGAATGCCCTGGTCGGGTTCGAATTTCTGAGCAAGGATGCGGAGCAGCGTTACGCTCTGACGCCGGAGAGCGCGACTTTTCTGGTGAGCACCAAGCCCAGCTTCCAGGGCGGCATCATTAAGCACTGCAGTGAGCAGCTCATTCCGAAGTGGCTGCAGTTGAATCAAATCGTCGCCACCGGCGCGCCGGCGCAGAAGGCCAACTCGCAGGAAGGCGGGGAGTTCTTCGAAAGCTTTGTGGCCGATATCTTCCCCATGAGCTACCAGGCCGCGCAGGTGGCCGCCGACGCGCTCGGGATCGAGAATTCCACGGATCCGGTGAAGGTGCTGGATATCGGCACGGGTTCGGGCGTCTGGGGCATCGCGATGGCGCAGAAGTCGCCCAAGGTGACGGTCACCGCGGTGGATTGGCCGAACGTCTTCAACGTCACCCGCAAAATGACGCAGAAGTTCGGCGTAGCAGACCGCTTCCAATACGTGGCCGGCGACCTAGCAGAGGCGGACTTCGGCAGTGGCTACAACGTCGCCGCCGTCGGCCATATCCTGCACGGCGAAGGTCCGGAGCGCAGTCAACACCTGTTGCGGAAGGTATCCAACGCTCTGGGGCCGGGCGGCACGGTGGTGATCGCCGAGTACCTGGTGAACCAGGAGCGCACCAGTCCATTGAACGGTCTGATCTTCGCGGTGAACATGCTCGTGAACACCGAGAACGGCGATACCTTCAGCTTCGAAGAGATTCGCGGCTGGTTAGAAGCGGCAGGCTTCACGGACGTCCGGTCGCTGGAAGCGCCCTCGCCCTCGCCGCTTATTCTCGCAACCAAGAAGTAACGCTTACCGTACCCGGCTAGCGGGCGTGATCGCCACGCCATACGGTTTGCTCGATCCCAATCCCGCATTAATCCCGTAAGAAGTTTCTGCGGTTAGAACGTCCTCTGACCGTGGCTTTCGACTCGTCCGTCTCGTTTCCGCAGTCGTGAGATCGTCTCGGCTCCGTGTCAGTTCCAATGTCAGTTCAGTTGTCGCTTCGCGCACCGTCGTTGGCAGAATTATACGAGCGAACACGCCCATTCTCCGGCAAATCGTGCGCTTTGGACAGCCTTGGCTGCCCGCCAGTTGGCACGGCAGGGTCGTCAAGAAACCCTTGGAAGCCCGCAGACCACTGCGTTGCGCCCGCAAGCCCATGCGCCGCCGGTAAGGGCGGTCCTGCGGCACCTGATGAGGGAGACGAAATTGCCGTTCGCACGGTCATTTTCCGCTAGAATCGGCGCACGTCTAGGAGCAGCCTCGCCGTCCGCGAACATCCGGAGCGTTCCATCGAGCGTTATTACCCGATTTCCCTGAGGACGATCGGCTGACAGACAAAGATTCATTCAATCGATCGAGCGCTAGTGCGAGCCGCGGTAAGTGATCGCCGCCAAATCCAGTATCTCTTGTCTGTCGGTGTCAAGGATGAAGCCCATGTCGATCGCCGATGAAAGCGATGCCTCGAACTTCTTCAAGTACTCACGCTTGCCATCCGGATAGAGGCGGTCGAGAGTGGCCGCATCGAACGGCTCGCACACTCCGACCATAAAGCCCAGCGGGCCGCCGGAATTTCCGACACCCGACAATCGGGAGGTCGGCACATCCACCCAGGGCGTTCGCACACCGCCTTGCGCCAAGCCATTCGCATCCAGCATTAGAGTTGGCGGCGCGTCGGGCTTCTGGCCTGGCTTGCTTCGTATCGGTTCGGCTTTTGACGGAGCCTGTCCGGTTTTGATCCAGCGGTCGAGGTTCCAAAGCGCCGCCGCCGCAACGTAGTGGTGCTGAGGGGCATTGTTAGCTGGCTTGGCCAATTCGATTTCCATCTGGCTCGGGCGACCGGTGATTTTGTTTGTGGGCTCGTAAGCCGCGGCGATTTTTTCCAGCGGCGCCGATCCCGAGTCCATCGACGAGACCGTGAACATGTAGGCGTCCGCGTGCGCCGTTCCAGCAACTTCCCACACCCGAAGCTTCTCCGTGTCGGGCTGGCGAGCGGCGTAATAGCCGGGAATCCGTCCCTCGACCAGCAAGTCCGTCTCCGTGATGACCGTGATCACGGGTGCGCGCAGGTCGGGGCGGAACTTGACGACACGCGGCTGGTCTGACGTAGGGACCATCGAAGCGTTCTCCAGCGACGCCGCGTTGCCGAAACGCGAGTGGATCAGGAAGCCATCGTAAACCTTGGCGATCGGATCGACGGCGTTCACATAGGCGGTGAGGAATGCCGCAGACTGCGACTCGCCTATGGCGATAAGGCGCTGGGGTTGAAGGGGGCCCAAAACCTTGGCGTCAGCCCTCCGAAGAATCCAGCCTGCCTGGGAGAAAATGTCATAAGAGAACGCATCGCCCGGATGGCTGAGACGGCCATAGCGCTCCGGGTCGGCCTTCTTCAAGGGCGTGCCCGCCGCAAGCAAACTGGGACCCCCTTCGACGCCGACCTTCTGGGCCGATACGCAAACATAGGCATAGCCGCCACGGAGCACCTCGCGATGTACCGCGATCCAGTCGGCGGCGCCGTCGCCTCCTCCGCTGACGTTCAGCCATTCGACTACGGCTGTGCCATTGAATTTGCGGGGGTCCGTGGGCCGCACCACGACAATGCGCGTCGCATACGGCGCGCTCTCTGCTGGCATAGCGTTCCAGCGCCCGTCCGGGGTTGGAAGGCCGGAGAGCTTATAGGAAGATGCCGTACCGGCAATGAAAAACTCCTCGGTCGTAAAGCCGAGGGGCGCGAGATCGAAACCGCTCAGTTGAAGCATCGGCAGGCCCGGCACTGCGGCGACCGTCGGACCCTCCGCGTGTACGCCCATTCCTTGGACAGATCCCCCTGGAAAGTTCATCGCTGCGATACACCTCCTTCCTCGCCGTTGCGGCAAAACATTGTAACCTGTCTTATAGTTCCGTCGGCTGTCGCCCAACGAAGGCTCAGCCCCGGAGCCACCAACCCGCGCCCGCAGGGTCAAGCGCCGCCGTCCGAGCGTTGCTGCGCCCCGCAGTTGGATTTAGGCGATGGAGTCAGCGAAGCGTTCCACAGTCAGCGAATGCACTCGTCCGTATCGACTTCTCCTACTTGGCTTGCAGTGCTGCCGAAATTTGAGGCTAAAATGACGTACCCCTATGGTGAGAGCGCTAGCGGTTCTGGCTGTCCTTGCGATTGCTATTGCGCTATCGGAATCTGCTCCGATCTCAGCGTCTCCGATCCAAGTCTATGGCGTCTGGCATTGCGGGAACGACCTATGTGCGTGGGGTACGGTCCGCGATATGGCCGAGTTCGACCGCAAGAACCGCTGGCTCATCGATCGAGGCGATGGGTCTCCCTCAGTGAATTTGGTTGTCCTCAGTTTTGTCAATCCCCTCAGGTTGCTGAACCTCACGAATGACACTCAGACCGTGGATGGAATTCCGATCGGAATGACGCCAGAGATCGTGAGGTATTTCACTGCGCGGAAAATCCGCGTGATGCTCTCAATCGGCGGATTGACCTATATCAAGGATTGGGACAAGGCTCTCGCAACGAATTCCAAACAGTTGGGTATCAATGCCGCACACGCTGCACAGCGCCTTGGGGTCGGGACTGAAATTGACTATGAAAATGATCGCAGCCCCAATCTCAGTGGCTTGCAGGAATTCATCGCTGCCTATCGCTCCGTTCTACCCTACGAGGCGGCAGCGACGAATCCGGCGGCGCGTCTGACGATCGACCTCGCCCCCGGCGATGAGTATCTCGTGCCGTTAACTCAATATGCCACCTCGAACTGGCTGACGACCACGCATCCGGTTTTGGACTACGCAAACGCAATGGTCCCCTTTGAACAAACGAGCGCCTCCACTTTGGAAGAAGGCTGGGAGGAACATGTTCGGGGTAAGTCCCCGGTTCCCCCATTGGCCCCTGCCAAGTTTACAGGCAGTCTATACACTGCAGGTCGTCGAGGCGTGCTGCCCGAATGTAACGATTTCAGTCATTCTCTTGGAAACGCGACTGGCTCATTCGTGCAAACTGTCGAACCTCGCGGCGCTGGAAAAACCAAAGGGATGCTTGGTTACATGTTTTGGGCAGTCGAATGTTTTGCATCGAAGTCGGCATGCACTACGCCACCGAACACATGCGAGGCGGGAATCGGTGCGGGCGCTAAGGTTTACAACATTCCACTGCCAATGCCGCCGCTCCGTCAGGATTAACCGGAACTCAGCAGCGCGACGACCTCGAACAGGAACTCCATCGGGAATGAATCACGCGGCGGCGCGAAGACTCTTCCGCTCCCTTAGCTCCGCCTCGGCTTGTAGCCAGTCGCCCAAGGCATGGCTGTCATGTTTCCCGCGCTTTTCGTAGAGTTCATAGGCGCGCAATCGGATTCTGTCCTCCTCGTCGAAACTGGCATCCAACTGGCGGGAGAGCCTCTTCCATTCGGGTTAGATGTCTTCGGGCCATAAATAAGAGACAACTAGACTAAGAGGAAACCCCGCGATGCTGTTGTTCATCACGCCCATGTTCTTTAGGCTTCGACTTCTCTAAGGAAGAGCTAGCCTCTCCACGCATCCAGGTCGGCCACGTTGCGACCTCCTTGTAGTTGTCTTCAAGATACGTCCAATAGTCCTTAGTTTTCTGCGAACCGGAGCCGTTATGTTCCACTTTGATCCTCCACAAATTTATCTATCGTCGATTTGAAACGAGCTGCTGCAATCCTTTGGTGCGGAGCCGCTGGTAGAGTCTTGCTTTGGTCTGTGCCATGTCTTCATCCTCAGTAGATAGTACTCAGCGTTTTGGGAATTCAGCCGAGCTATCTGAGGGAAGTGGCAACAGTGGTGGTAACAGTTCGTGGGTTTTAGCGATTTATCGGGGCTTTTGCTAGTTTGGCTGGGAGGCCTGGACTCGAACCAGGATAATCAGATCCAGAGTCTGATGTACTGCCAATTGTACGACCTCCCAGCCGATGGGAGACAACAAAAAAGGCCGCAGGCGCGACCTGTTTCTACTTTACTGGCGGAAGAACCTTTCGTCAACCGCACGGTACGAACCGCGTGCCGAGCGGCGACCTCCGTTTCTTGCGGCGATGGTAGAGCGCGAAGAAGATCAGAGCGGTCAGCAACATCGTTGCGATTACGAGGTCTAAGCACTCACGTGGCATGTCCTGTGCAACGTCCAACGAACACGGATTTGAGGACAAGCACCTTGTCGAATCGTTGGTTCATGGCTCATTCGGCGCAGTCTGCCCAAGCAATGCGTTCACGACGTATGTGAAAAGTCCTGCATAGGTAAGGCGCATTGTTCTAGAATGTCGCTTCCCGGGCTGGTGGAGGACGTGATCAAGAACATCGACTATGCACTGGTGGCCAAAGGCCACTCGCCTATGTACGTCATGCACAAGTTTTGGGCGAGGAAACCCCACAACGTCGTATCCGCATACATTAGGAACTACACCTGTCCTGCCTCAGCTGGAAATGGAGAAAGCGTTCATCCGTTAAGACACTAACGGAGCGAACACATGAAAAAGTGTTTAGCTCCGGATTTTTTGGACACTGAATTGAGTGTATTCATGCGGCAGCTCCGAGTGCAAGGAGCTGCTGGCGAGCCTGAGCCGGCGTGAGGTAGCCCAGGCGCTGGACGATCCAGC
>Ga0187858_10001248_pt1 | contig 29104 bp, 37 predicted proteins | sample June2016WEW_8_15_FD_133015 | JGI IMG/M metagenome (GOLD analysis project Ga0187858, IMG submission 133015) | Peatland microbial communities from SPRUCE experiment site at the Marcell Experimental Forest, Minnesota, USA - June2016WEW_8_150 | ecosystem: Environmental > Terrestrial > Soil >...
GGGCGGGCGGCGGCGTCGCGGATGGACAGTGGACGTGCATCGGAGGGTCAGTGGTCAGTGGTCAGTGGCGAGTGGCCAGTGGTCAGTGGTCAGTGGTCAGTCGCGACGGACAAGGAACAACGGACAACCAGCTCGTCAACGGGGCCTCCGCCGGCCAATCCGCCGGTATGGACCCCGACTGACAACGGACAATTGACCATTGACGTCGGCTCCTCTGACACCTGACACCTGACACCGGACGAAGCAAAACGCCCGGGGCTGCTGGCATACAGCCCCGGGCGAAGCCCAAACCTCGACCGCGGCGCACCGGGAAGGACATCGCGATCTTGCTCCGTTATCGGCGGAAGAGGGATTGGGGATTGGGGATTGGGGATTGGGACGGAAAAAACGGCCCGGACGGCGCCGTGAGAAATACGCCGTCCCGGCCGGTGGTGAAAGGGCCGCGGCCGGGAGGATGTTCCCGCATAGGACCCGGCCGCGACTTTTGGGCGACGGTGCATGCCCCCCGGCACGCCGCCGCCCTGGTGTGGTATCGGCGGAAGAGGGATTGGGGATTGGGGATTGGCGGAGATCCGAGCGGTTGCCCAGCTTGCCTCCGCTGGCCAGGCCGCCATTAGCGGACTGGCTGTCCGGTAGTTGCGGGTTGCCTTCCGGTACTCGGCAAGGTGCCAGGTGAGAGGTGTCAGGTGTCAGGAAGTGAGGAGGAAGGATCAAGGATGAAGGATGAAGACGAGGAATCGGCGGACTCGGGGACGTTCTGGGAGCGCTCGCACGATTTTGCGCGAAAAGCCCAGGATCGGGAGGTCCGGGAGGCGGAAGAGCGGGAGGCCAAGCGGAAGAAGGATGCTTTCTGGGCGGCCCTAACCCGCCTCGCGCTGATCCCGCTGGCCATCGTCGTCGTCGGGATGATTTATTCGTGCACGGCGGCGCGCCAGCGCCCGGACAAGCCGGTACCGCGCGACCCGGTACTCCAGCAGAGCGACCCAATACCGCGGACATTCGAACCAAGGGCCCAAATGTAAAAGCGCCCGGTAGGTGAGATCGAGGGCCAGGTTGGCCGTGCGGAGGATCCGCGTCATGGAAAGGCCCTCCGGGCCGGCCTCAGCCGGCCACCACTGAATGGAAGAAACGGTAGAGCAGGATCGAAATGAAGCCGCCGGCCAGCATCCATTTGAGCTTGGCCTTGAACTCGGCTGACCACTTGCCGGTGAGCAGGTTGGCCATGCTAGCAGTATCGGCAGGCGGAGGGGCGGGCCAACAGCCGCGGCGGTTCGCCGAGGCCTCGGCCCGTCAGTGGGCAGTGGGCTGTGGGCAGGGACCGAAAACGACTTGACAGGACGATTCGGATAGGCATAATCGGAGGCGTGGACATGCTCAGGGACACCGAACGGATCGCGAATCTCGCCGAGAACCTCCGCGCCGCCATGCACCGGTTTGGCTGGACGCAACAGAAGCTGGAGGCCGAATCCGGCGTCCCCCAGCCCATCATTTCCCGCATCCTGAACGCCAAGGGGGAGCCGGGCGTCATTACGGTCTGGCGGCTGGCCGAGGCTCTGCAAACCTCGCTCGACAAGCTGCTTGCCTCGCCCGTCCGAAAATTCTTGGCAAAGTCGGGTTGACAGACTTATTCACTTATTTATAATCAGCCGTTGTGGGTTGGAGAAACCCACAACGGCTGTTTCTTTTTCGGGGCCGCGCGGCCTCGGGAAGCGGCCGACGTGGCGTGTGAAAAGGGGGGCGCGGCCGGCGGCGGCCATTCATTGACGGGGCGGGATGGGTTTGGGCCTCGTGCTGTCCCACTGCCCGCCGCCGGCCGACCCCAACGCCATGAGGTGTCAGGTGCTAGGTGTCAGGTGTCAGACTTACACCTGGCACCTGGCACCTGACACCTATTTGAAACGCCAACGGCCGGCCTGCATCAGGACAGGCCGGCCGCGGCTCTGGAGATCGCAAGGCCCACTGGCAGGCGAACCATGCTCCCCGGAGTGTAACACTTCCGGGCGCGCGGTTCAAGGCCACTGGCAATGAACGGAGGCAAACCATGCTGATACTCTCGCGTCTGGCCGGCGAAAAGATCGTCGCCGGGAATCTAACGCTGACGGTCACGCGGATCCGCGGCGACCAGGTATGGCTGGGGTTCGAGGCCCCGGCCGAGATCCGGATTCTGCGGGAGGAGCTGCTGGGGCGGCGACGGGTCCAATCCCAAATCCCCAATCCCCAATCCCTCTTTTCGCCGGAGGCCGTCGCATGAGCGCCCTCTGGAAGTATTTCATGGGACTGCTCGGGCCGCCGCCGGCGAAAGCGGCGATGGCTCCAGGCGACGGCAGTGGGCAGAAGGCAGTGAGCGGTGGGCAGCCATTGGGCACGGCCGTAGACCACTGCCTGTACGGCGAAGACCCGCGGAGCCCGTGCCCGCGGTGCGGGTTGTTCCTCGTCCCATACGTCGCCGGCCTCGCCTTTCTCGGCTTCTGCCCGTACGCGAGGAGCCGGAACTGATGGCAGGCGAATCACTGGCCGACGTGTTCCGCCGGTTGGCCGCGAAGAGCGGGGGGATCATCCCGCGCGATTGGGGCGACTGGTGCGAATGCCTGGCCCTGTGGCGCGTGAACCTCCGCGCGTGGCGAGCCTCCGCGAAGAGCTATGCGGCGCGCTACGGCCGGCGTGCGCGGCTGACCCGCCTGGCCGTCTACCAGCGCGAGACTGCCCGGCAGCACGCGCGGGAGGTGATCGAGGCCCTCCGCCTGATCCGGGTCGTCGTCGAGGAATTGGAGCCGTACGTCGATACGTCGATCGAGCAGCGGCCGAAACGGCGGTAGCCGCGGCACTGACGCCTGACACCTGACACCTGAAACCTTCCTCCCATGCCCGCCCTGATCTGCCAGCATTGCATGATCGTGACGCAGGTCCGCCTGAAGGATTCGCGGCCGCTGCTGGCGGCCGAGGACCTGGCGGGGCTGCACTGCCGGGCGTGCGAACGGGCGGGCGGGATGCAGCGGGCTTTCTTCGATCGCGGGATCGGGCAGTGGCGGGCACGCCGCCGGGGCGACGTCGAGCTGACGGAGCTGGCGATCGACGGCCGGCTCCTCTCGCTGGTGGAGCTCGAAACGCTGGGCCAGGTCGTCGGGGTCTGCGACGCGCACCGCGGCGAGTGGATCGGCGTCGATACCGTATTCCCGCTCCGGCGGAACTTCGCCGATCAGACCCACCGCCGCGTGATCGCCAGGCTGATCCAGGCGGGAGTGCTGGCGGCCGCCGGCCTGGAAATGCAGCCGGAGCGGCCCGGGTACCATCGCCTCTTCCGGGCGGCGGCGGCGAAGGCGTCAGTTGCCAGTGGCCAGTTGTCAGTTGCCAAGGGCCACGAACCACCAACCACGGACCCTGCCCCATGAGCACCACCGCCATCGGATGCGAGCGCTGCGCTGATCCGCCGAGGGACGCGAACTATTCGTCCCGGCGGCCGTCCGCGTTCCACGCGGCGGAGCACGCGGGCCGCGGACCGCTGCGGCTGATGGCGCGGCGAGTCGAGCACGGCGCGCGGTGGAATGGCTCAGCCGAGTGGACGCTTCTGGGCTGGAGGTTCTTCGCCGACGACGTGGAGTGGATCAGCGGGGCGACGCTGCTGGACATTGACGAGGCGACGGCAATGCGGATCGAGGTGCGGCAGTCGCAGTGCGAGGTGGCCAGGCGCGGCGTGTGGGCCAGGATCCTGGCGCCCGGCGCGTACCACGTCAGCGAGTGCGTGATCGAGGCCCAGGGCGCGGGCGTGCAGAACGAGTTCCTCCGCGCGATCATGAACGCGATCGAACTTTTGCGGCCGAAGATGGGCCCGAAAATCGTGATCGAGGCAGAGTTGGTGGGTCTCGTAGAACTCGATCCACCCTACAACTGACCACTAACCACGGACCCTCCCCCATGAGCTTCGCCGCGATCATCCTGCAGCCGGCCAACGACTGGCGGCCCGAGGACCTCGGGCAATACGAATACAACGGCGACGCCGCGCGGCGGGCGACGTTTCGCGCCGGCGGGCTGCGGGACTGCGCTGCCGTGGTGATCGACCTCGAGCCGGGCCCGGCCGACGAGTTCACCAGCTCCGCCGATCCGCTCCGCGGGACTTTCATCCAGACCAAGGGCTGGCTGCCGGCGGACCTCCTGCACCGGATCGGCGTAGCGGCTTGCAAACTGCGGAGAGGGGAGGCGCTGGGATGAGGCCAGGTGTCAGGTGCCAGGTGTCAGGTGTCAGAGGAGCCGATTCGGGGCGACTACCGGATTGTCCATCCGGTATTCGCCCCGGCCGACCCCCGCAATTATGCTCGAAACCCGGCGCCGCGGACGCTTCGTCGGCGGGCCGCTTTCTTGGTTGTCTCCTGGAGATTTCAAATGATCCAGCACACTCAGGAGCAGGAGACACGGAGGTTAGAGCAGCGTCGGGACAAGGGGCAGCGGACAACGGACCGCTCGCTCAGCGATGCGGCCGCCGACTTCATGGCGGAGCTGAAACGGTCCGGCGTGGCGGCGCGGACCGTCAAGGGCACCCAGGAGGATCTCTGGTATTTCATCGAGTTCTGCGGGGCGGACATCCCGATCCGCGAGCTGCGGAGCGACACGCCGGCCAAGTGGCTGCAATGGCTCCGCGACACGCCGCAACGGCGGCGGCGGCCGTGGTCGCTGCCCCGCCAGATCACGCCGGGCACCGTCTCGGGCTTCTTCGCCTGGCCGCCGAAACGGGCGGCCGCCGGCCAACCGCGGAGCGAGCAGACGATCGGCCGCTTCTGGTCGAGCCTGCGGCCCTTCTTCGATTACCTCGGGCTGCCGACGAAGCTGCACCGCGACGACCGGCCCAACATGGCCCTGCCGCCGCCCCTGGTGCCGCGGCGGTCGGACGTCCGCGAGTGGTGGCACGAGTACCTCTCGCTCGATCGACTGGCGGCCCCGCGGATCGTCTTGATGCAGGCCGCCTGCCTGCTGACCGGCATGCGGATCGGCGAGCTCCTGGGGGCGCGGATGGAATACGTCGAGGGCCACTGGCTCCTCCTGCCGGACACGAAGACCCACAAGCCGCGGATCCTGTACGTGAGCAGCCAGGCCCTGGCCTGTCTGAAATCGCTCCGCGAACGGTGGAGCGAGCGGTTCCTGTTCCCCGAGATGCAATCGCCGGGAAGCGCCCGGCTGGCCGGCTGGGACAACAGCGAATCGAACTGGCAGAATTGCACGCGGCACTGCCGGCGGCCGCTCGCGGCGACGACGGTGCCCTACAAGCCGCACCAGGCCCTGCGGCAGGTCTGCTCGACCTGGCTCTACCGCCGCGATCCGGTGGCCGAGTCGGCGCAACTGGGGCACGGCGGCGGGGTGGTGTTCGCGCACTACCTCGATACGCTCCGCCGCCTGCCGCGGCTGCTGGAGAAATTCCGGCTGCCGGACCTGGCCTGCGGCTGCGGGCGGGAGTGGACCTGGCCGGAGCCGATCACTGCCGACCGGCAGCTCCCCAAGCGGCTTTATGCGGAGTTCCGCAAGATCGTCGGGCAGAGCCGGCGGCGGCGGAAGTGAGCGCAAGCGAATCGAAGCCCCCCGATTGCATCGGGGGGTTTTCATAGGACAGGACCAGGATCGCGAGGAACGCATGATGCGAACGCACAAGGATGCGCAGCCTCCGGAGCTGCTGGAGATCGCCGAGCTCCGCGGCGAGGACCGTTTGGACATCGCGATCAAACTGGCCGGCCTGGTCGGGGCGCGGCGGACCTACCGCAGGCTCCTGACCTGGTTCATGGAGCACGAGGATCCCGGCGGCCGCCCGATCGCCTTTGACGCCGCCAAGATCGGCGAGTACTACCTGGGCGTCGGGAAACGCTGCGTCCAGTACGGCGGCTGGTTCTGGCGTGATCTGGGGATGCTGAAATTCACGGAGCGGCGCGATCATCGCGGCTCGCTCCAGTTTCCGCTCGTGCAGTTGCAGTGGCACGCCATCCTCGCGCGGCTGGGAGTCGACTATCCGGGCGCCGTCCCGGAAGTCCCCGGCGCGGGGGCGGTGGGGGGGACGGCGCGGCCGGGGTGCGACTTGCAGGCCGCGCCGTTTTCCCCCGTCCATCCTTCCGGGGGCCCTAGCGAACCGTTCGCTACCCCTAGCGAACAAAAGCATCCCGAAAACGGGGGTCCTAGCGAACGGTTCGCTAGGGTCGCCCCTTCGGACGGGGGCCCTAGCGAACGGCGATACGTCCATGGAGCGCCGGCAGGTTCCATGGATCGCGCGCTCGCATGCGCGCACGGTCTTCTGTCGTCTTACAGTACTGTCGTCGTCGTCGACAGTAGTGGGCAAAAAATCGAAGCGACGTGGGAGCGGATCGAGACGGTCGCGCGAGAAGCCGCCGCCTCGGTCCTGCCGGCCACGCCGTGGGATCGGATGAGCCACGAGAGCCGGCGGCCGTTCTGGGCCGCGGCGATCCTGGCGACCCTGTTCTTCGGTTCGGAATGGATCGGGCGGGCGAATGCCGCGATCCGCCTCGCGCGGCAGGAGGGCCGCAGTCGCAGGCCGCTGGGCCTGTGGTTCTCCATGCTCCGCGAGGAGGTTTTCAAGTGGTGCCGGATCGGCGGCGGGGCGGGAGACATCACGCCCGGCTGGTTCGGAGCAGTCATGGCGCCGGCTGAGCGGGCCGCGCAAGTCCACGCCCCGCTGCCTCCTCCGCCGGCGATACCGCCGGAAAGGCCGGCAGCGCCCGGGCCGGCGGAAAATTCGCCGGAGGACGTGGCAAAGGTCCTGGCGATAACGGCAGAGTGCCGGCGGATAATGGCGGAAGGCCGGGCCGCCATGCGCGCCAAGCCGAGGTGAACCAACAATGAAAACCCGAAGGACTCCCGCAGCCTCGAATGCGTGCGATCAAAGCGCGCTGCGGGATTCCCACCGGCCGATCGTCTCGGCCGGCGGCCCCGCGCCGGATGCCGACGAGCCTGTCACGGGACGGGGCCGGCGCGGGGCGATTTGAACCAGGTGTCAGGTGCGAGGTGTCAGGTGCGAGGAAGAAAGGGGGCGTGCGATGGAGGGGCTAATGGTGAAGCGGGCGAAGAAGACGGTTACGGCCGGCAAGCCTGAACGGATCATCCTGCCGGTCGGCGTGCCGGGGATCGAGATCGCGATCACGGCGCAGGAGCGGGTGAATCACGCCCTCAGGCTGCGCGCGTGGGCTGCCGGGTGCTCGATCACCGGCGGCGGCCTCGCCCGCGACGTGCCGGTTGACTTTCGTGCCGGCCAGCTTTTCCGAAGTCTCGAGGAGGCCGTCGCCAATCGAGCGACCGAAATCCTGCTCTACCTCGAGCGCCCCCTGGCGCTGCGCGAGCTCGAGGAGAAACAGCTCTTCCAGGTGCGGAAGGCCCTCCGCAAGTTCCGCCAGAGATTCGAGCGGCGCGGGAAGGCGCCGCCGCCGGGAACGCCGGTCCGGACCGCCGCGGCTGCCGGCAACGGATCCCACGCAAAGTCGCCGAGCCGCAAGGCCGCGAAGTCCGGGCGCAAGCTCCGCCCCACCGCCGAAAAGGCCGGCGGCGGATCCAAACGGCAGACGGAGATTGCCGGTGAAGGGCCGCGGGGCGACTGCCCCGAGAATTGCGCGACGTGCCGGCAGAGCACCGGCTGCCCCGCCAGCGGCGCTTACCCGCCGGATTACGTCGCCGCCGGCGGCGACGCCGGCGTGCTGCGAGGGGCGCAAGCGGTTTCCGCTCGTCACTCGCCGCCCGCCACTCGCCGCCCTCCCACCGCCGCCGTTCCTTCCAATCCCCAATCCCCGATCCCCAATCCCTCCCCCCCGGCCGGCGAGCTGGTCGAGCCCCTGACGCGCGACGAGCGCCGCGAGTTGGCCCGGCTCGAGCGGGTGATCGAAAAGGGCCGCGATACGTTCCTGGAGGTCGGCCGGGCCCTGGCCAAGATCCAGGCCGAGCGGCTGTACCGCGGAGAAGGCACTTTCGAGGATTACTGCCGGGCCCATGGTTTCTCGCGCTCGGATGCCTACCGGCAGATCCGCTGCGCCAACTTCAACGATGCGGCCGGAAAGGTGATCGAGAAATCGCAGCTCGTGATCACCGAGTCCCACGTCCGCGGCCGCGACTTCCAGAAGCTCGATCCGGCCGACGCGCCCGAGGTGGCCACGATCATCGCCAAGCGGATTATGCCGGGCCCGGACGGCAAGCGGCGGCCCACCGCGGAGCTCGTGGCCGAGATCGTGCACGAGTATGTCACGCCGGCCGAGGAATTGCCTCAGCGAAAATCCTCCGATCCGGCAAACTCTGCCGGCCAGGGCAGGGCAGGGCAGGGGGGCCCTGCGGAAGGTGAGAGGTGTCAGGCGTCAGGCGTCAGGGAGGAGGCGGAGCCGCTGCCGCGCCTGCCGCTGGAGAAGCGGGCGCCCAGGGCCGCGGAGGTCGGCGACGCCGGCTACTGGAACGGCCAGCCGGCGGCCTACGCCCCGGACCTCCATCACATCGCGCGGCACATCCGCATGACGGCGACGCGGTATCCCGCCGGCGCCAATTTCCTCCCCACGTTCCACGCGGACCTGGCCGCCCTCCTCCGCAGCCTGGCCGATCTGATTTCACCACTCCCGTGACACGTCGACTTCCGACCGTGACTGACCTGGTGGTGGCCCCCGCCGTGACGCGGCGGTTGGAAAATGTGACGGTCCGGATGCCGGCTGTGACTACGCTGCGGACGGCCGGCGCCGTGACGCGGCCGTTGGAAAACGTGACCCCGCCGGCGAAACTCGTGTTGAGCCTCTTCCCGGGCGTCGATCTCTTCGGCGAGGCATTCCGGCTGGCGGGCTGCTCGGTCGTGACAGGACCCGAAAAATTGTTCGGGCGGGACATCCGCGACTTCCACGGGGTCCCCGGGCGGTTCGACCTGGTGATCGGCGGACCACCCTGCCAGGATTTCTCCAGCTCGCGGCGCGGGCCGCCGAGCGGCTTGGGCGTCGAAATGCTCCGGCACTTCCTGCGGATCGTCGCCGAATGCGACCCGCCGGCGTTCGTGCTCGAAAACGTGCCGCGGGTGCCTGACGTGCGACTCGATGGCTACCAGGTGCAGCGGTTCGACCTCTGGGATGCCGAGTGCGGCGGCCGCCAGCTCCGCTGCCGGCATTTCCAGTACGGCGATCGGCGGGGCTGGATTTGCCGGCCGAAACGGCAGCCTGTGACCCCACGTGGGACGGTCCGCGGGGCCGTGACTCGCCAGGTGGCGGTTGCGATGGCGTCGCAGCCTTGGCAAAACGGCCGGTCCTTCCGCGACCACTGCCGCGCCCAGGGGCTGCCGGGCTCGTTTCGCGCCCCCGGACTGCGGAAACGGGCCCTTTGGTGGGCGATCGGGAACGCCGTTCCGCTGGGCATGGGCCTGGTGGCGGCGGAGGCCGTCCTGGCGGCCGGGCCTCGTGACCACGCTGCGGACTGCCTCTGCGGCTGCGGGCGGCTCGTGAGCCCACGTGCAGTCACGGCGACGGCGGCCTGCCGGAAACGGATGGAGCGGCTCCGCCGGGGCGGGGCACCCGGTACCCCGGGTCGGCGGCCGGTGGTCACCTGGCCGTGACTGAGCTGGAGACGGTGTGACGACGCTGCGGGCGACCCGTGACAGGTCCTCCGCCTTGTGACGGGACCTGGTTGAGTCACAGTTTGGAGTAATGACACCTATGCGCTTCCCCGGCGGCAAGAACTTGCGACAGACATTGAGCCGGATCATCAATCAGATCCCGCCGCACGGAGCGTACGTCGAGCTCTTCGCCGGCTCCGCGGCGGTCCTCCGCCACAAGCGGCCGGCCAGGCTCTCGATCGCCGTGGACCTCAGCCCGGGCGCAATCGACGCTTTGGCCGGTAAGGTACCGGCGGTGGTCAGTTGTCAGTTGTCAGTGGTCAGTGGTCACTTGCAATGGGCCGCGGACGAGGGACCAGGGACCCTCTTGATCCACGGGGACGCGATCGAGTTCGTGCGACGGCTCGTCTCCAATCCCCAATCTCCGATCCCCAATGCCTTCATCTACGCCGATCCGCCGTACCTCGAAACCTCCTGCTCGACCCGCCCGCGGTACGAGCACGTCCTTACGGCCGCCCAGCACGCGGAGCTGCTCGACCTGCTGGGCAAGCTCACCTGCCCCGTGGCCGTCAGCGGCTATTTCTCGGAGCTCTACGCCGCGAAGCTGGCCCGCTGGCGGTCGATCCACTGGCCCGAGATCACCCGCGGCGGATTCAGCCGCGACCAGTGGCTGTGGATGAATTATCCCGAGCCTGCCGAGTTGCACGATTACCGTTTCCTGGGCCAGAATTACCGCGAGCGGGAGAACCTGGCGCGGCAGAAACGCCGCTGGATCGAGCGGCTTCGCAGGATGCCGCGGCTGAAGAGGCTGATGCTCATGGAGGCCCTGCTGGCCGCCGTTCCTGGAGGCAGCGGCGGGAACGGCGATGCTCGATCGATCACCGCCGGGAATGCCGGCGTCGGCCGGCGGCGATCGCCCCGGGCCGGCGTGTAGCCGTTGGCTATGCCTTCCTGCCCACTGCTCACTGCCCACCGCCCACTGCTCTTCCCCTGCCCCGCCCCGCCGGCGACACCGGCGGAACAGCGGGCCCCCGCGGGCCCGAGCGGGCCTCGACGGGCCTGCGGCAGCCCGCCGGATCGGTCGGACCGGACTGATCGGAGGGATGATGGCCCCGAGGCCCCCACCGGCGATTCCGCCGGGTGCGGCCCGGGCCGTGCCGCGAGCGAGGTCCCGCGGCGGCCCGCAGGGGCCCGTCGAGGCCCGCCGCGTCGCGAGAGGCCCGATCAGGCCCGCGGTGTCCCGTTGCGGCCCGAAGCGGCCCGCAGGACCGCCTCGACCTCGCCGAGCCGCACGCGCCAGCGGCGGCCCATTTTGAACCCCGGAATCTTTCCGGCCACGAGCCACCGCTCCAAGGTCTTGGGCGCGCAACTGAGCCGCTCGGCGGCTTCGGCCAGGCTGACGTACGCGGCCTGCCGTCCCTTGTCCGTTGTCCCTTGCCCGTTGACCACTGACGACTGACCACTGACAACCGGCTTCTGCGGCGGCGCCGCCGGTGCGGACCGCACCGGGGCCTTCGCCGGTGCTGCAGCCGGTTTGCCGGCAGGCACCGGCGGGCGAAGCGGTTCAAGGTCGGATCGGACTGGCCGGGCCGATCGGTCAAACGCCATCCCGGTGGCCATCACCAGCGCTTTCGCCACTGACGACTGACCACTGACGACTGGCGGCTTCTGCGGCGGCGGATCGGGGATCGCCTCCGGCGCGCCCCAGTTGGCCAGGACCTGGCGGGCGGCGGCGGCGTCCAGCGGCGCGCGGCGGAACATGCTCATGCTACTGCCTCCAGCCGCACAGGGCGCGGAGAATCGGCTCGAACGGCCAGCCGGTCGTGAGCAGGTACGCCGCGATCCCCACCAGCACCACGCGGACGATCGGGCCGACCCCGGCCAGCGGATGCTCTTCCCCGGTCCCTGCTCCCTGTCCCCTGCCTGACACCTGACACCTCTCACCTGGTACCTGGTTCCGATCCGCCCGGGGCGCTCGCCGCGGGGTCTTTCCGTATCGGGACGCGGCGAGCAGCCCTGGGAAACGCCCGGTTGCTCGCGGGCGACGGCGGATGCGCAATTATGCGCTACGCCGTCCGCAGTCAGTCGTCAGTTGTCCGCGGTCCGTTGCCACTGACCACTGACGACTGACCACTGACCGGTCCTGCCGGTCCGGTTGCGCCGGATTTGCCGGCGAGGGCCGGTGGCGGCGTGGCTTTTCCGCCACATCGGGCGTGGCGAAAGAAAATCCGCGTTGCCGATTTGCCACGCCGCAAAACGTGACCTAGAGTTGCGCGTTGAGGCAGGATCTAACGACCGGCGGCAGTTTGCCGCCGGCTATCTGCCCGCCGCTCGCCACCAGTCACTCGCCACTTTCCATGCCCTCTCTCCCGCCGGCTCGACGGTCCGCGCTCCCCTCTGGCGCCTGACCGCCCGATCCGGGCCGCACACGGCTCCGTATGGTGTACGCGCGGCCCCGGAAGACGCGCGGCCGCGGAACTCCCGAAGTCCGCTCACTACTTTGGACCCGCGGCCGCGCGTCCCTCTTCAATTCCAGGGATTGGGGATTGGGGATTGAGGATTGGAAACCGAGACCCAAGCCCGAGGCCGTACATGACCCGCAAAGAGATTGACGCCGCCGCCGCGCGGCTGATCGAAATCCAGGCGAAGCTGGACGCCGTGAAGCCGCTGTACCGCGAGCTGAGCGAGATCGAGAAGACCCTCCTGCCCCAGGTCTTCGCCGCCCGCGACAATCAGTTGAGAATCTCCGGCGGCCGCGCGCTCCGCCCCGTCGACCAGTTCGTCGACCAGAACAATCTGCCCGTGAACGAGCAGTGGCTGCACTCCTGCGCCCGCCGCTGGAAGCTCGTCGTGGGCCCCGCCGGCCGGCGCGCCGCGCGGACCGGGTGACCTGAGACCTGACACCTCTCACCTGACACCTTCGCTTACGGCGGGAGATGCAGGCGCAATTCCTGCCGGGGCGTGCGCAAGCGTGCCCCGTAGCTCAATTCCCGCGAGCCCCGCCTTATGAAACATGCCCTGAGCCGCCGTAGTGGGCGGAAACCTGGTGCCGGTCCCGGTGGCGCGGGATGCGTCGGTCTCGGCACCTCGCGGACCGGTGGGTGAAGCCGGCCTCCCCCTTCCCTGACACCTGACACCTTGCCTTACGGGGGGAGATGCGGGTGCAACTCCCGCCGGCGGCGCCGGAAGGCGTACCCGTAGCTCAATTCCCGAGAGCCCCCCGACTTTTTCCACCCCGTCGAAATTGCCCTGAGCGGCCGTGATGGGCCGAAACCTGGTGCCGGGCCCGGTGGCGCGGGCGACCGCGAAAGCAGGTACCAGTCGGCACCTCGCGGACCGGTGGGTGAAGCCGGCCGACCCCTTCCCTGACACCTGTCACCTGACACCTATGCCCACCCTCCGCCTCGCCGACGTCGACCGCCTGATGCTGCCCGGCGACCTGCTCCTGTACCATCAGGACGATTCGCTCCGCGACGTGGCGATCGCCAGGGGCGGCCGCTCGACGTACTGCCACGCCGGGATGCTCGACCGCGATCTGGGCGAGTGGCGGGTCCTGCAGATGCTCATGTGGCGGGGCGGCCGCTCGACTTCGCTGGCGAAAGAAGTCGCCAAGAACCGAGGGTGCTGGGACTGGTTTTCCACGAACCCCGGAAACCGCTGGCACGAGTTCAACCGCCTGGGCGCCGTGAAGTGGATGCGGCACTATGTCAACCGCGGCTACGGCTGGGGCCACCTGATCGCCGACGGGATCCTGCACCTGCCGATCGTGCGGTTCCTGACGCCGGTCAACTGCGACGACGAAACCGAGGACTGGCACCCGCCGTTCTGCAGCGAGGCCGTCTCGGCCGCCTGCCGCAAGGGCGGCGGCGTCGATCCGGTCCCCCACCTGCCCGACCGGCTCACCGAGCCGGGCGATTTGGCCCGCAGCCTATTCTACGAATACCGCGCGACCCTGATGCCATGAACCCGCGAAACCTGCTGTTGGTCGCAACGATCACCATCCTGGGCGCGGAGCACCTGCTGGCGATCCAGCACTTTCTGGCGGCCTGGCTCCACAGGCTCCTGGGCCACTAAACCATGATCCGACCGATCCGACCGATCCGACCGATCCGACTGATCCGACTGATCCGACCGATTTTCCTCGGGCTCCTCCTGGCCGGTTGCGACGCCGGCGATCGTACACCGGCGGAGCCGCCGGCGCCAGCCACCGCCTCGCCGATCGAGGTCCCGCGATTCATGCGCGTGCCCAGTTATCCCTGGGGCGCGGACCAGGCCGGCTCGTGCATGCACGCGGCCTGTCAGAATCTCCTTTACGCCCACGGCCAGCAGCCGCTGGCCGACTACTGGTACGACAACTTCGGCGGCCCGGCCGGGATCGCCGAGGTCGCGGAGATCGCCCGAGCCCTGGGGCTCGATTGCCGGTACACGCTCAGCGGCGACGAGCGATTTCTCGACTGGTGCTCTGAGAATGCCCTCGGCGCCGCCATTTATTGGCAGGCCGACCGCCCGGGCGATCATGCGATCACCTTCTGCGGTTACGACGGCGACGGCAAGGCCGTCCTCCTGGGCACCATCAATCGCCGCATTACCCGGATGCCCAAGGCGAAGTTCCTCGCCACCTGGTGCGCCTGCGGCGGCAAGGCCCTTACATTCGTTTACCCGCGTCCCGGTGACGCTTCCTCTGACCTCTGAAGGAGTTTGGCATGAGTCCCCGTGTCTGCGCCGTGGCGGCGCTTGCCGCGATCGTCCTGATCGGCGGCTTGGCGATCGTGTCCCTGCAGCCCGCCGATACGTCTCCTGCGCCCGCGCCGGCGGCAACCTGCCCGTGCGGCGGCAACTGCTGTCCCCAGGCGACCTCGCCGGCTACGCCGAGCGCCGCCGACTGCCAAAAGCGGGACCGCGCCGCCCATCGGCATGCGTTGCTCCCGTGGAACGGCCGCGCAAAGTGCCCCAAAGAAGAGGTGAACGTGAGCGTTACCGTGCCCAGTTCGGCGACGTCGCCGGCAGTGGCTCCCCTCCCCGTGACCCCGCAGCGGCCGCGATTTCCGTACGGCGTGCTGGCGGTCGTGGTGATCCTGACGCTGCTGGTGTCCGCACCGGTGGCGTTCGTCGTGCGGATGCGCGGCTCGCCACCCGCCGGCAGCTCGTGAGCATGTCGTCTCGCCGATGAAATCCCCCGGACGCAGTCGGGGGGCTTTGGCGATTCCCCTTTCCGTTGCCCATTTTCCCCCGGAGTTTCTCTCGTGACCCCCGAACACCTCGCGATCCTCGTCCTGGCGGCCCTCGTGACCGTTGCCGCCGTTGTCCTCGTGGCCCAGTTCCGCAGCGGCCTGGCGCGGTGGAAGCGCACCTTCCAGACGCTCAGTACCCTCTTCACCACCTACAGCATGCCGGACATCGCCGCGCTCCTGCAGGACCTGGTGGTCGGGGATCTGCCGGCTTTCTGCAAGGAGTGCGAGTACCTGGTGCGGACGCTGAGCAATCCGGCCAGCGCCGCCACGCTCCTCAATAAGGTGCTCGTCGGCGAGCTGGCCGGCGCGCTCTCCGATCCGGGCCGCGCGCCCGCCGTCGTGAAGGTGATCCAGAGCTGGATCGCCGCCAACGCCGCCGCGGCCGCGGCCGCCGGCCTGGCCAGCACCACGCCCGCCAAGTAACCCTTTCAAACAGGCAGACAGAGCGCCGGCCGGCGCTTCTCTCGTTTCGCCATGCCGATGCCGCGGTCCTGCACACTCGCATGCGAAGAGGGATGCAAGCTCCTCGAGCTTGTGAGCACCACCGCTGCGCAAATGCGCGAGGTCCACGGCGTGGTGATGGGCGACGCCGCCCACAAGCCGATCACGGACCGGATCGGCGCGGTCGAGACCGACGTGGCCGTACTGCAGACCGAGCACGGCATCTGGTCCAAGCTCGCGTGGACCGGTCTCGCCGCGCTCGGCAGCTCGGCCGGGGTCTTGGTGAGCTATCTCTTCGCCCACTGGAAGTGATGGAAAAGCCGAAGCGCATTTGCAGCCGGCCGGGATGCCGCGGAATCGTCAGCGGCGACGTGTGTTCGATCTGCGGTCCGCGGCGCGTTGCCCCGGATCGCCGCATTCCGGCGGCCGCGCGCGGCTACGATCGCGCCTGGCAATCGCGCCGCGAACAGTTCTTGGCGAGCCATCCGCTCTGCGAAGTGTGCGGAGCGCGCGGATGGATTCGGCCGGCGCGAATAGCTCACCACATCGAGGCTGTGAGCGGAGGCCACGAGGTGATCGTCGATGATGAGCAGCTCGTGGCCGTGTGCTCGCAGGCCTGCCACGATCTGATCGAGCCGCTCGGCCGCGGCTGGCGGGCGGCGATCGCTGCCAGATCCCGTAACCTTCCTCCGGGGGGAGGGAGGGTCAGATCGAATGCGTTTGACCTCAGTAGACCGTTGTGCACCCCGCGCGCGAAAATTGGCGGCAGCGAAAAAAAGGTCGCCAGCGAAAAAACCTCCGGCGGCGAAAAAGACGCCGGTTGACCGAACCAGCAGGAACCGCGGCGGCGGTTGGAACCGCAAAACGATCGAGGAACATCTCCGCGAGGGAACGTATCGCGCTGATCGCCACGGCCCGATCGTGGCGGCGGTCGCCGCCGGCAAGAAGCCTCCCGGAAAGATCCGAGCCTCGGCGCGGTCGCAGTCCCGCTGGATCCGCGGTCCCGCCGACGAGCGCGCGGTCCGCAACGGCTGCCGGTTCAACGAGCGGCTGGCAACGTACGTCTGCGATTGGTTCGCGGCGAACCTGTGCCACACGAAAGGCCAGTGGAGAGGCGAGCCGTTCGTCCCCAACGACTGGCAGCGCGAGCAATTTTTCTTCCCGCTGTTCGGCTGGGTCCGCGACGACGGCACGCGGCGTTTCCGGCGGAGCTACGTCGAGCTGCCCAAGAAAAACTACAAGAGCACGATGGCCGCGGGCAGCGGCTTGTACATGCTCGCCGGCGACGAGGAGCCCGGCGCGGAAATCTGGTCGCTCGGCGGCGACAAGAACCAGGCCCGCGTCGTGCATGACGACGCGGTGACGATGGCCGACGAGTCGCCCAAGCTGGCCGCGGTCCTCAAGATCAACCGCTCGACGTTCAACATCAGCTATCCGGCCACGAACAGCTACTACCGCGCCGTGTCGGCCGCGCCCCGCGGCAAGCACGGCCCGAGCCTGCACTTTGCGATCGCCGACGAGCTGCACGAGTGGTACGGGGACGAACTATGGCGCTCGATCCGCTATGGCTTCCGCGCCCGCCGGCAGCCGCTCCTGCTGGTGATCACCAACGCCGGCGACAACCTGCAGAGCCTGTGTTACCGCCAGCGGGAGAAGGCCAAGGCGATCCTCGACGGCACGAGCTACGACGACGACTTCTTCGCCTTGATCCTCTCGGCCAGCCGCGAGGAGGCGGAAGCCGAGATCGAGGCGGTCAAGGCCGGATCGTGCGAGCTGCCGATCGCCCGCCGCTGCAATCCCGGCTTGGGCCACGTCATCCAGGAGCGCGACCTCCTGCAGGACATCCGCGACGCGATCCAGACGCCGAGCGAGCTGCCGAACCTCCTCCGCCTGACCTATGGCGTGTGGGACACGGCCGTTTCGCCCTGGCTCTCGATCCCCGCCTGGGAGAAGTGCGGCGCCGATTTCTCCGAGGCGGACCTGGAGGGAGCGGAGTGCCATGAGGCCCTGGACCTCTCCTTGACCGGGGACATGTCGGCGGTGGCCCGCGTCTTCCCGGTCGAGCGGGAGGACGGCCGGACCAGCTACCGCCAGCTCGTACACTTCTGGATCCCGGAGAAGACGGTCGAAGAGCGGAAGCACCTCCTCGATTACCGCGTGTGGGAGCAGGCCGGCTGGCTCACCATCGTTCCCGGGGCGGTCATCGAATACAGCCTGATTCGCGAGGCCCTGGCCGCGGGCCACGAGAAGTTCAAGGTCCTGTCGTTCCGCTACGACCCGATGTACGGCGCCGACACGGCCCAGTGGGTCACCGAGCATTACCCCGACTGCGAGGTCATCAAGTTCCCCCAGACCCTGATGACTTTCGCGGGCCCCACCGCCGAATACGAGCGGCTCGTGCTCGGCGGCCGGCTCGAGCACAACCGCAACGCCCTCCTCACCTGGCAGGCCGGGCACTGCAAGGTCTGGACCGACTCGAACCGCAACAAGCGGCCCGTGAAACCCAAGCCCAACGACATCCGCTCGATCGACGGCATCGTGGCCGGCGTGATGGGCCTTTCCGGAGCCTGGGCCCCGCCCGAGCCCCCGAGTGCCTACGAGACGGACGAGGACACCCCGACCGTGTTTTGCGTGGAGGACCTGATGGAAGAAGAGGAAAGTGGTCAATTGTCGGTGGTCAGTGGTCAGTCGCCGCCCGAATCGGCCGAGACCGGTGTTTCCGCCGAGGAGGGCCCGCAGGACTCTTCGGCGACGGACCACGGACCACGGACCGCGGACGGCCGCGCTCGCAAGGCCCGAACCGGCCGCAAGGCCAAAGCCGCCGCCGCGGATCCGCCCCCGCCGGAATCCAAGGTAGCCGCGGCGGCGATCGAAACCCTCGCCGGCGGCCAGAAGATCGAATGCACGGCAACGGCCTACCGCCGCACGATCCGCGACGCCCTGGAACGCTACGCCCTGCGGCTCTCCGACGCCGGCCGGAGCGAGGAATGTTCCGCCGTCCTGGCCGAGGTCCGCCGCCTGGACGGCCTCTTTGGAGATTGAACCATGTCGGACGGCAATACCGTTTACGAGCCTCCCACCCTGCACACCCTGAATCCTGCCATGATGACCCGCGACATTCCCCCCCCCGACCGCGCTCTCGTGCTCACTCGCAACTGGCTGGTGCTCTTGGGCATCGGGGCGATCGCTGCCGGGGCCTGGCTCGTCCATCCCGCCATCGCCCTGATTTTCCTGGGCGCAACCTGCATCGGCACGGCCGGCGCCCTGCTGAAGTCGGAGACGAAGGATGAAGGATGAAGGATCAAGGATGAAGGTTTGGCGAGCCGACGGCGTAACCCTACTAACGCGCAGCGGCCCGCAACTGACGACTGACCACTGACCACTGGCAACCCCGCCATGCTCGACCTCGCCCGCGCCTTCCGCGACTTCCTCCCTGCGCCTCGCTCCTCGGCTACGCCCGGCCCGCTGGATCCGTTCTGGTACCAGCCGGTCACGCCGCCGACGGCGACCGGTATCGTCGTCAAGCCCGACAACGCCCTGAAAGTGGGCGCGGTGTTCTCGTGCATCCGCGTCCTGCGGGAATCGCTGGGCGCGTTGCCGTGGAAGGTCATGCGCCGCTTGGGCGGCGGCGCCGTGCGGCCGGCCCCGGATTACTACCTGTGGGACGTTCTCCACACGCGCCCCAACCGCTGGATGACGCCCATCGAGTGGAAGGAAATGGGCGTCGCCCACATCTGTCTGCGGGGCAACTTCTACAATCGCATCGTGGACCAGGGCCGGGGCATCGAGCTTTGGCCGTTGAACCCGGACTTCATGACGGTGGACCAGCTCCCCGACCGCACCCTGAAATACACCTACCGGCCGCACCCCGGCAAGGAAGAGCACTACTCGGCCTCCGAGATGCTCCACGTCCGCGGACTCTCGCTGAACTCGGTGACCGGGGTTTCGGTTCTCCAATACGCCCAGAACACGATCGGCCTGTCGATCGCGCAGCAGACCCACGGCGCCTCGCTCTTCCGCAACGGGGGGCTGCCGACGTTCTGGGTCTCGCGGCCCGCCGGCAAGACGTGGACGCCCGACGCGAAACGCAACTTCCGCGAGGGCTGGCGAAAGCTCCATGCCGGGCCCGAGAACGCCGGCAACCCGCCGATCCTCCAGGACGGGATGGAGCTCCACGAGCTGGGCCTCTCGAACCGCGACAGCCAGTGGCTGGAGAGCTTGAATTTCAATGCGATCGACATCTGCCGCTTCTTCGGCGTCATGCCGCACCAGATCGGCATCCGCACCGACGCCGAGCTCGACGTCGAGCAAATGGGCCTCGAATTCGTGATCTACACGCTGGCCCCGCTCGCCACCCGCTTCGAGCAGGCCGCGGATCGGGACCTCATCCTGGACGGCGAAGACTACTTCACCAAGTACGATTTCGACGGCCTGTTGCGCGGCAACAAGCTCGTGCGGGCCCAGGCCCACAACATCGGCATCCAGGGCGGCTGGCTCACGGTCAACGAGGTCCGCGCGGAGGAAGGCAGAAACCCGGTCGACGGCGGCGATACCGCCAGGTTCCCCTCGAACATGCAGCCCGCCGGCGGCGGCCCGGATTGGAACGAGCAGGGCGGCCAGCCGGGCAAGGGAAAGAAGAAGCCGCCGACGAAGGCCAAAGACGAGGACGAGGACCTCCTGATCGACGAGGACGGCGCCGGGGATGCCCGTAGCCAGTCGTCAGTTGTCAGTGGTCAGTCGTCAGTGGCAGGACAACGGACAACGGACAACGGACAACGGACGGCCTTCGCGATCCTCCTCGACGATGCCGCCGCCCGCCTGGCGGCCGCGGAGATCGCCGGCCTCGAGGCTCGTGCGTCGAAAGCCGCCGAGGACCGGCCGAAGTTCGACGCCTGGGCCCGCGACTTCTACCTGCGGCACCGCCTCTCATGCCGCAAGGTCCTCGATCCGATCGTGCGGGCGTGGCGTTCCGCCGGTGGCCCGGACCCCGACGAGAGCGACGCGCGGGAGGCCTTCTCCGCCTTCCACGGGCAGCTTTTCGCCGCCGCCGACGTGGCGGCGACCGTCGCCGGCTGGAAAGAGACCCGCGCCCCGGCCCTGGCCGCCCTGCTGAAAGGCCTCTTCTTCGCCGCCGCCTGACGCTTCAATGCGAGCCAATCCCCAATCCCCAATCCCTAATCCCTTGCTCTCTCTCATGTACGAAAACATCCTCGGCCGCGTCTACAACACGCCCCATCCGATCCATCCCGACAAGTTGGAGGCGATCCGCCGGTTCGTGACCGCCAAGGCCCTCGGCGTCCAAATCGACGCGGCGACGATCGCCGCGGCCCGCGCCGAACGGCGGGCCGCAGAAGACGTCCAGGTCAACCGCTCCGTGGCCGTCCTCAATCTCTTCGGCACGCTCTCGATGCGAGTGGACATGCTCGAGGACGCCTCCGGCGGCGCTTCGTGCGAGGCCATCGGCCGCAAGTTCGACCAGCTCATGGCCGACGATTCGGTCGGGGCCGTCCTGCTGAACGTCCATTCGCCCGGCGGCGACGGCTTCGGCGTAACGGAGCTGGCCCACAAGATTTTCGATGCCCGGGGCAAGAAGCCCACCTGCTCGATCTGCAACGCCGAGATGGCCTCGGCCGCTCTGTGGATCGGGCTGGCGGCCCAAGAGGTCTCGATGACCCCCTCGGGCTGGATCGGCTCGCACGGCGTGTACATGGTCCATACGGACCTCTCTGCCCAGAACGAGGAGCTGGGGCAGAAGGTCTCGTACATTTCCGCCGGCCCGCACAAGACCGAGTGGAACCCCGACCAGCCCCTGACCGACGAGACCAAGGCCTATTACCAGGGCCTGGTGGACGAGATCTACGAGCAGTTCACGGCCGACCTGGCCCAATTCCGCGGCACGACGGCCGAGAAGGTGAAGGCCACTTACGGCGGCGGCCGGATGATGCGGGCCGAGGCGGCCAAGAAGTGCCGGATGATCGACCGCATCGAGACCTTCGACGACTGCGTCGCCCGCCTGGCCGGCGTTCCCCGGAAGCGGGCCTCCCGCACCAAGGCGCAGCTCGCCCGGCTCGAACTGGAAAAATTCCGCTAGGCCCTTCATCCGACCGATCCGACCGATCCGACCGATCCCGCCTCCCATGAAAGCCGCCCTCGCGATCTGCGTGATCGTCCGCGACGAGGCCCCGTACCTGGCCGAGTGGATTGAATTCCATCGCCTGGTCGGAGTCGAGCGCTTCTTCCTCTACGACGACCGGTCGGAAGACGACACGCTCGCGATCGTCCAGCGGCATTCCCGCGGCGACATTACGGTCCACCCCTACGACGAGGCCTGGCACTCCGCCCGCTACAATTCGCCGCAGGCCTGCACCTTCAACGACACCCCGCAGGTCTGCGCGTACAACCACTGCGTCCAGAACCACGCCGGCGACGCCCGCTGGTGCGCGTTCATCGACGTCGACGAATACCTTTACCACGAGGACCTCGACGACCTCCGCGTCGCCCTGGGCCGCTACGAGCGGCACGTCGGCGTGTTCGTCCCCTGGCTCATCTTCGGGCGCAACGGCCACGCGACGCGGCCGGCGGGGCTCACGGTCGAGGAATACACCCGCCGCGGGTACCCGGGAGAACCGCTCGGCTACGGCAATCAGGGAAAGCAGATCGCCCGTCTCGATCAGCTCGCCTTCTGGGGGCCCTTCGGCTCGCACAACGCCGTCTATCACTTCGGCCTGCCGGTGGACTCGTTTGAAGATCCGGTGCCCCGGTTCCACGCCCCGATCGCGCGGCTGAACGCCTTTCGGCTCAACCACTACTACAACCGCTCGCTGGCCGAGGCCCGCGCCAAGGCCGAGCGCTGCGACCGCAACGCCAAGCCCGGTTTCCAGCCCGACATGCGGCGGATGGACCTCCACGACCTGAATCACGTCGAGGACCGCGGCATCCTCCGCTTCCTGCCGGCATTGCAGAAGGTGTTAGGTGAGAGGTGTCAGGTATTAGAATGATCGAACGGCAGTGGCTTGAATCGCACTTCGCCGGCCGCGCGGGCCGCTTCCTGGAGATCGGCGCCTTCGACGGGTTCACCGGCTCGCTGACGTTCGGCCTGATCCAGGCCGATTGGCGAGGCGTCCTGGTCGAACCCGACCCCCGCGCATTTTGCCGGTTGAAATCGCTCTGGGGCAACGGGACGCCGAACCTCGATCTGGTGAACGCCGCCGTTGCCGCGCGCGGCGGCCTGAGATGGTTCTACCAGGACGTCGGCGCCGCGGGCGACGGCCAGACGAGCACGCTGGTACCCGAAGTGGCCCAAGGTTTCGCCGAGCGGCGCGGCGCCCGCTACCGGACCCATTGGACGCACGCCGTCTCCGTAGCCGACCTGCTGGCCTGCTTCGGCACGGACTTCGACCTGGTGGTGATCGACGCCGAGGGTTTGGACTGGGAGATCCTCTCAGCCATGCCCCTGGCCGCGATGTACGGCACGGAGGTCATCGTCGCCGAGAACCCGGCCGCCGTCGCCGACCTCCTCGCGCCCTGGTACACCGAGGCGCTTCGCACCCCGGACAACCTGATCGCCGTGCGACGGTCCGACACCTGACACCTCTCACCCGACATCTTCCCATGCGTCACACGCAATTCCTCGTGTTCGAGATCTCCGACCGTTGCAACCTGGCCGGGCGGCATGCCGGCCGCTGCCCGGTTTCCCTGGCCGACCGCTACGGCGCGCTCGACACCAGCCGGCCCTTAACCGACGAGCTGATCATCGAGTGCTGCGAGAAAGCGTATCACGAGCTCGGTTTTCAGGGCCGCATCGCCTGGCACTACTACAACGAGCCCATGCTCTCCTGGGACCGGCTCCGCACGCTCATCCCGCGGATCAAGGCCCGCGTACACGAGGCGACTTTCCTGCTCTGGACCAACGGCACGATCTGGCCGGCGAACCTCATGGACCTGGCCGTCTTCCGCGACATCGTGGTCACCGATTACGACGCCCAGGATTTCAAAGCGCTGGTGCAGGCCCTTCCCGGTACCCGGATCGTGGCCCTCCACCCGGGGCTCGACGACCGGGCCCTCTGCCGCTCGCAGTACGCCGAGGAGCGGTGCCAGCGGATGTTCACGGAGCTCATCATCGACCACTACGGCAACGGCCACCTGTGCTGCATGGACTTCCGCGGCGCCTGCCCCCTGGGCAACGTCTGGGACGCCGGTTTCGAGCAGGTGGTCCTGAACTTCCTGGAGATTCGCGACCTGGTGAGCCGCTATCCGATGTCCGCCGCCGCGCCCCGCGTCTGCCGGTTTTGCACCCACCGCATGGCCCAAAAGGCCTACTGGGTGCACCTCGACTGATCCCACCCTTCACACCCTGCAGGCCCCCGCCCATGATTTCCGCCGACCGTTTTTCGTTCCGCTGCGCTCCCGCGCCCCGCCCGAGGCCTCAGCGCGTCACGATCGACATCCTCCGCCCCGGCACGGAGGTCGAGCTCTCCGGGAGCGGCGTCCCCCCGATCCGCGCCCGCGTGAGCGAGGTCTGCCTGTCCGCCTCCGGCTATCGCGTCATCTACGTCTGCTCCTGGTGGGACTCCGGCCACCGTTTCTCCGCCGCCTTCGAGCCCCCCGAGATCGCCCCCGCCGAGGACCGCCCCGGCGACCGGATCACGCTGACCCTGTGAGGTGCCGGGTGTCAGGGTACGAAAAGGGCGCTGGAATCGTTTATGCCGGCGGCCTGCGGGATTTTTCGGGATTTTTCCGCCTCCGGCACCTGACACCTGACGCCTGACGCCTGATTTCCGACCTACACTCTCTTTATTCGGACGCGGACCGGTCACGCCACGGCGGGCCGGCCGCTTCCAGTCAGCGGCTCACTCTGAGCCCGATCCGACACGCCACGGCGGCCGGACAGGTTTCAAAGCGCTTGCTTCCAGCAACCTGATTCCCCCGACCCTTCTTCCCGCGTGGAGCCTCCCATGGCCAAGAACTGGCGCATCGCCAAGTACCAGGACCGTCGCAACGCCCTGGTGAAGCAGTCCGAAACGATCCTCGACGCCGCCATGAAGGACGGCGAGCGGGAACCCACCGCGGAGGAGCAGGCCTCCCTCGATGCGAACAAGACCGAGCTGAAGGCGCTGAGCGAGAAGATCGCCCGCGAGGAGGAGATCGCCGCCTACGTCGCCGAGACGTCCGCCAGTGCCTCGACCGGTTTCGAGACCTCGGCCCCCGGCCAACCGGCCGAAGGGCGCAGCGTGGCCTCCCGCCAGACCGGCCCCCGCGGCGCCCGCCGCATCGGCCCGGTGCAGGCCGGCTTCGAGCAGGACCCGAACTGCGGTTTCGAGCGGCCCCGCGACTTCATCCTCTGCGTGATGCAGCACGGCGATCGCGAGGTCCAGGCCGCGGCCGACCCCCGCCTCCGCTTCCTGGCCGCCGCCGGCAGCGACGAGCAGGGCGCCTACGCCGATCCCTACGGCGGCTTCCTGATCCCGCTGGGGTTTCACCCGGAGCTGATGGCCCTGACGCCCGAGGATGACCCGGTCGGCGCGGCCACCACCAAGGTGCCGATGGAGGTCCCCAAGGTCGAGATCCCGGCCAGGACCGACAAGGACCATTCCACCGGCTCCGTCACCGGCGGACTCTTGGTCACCCGCCGGGCCGAGACCCAGAGCCAGCAGGCCACCCGCATGCAAATGGAGCGCGTGGCCCTGATGGCCACCAGCCTCTTCGGCCTGGCCTACGCCACCGAGGAACTGCTGGCCGACTCGCCCACGAGCTTCGCGGCCCTCCTGGCCCAGGGGTTCAAGGACCAGTTCACCGCTCACCTCTTGAACGAGCGGCTCTTCGGCACGGGCGTCGGCGAGTTCGAGGGCGTCATGAACGCCCCCTGCCTCGTGACGGTGGCCAAGGACTCGAACCAGACGGCCAAGACGATCAGCTACACGAACGTCATCAACATGCGGAGCCGCTGTTACCGCTACCAGAAGGCCGTCTGGCTCTATAACCATGACTGCCTCCCGCAGCTCATGCAGTTGTACTTCAGTCCGGCCGGCGCCACCAACGCCCTGGCGGTGCCGGTGTGGCAGGCCTCGCTCCGCGACGGCGAACCCGAACGGCTCTTGGGCCGCCCCGCCTACCCGACCGAATTCTGCCAGACCTTGGGCACGACCGGGGACCTGATCCTCGGCACCTGGGACGAGTACCTCGAGGGGACCTACGAGCCCCTGAACTCGGCCGAGAGCATCCACGTCCGCTTCGTCAACCACGAGCGTACGTTCAAGTTCTGGCTCCGCAACGCCGGCAAGTGCTGGTGGAGGACACCGCTCACGCCGCGGCGCTCGGCCAGCACGCTCTCCCCGTTCCTGGCCCTGGCCACGCGGTCGTAAGCTCGGTTCGCCGTCAGTCGTCAGTGGTCGGTTGTCACTCGCAACGGGCCAGGGACGACGGACCACGGGCCCCTATCCCCCTGACCCCCGACCCCTCTCTCCGAGGTTTTTCCCATGGGTATCAGTCCCGCCAACGGTCCCTCCGCCGTCTCGACTCAGAAGCTCTTCGCCCGCGAGGCGATCCAGATGGGCCCGCACAGCCCGAGCGACACCAACGCCGACGTCTGCTCCAGCCTGGGCTGGGTGGACATGCAGGAATTCGACATCTTCGCCTGCCTGGCGATGGCCACGCACCTGGCGGCCAACTCCAACGGGATTACCCTGCTGGAGATCGTCGCCGCCACGGACACCAACGGCGATAACCCGACCCTCATCAAGACCTCGGGGGCCTGCAACACGGCCAACGCCAACCTGACCGACTACCAGTGCCTGGAGTGCCTGGCCGAGGAAGTCGATCAGATCGGCCAGGCCGCCGGCCTGTCGCTGCGTTACGTGGCCGCCGTCCTCACGATGGACAACGCCAACAGCCTGGCCGCGGTGACCTACGTCCGCTCGGGCGCCAAGGCCCCGCACCTGAACCTGACCGCCCCGGTGGTCGGCTGAGAAGCAAGTGTCGGGTGAGAGGTGTCAGGTGTCGGCCTGCACCGTCTGACGCCTGACCCCTGGCACCTGACACCTTCCGCACCCCATGCACATCCTCCAGCCCGATGCCCGCAAGCAGATCGTCCTGGGCTTCCCCAGCCCGGGCGGCGCGTGCATGTCCTACGAGACCGCGCGGGCCCTGTACCGGGGCACGCAACGGCACGATCTGGCCCTCCTGCTCTCCGTGGGGAGCTGGGACGGTTTCAACAACCTGTGGGCCAGCGCCCTGAACCTGGCCGAGGCCGGCCAGGCCACGCATTTCGCGATGCTCCATGCGGACATCGCGCCGGAGGAGGGCTGGCTCGATCTGCTGGCCGACGAGCTCGACCGGCTCGGGGCGGACCTGGTTAGCGTGGCGGTGCCCCTGAAAGACGGCCGCGGCGTCACCAGCTCCGGGATCGGCGACCCGGCCGACCCGTGGCACCCGTATCGCCGGTTCACGGTGCGAGAGCTTTTCGACTCGAGCCTGCCGGAAACGTTTTCGGCGGCCGACGCGGGCCATCCCGGCGGGATCTTCCTCCACAACGACGGCTGCTGGATGTGCGACCTCCGCCAGGAGGCCTTCCGCAGCACGGATGCGGAAGGGCGCCTCATCGCCGATTTCCACTTCCCCCGCGAGGTGTTCCGCGACGGAGCCGACGGGAAGTTCAAGGTCCGCGCCGAGTCGGAGGACTGGTATTTCTCCAGAAAACTGCACGAGCTGGGCATCAAGAGCTACATCACCCGCAAGGTCCGCCTGACCCACGCCGGCGGCTACGCCTTTTCGAACGTCCTGCCCTGGGGCACCTACCGGCACGACCTCGATACGCCGGGCGGCAAGGCCCTGGAGGAGGCGGCCGTTGCCCGCGGTCAGTTGTCCGTTACGACCGACAATTGACGACCGACAACTGACCACCGATGCGCTACCAGCAGCTCGTACCGCCGGATCCCTGCCTGGAGGTCGTTTCCACGGAGGAGGCGGCCCGGCAGTGCTTCGTCAGCAACCCGCAGGAATTCCCGTACCTGCGGGGACTCGTGAAAAAGGCCGTCGAATGGATCGAGCGTACCCTCAGCCGCCAGCTCCTCACGGCCACCTGGTGCTGCTATCTCGACGCCTTCCCCAACGAGATCGTGCTGGAGCGGTGCCCGGTCCAGACGGTAACGCAGATCGAATACACCGATACCGAGGGAAACTCGCAGATCCTGCCGCCGGACCAGTACCAATTCGACGTGGCCAGCCAGAACTGGCCGGCCCGCGTCCAGCCGGCCTACGGACTGATCTGGCCGGTGACCCGCGGCTATAGCCGCACCTGGCCCACGATCGAAGCTAACCACCTGGGAGAACTCCCCGAGATCACCGGCTTTTACAATGCCGTCCAAGTCACCTTCACCGCGGGCTACGGCACGCCGGAAGAGGTCCCGCCCGGCCTGCGGCACGCGATCCTATTGGCCGCGGCCGGCTGGTACCGCGACCGCGAACCGACGACGATCGGCCCGGGGATCACCGTCAACCCGCTGCCCCACAGCCTCGAAGCGCTTTTGAGCCTCGAGGACTGGGGCCAGTACGCCTGAAGAACGGGGGATTAGGGACTGGGGATTAGGGATTGGCCTCTCTAATCCCCAATCCCCAATCCCCAATCCCTCCTATGCTCTACCGCCTCGACGCCGGCCGGCTCCGCCACCGCGTGAGCGTCCAGGCCCCGCAGCTCAGCACGCCGGGCCAAATGGGCGACGCGGCCGAAGTGTTTCAAACGATCGAGGGCCTCTCGATGGTCCCGGCCGAGATCGAGTGGCTCGACGGCCGCAAGCTGTTGGCGGCCCAGCAGGTCCACGCCGAGGCCACCGTAACCGTCCTCGTGCGGTTCGACCCGCGGATCACCCAGAAGTGCCGCCTCCTGACGGACAACGGCCACACGCTCTATCCGGTCGCCTCGACGCCCGACACCCTGGAGCGGTGGATAACGCTGAGCTGCAAGGAGCATCCCTAGTCGGTTGTCCGTGGTCCGTTGCAGACAACTGACGACTGACGACTGACATGTCCGCCGTTTCCTTCACCGTCCACGGCCTCGACGAGCTGAAGAGGTTCCTCGAAAAATTCCCGGGGCAGCTCTCGACGAAGATCGTCCGCCAGGCCTTGCACGACGCGGCGAAAGTCGGCGTCCGGAGCCTGAAGGCCGAGGCCCGGGAGCACGACGGCCGCGGCGAGATCCGCGTGAACATGCGGACCCTGAAGCGGCGGATCGCGCACCTGAGCGATTCGGCCGTCGCGGTCACCCGGCACTACGCCAACGGGATCGAGTACACGGCGGTCGGCTTCGAGTGGCCCTTGGGCGCGGCCGGCTGGCTCGTCGAGCACGGCCACCGCATGGTGGTCGGCGGCACGGTCGCCCGCATCGCCGGCCGGGCCCCGAAGGCCGACAACAGGACCCTGACCGGCGCCGGCCGCGTAGTCGGCTTCGTGAAACCGCACCCCATCGCCCTGCCGGCCTTCGAGAAGTGCCGGGCGGCGATGGACGAAGCCTTCGAAGCGGCCGTGCGAGACGGCGTCGAGGAAAACGCCGCCGGATAGTCGTCAGTCGTCACTTGTCGGCTGCAACTGACGACCGGCCACTGAGCACTGAGGACTCGATGCTCCCACAGGCCAGACTCACCGCCCGCCTGAAAAAAATCCCCGCGGTTGCGGCGATCGTCGGCGAAAACGTCCTGCCGGTCCTCGTGCCCTCGCCGAGCCAATATCCGGCGGTGGTGTACCAGGTGCTCTCGAACGTCCCGTGGAACGACGCCGACGGCGGGAGCAATTCCTACACGATGCGGCTCCGCGTGAGCTGCGTCAGCCTCTCGCAGGGCAACCTGCGGCCCTACGAGACGGCCTGGTCGCTGGCCTCGGCCGTCGCCGGCGA
>Ga0187858_10001255_pt1 | contig 29024 bp, 22 predicted proteins | sample June2016WEW_8_15_FD_133015 | JGI IMG/M metagenome (GOLD analysis project Ga0187858, IMG submission 133015) | Peatland microbial communities from SPRUCE experiment site at the Marcell Experimental Forest, Minnesota, USA - June2016WEW_8_150 | ecosystem: Environmental > Terrestrial > Soil >...
ACGCGGCGTCATGCTGGTGAAGGCGCTCAATGGGAAACTCGACGAAGTCGAGCGCAAGGTCGAACTGCTAACGCGGAGCGCCGGCGGCGAACTGCGCACGGCGCCCTTTGAAGCATCGTCTGATGACGAGCACCCCGCCGGCGCAAGGGACGACGACGAAACATCCTGCTAGCAATGGTTCCGGCGCCAAACCCAAGCCGCGGCGCTCTGCGGCGCCGTTGGTGCGCTTCAGGCTCGACGCCGAAATGGCGCGCCGCGGTCTGGCCGACAGCCGCGAAATCGCCCAACGCCTGATAATGGCGGGGCGCGTGCGCGTCAACTCGCGGCCGGCCTACAAAGCCGACCTCAAGGTCGATTCTGAAACTCCCATCGCGCTCATGGCGGGTGCGCCGCAGTTCGTCTCGCGCGGAGCGTACAAGCTTATCGCCGCGCTCGAGCATTTCGGCATCTCGGTCGAAGGCAAGCTCGCGATGGACGTGGGTGCATCGACCGGCGGCTTCACCGATGTGCTGCTGCGCCGCGGCGCCAAGGCCGTGATCGCGATGGACGTCGGCTACGGGCAACTGGCGCTGAAGCTGCGCGAGGATCCGCGCGTCATCGTGCTTGATCGCATGAATATCCGGCTCGCCTCGCCGGACGACTTGCCCCACGCGCCCGAGCTGGTGACGATCGACACCAGCCTTATCTCACTGCGGCTGGTGATTCCGTCAGTGCTTGTGCTGATCGCGCCGCGCGCCGAGATAATCACGCTCATCAAGCCGCAGTTCGAAGTCGGCAAGGGCAAGGTCGGCAAGGGGGGCATCGTCAGGGACGAAAAACTCCGGCACGAAGCGGTCGCGGGGATCGTCGAGTTCGCGGAGAGTATCGGCCTCGCGGTGGTCGGCACAATCGAATCGCCGATTGAAGGCGCGGCCGGAAATCGCGAATATCTCGCGCTGATGAAATTCCCGGGCGAATCCGGAAAATGACGCGCGCATGGGCGGTCGGATTGGATATGGGTGGCACCAATATCCGGTGCGCAGCCGTAGCCGCCGGCGGCGGCGATGTGATCCTGATGGAGCACGGGCCGTCGCATGCGTCGCGCCAGGCCGCAGCCGTCGCTGAAAACATCGCCGCGCAGCTCATTCATCTATTGGACACCGCGCGCCGGCGCGGACTTGGATCACCGCGAGCGATCGGAGTCGCGGTGCCGGGACCGCTCAACGTGTACTCGGGAACCGTAATGCAGGCGCCGCACGTCGCCGCATGGCGCGGATACCCGCTGCGTCACAACCTCGAAGCGCTGATAGGCAGGACGGTGGTCGTCGAGAACGACGCCAACGCGTGGGCGCTCGGCGAATACTGGCGCGGCGCGGCGCGCGGGCGGCGCGACGTCGTGCTGCTGACACTGGGCACCGGAGTCGGCGGCGGACTGATCGTCGGCGGCAAACTGGTTCACGGGCGAAGCGGGATGGCGGGCGAATTGGGGCATGTGACGGTCAATCCGGACGGTCCGCGATGCGACTGCGGCGCGAACGGATGCCTGGAGTCATACGCATCGGCGTCAGGGCTGCGCGGCCTGGTCGAACAGCGCCTGGGACTGTCGGGGGGTGCGGCGTTGCCGGCGCAAATCGTCGATTCGGAAGGGAATTTTTCGGTGCGCGGACTGTCGGCCCAAGCTCGCCGCGGCGACAGACTCGCGCTCGAGGCGTTCGCCACGGCCGGCAATTACCTCGGAATCGCGGTGGCGTCTTTTCTCAATATCTTCAATCCCGAGCTGGTCGTGATTGGGGGTGGCGTCGCCGGCGCACTGCCATACATGCGCAAAACCATGATGACGCAGGTGCGCGAGCGGGCCTTCACGGCGATCGCATCGCAGGCGAAGATCGTGCGTGCGGCGCTGGGTCCGCGAGGCGGTGTTGTGGGGGCTGCCTACGCGGCGCTGCATCCGGCCAAGCGTGCGCGCCGCGCCGGGCTAAAGTCAGGGGATGCTGCTGCATCCTAGAACCTGGGCGCAATCTCAGGGATACTGGAATGGGTTCGCAGGCAAAGGGTCCATCATGAGCGTGCGACGGTTCAGGTCAACTTTATCCAGACTGGCCCTCGCGGCGACGTTTATCGTTGCCGGCTGGGGAGTTGCGTTCGCTCAATCCGATTTCAACGAGAGTACGATTCCGCCCTCTGCACCTCCCTCGCGAGTCGTGCGTCCGCCGAGCGAGGCCGAACCGTCTGAGGCTCGCGACACGGCACCGCCGGCGGACCAGCCGGCGCCAAAACCCGTCGTCAAGCCGGATCATCCCGCGAACATCATCCCTTACACGGTTCGCCCCGGCGATTCGATCGGCGCAATTGCGCAGATGTTCGGGATCACCGTCGATGAGCTTGCCCACGCCAACCGGATTCATCCTGACGACGAGCTGCAGGTGGACGAGGTGTTGAAGGTTCCGCATCCTTTCACCACCGAGGTCAATACGCTCAAGTCACAGGTTGAGGCGCTGAGCGCGCAGCAGCAAACGGCGGAGCAGAAGGCCGATTCGGCGGAGGAGCAGGTCAAATCGCTCAAGGCGCAAGTCCAGGAACTGACCGGCGACAACCAGGACTTGCAGCTTGGCAACAAGTTGCTGCCGTGGTGGCGTGCAACCGCCGTCAGCCTGGGATTTTTTGCGCTGTTCATGCTCGGCGCGATGTTGCTGACGCTGTTCGAATGGTGGCGGATGCGGCGCAGGTTCGTGGCGCTGGCCGCGATGACCGACGCGCTCAGCCGGCTCGACTATAAGTACAAAGCGATGTTCGCGAAGGCGGAGTTGCGCTTGCAGCAGCTCTACGGCCGGCGCCGCGGCGGAATTACCGAAGGGCAGCCGCGGCCCAAGATGCCCGAGGAAATCGAAATCGAGCGGCTCAACGACGAACTCAAGCAGATCCTCGAGCTGCACCTGCAGCGGCTGGGTGCGCGATTGCCGGGGGCGCGGCGCCGCAAGGGATGGCGCGAGATGTTCGGCGGCGGCGACGTCGGCTCGACGGTTGAAGCACGCTCGTACCGCCGCTAGGATCGCATCTCGTCGATGGTCAGGCCCGGACTTGGCGGCTATCAAAATATCGAGGGGAAACAGGTCATGAAAAAACTGGCGCTCATGGCTTTGCTCGCAACCGTGATGGTTGCGCCGGCGGCGATCGCGGCCGACGGCAGCGAGAAATCGGTCACCGGCAATCTCGAAGACGCCTACTGCTACGCCACGATGGGTGCGAAGGGCGCGAGCCACAAGGCGTGCGCGATAAAATGCGTATCCAAGGGAATTCCGGTAATGCTCATCGAAAGCGGGACCGAGAAATCCTACATCCTGTTGCCGGACAAGGATGCGTCGCCGCTTCCGGACAGCGTCATTCAGCGGATGGAAGACCGGGTGACGGTGACGGGCAAGGAATACAGCAGGAACGGCGTGAACTACCTGGTCGTCGAGTCCGTGAAATAGCCGCGGGCAAGCATCGTCGTGCTAGACCGCGTTCTGCCGGGCGCATCGGACCTGCAGAATATCCATCCCATCCTGGTGCATTTTCCGATCGCGTTTCTCTACGGCGCGGCGCTCCTTTATTTCCTCGCGGCGATCCGCGCGAGCGAAGCGCTTAAGTGGACCGCGCTCTGGATGCTGGTGCTGGGCGCGCTTGGCGCGGCGGCGGCGGTTGCCAGCGGTCTCTATGCAGCGCCGGGCCTGATGGTTTCGGTATCGGTCCGCCACGAACTGCTGCGGCATCATAAGCATCTGATGGTCGCGGCGTCGGCGGTGACGGGCGTGCTGACAGTGTGGGCGCTCGCGATGCGGCCGATGCCTACGCGGGGACGCTACGTGTTTCTCGCCGGTCTGATTGCAGTGATGTGGTTGATAGCGGCGGGCGCGGACATCGGCGGCGAGATGGTTTACGGCTACAACGCCGGCGGCTCGGCCTGCCCGCAGCCGATCGATTTCAGGAAGTAGAAAGCCTCCCCGGAACTCGTCCATGGGCGCGGGGCGGGCGATAAACGCCGATGAGAGAATCGCCCGCCCGTGGAGCAAATCACGTGGCGGCGCCGATTCTCCCTACTCAGGTGCAGGGACCGGGGGCCCCTGCACCGTGGCGCCTAAAAGCCGGTGCCGCTGAGGCTCACGTCGTGCGGGCTGGCCCCGTCGCCGACTGCGCTGACCCCGAGCGTCGCGCTCTCAGGGCCAACCATGCTGGGCGTGAACGTCATCGTGTAGGTGCACGATGCGCCGCCGCCCGCCAGCGACCCACTCGGCAGTGTGGTGCACGTCCCGCCCGTCACCTTGAAGTCGCTGGTCCCGCTGACGCTTTTGCTTATCGTCAGCGTCGCGCTGCTGCTGTTGGTCACCGTGACCGTCTTCGCCGTGCTTGTCGCGGTCTCGTGCAGCGTGCCGAAAGCGAGGCTCGCCGGAAGCACCTTGAGCGGCGTAACTCCGGTTCCGCTCAGGCTGACGGAGAGGAGCGTGTCTCCCGACACACCGATCGAAAGCGTGCCGCTTTCCGCGCCATCCGTGCTGGGCGTAAACATCACCGCGTAGGTGCACGACGCCGCCGACAGCGTCCCCCCGCAGGTCCCGCCCGTCACCGAGAAATCGCTCCCGTAGGCCCCGCCAAAGCTCGGGCTGGCAAGTGTGAGCGCCCCCCCGCCGGCATGCGCCTTGTTGGTCAGCGTGACGTTCATCGTCTTGGACCCCGTCTGGGCGACGTTGCCGAAGCTTAACGTCGTCGGGGACACGGATTCCGGTATCGTTCCGGTTCCATTCAGGCTGACCGCCGGCGGACCGCCACCGGGGTCTTGCGCAACCGCGATTGAAAGCGTGCCGCTCTCGGCACTCTCCGTGCTGGGCGTAAACGTCACCGCGTAAGTGCAGACGTGCGACGCCGCCAGCGACCCAACCAGCGGGCACCCATTCGTAACGCCGCTCGCCACCGCGAAGTCGCCCGAGTTGGGGCCGACGCCGATGCTCGCTCTCAGCGTGATCGGCGCGGTGGCATGGTTGACTACCGTAACGCTCTTCGTCTTGGACGCCGTCTGGGCGACGTTTCCGTAGTTCAGGCTGGTCGTGGACACGGATTCCGGCACGCTTGCCTGCACGGTGAAGTCAACCAGGTACGGAGACAGCGGATCGGGGACGTCCGTAACCGCCATGGTCGCCGATTCCGTACCCACCGCAGTCGGAGCGATGGTCACATGCAGCGTACAAGCCGTCTTGGCCGCCAGCGTCAGCCCGCAGGTGCCGCCGCCTGTGACGGTGAAGTCGCCGTGGTTGAGACCGCTGAAGCTTTCGCTCAGCGAGACGGAGCTGCTCTGCTTGTTGCTCACGGTCACCGTCTTGACGACCGTCGTCCCGTCCTTGGCGTTGATCGAGAAGCTGGCGGGCGTAACCGTCATCGTGATCCCGCCCGTGCCCGTGAGCGCCACGCTCTGCGGGCTGGAGGCGGCGTTGTCGCTGACCGTCAGCGTCGCGCTGTACGGGACGGCCTCGATGGGGTTGAACGAGACCGCCATCTTGCACGACGTATTGGGCGCGACCGTGACGGGGATCGTACCGCATGTACCTCCGCTGACGGCAAATTCAGCCGGGTCGGACGATGTCGCGCCTGAGATGATCAGCGAGCTGGTCCTGCCGGTGTTCTTGACCGTCAGATCTTTCGTAACCGTCTGGCCTACGGGAACGTTGCCGAATGTGAGCGAAGCGGTCACCGACATCGAGGTAGTCGGCGTGGGCGCCGGCGTCGGCGTGGGTGTTGCTGACGACGTAGCCAGGGGATTCTTGTATTCGAGCACACGGTTGTTGGATGTGTCGGCGACGTAGAGGGTGCCGCTTGAGTCCAGCGCGACGCCGCTCGGACTGTACAGGCTGGTCGCGCTGGCGCTCGTCGCGCCGAGGTTGGGGTGGCTGGAAGTGAAACTGTCATCCTGCCCGAAGACGTGATTGGCGGTGCTGCTGGTGAGCGGCGTGTTGTATTCGAGCACCCGGTTGTTGGAGGTGTCGGCGACGTAGAGGTGGCCGCTTGAGTCCACCGCAACCCCATAGGGATCACACAGGTCGATAGCGGTGGGAGTGCCGTCGTCGGTGTCGGAATTGCACCCGGTCGAGGTGAAGATGTTGCCCTGCCCGAACACGGCATTGGCGCTGGCGCCGTTCGTAAGCGGGGCGTTGTATTCGAGGACGCGGCTGTTGGAGTAGTCGGCGACGTAGAGGTTGCTGCTTGAGTCCACCGCAACCCCAACAGGAAGGTACAGGCTGTTCGCGCTCACTCCGCCATTATTCTCGTAATTCGAAGTGAAGCTGACGCCCTGTCCGAACACCAGATTGGCGGTGCTGCTGGTAAGCGGAGTGTTGTATTCGAGGACGCGGTTGTTGCCGCCATCGGCGACGTAGAGGTGGCCGTTATTAGCATCAACTGCGACGCCATAGGGATAACAAAGGTCGATAGCCGTGGGAGTGCTTCCGGTGTCGGAATTGCACCCGGTCGAGGTGCTGCCGCCCTGCCCGAACACCAGATTGGCGGACCCCTCAACGCAGGGGAACGAACCACCGCATCCCGCGAACGGGGCGGTGTATTCGAGCACGCGGCTGTTGGAGTTGTCGGCGACGTAGAGGTTGCCGCTTGAGTCCACCGTAATCCCATAGGGGTAGCACAGGCTGCTCCCGCTTGCGCCGTCAGTAGTGTTGCAGGCAGTCGAGTTAAAGTCCGGCTGACCAATGACCAGGTCGGCCGGAGAGCCATTGGCGAACGTCGTCACATCGTTCCAGCCCAGCACCCTGGAGTTGGTTTCGTCCGCGACATAACGGTGGGTTGGCGTTGCGCTGGCGTCGATCGTGACCGCGAATGGATTGTGAAGGGAGTATTGGTCAGGGAAGTTTGCCTGGTTGTACGGAAAGTCAGGCTGCCCCAGCACAACATCGGCAGTGGTATTGGGTGCAAGCGGAGTATCGTATTCGAGCACACGGTTGTTGGAGGTGTCGGCGACGTAGAGGTTGCCGCTTGCGTCCAGCGCAACCCCAAAGGGATAGTTGAGGCTGCTCGCGCTCAGCCCGCCATAATTCGCGGTACTCGAAGTGGAGCTGCCGCCCTGCCCGAACACGGCATTGGCGGTGCTGCTGGTAAGCGGAGTGTTGTATTCGAGCACGCGGTTATTGAGTGCGTCCGCAACGTAGAGGTCGCCGCTTGAGTCCACCGCAACCCCGCTGGGGAAGTTGAGGCTGCTCGCGCTCACTCCGCCATTATTCGCGTAATACGAAGTGAAGCTGCCGTTCTGCCCGAACACCATATTGGCGGTGGTGCCGTACGTAAGCGGGGTGTTGTATTCGAGCACGCGGCTGTTGAGGTGGTCGGCGACGTAGAGGTCGCCGCTTGCGTCCACCGCAACCCCAGCGGGAAGGTAGAGGCTGTTCGCGCTCACTCCGCCATTATTCCCGTAATTCGAAGTGAAGCTATCGCCCTGCCCGAACACCATATGGGCGGTGGTGCCGTACGTAGGCGGGGTGTTGTATTCGAGCACGCGGTTATTGATTGTGTCGGCGATGTAGAGGTTGCCGCTTGCGTCCACCGCAACCCCCCAGGGGGAGTTGAGGCTGAACGCGCTCACCTGATTCGTGGTATTAGAAGTAAGGTTGTCCGTCTGCCCGAACACCATATTGGCGGACCCCCCAGCGGGCGGGAACGAACCGGCGAATGGGGTGTTGTATTCGAGCACGCGGTTGTTGCCTTGATCCGCGACGTAGAGGTTGCCGCTTAAGTCCACCGCAACCGCATAGGGGGAGCACAGGCTGCTCCCGCTTACGCCGCCACTGTTGCAGGCAGTCGAGTTAAAGTCCGGCTGACCAATGACCAGGTCGGCCGCAGAGCCATTGGCGAACGCCGTTCCATCCTTCCAGCCCAGCACCCTCTAGTTGTTGACGTCGGCGACATAAAGGTTGCCGTTGACGTCGATCGCAACCCCCTGCGGAGCATTAAGTTTGCGCGCGCTGGGAAAGTTGGCGGCGTTGTATGTGAAGTTGGCCTGACCCAGCACAAGATCGGCGGTGCCATCGCCCGCGATCGAGACAGTCGCCAGGGCGGCGGCGATGATCAGCAGGCACGGCGCTGCGAGTTTCCAAAATCCATATTTGTGCATCACGATTTCCCCGGGAAAATGGCGGTCACGCTGCGCGCGGCGCGCATCCGACAAAGTTTCGCGAACCTGTGGACCGCACGATCGCCAAGGATCCCATCAGCGCCTCTATCGAAGCGGCGGCCGACGCCAGGACTTGACCACGCTCATGGGCACGCGGGCGATTCATCGCAGATCCCTCCCCAAGCAAAGGACAAACAAGTCGAAGTTTCCGAGCACTACGACTTATACAAATACAAAGTGTGCAAAATTACCCCAAATCGTTCATGAGCAACTTTTATGCCGTGAAATTGCGTTGAAAATCAGTGCCTCAGATGGCCCGGTAGCAACTCCGATACAGCCCCGATGACTCATTTTTGCAACAGGTGTGGCCCCCATTCGCCGCTCGGCTATCTCAGCCCGGTGGAATATAAACGGCGAAACCCGCAGCGATTGTCTGCTTAACCCGGGTGTCCATGGACTCGGGGCAAGTTCACGCCGCAAGCAGGATTGTTGGGGCGGTTTCGTGATACTCGGTAATACGAGGCATCGAAGGTGACCCCCCGTCCCGACGACCGCTCGCAACCATTTCAAAGGCTGACGCGCTGGCTCACGCCGAACCGATCCACCGCGATTCGCCAGTATCGCTCGCGCGCCCGCATCTACGATCTCGAGCTCGCATTGTTCGAACCCGTGCGGCAACGCGCCATCGATCTGCTGCGTCTGAAAAACGGCGACCGGGTTTTGGATGTCGGCTGCGGCACCGGGCTGAGTTTTTCGGCACTGGAAGGTCTGGTCGGCCCCGAAGGCTCGATCGTCGGAATCGAGCAGAGCCCCGAGATGCTCGAGCGGGCTCGCGCGCGGACGGCTGAGAATAGCTGGAAGAACGTCGCGCTCATCCCGGCCTCGGTCGAGGAAGCCGCTATACCGCTGGCGGCCGACGCGGCGTTGTTTCATTTCACGCACGACATAATGCGTACGCCCAAGGCGCTCGCCAACGTATGCAGCCATCTCAAGCCGGGCGCGCGGATCGTCGCGGCCGGACTCAAGTGGGCTCCGATCCGGGCGATGCCGCTGAATCTCCTGGTGTGGAACGCCGCGTTGCGATCGACGAGCACGCTCGAGGGCCTCGCGCGTCCGTGGAGCCATCTCGAGCCGCTGGTGTCACGGCTCGAGTTGGAGCAGATGCTCGGCGGCACCGTCTATATCGCCAGCGGCGTCGTAAAGTAGGCCGGAATTTTCTGATACTATGGCTATATGGCGTCGCGAGGGATTGAATCAGTGATTCCCGAGCACCCCGGCTCGCGACGCCCCGATGTCATGAGACATACACTTGTTCTCGCGGCGCTTTTTGCTGCGACCGCCGCGTTCGGATGCAGCACTCAGCAGCCGGATCAATCGCAATCGCAACCGGCAAGCGCGTCTCAATCGGATTCGCAGCTTGTAATCGCGCCCAAGATCACCGACGAGCCGGCGCATCCGTTGCCGTTCAAGGGCCGGTTGGTCGCCGGCGACCCGACCGAACTTCCGCCCGCAGTGGCGATGTCCCTGTCGAGCACTTCACCCGTAACATTCACCTATCGCGAGGAATTGACGCACGACGACTATCACGTCCCACTGATTGTCAGCGCGCTCGATCCAGCCAACCTGGTCGGTGCTCCGCTCGGCGATATTGGGACGACTGCGTTTGCGTCTTTGTCGATCAGCGACGGCGACCGGATTCTCGGCGACTACACCGCCAAGGAGCACGTCTCGAAATCGTACAACCTGTACTCGCATCCCACCCACAAGCAGGTGGACGACGCTGCTCGCGCCGCGGTCAGGAACAGGATCGATCAAAAGCTCTATAGCGATGAGGCCAGGTTGGCGGATGCCGTCGCCAGCGCGGGCAAATCTCCAACTGCTTCCGTTGGCCAATGAATCGCCGGCTTCTGGTACTTTTGCTCGGCGTCGTCGGCACGGCAGGATTCGGATGCGCGGTCCAGGGCCAACCGTTTGAAAAAATCCCGTCACCTCCGGGCAATGCGGTGATTTACGTGTACCGGCCTTACAGCTACGGGTCGTCGGCGCTTCGCCCGGCGGTTACATGCGGTGAGGACACGGCGCGGATCGGTCCGGGCGGCTATCATGCTTTCATCGTTCCCGCCGGCGAGAAGGTAGTTTGCAGCATCCAGACCGACACCGCCGACGAAGTGGAAATCCAGACCGAGCGGCGAGCCTACTACATAAGAGAGGAACTTGGATGGGGCGTCCTGACTGCCACGCCGCATCTCAATCCGATCGATACTGATGCGGCGCAGACCGAGATCCAGAGCTGCGTGCTGGAACCTCCGATCGGGAGCGCGAAATAATGTCGATCGAGGATGACGTGGCGTCCTCGTTTTTTCGTGCCGCCGCCATCTCACAGGGAATTGCGATGCGCGCGAAACCTGGCAACGCAAGCGGTGGGAAGTGCCCCTGCACTGCGTATTGCCCGACGCGCCTGCTTGAGGTGTAATGCCACAGCACGTGGGGGAAACAAACTGACTATAATCGTTAAATCTTGAGCGGTCTTGTCACTCGGCTAACAAGGTCGCTTGCATGCTGATCGGTGTTTACTCCCTGGCGCTTTTCGTCAGCGCGTTTCTGCTGTTCTGGATGGAGCCACTCTTCACCAAGATGGTATTGCCTCTCTTGGGTGGATCGCCGGCGGTCTGGAACACCGCGATTATGTTCTTCCAGGTCGTGCTTCTCGCCGGCTATGGCTATGCGTACTTTCTCAGCCGGGTTGCGAAACCAAGCCGGCAATTCTGGATTCATGGAGCCATTGTCCTCACAGGATTGGCATTCTTGCCGCTCGCGATCGTTCCGGGCCGGATTCCTCCGAGCGATCACTCGCCGATCTTGTGGCTGATTGGCCTTCTGGCGGTTTCGGTCGGATGGCCTTTCTTCGCGCTGTCGGCGTCCTCGCCGCTGCTGCAGGCCTGGTTCGGACAAAGAGGCCATAGATTAAGCGCCGATCCATACTTCCTTTATACCGCGAGCAACTTGGGCAGCCTCGCCGCTCTGCTGGCCTTCTCGTTGATGCTCGAACCGTCGCTGACCTTGGCGGAGCAAAGCAGGGCTTGGATGGTGACCTACGCCGTATTGGTAATCCTGGTCGGCGCCTGTGCTCTGCCGCTTGGGCACGGCACATTCCACGCGCAATCGACCGGCGCAAAAGCTGCGTCGCCACGCCAGGTTACCAGCCTGCGACAGAAACTTGTGTGGATCGCGCTTGCCTTTGTTCCCTCGAGCCTGCTGTTGGGGGTCACCTCATACATTACCACTGACATTGCGCCTGCCCCGCTGCTATGGATCATTCCTCTAGCTCTCTATTTGTTGTCTTTCGTCGTGGCATTCAGCCGGTCACCTCTTATAAAGCTGGCGTGGGCGCTGAAGGCGCAGGCGGCAGCAATTGTCGTAACTTCGATCGGGATTCTGGCCGGGTCGGTATTTGGCTCGGGAGGGACTATCGCCTTAGACGTCTCGCTTCACCTGTTGACATTTTTCCTCATCGCGCTTGTCTGCCATACGGAGTTGGCCAACCGCCGGCCTGACGCCGAGGGAGTCACCGAGTTTTATTTCTGCATTTCTATCGGTGGCGCCGCGGGTGGGATCTTTAATGCGCTCGTGGCGCCGTTAATGTTTTCATCCACCTATGAGTATTACCTGGTGCTGGCCGCAGCCTGCGCTCTTCGACGGCCCGTGGGGAGGCCGGCGCGCGCTAACAGTCCCAGGGATTTTCTAGTTCCAGTGCTACTGGCTCTCGCCGTTGCAGCGATGGCCTATGGCTCGGCTCGCGGCCACCCACCCGATTTAGTCATCCGCATACTTTTCCTCACGCTGACTGCGGGCCTGCTATATAGTTTCACCGAGAACCCGGCGCGTTTTGCGCTTGGAGTAGCGGGCGTGCTAGGCAGCGCTGCTTTAGTACAGGCTTCCGTGGGAGTGCTCCATCAGGAGAGGAACTTTTTCGGCGTCAAAAAAGTCGAGATCGTGGACCAGGGAACCAAAACAGTCCTCGTGCATGGAACGACATGGCATGGAGCAGAGTTTATCGACACCGATCTTAGGCGAAAACCGCTGCTGTATTACGCTCGATCAGGACCCGTGGGGCAGTTCTTCACGTTGTTCGGTGACATCCATACCGTCGGCGTTATCGGTTTGGGAACGGGAGCGCTCGTCTGCTATCGGAGACCCGGCCAGGAATGGACGTTCTATGAAATTGATGGGGCAATCGAGCGAATAGCTCGCGACCCACGCTACTTCCACTATCTCGAAGATAACGGGGCCGACACGAAGATCATTTTGGGCGATGGTAGACTGTCTATTCAAAAGGCGCCGAATAACTACTATGACGTGATCGTTATCGACGCATTCAGTTCGGACTCGATCCCCGTCCATCTTCTTACAAAAGAAGCGCTATCGCTCTATCTGGCGAAACTGAAAGATCACGGGATAATTTTGTTTCATATAAGCAACAGGTCTTTGCTCCTGGCGCCTGTTGTAGCGACCTTGGTGGAGAGCGTAGGGGCCGTCAGCAAGGACGAAGTTTATCACCCTTCTGCGAAGGAGGGGGCGCAAGGAGCCACTGTGGCGGAGTGGGTAGCTATCGCTCGGCGCCAACAGGATCTTGGCTTTCTCGACAAAGAGCCGCGTTGGAAGCCGCTCGTTTCGGAGCCGGGGGCCAGGCCCTGGACCGATGATTTTTCGAATATCGTCAGCGTGATCAGGTGGTGACCACCGCTGCGCCCCTCGATCGCGAATTACTTCTATGCGCGCCTGCCTTTTGAACACATCGGTTACCAGATAAAGGAAACGCGCCCTGAATAGTCAATCGGCTATGTGCGGCTGAGCCGGCGCCGTAGTTGGGCGGCCAATGGCCCGCCTCCACAGTTTCGACCATCCAGCGCTGAGCCGATCCATATACAGATAGATCACCGGCGTTGTGTAGAGCGTCAGGACCTGGCTCACGAGCAGTCCGCCGACGATCGCGATGCCAAGCGGGCGGCGCATCTCGGAGCCCGTGCCGGTGCCCAACGCGAGCGGCAACCCGCCGAGCATCGCAGCCATCGTGGTCATCATGATCGGGCGAAAGCGCAGCACGCACGCCTGGTAGATCGCGTCGTGCGGCGACTTGCCTTCGCCGCGTTGAGCCTCGAGCGCGAAGTCGATCATCATGATCGCGTTTTTCTTGACGATGCCTATCAGCAGGATGATTCCGATGAGCGCGATCACGCTCAGGTCGATGTGGAAAATGAGCAGGGCAAGAATTGCGCCGACGCCGGCCGAGGGCAGCGTCGAGAGGATCGTGATCGGATGGATGTAACTTTCGTAGAGAATGCCGAGCACGATGTACACGGCGAAGAGCGCGAATAAGATGAGGAAGCCTTCGTTCTTGAGCGAGTCCTGGAACGCCTGTGCGGTCCCCTGGAATGTTCCGCGAATGCCGGCGGGCAGTTTAATCTCCGCCTCGGCCTGCATGATCGCGTCAACCGCATCGCCCAGAGCGACGCCTGGTGCGAGATTGAACGAGATCGTCACGGAAGGAAATTGACTGGTGTGATTAACGGCGAGCGCGGTCGTGTCATTGGCGAAGTGGGTGAAGGCGTTGAGCTTGACGAGCTGCCCGGTGCTGGAGCGCACGTGGATCTGGTCGAGCGATTCGGGGTTCTGCCAGAACTGCGGCGCGACCTCCATCACGACATGGTACTGGTTCAGCGGCGTGTACATCGTGGACACTTGCCGCTGCCCGAACGCGTCGTAGAGCGTATCGTCGATCGCCTGTTGCGAGAGTCCCAGGCGCGAAGCGGTGTCACGATCGACGACGACGTTGGCTTCAGGCCGCTATTCTGCTGATCGCTGCTGACGTCGGTGAGAATGTGAACGGTGCGCAATTTCTTGAGCACCTTCGGCGCCCATTGATTGAGCTCATTGAGGTCGTCGCTCTGGAGCGTGAACTGATATTGCGCGTTGCTGCCTCTGCCGCCGATCCTCAGATCCTGCGTGGCCTGCAGATAGAGATTGACGCCGGGGACGTGGGCGACCTCCTTGCGGATGCGCGCGATAACCAGATCGGCGTCGATCTTTCGTTCGCCCATGGGCTTGAGGCCGATGTACATGGTCGCGGTATTGGTTGCGCCATTGCCGCCGGTGAATGCGATCACGTTGTCGACGGCCGGGTCTTTATGGATGGTTGTTATCAGTTCAGCAAGCCGATCCTTCATCGCCTGGAATGAAGTGTCCTGGTCGGCCTGCACCGCGCCCATCAGACGTCCGGTATCCTGCTGAGGGAAGAATCCCTTGGGCACGACCCTGAATAGAAAAATGCTGAGCCCAAGCATCGCGAGCGCTACCATCAGAGTAAACGGCTGATGGTCCAAAACCCACAACAGGCTGCTCTCATAACGGTCAAGCATCCCCTTGAAAAATCGCTCGCTCGCCATGTACCAGCGGTTATGTTTTTCCTGGTCGTGCGGCTTGAGCAGTTGCGCGCTCATCATCGGCGTCGTGGTGAGCGAAATTACCAATGAAACGAGGACCGCGGCCGACAAGGTGACCGCGAACTCGCGGAATAGCCGGCCGACGATTCCGGCCATCAGCAAAATCGGGATAAAGACCGCGACCAGCGAGATGCTGATCGATATCACCGTGAAGCCGATGCCCGCAGCGCCCTTGATCGCAGCTTCGAACGGCGGCATTCCCTGTTCGCGGTAGCGGGAAATGTTTTCGATGACGACAATCGCGTCGTCAACCACAAAGCCGGTGCAAATCGTAAGCGCCATCAGCGAGAGGTTATCGAGGCTGTACCCGAGCAGGTACATGATGCCGAATGTTCCGACCAATGAGAGCGGAACGACGACTCCCGGAATCAACGTGGCGCGCAGGTTACGCAGGAACAGGAACACCACCATGATCACGAGCGCAGTCGAAATGCACAGCGTGAACTCGACGTCGCGCACCGAGGCGCGGATGGTGGTGGTGCGGTCCAGGACTACGGAGAGATCGATCGCCGGCGAGATCGAGGCGCGCAACTGGGGCAACGCGGCATAGACTCGATCCACCGTATCGATGATGTTGGCGCCGGGCTGGCGGAAAATGTCGACCAGGACGGCCATCTTGCCATCGACCATCCCAGCGGCGCGGACGTTCTCGACTGAATCCCTTACCAATGCGATATCGGAAAGCTGAACCGCGGAGCCATTGTGGTAGCGCACGATCAGCGGCTGGTAGTCGTCGGCCTTGAGCAGTTGATCGGTCGTGCTCAGCCCCCATGTCTGGCTATCGTTGGCCACTTCGCCCTTGGGCCGGTTCGCGTTGGCGGCGGCCAGAGCCGTTCGCACATCCTCGAGACCGACGCCGAGGTTGCTCATCTGCGTTGGATTCAGTTCGACGCGGACACCCGGCAGCGCGCTTCCACCGACCATGACCTGGCCGACGCCATCTATTTGCGAGAGCTTCTGCTCGAGGATTGAATCAGCCGCGTCGTACATCATTCCCGGGCGCACGGCGTTCGAGGTCAGGCCGAGAATCATGATCGGCGCATCGGCGGGATTGACCTTTCGATAGGTCGGCTTGCTCGGCAGAGTTGTCGGCAGTTGCCCGGCCGCGGCGTTGATGGCGGCCTGCGCGTCGCGCGCTGCAGCGTCGATATTGCGGTTCAAGTCGAACTGCAAAACTATGCTGGTGGCGCCGAGGTAGCTGGTCGAAGTCAGTTCCGTCAGACCCGCGATACGGCCGAACTGGCGCTCGAGCGGAGTCGCCACCGACGAAGCCATCGTCTCCGGACTCGCACCGGGCAACGTCGCCTGGACCTGAATGGTCGGAAACTCGACCTGCGGCAACGGTGCAACCGGAAGCAGCCGGAATGCGATCGCTCCCGCGAGCGCGAGCGCGATGGTCAGCAGCGTGGTGGCGACCGGCTTCCTTATGAAGGGTTCGGAGATGCTCATGACGCTTGAACCGGAACGGTCTCCGGAACAACATCTTTTGTCTTCCATTTCGACACTTGGGTCGCCAAGCGGTCGAAGGTCAGGAAAATCACCGGCGTCGTGTAAAGCGTGAGCACCTGGCTCACGAGCAGGCCGCCGACGATTGCGATACCGAGCGGGCGGCGCAACTCGGAGCCGACGCCGGTTCCCAACGCGAGCGGCAACGCGCCGAGCAACGCCGCCATCGTGGTCATCATGATGGGCCGGAAGCGCAGCAGGCAGGCCTGGTAGATTGCCTCGCGCGGCGGCTTGCCTTCCCCGCGCTGAGCTTCGAGTGCGAAATCGATCATCATGATCGCGTTCTTCTTCACGATACCTATCAGCAGGATGATACCGATGAGCGCGATCACGTTCAGATCTTGACCGCAGATCATCAGAGCGAGGATCGCGCCGACGCCGGCCGACGGCAGGGTCGAGATAATCGTGATCGGGTGGATGTAACTCTCGTAAAGAATTCCGAGCACGATATACACGGTGACCAGCGCCGCAAGGATCAGCAGCGGCTCGTTCCTCAACGACGCCCGGAACGCGGCGGCGGTGCCCTGGAAGGAAGCCTCGATACTTGCAGGCATCCCGATTTCCTCGCGCGCCTGGTCGATGGCGGAGACCGCGTCGCCGAGTGAATAGCCCGATGCGAGATCGAACGAGATTGTAACCGCGGGAAACTGGCCCTCATGGTTGACGGCGAGCGGGGCCGAACCCGGTTCGAAGTGGGTGAAGGCGCTCAGCGGCACCTCACCGCCGGCGGTCGAGCGAATATAGATGTCGTCAAGCGCGTGTGGATTGCGCTGCAACTCCGGCGTGATTTCGAGCACCACGTGATACTGGTTCAGCTGTGTGAAAATCGTCGACACCTGCCGCTGTCCGAAGGCGTCGTACAAGGTCTGGTCGATCAGATTCGGGGTGATACCGAGGCGCGAAGCGGTCAGCCGATCGATGACGATATGCTCCTCCCAGCCCTCGTTCTGCTGGTCGGTGGCGACGTCGCGCAGCGCGGGCAGCATCTTGAGCTTATCGACGAGTTTGTTGGTCCACAGATTCAATTCGTTGGCGTTCGGATCTTCGAGGCTGTACTGATATTGGGTCCGGCTCACGCGGTCTTCGACCGTCAGGTCCTGCACCGGCTGCAAGTACAGCGTTATCCCGCTGACCGCCGCCAACTTCGGCGCCAGGCGTCTGATCACAGTGCTGATGTCGACCTTGCGCACATCGAGCGGCTTCAGATTGATCAGTATTCGTCCGCTGTTGACGGTGATATTGGTGCCATCGATCCCGACGAACGACGACAGGCTCTCCACCGCCGGGTCCTGCAAAATGACCCGCGCCAAAGCCTGCTGGCCGCGCACCATCGCGGCGAACGACACATCCTGCGGCGCTTGAGAGACGCCCTGGATAACGCCGGTGTCCTGCACCGGAAAGAAGCCCTTGGGCACGACGATGTAGAGCACGATGGTCAGGACCAGGTGGAGATCGCGATCATCAGCGTTGCGAATTCGTGTTCAAGAACCCATTCGAGCGTTCGCCCGTAAAGCGCGATGGTGTCTTCGAATACCTTTTCCGACTTGCGATAGAACCAGCTCTGCTCGCTCTTGGGCCTATGCCGCAGCAGCTTCGCGCTCATCATCGGCGTCAGCGTCAGCGAGACGACCGCGGACATCAGGATCGTCACCGCCAGCGTGACCGCGAACTCACGGAACAAGCGGCCGACGATGTCGCCCATGAACAGCAGCGGAATCAGCACCGCGATCAGCGAGATGGTCAGCGAAACAATCGTGAAGCCGATCTGCTCGGCGCCCTTGAGCGCGGCCGCCAGCGGCGCGTCGCCTTCCTCGATAAAGCGCGAGATGTTTTCGATCATCACGATCGCGTCGTCAACGACGAAGCCGGTCGAAATCGTAAGCGCCATCAGCGACAGGTTGTCGAGGCTGTAGCCGAGGAGGTACATGACGGCGAGCGTTCCGATCAGCGAGAGCGGAACCGCGATGCTGGGAATGATGGTCGCCGACAGACTGCGCAGAAACAGGAAGATGACCATCACGACCAGCGCCACCGTCAGCATCAGCTCGAACTGCACGTCCGCCACCGAGGCGCGAATCGAGGTGGTACGATCTGTAAGTATCTCGATTTTCACCGACGAGGGCAGCGAGGCCTGCAAGCGCGGCATCAGGGCCTTGATGCGGTCCACGACGGCGATGATGTTGGCGCCGGGCTGACGCTGAACGTTGAGGATCACGGCGGGCGTGAGGTTCATCCACGCCGCGGCCTTGACGTTCTCGGCGGCGTCGATCGCAACTGCAACATCGGAAAGCTTAACCGGCGCGCCGTTGTGATATGAGACGATCAGAGGCATGTAGTCCCTGGCTTTCAGGAGCTGGTCGTTGGCGCCGATCGTGTACGCCTGGTGCTTGCCGTCGAAGTTGCCCTTGGCCTCGTCGACGTTGGCGTTGGCGATCGCGGTGCGCAGGTCCTCGAGCGTCAATCCATACGACGCGAGCGCGGTCGGATTGGCCTGCACGCGGACCGAAGGTTTCTGGCCGCCGCCGATGCTCACCAAGCCCACACCGGGCAGCTGTGAGATCTTCTCGCCCAGACGCGTATCGGCCAGATCTTCGACCTGGTCCAGCGGCAGTTCCTTCGACGTGAGCGCCAGCGTGAGGATGGGCGTGTCGGCCGGATTGGTCTTGCTGTAAACGGGCGGGTTCGGGAGATCCGTCGGCAGGTAAGTCGCGGCCGCGTTGATTGCCGCCTGTACCTCCTGCTCGGCAACGTCGATGTTCAAGTTAAGGTCGAACTGGAGCGTGACGACCGAGCTGCCGAACGAGCTGCTCGAGGTCATCTGGGTAAGCCCGGGCACCTCTCCGAATTGGCGCTCGAGCGGCGCCGTTACCGAAGACGCCATCACGTCCGGGCTTCCGCCCGGGTAGAAAGTCATGACCTGGATGGTCGGATAGTCCACCTGCGGCAGCGCCGACACGGGCAACTGCCCGTAGGCGACGAGGCCGGCCAGCATCAGTCCGACCATCAGCAGCGAAGTTGCAACCGGCCGGAGTATGAACGGGCGCGAAATACTCACGGAGTACTCGCGGGCGGCACAGCCGCGGTCTGCACATTCACGTGCGACCCTTGTTGCAGCTTGTCCACCCCGTCGGTGACGACCAGGTCACCGGCCGCAAGACCCTTGTTTATGGCGATCACGTCGGCCTGGGTTGCGCCCACGGTCACGCTGCGCATCTCGACGGTCTGGTCAGGCTTGACGACATAAACAAACGAACCTTGCTGGCTGCGCTGGAGACCGGCCGCCGGGATCAGAATCGCGTTGTGCAGGGTATTGACGAGCAGCTTGGCGTTGACGAATTGATTCGGAAACAGCGCGTTGTCCTCGTTGGGAAAGGACGCCTTGAGCTTGATCGTGCCGGTGGACTGATCGATCTGGTTGTCGGTCGTGAGCAGGGTTCCAGCCGCGAGTTGGTGCTTGAAGTCACGGTCGTAAGCCTCGACCGGCAAGCGGGGGTCGGCCTTCATCGCGGTCTCGAGGCTTGGCAAATCGTCCTCAGGAATACTGAAATCAACCGCGATCGGCTGCAGCTGCGTGATCACCGCCAGACCGGTCGTGTCGGTCGCATGAATGATATTGCCCGCGTCCACCAACCTCAGCCCAACCCGACCGGTGATCGGCGAAGTGATGCGGCTGTAAACCAGCTGAAGCTTGGCGTTGTCGACGGCGCCCTTATCGCTCTCGATCGAACCGGCGTACTGTCCGACGGCCGCTTCCTGGTTGTCGAGGTCCTGCCGTGCGAGGACCTTTTGAGCGTAGAGTTCCTTGTCGCGTGCCAGTTGAATCTTCGCGTTTTCGAGCGACGCCAGATCTTTCGCGAGCGTGCCCTCGGCCTGGGTAAGCTGCACCTGGTACGGACGCGGATCGATCTCAGCCAGCAGATCGCCGGCCTTTACCAACTGTCCCTCGGTAAAATTTACCTTGTCGAGCGCGCCATCCACCCGGCTTTTGACGGTGACCGTGTTGTAGGCCGTCACCGTTCCGATCGCGGATATGTACTGGTTCATATCGCCGAGCTTCGCCGGCGCCGCTGCCACCGGAACGATCGTGTGCACTACGGCTGGAGACGCCTGTGTGGAAGAATCAGGTCGGCTGCGGGCGATAAGAAAGTAAAGGCCAACTACCGTGACGGCCAAAACGACCAGCCACAGCCGCCATCGTTGAATAGCTTTGTCGAGCCAACTGCGCACTTCAGCGTCCTGTACAAATCGCGAGGCGTCAGGCTTTCCGGTCGCGGGGGCATCTGAATCCATCATGTTCTCCGTGGCACTCGTATCCAAGCAGCCAAATACCAATATAGCATCTATTGTTGCAATTTTGGACCAGCCAGTCCATATTTCAGATGAGGCCCCTTGGAGGCGATTACGAATCACGCAGAGTGTTGAAGAGTGAAAAGCTCGAAATCGAAAACGACGATTGATCCCAATCTTTCAACAACCTGCTAGGAATCCAATGATTGCAGGTTTCCAATCGTGAGCGTCAAGCGCCAACCGGCGGCGCCGCCGATTCGCCGCAAAGACGGCCGTGGCAGGCCGTCAACGCCGTTCATCCGCGAAAGAATCCTGCTGAGCGCCGCGGAACTCTTTGCCGAAAGGGAATTCGAGCTGGTGTTGATCGACGAGGTCGCCGCTCACGCCGGAGTCGGCAAGGGCAGCGTTTACCGCCAATTCAAATCGAAAGAAGAGCTCTATGCGGCCGCGGTAATCGACGGATTCACGGAACTGCGGCGCGAAATTCGCTCGGCGCTGGCGGGATGCACGTCGATGCGTGAGCAAATCGCGACGATCGTGCGTCATTCTCTAAGATTCTTCTGGAGCCGCCGCCAGTTCTTCGCCCTGCTGCGCGATCCCAAGGCGTTGCGGCCCTCACAGGAGCGCCAGTATCAAGCTCAGCGCAATGACTTGTCGCGATTGATAAGCGGAGTTCTCGATGAAGGCGTCAGGCGCGGTGCGATGAGGCCGGGTATCGACACTCGAATCGCGGCCGAATCGCTGCTGGGCATGATGCGCGGGATCAACCGCTACGGTCGCGAGTACACGACACGCGAGCGCGGGGTCGATATTGTCACGTCGATCTTCCTCGACGGATGCGCGGCGCGATAACCTTCTTTGCCAATCGCCACTCATCTCGCGTAGGCTTTCGTCATGGACAAGGCAGCGATCCGAACTCACGTCGAGCGGCTTTGGGATGAATCCGTAGTCGCCGAACTGGTCGAGTACATTAGTATCCCCAACAAGTCGGTAGCGTTCGATCGCGACTGGAAAGCGCACGGTCACATGGACCGCGTCGTCGCGCGCTTCGAGGATTGGGCGCGCCGCCAGCCGATCGGCGGCATGAAGTTGGAAGTCGTGCGGCTCGAAGGCCGGACCCCGCTGCTGTTCATCGAAATTCCCGGCGACTCGAAGGATTGCGTGCTGCTCTATGGGCACATGGACAAGCAGCCCGAGATGTCGGGATGGCGCGAAGGGCTGGGCCCGTGGCAGCCGGTGCTCGACGGCGAGCGTTTGTATGGCCGTGGCAGCGCCGATGACGGGTACGCGATGTTCGCATGTATCGGCGCGATCGGCGCGCTGCAGGCGAACTCGATTCGACACGCGCGATGCGTGGTGATCATCGAGGCTTGCGAAGAAAGCGGCAGCTTCGATCTCCCGCACTACATCGAGCATCTGGCGCCCCGCATCGGGCAGCCGAGCCTGTGCATCGCGTTGGACTCGGGATGCGGCAATTACGAGCAACTTTGGTTGACAACATCGCTGCGCGGCCTGGTCGGCGGGAAACTCCAGGTCGACGTGCTGACGGAGGGCGTGCATTCGGGCGACGCGGGCGGAGTCGTGCCCGACAGCTTCCGCATCGTGCGCCAGTTGTTAAGCCGCGTCGAGGATGAGGCGACGGGGAAGGTGCTCGGACCGGAATTTCACGCGTCGATCCCCGATGCGCGGCTCACGCAGGCGGCCGCTACCGCCGCGGTGCTCGGCGACGACTTCCGCGCGAAATTTCCTTTCATCGAGGGCGCGCGTCCTGTAAGCAACGATACGACGGAGCTCATCCTGAACCGCGCGTGGCGGCCCGCTCTGTCGATTCTCGGCGCCGACGGGCTGCCGCCGACCGGCAGCGCCGGCAATGTGCTGCGGGCGGGCACGGCGGGGAGTTTGTCGCTAAGACTGCCCCCGACGGTAGATGCAAAAGTCGCGTCGCAAAAGCTGAAAAGCATTCTCGAGAAAGACCCGCCGTATGGATGCAAAGTGAGTTTCCGGGCGAACTGGGGCGCCGGCGGATGGGATGCGCCGGCACTATCGCCGTGGCTCGAGCGCAGCCTGGAGGCGGCCTCGAATGACTACTTCGGCAATCCGGTTGCCTACATGGGCGAAGGCGGCACGATTCCATTCATGGGGATGTTGGGCGAGCGGTTCCCACAGGCGCAATTTATGATCACCGGGGTGCTGGGACCTCACGCCAATGCCCACGGGCCCAACGAGTTTCTCCACATTCCGACCGCGAAGAAGGTGACTTGCTGCGTGGCGAAAGTGATCGCCGATCATTTCACTCGCAGTACTACTTGATTACCCAGTTGAGACGGAGGAAGCCATGTCGATTCGAATCGCGTGGGAGCGCGAGAGCGGCGAGCATCACGTGATGCAGTTGCGGTAGGCAGACCTATGCGGCGAGACAACGGCCTGGACTTACTGCTCCTACACCCTCCGAGCGTTTATGACTTTCGTGAGAAGTCTATCTTCTACGGTCCTGTTAGCGACCTCATTCCATCGTCTCCCGTGTTCGAGATGTATCCGCTCGGGTTTCTTACCATCGCAAGCTACCTGCAGGAGCGCGGAATGAACGTGCGCATAGCAAATTTGGCGGTGCGCATGATGAATGAGCCGCGTTTCTCGGTTCCACGGTTTTTGGCATCGGTTCGCCCTAGAGCCGTAGGCATCGACCTTCACTGGCTGCCACACGCACACGGGGCGTTGGAGGTAGCCCGAGTCGTGAAGGAGATCCATCCGGACATCCCGGTCATCATGGGCGGGCTCTCCTCCACATATTTTCATGAGGAACTCATCGGCTATCCACAAGTGGACTATGTGCTTCGCGGTGACAGCACCGAGCCGCCCTTGCATCAGCTTCTTCACTCTCTTGGCGACCGCCGCGCTCTACGTAACATTCCGAATCTCACATGGAAGGACAATGGAACGCCACAGGTCAATCCGATGACCTTCTTGCCGCCGTCTCTCGACTATGTGGATCTGCGGCCGGACCTTATAGTCGAGATGGTGATGCGCTATCGCGATCGCAGGAGCGTGATGCCATTCAGTGGATGGTGGAGTAATCCGACCACGGCGGTATTCACTGTCAAGGGATGTGCTTGCGAGTGCGTAACTTGCGGCAGCTCGAAGACGACGTGTGCCCATCTTACTAAAAGGACGCGGCCGGTATTTCGCAGTCCCGCAAGCGTGACCGCCAACGTTGCGGCAATCTCGCGCCTCACGCGGTCACCGATATTCCTGGTAGGCGACCTTCTCCAGGCGGGAGCGGCTCATGCGGACGAGGTGCTAAGCGCATTGCATGATGCGCATGTTCCAAACCTGCTGGTCTTTGAATTCTTCGATCTGCCGCCGCTCGATTTTCTCCGCCGCATAGACGCGTCCGTCGCTCACTGGAGCATGGAAATCAGCCCCGAAAGTCATGACCATGAGGTACGGCGCGCACAGGAAGGCGAACCGTCATACGACAACGCACAACTCGAATCGGTACTTTCCGAAGCGCTTCGTTTGCGCTGCAGCCGTGTGGACGTGTTCTTCATGATCGGCATGCCGCGACAGACGTACCAGTCGGTTCAGGACACAATTACTTACTGTGAGCATTTGTTCAGGATTAGTGACCAAAGACTGTCGTGCTTTATTTCGCCATTAGGGCCATTTGTCGACCCGGGAAGCCGGGTCTTCGAGAACCCGGAAAGCTTCGGCTACCGATTATTTGCGCATAGCCTCGAGGAGCATCGGCGGCTCCTGCTTGAGCCGTCCTGGGAAAGCATCCTGAACTACGAGACCCAATGGATGAGCCGCTCCGAGCTTGTCGATGCAACATATGACGCCGCCGAACGACTCAACGAGTTGAAGCTGAAATACGGTCGGATAACCTACCGACGTGGACGCCAGGTGGCGAGCCGGATCGGAGCGGCGCGCGAGCTGCGAAGCCGGCTGGCTGCGAAGTACCAACAGCAGGACGACCAAGTTTTGCATGCGGGCCTTAAGGCCGACATAGCGAAATATAGCGAGTCGACGATGTGCGATAAGCGGGAATTGTTGTGGCCAAGACACCTGTTCAATTTCAGACTTGCGGAGATTGTTGGTATAGGGCTTCGGCATTTCTTTACGCACGGTGGCGACGTGGTCTCGTGAGCAGTTTGCGCCGCGATCCCGCTCGCGCCCCTCTGAGCATCACGCGGAAAACATCGTCGCAGCGGTTGCAAAACAGGCCGAAAGACGAGCATGTTTGGAGCGAGGAGACAGGATAAAAACAGCCATGACGACAATGTCCCTGCCTGACTCGCCGCTTTCGCTTTGGCTCGACACTTACGGGCCGTACACGCCCGAGCCGCCGCTCAAGGGTGAAATCGATGCCGATGTGGCGATCATCGGCGGTGGTTTCACCGGCCTTGCCACCGCGCGCGAACTCAGGCGCGCCGACCCGTCGCTCAAGGTCGCGGTGCTCGAAGCCAAGACCGTTGGCTACGGCGCGAGCGGCCGCAACGGCTCGTTCGCGATGACGGTGGTCGGGCTGGGACTGGGCGTGACCGCGATGGTGCGCGGCAAGCAATTCCTCAAAGAAGCGCATGCCTACATGGAGCAGGCGGTTGATAACCTGGACCGGCTAATCCTGGATGAAAAGCTCGAATGCAGCCGTATTCGCCCCGGCTTTCTGCGCGTGGCTACGGCGCCGGGCTACATTCGCCGCCTCCAGCACGACGTCGAGCTCATGAAATCACTGGGCTTCAGCGGGATCGACTGGATCGGGCGCGACGAAGTGCGCCGCCGGGTTAACTCGGAACGCTATCTGGGCGCGATGTGGGAACCGCGCCTGGTCCTGGTGAATCCGGCGCAGCTGGTGCGCGAGGACAAGCGGATCGCGCTCAAAGCGGGCGCGTCGGTTTACGAAGAGACCCCGGTGCTCGAGATCACCTCGCGGCCCAATTTCAGGCTCATAACTCCGGGCGGAGCAGTTAACGCCACAAGCTCGTGTTCGCGACCAACGCCTACTCGCACCTCTTTCCCGAACTCAGGCGCAAGCAAGTGCCCGCCTTCACCTACATGATCGCAACCGAGCCGCTGAGCGCCGAGCGGCTCGAGCCGATCGGATGGAGCGGGTTCGAGGGAATCGAGGACGCGCGCAATCTCATCCACTATTATCGGCTGACGCCCGACCGCCGCCTGGTGATGGGCGGCGGTCCGGTTGGACTGACCTGGGCGAACAGCCTCGACGCCGATCGCTCCGAGTCCGCGTGGCGCCATCTCGAGGAGCACATCGCCTTCCTGTTCCCGTCGCTGCGCGGGGTTCGGATCACCCATCGATGGGGCGGACCATTTTCGATCACACTCGATCTTACCCCTGCAGTCGGCTATCTGGGTGACCATCGCGCAGTTTACGCGCTCGGCTGTATCGGCCACGGGGTCTCGATGAGTCACCTGAACGCGCAGGTGCTGCGCGACCTGGTGCTGGAGCGCAAGAGCGAACTGGATTGCCCGTTCGTTAATCGAAGAGTGATTCCGTGGCCGCCCGAACCGATCCGGATCGCGATCGCCGGCGCCCTCAGAGCCTACCTGAGAACCGAGGACTGGGCTTACGAGCGGCGCATCGCCGGCGCCTGACTGACACCCAATCCCGGCATCGACGCCAGCCGAAGCGGCCCCGCTCGTCTGCCCGCCGAGACGATGTCTCATCTAATCGGGCGACTCTCACATTCAAGGCGCCCATAGGGACCTGGCCGCGACGGATCAGCTTGCGATCGCGTCCTTGTACAGCGGCGACGACGCTTTCATGAAGCGCAGCAGCATCCTCATCTCCGCGATGCGCTTGCCCGCCGCTTCATTCAGCGCGGTCTCGAACCACATGAATTCGGTCTTGGGGCTCTGGCCCAGCGCCACGATACTCCCGCCCACGCGGTATGGACGCTCGACCAGGACCGGGCCGCTGATGTTGCGCAGTTCGATCGCGCCGAACAGGCCCACTGCCTGGCCCAGTTTGCCGTGCAGACTCGCGATCGGTTGCGCGTATAGAAGCTGCACCATCGCCGCCGGAGTGGCGATTGCAGCGCCCCATGGCGAGGGCGTGGTGTACCATTCCAGCGGGTCGGTGATGACTTTCATCCGTTCGGCCATCACATCTTTGGTCAGAAATGCGTCGCATTCCTCGAAGCGATCGCCGACTTTAAGCGAGCCCAGGATCCGCAACTGACCCGCATCGAATCGATCGAGCGGACGGCGCAGCAATGCGGTTGGATCCTCGGGGCGTCCGACAGACGCGGTGCCTTCCGCTACGCGCATGCCGTCATCGCGCTCGATCCAGGCATCGATCTGCGCGTCGGTCGCATCGTGGGGCGGCTCTTTGAGGAACGCGCGGACCGCTTCGCGGTCGGTCGTCGCATTCAGGAAATACATCGAGATAGTGCCGCGTTCAAACCATCGCTTGCCGAAGGCTTTCAGCAGGAGCGGCGGAAACAGTTCCAGGTGTATCGATCCGGCGACGGTGCCACCGCGAAAACCGAGCTTGGTCGCCATCGCGTCATCATGGATGCTCCCCGAAACATTGCGAGCGTTATTCACGGATCGGCGCAACGGGCCGACCAACACATGGTCGCGCAACTCGATTTCTGAATTCATGACGCCATCCTCGAAGCGAATTCAAGCAGGTCCCACGGCGATCGGCAAACTCCTCAAGCCTGGAGCGATAGAGCGTTTCCCGATCCATTTGTTCCAGTGCTAGCTTCGGTGCATGGCTGCAAAGCTGGGGTTTGGCCGTGGCACGAAAGCCGCTGCATCCCTTTCAGTCAGCAGGAGGTCCAACGCTTATGCCGGTCGGCGTAGTCAAAACTCCAGAAGACGAGATCGCATGGGAACGCGCGAAGGCCCGCGCTCGAGAGGAATATCCGAACGCGCGCGGCAGGCAGTTCTACAGTATAGTGATGGCCATCTACAAGAAGATGACCCACTACACGCCTGCTTCGCGGCGCCGTACAGAAATCCCCAGGTAACGGAGCCGGGGGAACGGACAGTATATGTACGAAACGGAATACAAATCCAAGTTGATGACGCCGGCGGCGGCGGTGGAATTGATCCCGTCGCGAGGCACGCTCTCGATGGGCATGGCGTTCAGCGAACCGCCCGCCTTGTTAGGAGCGCTTGAGAATCGAGTGAAGAGCCGCAAGATCGAGGAGCTTCGCGTTTACTATTCGCACTCAGTCGCAGCCGCCGCCGTCACGATTCTCAAGTACGAATACATGGACGTCATCAAGCCGCATCCATTCTTCCCGACGATTGTCGAACGAACGCTCATCGAGCGGGGCCAGCAGGACAATCGGCGCGTCGTCTTCTACATGCCGGGCAATTTCAGTGCGATGCCGCGGGTGTTGCGCGAAATAGGAATCGACGCATTCATTATGATGGTCGCGCCGATGGACAAAGGCGGATTCTTCAGTTGCGGCACCAACGCCGACTACACAATCCCGACCGCACGAATCGCAAAGAACCTGATCGTCGAAGTCAATCCCAGGATGCCGCGCGTGTTCGGCGATTCGTCGGTGCACATATCGGAAGTCGCGGCGATTGTCGAAAATGAAAGTCCGCTGTTCTCGCTGCCTTCTCGCCCGCCGACACCATTGGACAATGTGATTAGCAAGTACATCGTGGAGATGATCCCGGACCGCGCAACACTCCAGGTAGGAATCGGTGGAGTACCCAGCGCTGTATGCGCCGCCCTGCACGGCCGCAAGGATTTGGGCATACACAGTGAGCTCATGATGCCGCCCTTGGCGGCGCTGATTCAGTCGGGCACCGTCACGAACAGGTACAAGAACCTCAATCGATACAAGAACGTGTACACCTTGGCGGCCGGCAACCAGCCTTTCTACGAATTTCTCAACGACAATTCGAGCATGGAGGCCCGCCCCGTTGATTATGTGAACGACCCGAACGTCATCGGACAGAACGATAGCGTAATCTCGATCAACGCGTTTCTCGAGGTCGGCCTCGACGGCGAGGTCAATTCCGAAGCGATCATGGGCAAGCAGTTCAGCGCTCCCGGCGGCCAGTTGGATTTCGTGCGCGGCGCTCAGCTATCCAAGGGCGGCAAATCGATTCTCGCTGCGTACTCGACCGCGGGCAACGGCGCCATCTCGCGCATCGTCCCAAAGATCGAAGGACCCACTACCGATCCAAGAACCGATACTCAGTATGTCGCTACCGAGTATGGAGTGGCTTGCCTCACCGGCAAATCGACAGCGCAAAGAGCCGAAGCGCTGATCGCAATAGCTCATCCGAAATTTCGCGAGCAACTTCGTCTCGGCGCGCGGCAATTGGGTTACCTGTAAAGGGTAAGCGGAAAGGGGCACTTATCGCGATGAAATGGCCGGCAGGATTCGAACCTGACAACTCATCCGTGTACGCGCGCAATGAAATTGCAATTGCTGCCCCGCCTGAGCGCGTATGGCGATGGCTCATTCGCGCCGCCAAGTGGCCCGAATGGTACACCAACAGCGCCAACGTGAATTTCATTCGCGGCAATCCACCCGACCTCGCGCCCGACACCGAATTTCGATGGAAGACGTTTGGCGCCACCGTCGCCAGCCGCGTGATCGTCTTCGAACCGCCGC
>Ga0187858_10001278_pt1 | contig 28519 bp, 28 predicted proteins | sample June2016WEW_8_15_FD_133015 | JGI IMG/M metagenome (GOLD analysis project Ga0187858, IMG submission 133015) | Peatland microbial communities from SPRUCE experiment site at the Marcell Experimental Forest, Minnesota, USA - June2016WEW_8_150 | ecosystem: Environmental > Terrestrial > Soil >...
ACGGCAATAGCGAAGGCTGCCGCCAGGGCGACGACCTCTGTCCATCCCGGCCCGAGCACCGGGCTAAGGTAGCGAGCATCGGGCCGAGCCGCAGATCGATGCCCGGCTAATTGCGCTGGTCAATACCCACGAGCCAGCTCCGAACGGACGCCGGCAATGCCCGCACAGACTTGGAATGCCGTCGCAGCAACCCGTTCGAGGCTGGATCTCGATGACAGACAATGTCGGTATCCAGTCGGGACCGCAGGCTGCTGACCGCCCGCAGAAAGGAGGGAGACTGCTTGCCGAATACGTGCCGCACTCATCTCAGCCACTGCCAGACAGACAGCTCAGCGCCTGTTTGATTGCCCCTTCACACAACGGCCTGTCCGGCCAATACCGGCAGCCCCGGAAAGCGGACTGGGGTGCCCCGAAGCTTCCGGACAGTCCGTCCAATAGGATGGACGTCTGGAAAGGTTGAAGTAATTGCCTCGACCGAAGAAGAGCTTCTCACCGGAATTCAGGGATGAAGCCGTGAAGATGGTGATCGAGACGTCGCGCCCGATTGCCCGAGTGGCTAAGGAGCTCGGTATCAACGAAGGTACCCTCGGTAACTGGGTGGGCGCCTATCGCCGTGAACATGCCGGCGAGGAACCGGCCGCTAGCCGTCAGCGAACGCGCGCGCCTGCGCGAACTCGAACGAGAAACCCGGGAACTGAGGATGGAAAACGAGTTCCTGAAAAAAGCCGCAGCGTACTTTGCCAGGGATCATCGGTGAGCGACAAGTTCGAGTTCATCGACGTGGAGTACGCCGCTTACCAGGAATCGGACGAACAGTACGTGCCGTCGATCGTGAAAATGTGCATCTGGATGAAGGTGTCACGTTCCGGCTTTTATGAATGGCGGCACGCGCCGGAATCGGCGACGGCGAAAAGACGCGGGATACTCGCGCTGTATGTCAAGAAGTCATTCGATGATTCTGATGACACGTACGGGTACCGCCGCGTCCACGCGGACCTGGTGGCCTGGGGGGTGCCGGCCGGGCCGGAGCTGGTGCGGTCGCTGATGCGTGAGCTGGGGCTGGAGCCCTGCCAGCCGCGGCCGTGGCGGGTCAGCCTCACCGAGGGCGACGGGCAGGAGCACGACATCCCCGACCTCGTAAAGCGGGATTTCACCGCTGACGCGCCGGGCGAGAAAATGGTCGGCGACATAACCTGCATTCCGACGTGGCAGGGCTGGCTTTACCTGGCGACGGTTATCGACTGCTATACGAAGGAAGTGGTCGGCTGGGCGACGGACGATAACTACAAGACGCCGCTCATCGAGAAGGCGATCGAGATGGCCGCCCGTAATCACTCTCTCGCTGAGAATGCTATTTTTCATTCCGACCGCGGCAGCAACTACACGTCCCGGCAATTCGCTGAGACGCTGAGGAAGCATATTCTCCGGCAGTCCGTCGGCCGCACCGGGATCTGTTACGACAATGCGATGGCCGAGTCGTTCTTCGCCGCGCTGAAGAACGACTCGGCCATCGTACCCAGTATCCGACCCGCAAGCACGCGCGCCGCGACGTTGTGAGGTACATCGAATTCTGGTACAATTCAAAACGTCGGCACTCCGGACTTCAGTACCGGACCCCGCAGCAAGTCCGCAACGAATACCTGGAACGGCAGTCCGCAGCGTGAATTGACCATAAATACGCTGTCCGGAAAGCTCGGGGCAGATCAACTCCGCCGTCAGCGACCTGATCCTGACCTCCCTGACCCCAGCGGCCATCGAGGTCACCCTCGCCGTCAGCGACGAGCTGATCGCCCAGGCCGAACGCGCAGACCAGCTCCGCCAGGCCCACGTCCAGCGCGCCGAACACGCCGCCGACGCCGCCCGGCACCGCTACCTCGCCGTCGACGCCGCCAACCGGCTCGTCGCCGACGCCCTGGAAGCCGACTGGAACACCGCCCTGCGCGCTCTGGCCGCCGCCCGCGACGACTACCGCAAGGCCACCGCCACCGCCACCGCCCTCGACCAGCAGCAGCGCGACAAGATCCGCGCGCTCGCCGTCGACCTGCCCGCCCTATGGAACGACCCCACAACCCCGATGCGCGAACGCAAACGACTGATCCGCCTCCTGATCACCGACGTCACCCTCACCCGCGGCCAGGACACCATCACCGCCGCGATCCGCTTTCCCGCCGGCCGCCACCACGTCCTTCGCCTGCCCGTCCCGAAGAACGCCTGGCAGCTCCGCGCGACACCCGCCCAGCTCACCGAACTGATCGATCACCTTCTCGACAGCTGCACCTACGCCCAGATCGCCGGGCAGCTCAATGCCGCGGGCCACACCAGCGGCGAGGGACACCCCTGGGACGGCGACCGCGTCGCCAAGCTGGCGAACTACCACCACATGCCCAGCCACGACCGGCGGCTATGCGACCGGGGCCTGCTCAGTCTCGAACAGATCGCCGCCGACCTTCACGCCCACCCCAGCAGCATCAAACGCTGGCACTGCCTCGGCCTGCTCACCGGCGAGCAAGCCGACGACCGCGGCATCTTCCGCTACCACCCCGGCCAGACCCGCCCAGGCCCGGCACTAGTGGAGGAAACCGCCACACGCCTGGGAACCGACCACCGCTCAGGCCGCCGCAACCCCCACCGCAAATCCGGGCGCCCCCGGACACCGAAGAAAACGTCAGACCCCCCAGCGACACTGGAACCACCAGCACGACAACGACCTGACCAGCCCGCCAGCCCCCAGACTCTCCAACCGTCACAAGAGGTGCAATATGAAGCCTGATCGTTGTCGAACGGGACCCGGGCATCGCGGGTGAACCGCAGGTAGTCGTCTTCGCGCTGGCGCAGGCGGCGGGCGAGGGCGTGGTGCTTTGCCATGAGCGGCCCGGCGCGGGCGGCGGTTTCCTTCTCGCCGATCAGGACGGCGGAGCGGAACCGGTGCCGGGCCGCGGCCAGGCGGCCGGTGTCGATGCTGGCCAGGGTGCCGTCGGCGGCCAGGGCGGCGTCGGCGAGGCGTTTCATCTCCCGCAGCGCGTCGCCGGCCTGGGTCGCCCGGCACCACTGGCCGGCCGGGGCGGCATCAGTTACGGCCTGTAGCTCGCGGAGGGCATGCGCGTTGCATAGAGCGTGCCCTGCCACGCCGGAGTAGGTGTCATACGGCGCCCGGGCGTCGTGGCAGGCTGTGCCGCCGAACGCGGGGAGCACGCCGGCGGCGTCCATCCCCTCCCGGCCCCGCCGGGGGTGGACGGTGATCAGCGCGAACACCCCCGCTGACGCGGAGTGGACCCACGCCAGCTTCCCGCCGGCCCGGAACCCGGTCTCATCGAAATGCGCGACCGGGGCGGCGGCGACCGCGCCGCGGATCACCTCCAGGGCCGGGCCGAGCACGGCGGCGACCCTGGTCACCATCGCGGTCACCGCGCCCGGGGAGACGCTGACCCCGAACAGCTCCGCCAGGGCCTGCCCGGTCCGGTTCCGGGACAGGAACTGCCCGTGCCACAGGTACGCGCCGATCGCGGTCAGCCCGGGCCCGTACTGAACCGGAGCGCTCACTCCGGCCGGGGCCGGGGCGCTGGTCACCGCGCCGCACGAGCAGCGGCGGGCGATCATCTGGTGCTCGGTCACCACCGGCCGCACCGGCGGCACATCGGTCACCTGCCGCCGGACCATTCCCGCCGCCGGCGCGCCGGCCAGGGATTCCCCGCAGCCCCGGCACTGGCCCGGCTCATGAACGATCACCTCATCGGGCGCGGCGGTGAACTCCAGCGTCGCACCCGGCTGCCCCTTGGGCCGGCCGGGCTTACGGCCGCTCTTGCCCCGCAGCGACTTCGGCGCCGGCTTCCCGGGCCCGTCCTGCGACGGCGGCCTGGACGAGTTGCGGGAGTTCTGGCCCAGCCGGGAGCGCAGGTCCGCGACCTCCGCGGCCAGCGCCGCCACCTGCGCCCGCAGCACATCCAGCTGCGCCTGATGCGAGGTCCGCAGAGCCGCGATCTCGGTGTCCTTCGCCTCCGCAACCTGCCGCAGCCGGGCGTTAGCGCACGCAGCGCAGCTACCTCATCCGGGACAGGCGGAACATCAGGCACAACTCGTAACACACTACAGCCGGCGCACAGTAGTCAACGCGACACGCACGGCCGGCTCACGGTAATCGGCAGGAACAAACCGCCAGCCAACCCCACGGCACCTATCCAGTTACGTTGCATCATGCAGAAATGCAGCCGCGCGCGTCATCTCCATATCGGCTGCGCTGAGCCTCAAGCGCCTGGCTATCGTTACCGCGGCAGCTACCACGCCGCCCATGTGCTCGTAGAGCTGCGTCCAGTTGCCGCTCCCCTCGCCGGTGAGGCCGTAGCAGCTCAGCACCTCCGCCGCGCGACGGCCGGGCAGATCTGCCGCCGGATCCTCCAGATCGCTGACCCCGTCGAGGACCTGTGAAATTACGTAGGAACGGTACACTTCCCCGAGCCTGGGATGCCGAAAGAAAAGCTTATTTACCCCCGTGCCCGGATACAGGACGGCGGCAATTACGTCACGAACAGCCGGGGATAGATTTACACTTCCTGAGAGCAACGGGTCCTCACCGGCGAAGTGTCCCTTTTCGTAGTTCCTTCGGCCCGGGCCAGAATACCAGCTGACGCCGCGGCGGGCCGGCCGCTCATGTCCGGCGCATCGAGGTGCTCGTCAATGTTCCTGCTACACGCTATGACCAGCACGCTTCTCAGTCGACGGTGAAGTAGTCAGGCCCGGCGTACTGCCCGGTGATCTGCTTGCTGCGCTGCATCAGCAAGTCGTTGAGCAGGCTGGACGCGCCGATGCGGAACAGGGCCGGGGTGAGCCAGGCCGGGCCGGCCGTCTCGTTGACCAGGACCAGGTAACGGATGGCGTCCTTGGCCGTCCGGATCCCGCCGGCCACCTTGACGCCCACCGGCCGGCCAGTCGCCAGCTGGTAGTCACGCACCGCGGCGAGCATCACGAGCGCGACCGGCGGCGTCGCGGCCGGGGCGACCTTGCCGGTGGAGGTCTTGATGAAGTCGGCGCCGGCCAGCATGGCCAGCCAGGAAGCGCGCGCCACGTTGTCCAGCGTGGCCAGCTCGCCCGTCTCCAGGATCACCTTCAGGTGCGCGCCGCCGCAGGCCTCGCGCACCGCCCGGATCTCCTCGTAGACCCGGCCGTAATGCCCGGCCAGGAAGGCACCCCGGTCGATCACCATGTCAATCTCGTCCGCGCGGGCCGCGAGCGCGTCGGCCACGTCGGCGAGCTTGACCGCGAGCGACGCCCGGCCGGACGGAAAGGCGGTCGCCACCGACGCCACTGCCACCGGGCTGCCGGCCACCGCGGACCTCGCCTCGCCGACCAGGTCCGGGTACACGCAGACCGCAGCGACCGGCGGGACATCGGGGTCGTCCGGATCGGGGCGGAGCGCCTTCGCGCACATCGAGCGCACCTTGCCAGGAGTGTCGGCACCCTCCAGCGTGGTCAGGTCGACCGTCCGGATCGCCAGGTCCAGCGCGCGCATCTTGGCATCGCGCTTGATGGACCGGGTAGCCAGCGCGGCAACCCGCTCGCGCACGCCCACCTCGTCCACGCCCGGCAGCCCGTGCAGTACCTGCCGGAGCGCGGCGTCCGAGGTCGCTACATCCGCCAGCCAGCGGCGGTCGGCGGCTGACTCCGATCGCGGCGCGGCGGCGCTCACTGATTCAACTCCCACCCGCACGACGTTACCGTCCGCTCCGCCCAGGGCCCCGAGCGCCGGTCGCCGGGAGCCCGGTCGCCTGCAGCACGCCGCCTGCCCAGCGGGCAACGTCGTGGAAGCGCATCTGCTGCTGAAACAGCGACAGCAATGGCGCATCCATGACGTTGTCCGGCCGGAGTGAGCTGAGGCGGCGCGGCCGGCGGAAGCGGCCGGCGGAAGCGGCCGGCGGAAGCGGCCGGCGGAAGCGGCCGGCGGATGTTGTCGGCAGCACCCGCCGCGAGCGTCACCGGGCACATGCCGCCCGAAGCGGCATCCCGTCCTGCTGCCGATGGAACCGGCGGCTCTGCCGAGCCTCCGCTCCGGCCCCTCCGGTCGGCTCCCTTGCCCGGCTCGTCCAGGCGGCGGGTGCTGCACTGTCAGGATCACCCATGCCGCACCACAGCAGCAGGGAATTCCGGCCCCAGGCAAAGGGACTTTGGTCAGGAGAAAGCAAGCCGCAGCCAATACGAATACAGCTCGTAATCGCTCCGACACGGCCGGCCTAGCAGGACTACTTACCCTGGAATGGGGGACTGATGTCCTCTCGAATGGGGTCTAGCTGCCCTGATGACGCCATGCGTGCCGGGCCGAGGATAGGAGGCGGTAAAATAGTCCTGCTGCCGGACCAGCTAGGCCCGGCATCCTTCAAGGAGGCTTCTGCAGATGCGCAGAAAGACATTCGACGCGCTGGTTTCCGTAGCCGGATTGGTCCTGGCCGTCGTCCTGCTGGTGGCCGGCGGGCTGCTGGTCTGGGGTCACTCGTTCGTGGACAACCAGGTGCATAACCAGCTGGCTGCCCAGAAGATCGTCTTCCCGGCGGCCAACAGCCCCGAGATCAAGGCGCTCCCCGCTTCGGACGCCACGGCCATGAAGCAGTACGCCGGGCAGCTGATGACCAACGGCGCGCAGGCCGAGACCTGGGCCGATCACTTCATCGCGGTGCACCTGGTCAAGATCGGCGGCGGCCAGACCTACTCGCAGCTGTCGGGCAAGGCAATCGCGCAGCCCGCCAACGTCGCGCTGGCGAACCAGGTCAACCTCGTGTTCCGCGGCACCACGCTGCGCGGGCTGCTGCTGAACGCCTACGCGTTCTGGAAGATGGGGCAGATCGCCCTGTGGGCCGCGATCGTGTCCTTCATCGGCGCCGGCCTGCTGCTGATCTTCTCCGCCATCGGGTTCTGGCACACCACCCGGACCTCCCCGGAGTCCGAGGTGCTGTACAAGCTCGCCGCGACCGAGAAGGTCACGACGGCCTAACCGAAGTCAAGATCCGCAACCGATAGCGGGCGGCCCTCCGGTCGGAGGGCCGCCCGCTCGCGCGTATGGTCAGGCGTGCTGGCGGACAGCGCCAGCGGCCGGCACGGTCCGGGGCGCCCTGGCCACGGCGTAACCCGGCTTGATCACGGTGTTGATCAGCTGCAGCCGCTCGTCGAATGGCGCGAATGCGCTTTTCATCGCGTTGATCGTGAGCCATTCAATATCGCTCCAGCCATAGCCGAAGGCCTCGGCGAGCGCGCGGAGTTCCGCGGACAGCGACACCCCGCTCATCAGCCGGTTGTCGGTATTGACCGTCGCCCGGAACGACAGCCGCCGCAGCAGCCCGATCGGATGCTCGGCGATTGACGGCGCGGCACCGGTCTGCACGTTGGAGGTCGGGCACATCTCCAGCGGGATGCGGCGGTCGCGCACGTAACTGGCCAGGCGTCCCAGCGACGCCGTGCCATCCCGCGCGACCTGGATGTCGTCGATGATGCGGACCCCGTGGCCGAGACGGTCGGCGCCGCACCACTGCAGTGCCTCCCAGATGGACGGCAGCCCGAACCCCTCGCCCGCGTGGATCGTGATGTGGAAGTTCTCCCGCGCCACGTACTGGAACGCGTCGAGGTGGCGGCTCGGCCGGCTGCCCGCCTCCGCCCCGGCGATATCGAAGCCGACCACGCCCGCATCACGGTGCCGCACGGCCAGCTCGGCGATCTCCAGCGACCTGGCCGCCGTCCGCATCGCGGTCAGCAGCGCGTAGACGGTGATGGGCCGGCCAGCGCTGCCGCGCCGGAAGCCCTCGAGCACGGCGTCGACGACCTGATCCATCTCCAGGCCGCCGTGGACATGCAGTTCGGGGGCGAATCGCACCTCGGCGTAGACGACGCCGTCGGCGGCCAGGTCCTCGGCGCATTCCGCGGCCACCCTGATCAGCGCGTCCCTGGTCTGCATGACGCCGACCGTGTGCTGGAATGCCTCCAGGTACAGCTCCAGGTGGCCGCGCCGGGCCGCCCCGGTCATCCACTCAGCCAGCTCACCGGGGTCGGTGGCGGGCAGGCCGCCGTAGCCGGTCTCGCGGGCGAGCTCGACGATCGTGGCCGGGCGCAGCCCGCCGTCCAGGTGGTCGTGCAGCAGGACCTTAGGAGCCCGGCGGATCTCCTCCAGCGTCGGAAGCATGCCGTTCATTCTCACAGACGGGCCTGCGCCGCAGCTGCGCACCCGCCGGCGCAGTCCCGTCCGTCAGCGCCGGTCACGGCCCGATTCGCGCCAGCACGACCGGGCCGGGCTCCGGCGGCTCGGCCCCGATCTCGATCGCGCCGGCCAGCGCGCCGGCGGCCCGGCCGAACCGGAACTCGTCGTCGGCGCGCAGCTCCAGCACGGGCTGGCCGCGGCTGACCTGCTCACCCGGCTTGGCCAGGCAGATCACGCCGGCGGCCGCGCTCACCGGATCCTCCTTGCGGGCCCGTCCGGCGCCCAGCCGCCACGCGGCCACCCCGACCGCGCGCGCGTCCAGCCCGCGGATCCAGCCCGACTCGGCCGCCACGATCTGCTGGCTGTGCCTGGCCTGCGGCAGTGGTGCGTCCGGGTCGCCGTCCTGCGCCCTGATCATCTGCCGGTAGCGATCCAGCGCCTGCCCGCCGGCCAGCGCGGCGGCCGGGTCGGCCTGCACCCCGGCCAGCCTGAGCATCTCGGCGGCCAGCGCCAGGGTCACCTCGACCAGATCAGCCGGTCCCTCGCCGCGCAGCGTGACGAGCGCCTCCTCGACCTCGACCGCGTTGCCGACAGCCCGCCCGAGCGGAGTGTCCATCCGGGTCAGCAGCGCGCTGGTCCGCACACCGCGGGAGTTCCCGAGCTCCACCATGGTCTGAGCCAGCTCCCCGGCCGCCCCGATGTCCGGCATGAAGGCGCCGCTGCCGACTTTGACGTCCAGCACCAGAGCGGCGGTACCCTCGGCGATCTTCTTAGACATGATCGAGCTCGCGATCAGCGGGATGGACTCGACGGTCCCGGTGACATCGCGCAGCGCGTACATCCGGCGGTCGGCGGGGGCGAGGCCCGGCCCGGCCGCGCAGATCACGCAGCCGGTCTTGGCCAGCACGCTGAGGATCTCGGCGGCCGTGTACTCAGCTCGCCAGCCGGGGATCGACTCCAGCTTGTCCAGCGTGCCGCCGGTGTGGCCGAGCCCTCGCCCGGACAGCTGCGGCACCGCCGCACCGCAGCTGGCCACCAGCGGGGCCAGGATCAGCGAGACCTTGTCCCCGACGCCGCCGGTCGAGTGCTTGTCCACGGTCGGCGCGCCCACGCCGGACAGGTCGAGCCGGTCGCCGGAGGCGATCATCGCCGTGGTCCACCGGCCTAGCTCGGCCGGGCTGAGGCCGCGGAAGAAGATCGCCATCAGCAGCGCCGACATCTGCTCGTCCGCCACGGCGCCCTGGGTGTAAGCATCGATCAGCCAGCTGATCTCCTCGTCCGCGAGCCGGCCCCCGTCGCGCTTGGCCCGGATCAGGTCGATGACGTCAGGCATCGGTGCCCCGCCGCTGGTCAATGTCCGCGCTGGTGAAGGCGTCGGGCAGCAGCTCGGCAAGCCGTACCGGGCCGCCCTCGGCGTCCAGCAGCAGCCCGGGGCCGCCCGCCTCGAGCAGCAGCTGGCGGCAGCGCCCGCAGGGCACCAGCGGAGCCCCGTCACCCGCCACCACGCTGACCCCGACGAGCCGTCCGGCGCCGGCCGCGTGCAGCGCCGAGACCAGGCCGCACTCCGCGCACAGCGACAGCCCGAAGGATGCGTTCTCGACGTTGCAGCCGACCACGACCGTGCCGTCAGCAGCCTGGCCGGCGGCTCCGACATGCAGCCGGGAGTACGGGGCGTAGCCGCGGCGGGCTACCGCCGCGGCGGCGGTGCGCAGCGCTGGCCAGTCGATGCTCATCTGATCCTGGATCCCTCCGATAGGTACGTTTCGCCGGGGACACCCTCAAAATCCTACGAAACGGGAACTTTCTCAACCCTGGCCCGCTGCCCCGGCCGGCAAAGGCGCCGAGTGTACACCGCCATCCTGGCGCCAGGCGGCAGGCAGGTCACGGCCTGGCCTGACGCGGGCCAGGAAACGGTCTCGATTTAGCAACAGCGGCCAGAGAGGATCAGATTCCGCCTTTCCCGGACAGCGGCGCCGAGCTAGCCTTCGGGCAGCCCTGGGGGGATTTGCCAGGCCGTAGTGCCCTGGCCGGCTAGGGCAGCGCTTCGAGCCGGCGGCCATCCCGGGCAGCCAGGCTGCCCGCCGCAGAGGAGGTTGTACGTGAAGGCGACATTCAAAGTGGTCGCGGCAGCGAGCGTGGCCGCTCTGCTGGCCGCGTGCGGATCTGCGACCAAGGCTCCGAGTTCCGGCAGCTCATCCAGCAGCTCATCGAGCTCCGCGTCCACGGCAGGCAAGTTTCTCGGCTGCATGGTGACGGACACCGGCGGGATCGACGACCGCTCGTTCAACGCCTCCTCCTGGCAGGGCATGCAGGAGGCGCAGCAGGCCGATCCCGGCAAGATCACGGTCAAGTACCTGCAGTCGTCGTCCGGCAGCGACTACACGCCGAACATCAACACGTTCATCGGCGAGAAATGCGGGATCATCGTCACCGTCGGCTTCCTGATGGGCGACAACACCCAGACCGCGGCGCAGAAGAACCCGAACCAGAAGTTCGCCATCGTCGACTACACCTACAGCCCGCCGGTCAAGAACATCGACGCGCTGGTGTTCAACACCGTGCAGGACGGCTTCCTCGGCGGCTACCTGGCGGCCGGGATGTCCAAGACGCACGTGGTCGCGACCTACGGCGGGCAGAAGCTGCCCACCGTCACGATCTACATGGACGGCTTCTGGGACGGCGTCCAGTACTACAACAGCCAGCACCACACGAACGTCACGGTCCTGGGCTGGAACGAGAAGACCCAGACCGGCAGCTTCACCAACAGCTTCACCGACCAGACCGGCGGCCAGACGCTGACCCAGACGTTCATCGCCGACCACGCGGACATCATCTTCCCGGTGGCCGGCAACGTCGGCCTGGGCACCGCCAAGGCCGTCCAGGACGCGGACGCCGCGGCCGGGTCCGACAAGGTGAACATGGAATGGGTCGACACCGACGGCTGCATCAGCGCGCCGCAGTACTGCAAGTACTTCATCACCAGCGTGACCAAGGGCATCCAGACCGCGGTCAAGGACGCGGTGCTGAGCGCGGCCAACGGCACCTTCAAGGGCGGCAACTTCCTCGGTGACCTGGCCAACGGCGGCGTGGCGCTGTCCCCGTTCCACGACTTCGCCAGCCAGGTCCCGGCGTCGCTGCAGTCCGAGCTCAGCACGATCAAGCAGGAGATCATCAGCGGCAAGATCGTGCCCGCCACCAAGAGCCCGGTCTAGGCCGATCACCGGGCCGGAGCTGGCCGGGGCAGCGGACGTGACGCTGCTGCCCTGGCCAGCTCGCCAGGGACTGGCGGCTGAGCCGGCCGCCAGCGGCTGGCGGCCTGCGGGCGGCCCCGGCGGGCGGGCAAGGAAGGACACGGAGCTTGCGGCTCGAGTTGCAGGGCATCACGAAGCGCTACGGCTCGCTCGTGGCCAACGACGGGATCGACCTGACCATCGAGCCTGGCCAGATCCACGGTCTGCTCGGCGAGAACGGCGCGGGCAAGACGACCCTGATGAACGTCCTCTACGGGCTGACGCAGCCCGACGACGGCAAGATCGTGATCGACGGGCAGCCGGTCACGCTGCGCTCGCCCAAGGACGCGATCACGGCCGGAATCGGCATGGTGCACCAGCACTTCATGCTGGTCCCGGTCTTCACCGTGGCGGAGAACGTCACGCTCGGCGCGGAGCGCACCCGGCCGCTCGGCCTGCTCGACCGGCGCGGCGCGCGGCGCGAGGTGCGCGAGTACTCCGAGCGGTACGGGCTGCGGATGAACCCCGATGCCCTGGTGGAGGACCTGCCGGTCGGCGTGCAGCAGCGAGTCGAGATCCTCAAGGCGCTGGTCCGGAACGCCAGCGTGCTCATCCTGGATGAGCCGACGGCCGTGCTCACCCCCGGCGAGACCGAGGAGCTGTTCACCATCATGCGCGGGCTGCGGGGAGGCGGCCAGTCCATCGTCTTCATCTCGCACAAGCTCCGGGAGGTGCAGGCGATCGCCGACACGATCACGGTGCTGCGCCGCGGCCGGGTAGTCGGGGAAAGGCCGCCGAGCGCATCCGATGACGAGCTGGCCGCGCTGATGGTCGGACGGCAGGTCAGCCTGCGGGTCAGCAAGGCGCCCGCCCGGCCGGGCGAGGTCGTGCTGGCGGTCCGGGACCTGACGGTGATCGACGAGCGCCACTCGCCGGGCGGTTCCGGCGATCACGGCCGGGCGGCGGGCGAGATCGCGTCGGCGCACGCGGCGGTCGACGGCGTCTCATTCGAGGTGCGCGCGGGCGAGATCGTCGCCATCGCGGGCGTGCAGGGGAACGGGCAGACGGAGCTGTGCGAGGCCCTCATGGGCCTGCGGCCGCTGGCGGCCGGGTCCGTGCGGCTGGGCGAGCGCGATATCACCGCCGATTCGCCGCAGCAGCGGATCCGCGAGGGAATCGGCTACATCCCGGAGGACCGGCAGGAAGACGGCCTGGTCGCCACCTTCTCCATCGCCGAGAACATCGTGCTGGACGTCTTCGACCGGCCGCCGTACGCCCGCGGCCTGTCGCTGGACCTCGACGCGATCCGCGCGACGGCCACGGCCAGGACGGAGCAGTTCGACGTCCGCGCGACCTCCATCGACACGCCGGCCGGCACGCTGTCCGGCGGCAATCAGCAGAAGGTCATCCTGGCCAGGGAGATCGGCCGGGACCTGCGGCTGCTGGTGGCCAGCCAGCCGACCCGCGGCCTCGACGTTGGGTCGATCGAGTTCGTGCACCGGCGCATCATCGAGCAGCGTGACCAGGGGGTCGCGGTCATCATCGTCTCGGCGGAGCTGGATGAGATCTACGCGCTCGCAGACCGGATCGTCGTGATGTACGAGGGCAGGATCACCGGCATCCGGCCGCCGACGGTGCCGGTCGGGGAACTGGGGCTGCTGATGACCGGCGTCGGCCAGCCGGAGGGCGGGGCGGCCACTGATCCCGGCGGCACAGCTCCCGGCGGCCCAGCTCCCGGCGGCCCAGCTCCCGGCGGCCCAGATGGGGCAGGCGCCGGCCCGGCGGCCGGCGGGATTGCCGGTCACGGAGGCGCCCCGGGCGCTGACCCTGGAGAGCACGATGAGTGACAACCCTGCAGTGCCGGCCACCGGACCCGGCGCCGGCGAACCTGACCCGGGCGGGGCAGCCGCGGCTGAGCCCAGCGCGGCGGCGGCCGGCCCCGCGGCAGCCGGATCCCCGGCCGCGGGGACGGACACGGGCAGCACCGATGCCGGTGCCCCGGGCAGCCAGAGCCGGGCTCCGCGGCTCGGCCAGATGATGATCGACTCCATCGTCGAGGGCAACTCGGTGGTGGTCACGATCCTGGCCATCGTGGCCGCCATAGTCGTCGGCGGCCTGCTGATCGCCTTCACCGATCCGGTGGTCCTGCATGCCTGGGGCAGCTTCTTCGCCGCGCCCGGCAACGCGATCGCCCAGGCGTGGGACTCCGCAGCCGGGGCCTACTCGGCCATGTTCGAGGGATCGGTCTTCAACCCGCACACGGTCGCCGCCATCTTCCAGCAGAAGTCGCTCGGCATCGCCTTCAGCGACGGCGCGGTCAGCGCCGTGTTCAACCCGCTGTCGGAGACCGCCGTCAACGCCACGCCGCTGATCCTCGCGGGGCTCTCGGTGGCGCTGGCGTTCCGGGCCGGCCTGTTCAACATCGGGGCGACCAGCCAGTTCATCGGCGGCGCGCTGCTCTGCACCTGGCTCGGCTTCGCCGTGGACCTGCCGATCGTGCTGCACACGGTCGTCTGCGTGCTCGGCGCCTTCGCCGGCGGCGCGATCACCGGCTGGGTGGTCGGCTTCCTGAAGGCGAAGACCGGGGCGCACGAGGTGATCGTCACCATCATGCTCAACTACGTGATGGAGGACTTCCTGTCCTGGATCCTCGGCACCTCCGGCATGCAGCGTCCTGGCCGGACCGACCTGATCAGCCCGTTCATCGCCGGTAACGCGCACCTTCCGCTGCTGCTCGGGTCCCGGCTGCGGGTCAACGCGAGCTTCCTGCTCGCGATCGCCTGCGCGGTCGGCGTGTGGTGGCTGCTGAACCGCAGCACCATCGGCTTTGAGTTCCGCACGGTCGGCGCCAACCCCAGCGCCGCGAGGACGGCCGGAATCAGCGTGGAGCGCACGTGGATCCTGGTCATGCTGATCGCCGGCGGGCTGGCCGGCCTGGCGTCGACCGCGATCGTGCAGGGCACCGACTTCTCGCTGAACTTCCAGAGTTACGGGACCTACGGCATCGACGCGATCACGGTGGCGCTGCTCGGCCGGGCCAGGCCGCTCGGCGTGGTGCTCGCCGCGCTGCTGTTCGGGGCGCTGCACGCGGGCGGCAATGTCATGCAGGCCACCACGACACCGCAGGTGCCGCTGTCGCTCGTGCAGGTCATCCAGGGGCTGGTCGTGCTGTTCGTGGCTGCTCCCCCGCTGGTCCGCGCGATCTTCCGGCTGCATAAGGCGACAGCTGGCGGGGCCGGGCCGTCGCTGGCGAAGGGATGGAACGGATGACCGCGCTCGCCGCCCCGGTCGCCGTGCCGGTCACGCCCGTCCGCCGGTTCATCGCGCCGGTCACGTTCATCGTGCTGGGCCTGGTCGACATACTCGGCTTCGGGATGCATGCCAGGCACGGGGACGCGGTCTTCGCCTTCTCCCAGGCGTTCGCCAAGGTCACCGTGCCGAATCTGAGCCTGCCGGCCGCTGCCACCTGCTATTTCCTTGGCGCGGTGTGCATCGCCATCGGGATCGCCCGCGCCGCGATGCCGGCCGGCAAGCTGGTCCGGCGGCTGAGCATCGGCGTGGTGCTGTTCTGCTCGGTGATCGCGCTGCTGTGCTGGTCGGAGGTCGGCCAGTCGGTACCGTTCCCGGTCATCAACCTGCTGCAGGGCACGCTCGCGACATCGATCCCGCTGATCCTCGGGGCGCTCGGCGGCTGCATGTGCGAGCGATCCGGCGTCATCAACATCGCGATCGAGGGCCAGCTGCTGTTCGGCGCCTTCACGGCCGCGATCGTGGCCAGCTTCTTCGGCGTCCTGTGGCTGGGCCTGATCACCGGCTCGCTCGCCGGGGGGCTGCTCGGCGCGCTGCTGGCCGTGTTCGCCATCCGCTATCTCGTCGATCAGGTCGTGCTCGGCGTGGTGCTCAACGTGTTCGCACTCGGGCTGACCACCTACCTGTTCGACCGGGTGCTGACCCCGTACCAGAACGCCCTCAACTCGCCTGCCACCTACCTGGCGGTGAAGATCCCGCTGCTGGGCGACATCCCGATCATCGGGCCGGTTTTCTTCGACTCGACGATCTTCCTGTACATCACCTACGTGATGCTCATCCTGGTCCAGGTGGGGCTGTTCAGCACCAAGTGGGGACTGCGGGTCCGCGCGGTCGGCGAGCACCCCACCGCCGCCGACACGGTGGGCATCAAGGTGCTCGGCACCCGGTACACCAGCGTGATCCTGGGCGGCCTGATCGCCGGCATCGGCGGTGCCTACCTGACCATCGGATCGGCGGGCAACTTCACCCCCGATGCCTCGTCCGGACTGGGCTATATCGCCCTGGCCGCCCTCATCTTCGGCCGGTGGCGGCCGCTCGGCGCGCTGGCGGCCGCGCTACTGTTCGGATTCGCATCCGAGCTGCAGTCCATACTGTCCACTATCAACGTTCCGATCCCGTCGTACATCCTGGCCATGGCGCCCTACCTGGCGACGATCGTCGCCGTGGCCGGCCTGGTCGGCCGGGTACGGGCGCCGGCCAACGACGGAAAGCCCTACATCAAGGCATGACAGCAGATCCCTACGCCGCCGCCACCGCCAGCGCCGCGTCGCTGGCCCGGCTCACCGGGCAGCGCGAGCACCAGGCCGCCGTGGTCCTCGGCTCCGGCTGGGCACCGGCCGCCAATGCGCTCGGCCGCGCCGATGCCGAGATTCCGCTCAGCGAGCTCGGCGGCTTCCCGGAGCCGGGCGTGGCCGGGCACGTCCCGGCCGTCCGCTCGATCGGGATCGGGCCGCTGCGGGTGCTCGTCTTCCTCGGCCGGACTCACCTCTACGAGGGCCACCCGGCCAGCGCCGTCGTGCACGGCGTGCGCACCGCGGTCGCGGCCGGCTGCGGGGTGATCGTCCTCACGAACGCCGCCGGCGGCATCAGGGCCGGGCTGCGGCCAGGACAGCCGGTGCTGATCAGCGACCAGCTGAACCTGACCGGGCAGTCGCCGGTCGCAGGCCCGCCGCCGCCCGACGGCTACCCAGCCCGGTTCACCGATCTGTCCGACTTGTATGCGGCCCGGCTGCGGTCGATTGCCCGGACGGCCGACCCCGGGCTGGCCGAGGGGGTCTACGCGGCCCTGCCGGGGCCGCATTACGAGACCCCGGCCGAGATCCGGATGCTGCGCGCGGCGGGCGCCGACCTGGTCGGCATGTCCACCGCGCTGGAGGCGATCGCGGCCCGGCACCTCGGTGCCGAGGTACTCGGCATCTCGCTGGTCACGAACATCGCGGCCGGGCTGTCTGATGAGCCGCTCGACCATGCCGGAGTCCTCGCCGCCGGCCAGCGGGCCGCCACGTCGATGGGGGCGCTGCTCGCCGAGATCCTGCCGCAGGTCCGCTGACATGATCAGCGAGGAACTGCGGTCCGCGGCGGCGGACTGGATGGCAGCGGACCCCGACGAGGCGGACCGGGCCGAGCTCGCCGCGCTGCTGGCCGACGGCAGCGACGAGGCCGCGGCCGAGCTCGGCGACCGGTTCAGCGGGCGGCTGGAGTTCGGCACGGCGGGCCTGCGCGGCGCCGTGGCCGCCGGACCGCACCGGATGAACCGCGCGGTGGTGCGGCTGACGACCGCGGCCCTGGCCGGGTGGCTGCTGCAGCGCATACCCGGCGCGGCCGAGGCCGGCGTGGTCATCGGCTGTGACGCGCGGCAGCGCAGCGACCAGTTCGCCGCCGAGGCCGCGGCCACGCTGGCCGGCGCCGGGATCCGGGCGCTGCTGCTGCCGCCGTGCCAGCCGACCCCGCTGCTCGCCTTCGCCGTCCGGCACCTGCACGCCGCGGCCGGCATCATGATCACCGCCAGCCACAACCCGCCCGCCGATAACGGCTACAAGCTGTATCTCGCCGACGGCGCCCAGATCGTGCCGCCCGCCGACATCGAGATCGAGGCCGCCATCCGGGATATCGGGCCGGCCGCGCAGATACCGGTCGCCGGCCCCGACAGCCCGCTGATCTCCCGCTGCGGTGACGAGGTTGCCCGGGCCTACCTGGACAAGGTCTGCGCGATCTCGCCCGCCTCCCGCGACGCGGCCTGGCTCCGGTTCGTCTATACGCCGCTGCATGGCGTGGCCGGCGGGCTGGCCCTGCGCGCGTTCGAGCAGGCGGGCTTCCCCACCCCGGACGTCGTCACCGCCCAGGCGGAGCCGGACCCGCGCTTCCCGACGGTGGCCTTTCCGAATCCCGAGGAGCCGGGCGCGCTGGACCTGGCCCTGGCCCAGGCCCGGCGGTCCGCCGCCGACCTGGTGATCGCCAACGACCCCGACGGCGACCGGCTGGCCGTGGCTGTGCCCGACCCCGACGCGCCGGGCGGCTGGCGGACCCTCACCGGCGATCAGGTCGGCGCGCTGCTCGGGTCCTACCTGCTCGGCCAGGCCACCGTCGATCCGGACTGGGGTACCGCGGCCGCGGCCGGCCCGGCAGCCGGGCGCCCGGTCCCGCGCAGCGACGAGCTCCTGGTGGTGTCGACGATCGTGTCGGCCACGATGCTGGCCCGGATCGCGGCGGCGGCCGGCGCGCAGTACGCCGAGACCCTGACCGGCTTCAAGTGGATCATGCGGGCGGCCGAGTCAAGGCCGGCGGCCCGTTTCGTCTTCGGGTATGAGGAGGCGCTCGGCTACGCCGTGACTGACATCGTCCGGGACAAGGACGGCATCGGCGCGGCCCTGGCCATCCTCGGCCTGGCCGCCCGGACCCGGTCGCGCGGCGGCTCGCTGCTCGATGCCTATAACGAGCTGGAGACTGCGCACGGCGTGCACCTGACCGCCCAGCTCACGGTGCCGACCACGGCGCCGACTGAGGTGATGGCGCGGCTGCGGGGGCAGGCCCCGGCGCAGCTCGGCGGTGCGCCCGTGCTGTCGGTCACCGACCTGACCGGCGGGACCGGCGAGCTGCCGTCGGCCGACGTGCTCAGCTACCGGCTGGCCGACGCCAGGGTAGTGATCCGGCCGAGCGGCACTGAGCCGAAGATCAAGGCGTATCTCCAGGTGGTGGAGGCCGTGACCGGCCGCGAGCTGGCTGCGGCCCGCAGGGCGGCTGAGCTGCGGATGGCCCCGCTGCGCGAGTCAGTCCGGGAGCTGCTGAACTGACGGCGGCTAACGCGCTCAGCGGCCGGAGCAGCAGAAGTCCAGCGCCTCGGCGGCCAGCGGGACCCACGGCAGCGGCGACTCCGGGTCGAGACTGAACCACTCCCGCATCGGGGTGCCCTTGTTGGCGTCGAAGCGGATCCCGTCGCCGGCGGCGATGAGCGCGTCGACCCTGTCCGCGGGGAGCTTGACCACCAGCCGCCCGCGGACCAGCATGGCGAAGATCTTCTCCTGGTACCGCAGCGCCGAGCGGCCGAAGCCGCCGCCGCCGCGCGGCGGCGTCACGCCGGGACGTCCCAGCAGCTCATCGACGAGGTCCTCGTAACGCTCTTCCGGCCGGGTCGGCCCGGCAGGTCGCTCCTGCACCAGTCCAGGCTAGACCCGGGCGCTGACAGCCAGCGGCGCGATGCTGACGGCCGCGGCCTGCGCTCGCGCCGGGCTGAGGCTCCGCTCAGGCCTGGGCCTTGCCGGGACTGCCGCCCTGATCCTGCTGCGCATCGCGGTGCCGCCGCGCCTGGTCAGCCCGGCTGAAGAGCAGGTCGAGCGGGCCACCGCCGCGCAGGCCGAGCAGTTCCCAGGACCGGGCGATGCCGACGCCGAAGAAGATGAGCACGAACGTCGTCGCGGCCGACTGAGCTGACCTGACGCCGCGGTCGGTGAAGAAGGTGGCGGCCTGAAAACCGTAGAGCACGAGAATCAGCGGCAGCAGCACCGGCCACCGGCTGCTGAGCTTCTCCTGGGACCTCGCGCGCAGCAGCCTGATCGTCAGCGAGGCAGTGCTGGTGAGGCCGAGCAGCCCGAGCAGCAGGCTCGCGATCGGCAGTCCGTTGCCAGGGATCAGCGCAACCAGCGACAGCCAGAGCGAGTCGACCAGGGCGGTGAAGGCCGTCGCGGCGATCGCCTGATGCTCCGCCGATGCGGTGTCCCCCATGATGCGCTTGGGAGCCAGGGACAGCGCCACGAACAGCAGCCCGGTGAGCGCCCCGCCCACGGTGGCGCTGCCGAGAAAGAAATTGGTGTAGGGGCTCATGCGACGGAACCTGCCCCCGATCTGCAGCGCTGAACGATCCGATTCCCGGCGATGGCCTGATGACCGGCGCCGCCGGCCGCTGCTATAACTTTGAGTAATCGTATAGCTATCGCTTGTGATTGCTCGGCCAGGCGCGGGCGTCCAGGCCAGCCCGGCCGGAAGGACGTCGCATGATGCTTCAGCGGCCGAGGGAGCAGCCGGAACCGTATCCGACGTCGCCGGCCGCAGCCCTAGAGCTGCTCATGCAGGGCAACGAGCGCTGGGTGGCCGGCCAGCCGCGCCACCCGCACCAGTCCATCGCGTGGCGGCATGAGGTCGCCGGGCACCAGGACCCGTTCGCCACCATCGTCTCCTGCATCGACTCGAGGGTGCCGCCGGAACTCATCTTCGATCGCGGCATCGGCGACTTGTTCGTGATCCATACCGGCGCGCAGGCCCTCGATGAGCTGGTCGTCCTGGGCAGCGTCGAGTTCGGGCCCAGCGGCTACCGGTCAGTCCGGCTGATCGTCGTTCTCGGGCACCAGCGGTGCGGGGCCGTGCAGGCAGCCATCTCCGCGATCGAAACCGGCCAGCCCGCGCCCGGCCACATCCAGGCCGTCGTCGATGCCCTCAGGCCCGCCTATCACGCGTCAGCCGGGCAGCCAGGCGACCAGGTCGACAACATGGTGCGAGCCCAGACCAGGCTGACGGTCGAGCGGCTGAGGGACGATCCGCTGCTCCGCGAGCTGATCGTCACCGACGGGCTGACGATCGTCGGCGGCCATTACGACCTGGACAGTGGCGTAGTTCAGCTCATCGCCTGAGGGCCTGCGGGCGCGATCGGCTAGTCGGGCACGGCCACGATCACGTCCGACGCCTTGACGATGGCAATGACCTCGGAACCTTCGGCCAGGCCGAGCTCACTGGCGGCCTCCACCGTGATCGAGGCCACCAGCCTGACGCCGTTCGCGTCCAGCGCGACGTTGGCGATCGCCTCCCCGTGGGTAATGCCGGTCACTCGTGCGCTGATCTTGTTGCGGGCGCTGAGTCGCATGCCTGCTCCGTTCTGGTCGGGACGTCGCTGTGTGCCAGACGGCGGTTCCTGCCGGGACGCCGCCAGTCATCCGCCCGCGGCAGCGCGGCCCGCGGAGCCGGGGCCGGACGCTGCCCTGACTCGCCGCGGCGCCGCCGCCGTGGCAAGCTCGGATGCATGACCAGCTCGCATGATGATCCTGCCTGCGACATAGCGCACGGCGCCGCGCCGCCGCCGGCCGACGAGAAAGTGCTCGTCGCCGTCTTCGCCAGCCCCGTCGCTGACTTCCTGCTCCGCTATGGCGCCGATGCCGGGTACCGCGCCGTCCTGGCCGAGCCCGATCCTGACCGCGCTCAGGCGGCCAAGGCAGCGGGCGCGGTCCTGGCCGACAGCACCGACGGCTTCCCGCCTGGCGTCGCCGATGTCGTCGTGACCGACCATCACCGCCCCGAGCTCGGCGCGGCACTGCGCGACGCGCTGGCCGGGCAGGCCCGGTGGGTCGGCATCATGGGCAATCCGCGGCATGCGGGCCCGCACGTGCAGGCGCTTGCCGACCTCGGCGTGCCCGCCGCCGAGATCAGCCGGGTCCACCGGCCGATTGGCCTCAATATCGGCTCGCGGACTCCGGCCGAGATCGCGATCGCGACCATCGCCGGACTGATAGCGGACCGGAACGGCAAGCCCGGCGGCTTCGCGTTCTGAGCGAATCGAGGCCGCGGCCGGTGCGCCGAGCCGGCGCGTGTACCTGACATCCGCGGCCCGGTGCTGCCAAGCTGTGCTGCGGGGCCAGTGGGGCCAGTCTGGCGGGAAGGGGCGAGATGGCAGCGAGCCCATGGCCGGTGATTCATGCCGAGCGGGAGGCGCTGGCCGCGGACCTGGCGCCGCTGGACGGCGCGCAGTGGACGACTCAGTCGCTGTGCGATGAGTGGTCGGTGCGCGAGGTCCTCGGGCACATGACGGCGACCGCGAAGATGACGCCCATGCGGTTCTTCGCCCAGCTCGCCGGAGCAGGTTTCCGGTTCAGCGTGATGACGTCCAGGGACATCAGCCGCGAGACGGCCGGAACGCCGGGGGACACCCTGGCGGAGTTCCGCCGGACGATGCCCGCCACCAGCCATCCGCCCGGGCCCGTCGACACGATGCTCGGCGAGGTCATCATTCACTCCGAGGACATCCGGCGGCCGCTCGGCCTGCGGCACGACTACCCGCCGGCCGCCGTGACCCGGGCCGCTGACTTCTTCAAGGGTTCCAACCTGCTGATCGGCAGCAAGCGGCGGATCGCCGGCCTGCGGCTGCGCGCGACCGATGCCGACTGGGGCACGGGCAGCGGCCCCGAGGTCAGCGGGCCGGTCCTGTCTCTCCTGCTCGCGATGACCGGGCGCGCCCAGGCTCTCGATGACCTGTCCGGCGACGGGCTGGCCACCCTGCGGTCCCGGTCCGGGCCAGGTGCTCATGGCTGAGCCGGCCGGTTACTCCGGCACCCCGCTGCCGCGCAAGCTCGGCATCAGCCCGGGCGATGAGGTCGCGCTGATCGGCGCGCCGGACAGCTTCTATGACACTCTCGGCGCCCTGCAGGATGTCACGTTCCACAGCGACCTCGCGGAGGACGCGCTCTACGACGTGATCATCTCGTTCGTTACCCAGCGGGCCGAGCTGGAGGCCCAGCTGCCCAGGCTCCGGTCGCAGATGGCGCCCGCCTGCGGGCTGTGGATCGCGTGGCCGAAACGCTCGTCCCGGGTTCCCACCGACCTGACGGACGAGGTCATCCGGGAGATCGCGCTGCCCACCGGCCTGGTGGACAACAAGGTCTGCGCGATCGACCAGACCTGGTCCGGGCTGCGCCTGGTCATCCGCGTCGAGAACCGCTAGCGCCCGCCGGGCCGGCGCGCGCTGGCGTCAGTCGAGCAGCGGCTCGCCCTCGAACCTGCCCAGGTCCTCCCGGTACAGCTCGAGGCCGACCCCGTTCGGGTCGCGGAAATACATGCTGTTGTCGACGCCGCGATCAGGCCCGAGGTAGTCAACCCCGGCCGCATCGAGCCTCTTCTTCGCCGCGTCGAACTGCTCGGCGGAGACCGAGATGGCCAGGTGCTGCACGCCTCCGATGGTTTCCTGCCAGGGCGGGTGCTCATGGCCCGGGAAGTCGAAGAAGCCCAGCAGGTTCCGGTTGCCGATGTCAAAGAAGAAGTGATTCGACCCGGCGTAGTCACGGTTCTCCACCAGCTCGACCAGCGGGAAGCCGAGGAACTCCTGGTAGAACTTGATCGTTTCCTCGGCGTCCCGGCAGATCAGGGCCAGGTGATGGATGCCCCCGACGGTGGTCGGTGAACGGTCGGCCGGCTTGCGCAGGTACCGGTCGCGCAGTTCCTCGCGCCGGGCCCGTACTCTCGCGAGGTCCTCGCCCTGTGGCTCTGGCATCGTCGCCTCCCAGTGATCCGGCAGCGGCCGCCGTTCCGGCCGGTCGGGCGGGCCGCCCGCACGACATCCAGTCTCCCTCAGCATGTCAATGGCGGCCCATGGCCCCGGCCGCGGTCGGGGCATGACCGCGGCCGGGGCCGCCGGATGGCCGCGGGCCGGGGGGCTGGCCAGCGGCCGGGGCAGCAGAGCCGCTACGCGTCGGCCGCGTGCAGATCGGCGTCCTGCGGAGTCAGGCCGCGATGCCGCAGCGCCCAGCCGCGGATGCCGTGCGTGGCCGCTTCCAGGCCGGACGGCGGCACCGCCGTGACCGGACAGCTGGCGTGCGCCAGGCAATACCGGCTGACGTGCCCGGCCGCCAGCCGGCGGAGCGGACCGCCGCGGCGGCCGGCCCCGATCACGAGCACGTCACCGGACCGGCAGGCGACACCGGTCAGGACCGCCCCGGTCTCTCCGCGCAGCACGACTGGCTCGAAGGGGATGTCGGCGGGGACGCCCCCGATGCCCATGTCGATGGCGCGCCAGAGCCGCTGCCAGGCATCCTCCTTCCAGATCTGCCGAAGGTACGCGCTCGGATGACGCCGGTCGGCAAAGTCACCTCCCGGCGGCAGCCAGGCCAGGACCGGGGTGACCCAGGCGCCTGTCGTCCTGCCGACATCGACCGCGAACCGCAGTGCCTGCAGGCTGCCAGGAGATCCGCTCACTCCGGCGACAACCCTCCGTACGGCGGACACGTCACGACTCCTCTCAGGAAACGGATGCACTGTTTCAGTCAGTCAACCTCTTCTCTCAGTCAACCTCGAGCCGGGGCAACTGGCTTCCGCGCAGGCAGCTTCCATGCGCGGCCGCGGCCGGATCATGCGGGATTCATGCGCCGGCTACCCCCGGCCCGGCCTGCCCGGCCGGATGCAGTCGCCGCTACCCGCCCTGGCCTGGCGTGCCTGACGCGGTCATACGCTGAGACTGGGAATCAGTTGACAGTCACTCTCATTTAAGTCTAGCCTTCATGTAAGATTAAGCCTCGAAGGCGGGTAACTCTCATGACTACAGCTCTCGCGCCGACTCCCGGGCCGCGGCGGTGGGGTGCCCTGGCCGCGCTCGCCGTCAGCGTCCTGGTCGTCGGCCTCGACCTGTTCGTGCTCACGCTCGCGCTGCCGACCCTGTCGGGTGCGCTGCACGCGTCGACCAGCGACCTGCAGTGGTTCGTGGACGCCTACAGCCTGGTCCTGGCCGCGGCATTGCTGCCGGCGGGCCTGATGGGCGACCGATTCGGCCGGAAGAAGCTGCTGGCCGGCGCGCTCGTCCTGTTCGGCATCGCCTCGCTCGCCTGCGCCTACTCGACCTCCACCGGTGAGCTCATCGCCGCCCGCGCGATCCTGGGCCTGGCCGCCGCCGTCATCCTGCCGCTGTCCCTGGCGGTCATCCCGGTCCTGTTCAGCGCGGCCGATCGGCCCAGGGCGATCGCCGTGGTCGGGGGCGCCACCTTCCTCGGTTACCCGATCGGGCCGATCCTCGGCGGCTGGCTGCTCGATCATTACTGGTGGGGCTCGGTTTTCCTGATCAACGTCCCGGTCGTGGTCATCGCCGTGATCGCGGTGGCCTGGCTGATGCCCGAGTCGCGCAGCGAGCGCCGGCCCAGGGTCGACGTACCCGGCGTGCTGATCTCCAGCGGCGGGCTGACCGCGCTCACTTACGGAGTCATCAGGGCCGGCCAGGACGGATGGTCCGATGCCACGGCCGTCGCCACCATGGCAGCGGGCTGCCTGGCCCTTGCCGCGTTCGTGGCCTGGGAGCGCGCCGTGGGCCGTCGCGACGGCGGCGAGCCGCTGGTAGACCTGACCTTGTTCCGGTCATCCGGCTTCACCTGGGGCACGATCCTGGCCACTCTGGTGTCGTTCGCGTTGTTCGGGATCACCTTCGCCATGCCGCAGTATTTCCTGGATGTCCGGGGACTTGACTCACTGGCCAGCGGCCTGCGGCTGCTCCCGCTGATCGGCGGCCTCGCCGTGGGGCTCGGCATCGGGCAGCGGCTGCAGACCCCGCCGAAGGCGGCCGACGGAACTGCGGCGGGTCCCCCGCCGGTCAGCGCCAAGGTACTGGCCAGCGCGGGATTCACGGTCATGGCGCTCGCGCTGGCCATCCTCACCCGCACCACGGCGACCAGCGGCACCGGATTCGTGCTCAGCTGGTTCGCCGTGACCGGTTTCGGGCTCGGGCTGGCCATGCCGACCGCCCTGAACGCGGCGCTGAGCGCGCTCTCGCCCGAACGCAGCGGATCAGGCTCCGCGGTCATGACGGCGATGCGCCAGGTCGGCGCCACCATCGGGGTGGCCGTGCTCGGCACGGTGCTCGACTCGGTCTACCGGAGCAAGCTGGACCTGGCCGGGCTGCCCCCGGCCGTCGCCGCGGCCACGCGCAGTAGCGTGGCCGGCGGCGTGGCCGCGGCACATGCCCTGGCCAGGGTGTCATCGGCCGACGCGGCGGCGCTGCTGGCCATGGTGCGCGACGCTTACGCGGGCGGCGTGGACGTGATGCTCTGGGTCTGCGCGGGCATCGCTGTCGCTGCCGCGCTGCTGGCGGCCGCCTTCCTGCCGCGCTACGCGGACACGCCGCCGGCCGGAGCGGGGGACCAGGCTGGCAGCGAGGCCGGGGACAACGGGACCGAGGCGGCGGCCGGGACCGGCAGCATAGCGGCGGCCGGGACCGGCAGCGAAGCGGCGGCCGGGACCGGCAGCGAAGCGGCGGCCGGGACCGGCAGCGAAGCGGGGGGCGGCGCCTCGGGAGAGGCCGGGATGGCGGGCCAGCGCAGTGAGACGGGCGCTCCGCGGTCTGTGCGGGCAGAATGATGACCATGAGCGATGCGGTAGCGCCCCTTCGGCCAGCCGGGCTGCGCGAGCGCAAGAAGGCCAGGACCCGTGCTGCCATCCGGGAGCACGCGCTCCGGCTGTTCCGCGAGCAGGGCTACCCGGCGACGACGGTAGAGCAGATCGCCGACGCCGCCGAGGTGTCCCCGGCGACCTTCTTCCGTTACTTTCCCACCAAGGAAGACGTGGTCCTGCAGGACGATTTCGACATCGTCACGCTGGCCGCGCTCGAGGCGCAGCCGGCCGGCCTGAGCCCGATCGCGGCGTTCCGGGCCGCGGCGGCCGCCACCATGGCCGCGCTCACCCCGGAGGACATGGAGCAGTTCCGCGAGACAACGCAGCTCACCATGGCCGTCCCCGAGCTGCGAGCCAGGGCCATCGACGAGTTCACCCGGACCATCGAGGTCATCAGCGCCGCGATAGCAGCCAGGGCCGGCCGGGACCCTGACGACTTCGCCGCGCGCAACATGGCCGGCGCGATCATCGGCGTGATCATGGCGTCGACGATGCCGTGGCAGACAGACCAGGAAGCCGACGTCAAGAACATGTTCGACCGCATCGACGCGGCGCTTGCGCACTTGGAGGCCGGCCTCCCGCTGTGACGGGGCGAGTGCCCGGCCGGCCCGCCCGGCCGTGATCTCGAAGAGTTTGGGGGACATAGGCCCGCTAAGTCTTCGAGATCACCGAATCGGAAGACGGGAATGTTGCGTGTTCAACTACTGTTACCCCGGACACGTACTTTCGAGGAGGTAGTCATGCCAGCCGTGACGGTCGACGACATCCTGCTGCTGCCGCGGATCGAGGAGCCCGACCGCGCGATCGCCCGGGACCGGCCGGTGCGCAGCGTCACCACCGCGCCGTCGGCGTTCGAGGGCGAGGGATTCCCGGTTCGCCGGGCCTTCGCCGGGGTGGACCTGCGCGCGCTTGACCCGTTTATCCACATGGACCAGATGGGCGAGGTCGACTACGCGCCGGGCGAGCCCAAGGGCACGTCGTGGCATCCGCACCGCGGCTTCGAGACCGTCACCTACATCATCGACGGCGTCTTCCGGCACCAGGACTCCAACGGCGGCGGCGGCCTGATCACCAACGGCGACACCCAGTGGATGACCGCCGGCGGCGGCATCCTGCATATCGAGGAGCCGCCCGAGGAACTGGTCATGAGCGGCGGCCTGTTCCACGGCTTCCAGCTATGGGTGAACCTGCCCGCGCGGATGAAGATGACGACCCCCCGCTACCAGGACATCCGGGCCCGGCAGGTGGCGCTGCTGAGCTCGCCGGACGGCGGCGCGCTGGTCCGGGTCATCGCCGGCGAGCTGGCCGGCCATCAGGGCCCCGGCGTGACGCACACGCCGATCACGCTGGTGCACGCCACCCTGGAGCCCGGCGCGCGGCTGCGGCTGCCATGGCGGGCTGATTTCAGCGCGCTCGGCTACGTGCTGGCCGGGGCCGGGACAGCCGGCCAGGAGCGGCGACCGGTGCGCACCGGCCAGCTGGCCGTGTTCGGCGCCGGCGACACGCTGACCTTCGCGGCGCAGCCGGTCATGGACGGCCCGGCCGAGAAGCTCGACGTCCTGCTGCTCGGCGGCCAGCCGATCCGCGAGCCCGTGGCCGCCTACGGCCCGTTCGTGATGAACACCAGGGACGAGCTGGTCCAGGCCTTCGAGGATTACCAGGCAGGCCGGCTGGGCTCCATCCCGGCCGAGCCGCGGGTCATCCCTGCCGAGCCGCATCCCGGTCACGACGTGCTCTAGCCGACCGGGCCAGCTAAGAGGCGGGGACGAGAAGGCCGCGCCATGGGCGACACGAGCCAGCCGGACACAGGCACCATGATCAGCGGGGCCGCCAGGGCGGCACGGGACCGGGTGGCGGAGCACGTCACGGCGTTCAACGAGGCCGTCAGGTCCGGCGACTGGCCCGGTTCACCAGCCGGTTTACGCCGGACGCGGTGATGCGGCTCACCGGCGTGCCGGCCGGCCCGTTCATCGGCCGGGACGCGATCTCCCGCGCCTACGCGGAGCAGCCGCCGGCGGACACGATCACCGTCGCCGCGGTGGACTCGGCCGGCCCCTCGTCAGGCGTCCTGCTGGTCTCCGGGAGATCCCCGCCGGGCCTCGAACTGGAAGCAGCCGAACTCGACGGCGCGCACGTGCACCACCGCGACCTGCGGGTCGGCGAGCGCCTCCGCCAGCGCCCGGTCACCCGCCGCGCCGTCGGCGATCTCCGTCGGCTCGACCAGCCGCCCGCCGAGGATGCGGCCGTCCGCGGAGTAGGCGCGCAGCACGCGCCGCGAGCCGGCCTGGTCCGGCGGGTACCCGCTGCCGCCCGGACCAGGGCACGGTTCCGGATGGATGAAGACCGGGCCTATCTCGTCGTAGGGACCCGGATCAGCGCCCGTCTGCTGCGCCCAGCGGCGCAGCGGGGCATAGGAGACGAGGGCCACCCGCTCCCCCGGCCGGATCCTCCGCAGGCAGCAGCGCAGCGGGCTGCCGCCGTCCCGGTCGGTCAGCAGCCGCGGCTGATGACCCGCGTCGTCGCGTTCGCGGAGCTGGCTGAGCACGTCCGGCGGAATCGGCCGCACCTGGACTGCGGCGGCCGGGACCGCAGTGGCCGGGACCGCAGTGGCCGGGACCGCAGTGGCCGGGACCGCAGTGGCCGGGACCGCAGTGGCCGGGACCGCAGTGGCCGGGACCGCAGTGGCCGG
>Ga0187858_10001287_pt1 | contig 28330 bp, 31 predicted proteins | sample June2016WEW_8_15_FD_133015 | JGI IMG/M metagenome (GOLD analysis project Ga0187858, IMG submission 133015) | Peatland microbial communities from SPRUCE experiment site at the Marcell Experimental Forest, Minnesota, USA - June2016WEW_8_150 | ecosystem: Environmental > Terrestrial > Soil >...
GTGCTGGCGGCGGCCTACCGCTGCAACGTGCCGGTCACGGTCCACGTGGGCATTGGTTATGACATTTTGCATGAGCATCCCAACTGCGACGGCGCGGCTTTCGGCGCAGCGAGCTACCGCGATTTTCTAATCTTCGCGCATACGGTTGAGCGGCTCGAAGGCGGCGTGCTGCTGAGCTTCGGGTCCGCCATCATGGCGCCGGAAGTTTACCTGAAGGCGCTGGCCATGGCCCGCAACGTGGCCCACCAGGAAGGGCGCGCGATCCGGGATTTCGCCACCGCCGTCTTCGACCTGGTGCCAATTCGCGGCGACATACACCGCGAGTTGCCCAAAACCGATCCGGGCTACTATTTCCGTCCACACAAAACCATGCTGGTGCGCACGGTGGCCGAGGGCGGCGCCAGCTTCTATTTCTGCGGCGATCATCGCGCGACCCTGCCCGCCTTGCGCCGCGCTATTCTAGAACGCGCATGACCCCGGCGGAAATCCTGGCGGCCTTTCCGAAGCTCTCCGCGCTGGTGGTGGGCGATATCTGCCTGGACCGCTGGTGCACTTACGATCCTTCGGCGTCGGAGCCTTCGCGCGAGACCGGCATCCCGCGCATCGCCGTGGTGCGCACCGAGGTCACGCCGGGCGCCGGCGGCACGGTAGCAAACAATCTCGCCGCGCTCGGCGTGGGCGAAGTGGCGGTGCTCGGGGCGATAGGGCAGGATGGCTTCGGCGCCGAACTCTCGCAAGCGCTCCGCGCGCGCGGCATCTCGTCGGAGCTGTGCGTGTATACGCCCGCTATACAGACTTTCACCTACACCAAGGTGATCAACGCGCGCACCGGCGTCGAAGACCAGGCGCGCCTGGATTTCATCAACACCGCGCCGTTGCCGCGCGAAGCGGAACGCCAGATCCTCGACAACTTGCAGATGGCGGTGGAGTCGTTCGACGTGATCATGATCTCCGACCAGGCGGAGACCAACCAGGGCGGCGTCGTCACGCCCGCGGTCCGCGAGCTGCTGGCCGAGCTGGCGCCGCAGTATCCCGAGCGCGTCTTCTTCGCCGATTCCCGCGCGCGCATTCAGCTTTTCCGCAACGTCATCGTCAAGCCCAATCAACAGGAGGCCGAGAGCGCCTGCCGGGAATTGTTCGGGCGCGTGGACTTCGCCGCCCTGCTGCGCCACGTGCAATCCCGCCTGATGTTCGTCACACACGGAGCCGATGGCGTGTTGGTTGTCGGCGAGGCTGGTGAAACGTGGGTGCGCTCCAGGCCCGTGCCGAAGCCGGTGGATATCTGCGGCGCGGGCGATAGCTTCGCGGCGGGCGCGGCGTTGGCGCTGCGTGCCGGGGCAGAAGCCGCGGACGCCGCGCGCTTCGGCAACTTGGTGGCTTCCATTACGATCATGAAGAAAGGAACCGGTACCGCCTCTCCGGAAGAGGTCCTGGCAGCTTATGCCGCGAACGCTGGCGATTGATATCGGCGGCACCAAGTTTTCCATCGCGATCTTCGACGCAGAGCGTATGGAGCGCCGCGAATCCCGCCGGACGGATGCGGCGGGTGGACGCGACTGGATGCTCGACCAGATTTCCTCGATCGCCCGCGCGTGGCAGGGCGAAATGCCGTTCGACCGTTGCGGCATCGGCTTCGGCGGGCCGGTCATCTTCAAAGAGCAGCGCGTCGCGCTCTCCACGCACGTCGGCGGATGGCGCGATTTCCGGCTGACGGATTGGGTCGAAGGCCTCCTCGGCGTGCCGGCCCTAATGGATAACGATGCCAATGTGGGCGCGCTGGGCGAGGCCCGCTTCGGCGCGGGGCGCGGCTGCTCGCCGCTGTTTTACATGACGCTTTCCACGGGCATCGGCGGCGGCATATACGAAGACGGCCGTATCTGGCGCGGCGCGGATTCCTACGGCGGCGAGATCGGACATCTGACCATCCGGCCGGATGGCCCGGAATGCCTGTGCGGCGCTTATGGCTGTTTCGAACGCATGTGTGGCGGGCTATGGCTGGCGCGCGATCACGGCAAGACCGCGCAGGAGTTGATGGAGGATGCCGTCTTCGTCGGCCGCTATGTTGTGGATCTGGCGCTGGGTTTGAAGGCCTGTATCATGTTGTTGAACCCGGCGCGCATCGTGATCGGCGGCGGGATTAGCAAAGCGGGCGATCGCCTCTTCGAGCCGCTACGTGCGGAGCTGCGGCAGCGGATTACGGACTGGTCCGGCGCGCGCATCGACGTGGTGCCGGCCGCGCTGGGCGACGATAGCGTGCTGTATGGGGCGCTCGCGCTCGCCGAGGGTCTGAGCCGCTTCAACGTATGAACGGCAGATACGCGGGCACTTTCCGCGTGTAGTCTTCGAACTCTTTGCCGAACCGCTCGCGTAGCAGGCCTTCCTCGGCGCTGATGCGTATCTCGGTACCGGCGATAAACAGCGCGACCGCCAATAACAATAGCGGCCACCGTGTCAGAAGCAGGCCGGTCGCCAGCATCAGCATGAACATAGACAGGTAGACCGGATGCCGCACCATGCCGTAGGGTCCGGTGCGGATGAGCTCGTGGTCCGGGTAAAGGCCCGCCAGGATGCGGAGCTGTCTTCCAAGGTGCCGAACGCACAACCAGCCAAGCACCACCGCCAGCGGCCCGAGAATCATGGAGGCAGCCATGCGCGCCAAAGACGGCTCGGGCGAGTGCGGTATCCAGACCCAGGCAATTAACATGCCCGCCGTTTGCAGAACGAGGCCCCACGTGCCGCGCGGCGCCATCACGTTGGATTCGCGCTTCGGGCCCGTGAACCGGTGGCGCAGAAACGGATAGAACCAAACGGCCCATACCGCCAACAGTTCAATCACCGCGAACTTGAACACCGGGCCTCCGCCTCGATTAATATAGCAGGGGTGCCGGGCATAGCAGGGGTGCCGGAACGGCGACGCTTGAGGAGCGGTTGCCGTCGGCTACTTTGCAGGTTGGGCGACCGGCTGCAGGTCAGCGGCAGATCGCGTTAAGATAACCCCTGAGCGTTATGTTCTTCATTAACACAGTATCCGTGTAACTGTGTAAGACCGGCTAGAAACGCATTGGCTGGGCAGTTACCCGCCTCCCTGAATCTGACCTCGACCGCGTGCCAATCCCAGTCACAACGATCCCTCCGCCCACATCCCCCTGAAAACAAAAGCACCCCCCACTCTGTCTTCCCAGCCGCCGCACCCCCCCATGCTACTGTTAGATCGCCATATGACTCCTCAACTCGATTCTCAATTTGCATCCCTCACACCCGATCAGGTGAAAATCGTCCTGGCCCTGGCACAGGGCACCACCTTTACGGCCGCCGCGCAGGCCGCCGGTCTCAACCGCGTCACAATTTACCGCTGGCTCAAAACTCAGGAAGCGTTTGCAGCCGCGGTCGAGCAGGCCCGCGCCGATTACATCCTCACCCTGCGCGACCAACTCAAGGACTACACCGTGCACGCCCTGGCCACCCTCGGCACGCTCCTCGACGATCCCAATACGCCGCCTGCGGTCCGTTTCCGAATCGCCATGGTCATCCTCAACCGGCCGCAGTTCCCCAAGCCCGGCTGGAACCTCCCGGAGCCGGTTCTCGAACCGAATGAGGAAGAATTCTTGCGCAGTTTTGCCTGCCTGGAAGCCGACTACAAGGGCATGCGCTATCAGGACGCCCTGAATGCTAAGGATCGCGAAAATGAAACAAAATGAAACGTTATGCAACGCCCGTGCCTTGGGTCGGCGAACACTATCCCCCACGGATGCAATAACTTCCACACAAATGAAACACTTCTGAAAATTTTTCCGAAGTGTCGCATCCGTCTATCCCACCCTCACCCTCCGCACGCACGCCGCACCGCCGCCGCTACCTCCCGCGTAGTCTCTTCATCGCCCAGCAGCGCGCGGTGCGGCAGCCAGAAAGCGTCCCCGATACAGGCCTCCGCCACCGGGCACGGGTCCACGCGGCACCCGCCCTGCCGATATAGCGGATTCCCATACAGCGTATGCGGATAGAAAGGAGTGCACGGCACGCCCTGCCCTGTCAGCTCGCGATGAAATTCGTCCCGCGTCCGCCCTCCGCGCGCGGCGTCGATGCGTCCCAGCAGCAGATACCACGAGTTGGCGTTTTGCTGCCTAGGGACCGCTTGCAGCGCGAGCCCTGGCACGTCCGCCAACTCCGTGCGCAGTAGCGCCGCGTTGCGCGTCCGCCGGCAGATCTGCTCCTGCAGACGCTCGAGCTGCGCCAGCAGCACCGCCGCCTGCAGGCCAGTCATGCGATAGTTGCTGCCCAGCACGTAGTGGTAAAACCAGCCGCCGCCCGGCTGCCGCCCCTGGTCCATAATCGACCACGCGCGCTCGGCGAATCCCGCGTCGTTGCTGGTGAGCATGCCTCCCTCGCCCGCCGTCATGACCTTCGAATTCTGAAAGCTGAACGATCCCGCCAGGCCCAGGCTGCCTGCCCGTCGGCCATTCCACTCCGAGCCGTGCGCATGCGCCGCATCTTCGATCACCACGAGCGAATGCTCCGCGGCCAGCGGCAGAAGGCGGTCCATATCGGCCATCGCGCCGCCGAAATGCACGGGGATCAGCGCCCTCGTCCGCGCCGTCACGGCCGCCGCGGCGCGCTCCGGATCCATGTTGAAGCTCAGCGGCTCGATATCCACGAACACCGGCGTGGCCCCTACGCGCGAAACCGCCATGGCCGTCGAGACGAACGAAATCGCCGGTATGATCACTTCATCGCCCGGCCCCACGCCCGCCGCCCACAACGCCATCTCCAACGTGACCGTGCCGTTCATCGCCGCCACGCCGTGCGCGCAATGCACAAAGGCCGCGAACTCGCGCTCCAGCCGCGCGACGAACTCGCTATGCCCGCCCCAGCGCCCGCTCTCCAGCACCTCGCGCAGCAGCTCCAGCTCGCGCTCCCCCGAAACCGGCCACTTGAATCTATCCGTGTTCATCGGCGTTCATCCGCGGCTACAATCCCTATCTCCAACGTGACCGTGGGGTTCTCGCGGCCACGCCGTGCCCGTAACGCACAAAGCCGCGAACTCGCGCTCCTCCCAAACCGGCCACGTGAGTTTATCCGTGTTTCATCGGCGTCCATCCGCGGCTACAATCCCTGCAGGAAATAATTGAGCTGTTTCTCGCGTCCCAGCGTAGTCACCGGGCCATGTCCGGGCACCACCACCGTTTCATCCGGCAGTTCGAAATACTTATCGTGAATCGAACGCAGGATCTGCTCGCCATCGCCGAACGGCAAATCCGTCCGCCCTATACTGTCCCGGAACAGCGTATCGCCGGCCACCAGCTTCTTCTGCGACGGCAGCCACAGGCTGATGCTTCCCGGTGTGTGCCCGGGCGTATGCAGCACGTGGAACTCCGCGCCCGCCGCGCGCACGATATCGCCATCGCGCGCCGGGCTGTCGATCGCCGCCCGCTCCGGCGTCCGCACACCCAGCCATGAAGCCTGCAGATCCATCATGTCCTGCAGCTTGTCGTCGTTCTCGTTCATGTAGACCGGCGCGCCGGTGGCCGCATGCAGCTTGTGCGCTCCGCCGATATGGTCGATGTGCGCGTGCGTGACCACGATCGCCTTTACCTGCAGGCCGTGCCGCGCCACCACGCGTTCGATCTCGGGAATGTTGTCGCCCGGATCGATCACCAGCGCGTCGCCCGATTGCTCATCGCCGAAAATCGAGCAGTTGCACTGCAGCGGGCCCACCACCAGAATCTCATGCACCATAAAGTCGATTGTATACTCAAGGCATGTTCGAAGCCCTCGGCATTCTCATGCGCTGGTTGCACATCGCGTCCGTCGCCACGCTGATCGGCGGCATGCTCTATGGCTGGCTCGTGATGGTCCCGGCGGCCGGCGCGCTGGCGGCGGACGCGCGCAAAGCCCTCACGGATAGGACCGCCGCGCTCTACCGTCCCCTGGTCTTCGGCGCCATCGCCGCGCTGCTGGTCTCCGGCGGCTATAACCTGCTGACTAACCCCGGACACAACACGCTCTACTACCTCATGCTGACCATCAAGCTGCTGCTCGTGGCGCACGTCTTCGCGGTGGGTATCGTGCTGGTGACGAAGAACCCGGAACATCGCGGCCGGCTATTCGCAGGAGCCGCCATTTCCGGTTTGATCGTCATCCTGATCTCCGCGTATCTGCGCCGGACTTTTTAGCGGTATACTCCAACCCATGAATCAACCCTCACGGCGTATCCCCACCTATTGTGTCGCTGCCTGCATGCTAGCCGCCTTTGTGGCGCGAGCGCAGGAGCTACCCGTAGCCAGTCCGGAATCGGTCGGTCTCTCTTCCCAGCGGCTGGAGCGCATCGCAGCCGCCGTCCAACAAAGCATCGCGGACAAGAAAATCGCGGGCGCCGTCACCCTGGTGGCGCGCCGCGGCAGTGTGGTCTGGCTCAAAGCCCAAGGTATGGCGGACCGCGAGGCGGCCAAACCGATGCAAACCGACGCGATCTTCCGCATCTGCTCCATGACCAAGCCCCTCACCAGCCTGGCCGTGATGATGCTTTACGAAGACGGGCGCTTCCTCCTCGACGATCCCGTCTCCAGGTACATTCCGGAATTCAAGAATCCGAAGGTCCTGGTGAAGGCGGCAAACGGCCAGACCTACACGATTCCCGCCACCCGTGAAATCACCATTCGCAACCTGCTGACGCACACCTCGGGCCTCACCTATCACTGGAACCCGGATGTCGGCCAACTGTACAAGGACGCGAATGTCGCGCACGGGCTGCTGCCCTATGACGGCGCCATCGGCGACAGCGTGAAGCGCCTGGCGGGCCTGCCGCTGCTGTTCAACCCAGGCGACCGCTTTGAATACAGTCTCGGCGTGGATGTCCTCGGTTACCTCGTCGAAGTCGTTTCAGGCAAGCCGTTCGATGAGTTCCTGCGCACACGCGTCTTTGCACCGCTCGGTATGCGCGACACGTATTTCTACCCGCCCGAGGACAAGCTCAACCGGCTCGCCACGGCGTACACCTGGTATGACGAGAAGGGACTGAGCCGCTTCCCGGATACGCCCATTGTGGACGGCTCGTTCACCTATTCCGCCGACTATCCATACCGCGGGCCGAAGAAGCTTTACTCCGGCGGCGCCGGCCTGTGCTCGACCGCCATGGACTACGCGCGCTTCTGCCAAATGATGCTCAACGGCGGAAAGGCCGGCAACACCCGCCTGATCGGCCGCAAGACCGTCGAGCTGATGTCGTCCGATCAACTAGGCAAGATGGGACCCGACCAGGGCTTCGGCCTGGGTTTCGGCGTCGACGGAGTCAAGCCGCTCGCGGAGCTGGGCTCGCCCGGCCAATACTACTGGGGCGGATTCTTCTACACCGCCTTCAGCATCGACCCGAAGGAGCAGATGATCACGGTCTTCATGGCACAGTTGCATCCGGCGGGCGACCTGAGTCTGGACCGGCGCGTCCACGTGCTGGCGTACCAGGCGATTGTGGATTGATCGAAAGGTTGCAGGTTCGAATCCTACCCGGGGAGCCATAAATCGTCGCGTTGAAATTAAAGGACTTCAGTTCCAGCTCCCTCGCAAGTGCTTTAAAATGTGGTGAATCCAAGCTGGGACGGCGTATCTCTAGGCAGCTCGCGCGGATTCGGCACGTTTGATCCACTTGGCGATGTCGGTTGCCGTAGCTCCGATGGTGAGGAGCGACCGCATGATCAAGTCGAGCGACACCGAGCGGTCGGCTGCTTCCATCTTGGCGACGCGCGACTGACTCGATCCCAGCCGATGCGCCAACGCGGCCTGCGTCAACCCCCTTCGTTCGCGAAGTTCGCGAACTCCAGTGGCGAGCGCCAGCTTCAATTCGATAAAGCGATTCTCCTCCACGCTCAGCTTCAGAAACTGGGCGCTGTCGCCAACCACCCAGCCGGCACGTTCCAAACGTTGCTTCTTGATACGCTTCATGTTTACTCCTTATCCGAAACCGCTCTCAAGTAGGCAGCCAGCCGCTTTTGGCACAGTTCTACGATCTGAACCGGTGTGGCCTGGGTCTTCTTGCTGAAGACGTCGAGAATCACGATCGCATCCGGCGCGACGTGGTAGACAATTCGCCACGCTTGGTCACGATCGCCGATTCTTAGCTCGTGGCACTGGCGACCGATTGCGGGCAATGGCCGCGAATGAGGCAGACTCAACCCCTGCCCTTGCTGGAGCCGCCTGAGAAGCAGCCCAGCTTCCAAGCGGGCTTGACTGCTGAACGGAGGGGTTTTCACTTCGCCCTTTAACCAAACCAGCGGCTTGTCCCCTAGGTTAGCCATCTGTCGCCTATGTCCAATATGACATATTTCGCTCTGGGGCGCCGCCTCCGCCTTGAGATTGACGTGGTTTTGAGGAAAGCAGGTTCCACACGGCCGGACTTGGCCAGTTCGAGACGTGTCCAAACTGGGGGCGCAGAGTGGACAACCGTCGGTGGAAAATGCGGATCGACATGAAAGGATTACGTTTTTAGGGGTTCGATCACAGTGCCCATTGCCCGCAAAAGTCCGAAACGCGTCCAGTGTGGGGAGCCAAGCCCAATCGCACACCGCAAGGCGCATTAGCCGCTTTCCTGGCGTAACCCTTTCGTTGAATCGAACACTGTCGTCCGCTGCACGGCCGTGACCGCAGAGTGCTGGCGAGAACTGGAGTTGAGAAGACATGGCTGCATGGCGCCACTATTTGTACGGTTCTCGAATGAATTCCAACACGATCCCTGCCCCTCTGTCCAAGTTCGATGAATTGTACAGTGCGGCAACGGTGCCAGAAAGCGCACCGTCTAACAGTGATATACCCGATGGAGAGTATGCGACAGTCGTCGAGGAAGTCACCCTGATGCAGAGCTCAACATCGACTCCAACCTTGGTTTGGACCTTCCGGATTCACGGCGGAAGCTATTCCGACCGGTTGCTGCGCAAGGTCCGGCCCATTTCGGAGCGCACGATCGCCTGGGTGAAAGAGGACTTGATTAAGTGCGGCCTGAAATTAGATGTGTTCTCAGACTTGTCGAATCGGATTGAGGAACTCCGCGGCGCATCCGTTCCGGTCCTAAAGCGTGGCGATAACGATTTCGGCGTCCACATCCAATGGCCGAAAAAGGCGCAGTCTCATTCCGACGAAGACACTCCGTTCTGACGCGGCGCGGTTGTATCGGCGGGCGATTCCCCTCTCGACCGGCGGGTTGAGGTGCTGGCGTATGCGGCGATGTGGATTGACTGAAGGGTTGGAGATTTGGGCCCTAACTGGGAAGCACTTGAAGTAGCTCGGGCCCATCCCGAATTCGAACTCGCGGCGCGACGCTGGCGTATACTGGATATGCCCTGGAAGACCCGATGAATGAACTCATTCGGAGATTTTCCCGCCAGGGACACCCCAGTGCCGAGGAGTTGATCGCCGCGCAGGGACTGACGTTTCCGCGCGCTCCCAAGGATCTGCTTGGCGACTTCTGGCCCGAGGAAGAGTCCATCGACGGTTTCCTGGCCGCCATGCGCGAATGGCGTGGACACGCGAAGACTGATCCCGCCGCATGAAGCAATCGAACCGATTATCTCGGTGTGCCGGGATTGCGGTTTAGCTGAGAAGCCACTGGGCACAGCGCCCACGGGACTGCGCTAACCAAACACCTCGGATAGCGGCACCGCAATATCGGGATCGCTGGTGCGCAACACGTCCTCTGCTACGTGAGTGCCTGAAGTCGTGTAGACAACCGCCTCCCGCCGCCGCGGATCGATCACCCAGATGTAGCGGACGCCGAACCTGAGATAGTCGGCGATCTTCCGTTGGACTCGTTCCGCGCGGTCCTCTGGCGAGAGGATCTCGATGCAAAGGAATGGTGGTCCGGCGAATACCTGCTCCTCCGGCTCACCTAGCGTGACGCAGATGTCGGGAACGCGATAGCGCGTCGCGGAAACGCGTATGCTTTGTTCCACGAACACCGAGATGCCCCATTGTTTACGGTGCACATACAGGTAGGAGCTTACGCCTGTCTGCCATTTGCTGTGGTCTTTTTCGCCCACGTTACGCTCCTCCAACTCGCCGTCCACATAATCGCGGTCCGGATCGTAAGACGTGGACAGATACTCCTCGACGGAAACCAGCGTTGCGACACCCATGCAATGATTATCCAACAAAGCGCAGCGTTGAAGGCTATCGGATCTTCCAGGCGTCTCCGCTGGCGGCTCTCTCACGCCGCGGGCGGAGCGGGCGGCTTCTGCTGCATGCCATCCACAACGCCAATCATGGCATTGAGCTTTTCTTCGATTTCGAGCATCTTCTGGTCGAAGAGCGCCATGCGTTCGCGATGCAACTCTTCGCTTTTTTGTAACGCCTCGAGCCACTCCGCCTGACTCCGCTGGACAGCGGCCTGGCGGCGCTGGATACCGGATACCACCACGAGGGTTTCCGTGAGTTCCCGATGGGTTTCCGCGAGTGCCCGCCGAGTTTCTCCCATCTCATCGCTGAGCTCCCCCATCCTCTCCGCGTGGCGGCGCTGGATTTCGTCCATCTGCCGCAATCTCTCCTCGAAATCCATACGCCCATTATCACATGCTCAACCTGCCCATTCTTCCAGGCATCCCCTGCCCGATCTACCGATGCACCCCGCCCCTCGCCCACGCCATCCTGAAATCATGGAAAACGAATTAGTCGCCCTATCCAATGAACTCGCCGCAGCCGCCGAGCAGGCCGGCCGCTCCGTGGTCGCCGTTCACGCCCGTCCGCGCTTCGCTTCAAGCGGCGTGCTGTGGCGGCCCGGCGTGATCGTCACCGCCGAACACACCATCCGCCGCCGCGAGGAGATCGGCATCACCCTCCCGGACGGCCGATCCACTTCCGCCACACTCGCCGGACGCGATTCAGGCACCGATATCGCCGTGCTCAAGCTGCCCGAAAACGGCACTCCCGCGGCCCCCCTCGGATCCACCGACGCGCTCAAGCCTGGCCATGTAGTCCTTGCCATCGGCCGCTCGCCGGATTCAGGAGTCAACGCCACCATGGGCATCATGAGCGCGGTCAGCGGACCGTGGCGCTCCTGGCGCGGCGGCCAGATCGATCAATACCTGCGCCTCGATCTCACGCTTTATCCCGGCAGCTCCGGCGGCGCCGTGGTGGATACCGCCGGCCGCGTGCTGGGCATCGCCACCAGCGCGCTCTCGCGCATCGCCGGACTGGCAGTGCCCGCATCCACCGTCAACCGCGTGGTCGATGAACTCCTCCGCACCGGCCATGTCTCCCGCGGTTACCTCGGCTTAGGCCTGCATCCGGTCTCCCTGCCCGACGGCAACACCGGCCTGATCGTGCTCTCCGCCGAGCCCGATGGACCGGCCGCGCGCGCCGGCGTGCTGATCGGCGACGTCCTTATCGCACTCGCCGGCAAGCCCGCGCGCGACACCGACGACATTCAATCCGTGCTCGATGGCCAGTCCGTTGGCAAGCCCCTGGCGGCCCGCATCGTGCGCGGCGGGCAGGTCATCGAAGTAAGCATAACGGTTGGAGAACGGCCCCGGAGGGAAGACTGACATGCCGCTCGCCTTGGGAGAAATTGCGGAACGCCTGCGCCGCTCGACGGTCCAGGTGCTTCTGCCCGGCGCAAATGCAGGTGGCTCCGGCGTGATCTCTTCCGCCGACGGCGCCATCGTCACCAACGCGCACGTCGCGCGCGGCGGACATGCATCCGTCCATCTTTGGGATGGCCGTGAATTGCCGGCCAAGCTGCTGGCGCGAGATCCCCGCCGCGATCTGGCCACCCTGAAAGTGGAAGCCAGCGGCCTGCCCGCGGCGGCTTTCGGCGATTCCAGTGCGCTGCGCGTCGGCGAGTTGGTCATGGCGATCGGCAACCCCATGGGCTTCATCGGCGCGTTGACCACCGGCGTGATACACGCGCTCGGCAACCTCCCCGGATTCGGTGCGCAGAGTTGGGTACTGGCCGACGTGCGCCTGGCGCCCGGCAACTCCGGCGGTCCGCTGGCCGATGCTCACGGCCGCGTCATCGGCATCAACACCATGATCGTGCACGGCCTCGGTGCCGCGGTTCCGGGTAATGCCGTGACGGCTTTCCTGCGCCGCGGCGCAGCGGGCTTTTCGCTGGGAGTGACCGTGCAGGCCGTGCGTTTGGAAGACCGCCGCATCGGCCTGGTCGTGCTCAAGGTCGAACCGGGCAGTCCCGCGGCCGCCGCGCCATTGTGGGTCGGCGACGTTCTCACCAGCGCCGGAGGCCGCCCATTTCGCTCCGTCGACGATCTCCACCAGGCCCTCTCTGACGCCGGTGGCCTGATTCGCCTGCAATTCCTGCGTGGCGACCGTGCCTCTACGCGCGAAGTGGCCATACGGCTCCCGCATCCCGTGGCGGAGGCGGCGTGATCCGTCTGCTGATCGCGGCCCCGTCCGCGATCGTGCGTGCAGGACTCGAATCGGTCGGCGCTGGGCCCCCAGGATCCGGCGCCAGCATCCAAGTTGTGGGAGCTTCCACACTCGCGGATCTGGGCGCGGCGATCGATCGATATCAGCCCGATGTCGTGCTGGCCGCCGTCGAGGCGCATCACGACGAGCCGCCCGAGGACCTGCTCGCATTGGCCGCCCGCGACGGCGCGCCCGCCATCGTGGTGCTCGCTCCGGATCTTCAGCCCACGTGGACGTCCGAAGCTTTGCGCTCCGGCATACGAGCGGTCTTGCCGGGCGACCTTGGACCACGCGAAATCCTGGCCGCCGTTGAAGCCGCCGCCGCCGGATTGGTCGTGCTGCATCCCCAGGATCTGCCCGCGCTGCTCTCCGAGCGCCCGCTCCCGGCCGCCCAGACGCAAACCCTCAGCCCACGAGAAATTCAGGTCCTCACGATGCTTGCCGAAGGCCTAGGCAACAAGACCATCGCCTGGAAGCTCGGCATCTCGGAGCATACCGCCAAGTTCCACGTAGCGTCGATCCTGACGAAGCTCAATGCCGGCACACGCACCGAAGCCGTGACACAGGGCATCCGCCGCGGCCTCATTCTCATCTAAATGTGAACAACGTAGCTGACCCGGTTGACGGCACGCCCGCGACAGGCCACGGAGTTCAAAGCGTCCGCACTTAGTTGAATCGATTTGAGTCCGGCCTGCCGCAGACTGTTCAATCTGATGTCTGGACAGCAGGTATGGTCGGAAGGACCGGACGCTGCACCGAGGCGGCGAACTGAGCATCTGGCGAGCATCTAGGCACTGATGCGCAGCGCTTTGCTGACGGCCACCGGCAGCCGTACGGGCACGAAGTACTCAGACGGATAGAGATAATCCTCGCCGGATTCGTCGATAACTCGTACGTACCCGTCGTGCGCGGCAGACGGATCTAGAAGGACCTGGTAGACCTTTCGTATCTCCAGATCGTCCGACCCGCCATTGCGGATACACAATACGAACTTTGATCGCTGTTGCTCGCCTTTCATACCGCTAGCTCAAGAAGCGTTTGATCTTCCAGCCCTTCCGCCCGATGCCGTGGGCTTCGTACCAGTGTAGCTCGGCATTTCGAATCGCGCCGGTGGCCAATCGAATGGTAGCAAGACCCTTCATCTTGCGCGAATTTCGTCCTCCATAGCGCTTCCGCCGGAACTTACAGACTCCGCACGCCCCGGCCGCTGGCGATCGGCTCCACTTGACGCCTCCCTAACATTGGAAATCGACGGCCGGCGCTCTAAAATAATAGAAGAAAGCATGACAGGATACGATGCCCTGCGCGAGTCCGCCGCCTGGCTGGATCTCTCCACGCGCGGCCGCATCTATGTGACCGGCGAAGACCGCGCCCGCCTGCTGCACGCCCTGACTACCAACCATGTCGAGCAACTCACGCCCGGCACGGGATGCTACGCCTTCTTCTTGAACGCCCAGGGGCATATTCTGGCCGACGTCAACCTCCTCTGTCTCGAGGACCGCTTCCTCCTGGATACCGAACCCGAAACCCGCGACCTCGTCCTCCGCCATCTCGACAAATACATCATCGCGGACGACGTCACGCTCGAAGATGCCACCGGCTCCCTTGCCTGTATCGCCGTAGAAGGCCCGGGTGGGGCAGGGTTTCAGCCTGCCAACTCTTTTCCCAACGCCATCATCCAGCCCGTAAGCTCCACAGGCGAACCAGGATTCCGCATCTTCGTCCCGGTAGCCGACAAGCCAGCCCTGATTGCCCAACTCGAGTCCGCAGGCGCCCAAGCAGCGTCCCCCGAAGAAGCCCGCACCGTACGCCTCGAGCACGGCATTCCGCGCTACGGAGAAGATATCTTCGACACCACGCTGCCGCAGGAAACCCGCCAGATGCAGGCGATCCATTTCGCCAAAGGATGCTATCTGGGCCAGGAGATCGTGGAGCGCATACGCTCGCGCGGGCACGTGAACCGCTTGCTGGCAAAACTCGAAATCGATGGTGAAGAGCCGCTGCCCGCCGGCACCAAGGTCCACGCGGGCGACGCCGAAGTGGGCGAAATCACGTCTTCGGCGTTCTCCCCCGCGCTCGGCAAACTAGTCGCGCTAGCCTACTTGCGCGCACAGTATGCCGAACCGGGAACCGCCCTCCGTGTGGCGCAAGCTTCAGCTTGCTGCCGTGGGCTTTAGCCCACGGTCTGGAGTTTCTAAGATTTTCCCAAAGTGTGCCTTGGTGGCACTGTTGAAGAAGGTGGGGCAGGCGCTTTCGCCTGCCAACGGCTAACTTCCGTTCGCCGTGCCGTGGGCTTCAGCCTACACTGACCGCGGGCAGAATCTCCCCCAGCAGCACATCCGCCTGCCGCATTACCCGGCCGTCCGGCGCGATGTGTATGCCGCACTCCTTCTCTTCGTCCTGCTCCCACCACCAGCGGCCGGCGCGCTCATCCTCGCAATCGAATGTGGCCCGCGTGCACGGACCGCAGCCGATGCTCGGAAAGCCCTTGGCGTAGAGCGGATGGACCGGCACGTTGTTCCGGCGGGTGTAGTCATCCACCTCCTGCCGGCTCCAGTCCGCCAGCGGGCTGATTTTCACAGTGCCGTCGCGGCTCTCGACCTTTTGGGTCTCCGCGCGCGACTCCGTCTGCGATCTGCGCAGCCCCACCACCCACGCGCTCAACGTCGCCAGTTTGCGCTCCATCGGCCGCACCTTGCGAACTTCGCAGCAGAGTTTTCGGAGCGGAACGCCACGATAGAATAGGTTCGGACCATGCGCTCCAATCATCGCCTCCACTTCGGAAGCCTCCGGAAAAACAATCTCCACGGGAATCCCGTAGCGCTGCCGCACAGTCTCCATCATTTGATGAGTTTCCTCTGGCAATCGCCCCGTATCGATCGTGAAAACACGCACACGCGGGTCGATGCGGACCGCCATATCGATCACCACCATGCCCTCCTTCTGGAAGCTGGTCGAGATAGCCAGCGATTCACCGAAGGTCGAAAGAGCCCAGGAGAGCACCTCCTGCGCCGTTGCAGACTCAAAGCTGGAGTATTGTACCAATCTCTATCAAGATACACCAGATTATGAAGCTGTGTCAATAGCGATGTGGCACAGAAGGTGGGACAGACGCTTTCGTCTGCCAACCCAGCCGTGCAGTCTGCCCGGCAAACTACCCCTCGGCCGGTCGACCCCGAACCCTACACCTTAGGGTCAAGAAACCTCAGTGCCACAGCTTTCCACCAACATCGTGGAGCGCCGCCGATGCAAAATCGGCCTACGCTCATCGCCTATCACTGGAAATACTTGTGAGCGCCACTTCCCACAAAGGCCGCTGGTTGTCGAGAAACACCGCTAGATTGCGCTCCGCGGGATGTGCGGCCGATGGCGCGAGCAGTCCTTCAATGCCGCTTTCCCATGCCCGCATTCCGATCTCCTGCGTGATAGTGTGGCGGGCTGCGATCAATTGTTCCCACGCGATGCCGGCCTTGCGCAATAGCCTCCGATTCGTCAGGTCCACCACCCGGCTGAGCCGCAGCGAGATGGATGCCTCCACAAACCCGTCCTTCGGCGGCACTGTGAAATACCGCGCCATCTCGCGCCGCGCAGTCTCTTTGGAAAGGGATGTGTACAGCGTCCCGAAGTAGCCACGAATGTTGTAACGCGCCCCGTGCAGGAAGGAACCCCGCATCGAAACCAGATTGCCCCCGTACCGGGCCGGACAGATGCGGTAGACGGTTCCCGAGAACTCGCTCAAGGGTGCGGTACGGAAGTACGCGCCCAAGTCCGGCATCAGGCCGGGATGCCCCAACTCATTCGACCGATCGCTTCGAGTACGCGATCGAGGCCGCCATCCTCGGCCATCAACTCAACTGGCCGGCGACCCTCCAGCGCGGGTACCGGATGCCTTAACCAGTAGATCGCGTTCTCCGTGGTAAACAAGCCCATCAGTTCGCTCCATATCCGATGGAGCTTCTCTTCGCGTTGCGCTTCGAGGGGCCGCGGTGCTTTTCGCTCTCCCCGGTGCCGTTCAACGGTACGTCGATGCACACCCAGAATACGCGCTACCTCTGCCGCACCGAGCGCCTCTTCAACCGTGAGATCCTGCGCACGTGGAACGCTTGCCATCGATTCCACATTAACACGGCCTGCGGCGGATGGTAAGACATATGCCGCCCAGTCCTCCCAGTCGCCCGGTTCGGCCTGAATGCCCGGCCCTACCCCTCCACCTTGCCAACCAAAATAATCGAAATCGCCAGATCCCCCACCTTAGCCTCCAGCACCCAATCATGATCGCCCTGCTTGCTGAACGTGGGGAACTTGTCGGCGGAGGAATTCCAGATGCTCAGAACCGCGGGATGCGGCGTACCCGACGCCTTAACGCTCAGGGCCACGAGAGCATCGAAATTCGGAGTCGAATTCGCGTCCTTGTCCTCGCCCGCGGGCACCAGTAGCGCGAAATCTCGTTGCGGCGCCACACCCTGGTGGTCGCCGTTCACCGGGTATTGGCTGTAGCGCATCGTGTAGATCCCGGCCTTCAGCGGTTGCCCACGCCGATCCTGGGCCGCGCCCGCAAACCGTATGACGCCCAGTAGCGCGCCCTGCGGAATGGTAGGCAAGAGCACCGCGTCATCCGCGGACTTCGCGCCGCTCGGTGCCTGTGTGCGCAACCATACCTCGCAATACACCGCACCGCCGGGTGCCGTGATCTTGACGCCCTGTTGCTGAAGCATTGCAGCGAAAGCCGGCGCCAGTTCGGCAGGGGGAGCAGCAGCAGGCTCCATTTTGTACTGGCCAAACGCGACACCAGTCGCCAAAACGAAGAAAAGTAGGGAGTTCTTCATACGGGTTGCACCGCAGGGAAGTTTGGAGCGGGAGACCGGATTCGAACCGGCGACATCGACCTTGGCAAGGTCGCACTCTACCAACTGAGTTACTCCCGCTCAACCAAGCGCTACCATTATCGTGAACCTGTGGCGGCCCTGTCAAACGGTTTGTAACCGCAACGAAACGAAGGTGTTAAAATCTTGGTCGAACGCATACATCGTATGCTAGACTACTCATCGGTCGTTGGCCTACCGGTATCGGCACTGGCGTTCGGCACTCCTCGTTGAGCAGCTTGCAAGTATGAATCCTTGGGATCGAATCAAAAAAGAACTGGAAGCGAAACTGAGTCCGGAAAGCTACCAGAATTGGATCAACCGGACCGTTTTCGCGCGCCTGGAGGGCTCCACTCTGGCCGTAACCGTCCCGGACGAGAGCGCCAAAAAGTGGATGGAAACCGAATACGCCGCTCAAGTACTGCTCATCGCAGCGCAACTTGGCATGGCCGTCAAGCGCGTCGAATACGAGCCGGCCTCTTCAAGCGCCGGACAAAACCATGTGCGGGTAGCCGAGACAATCGAGCTTGAAGCCCCGGCTCCAAGCTCCCTTAACCCGAAATTCACATTCGAGAGTTTTGTGGTCGGGGCGTGCAACCAGTTTGCCCACGCAGCCGCTCGATCCGTGGCTACCAATCCGTCGCGCAGCTACAACCCGCTCTTCATCTATGGCGGCGTCGGCATGGGCAAGACGCACCTGATGCACGCGATCGGCCGCGCCCTGATAGACAATCACGCGTCCATGCGCATCATCTACACCTCGAGCGAGCGCTTCATGAACGACATGATCACGTGCATCCGCCTGGACCGCATGCCGCAGTTCCACGACCGCTATCGCTCAGCCGACGTGCTCCTGGTCGACGACATTCAATTGATCGGCAATAAGGACCGCACCCAGGAGGAATTCTTTCACACCTTCAACGAGCTCCACGACCACCAGAAGCAGATTGTGATCTCGAGCGATGCGCCGCCAAAGGAGATCCCGGGCTTGATCGATCGCCTGCGATCGCGCTTCGAATGGGGCCTCATGGCCGATATCCAGCCTCCGGACCTGGAAACCAAAATGGCGATCTTGGACAAGAAGGCTGGAAACGAGGGCGTGCTACTTCCAGAAGATGTGCGGACGTTCATGGCCACCAAAACAAAGTCCAACGTCCGCGAATTGGAAGGCGCCCTCATCAAGCTGATCGCGTATTCGTCCCTGACCGGGTCGTCGATCAACCTGCAAATGGCGCAACAGGTTCTGCGACACTTGGTTCATGTGCAGGATCGCAAGATCACTATCGACTCCATTCAGAAGGGCGTAGCGGATCGCTATGGTCTCCGCCAGAGCCAGCTTAAAGAGAAGAGCAACACCAAGAAGATCGTGGTCCCGCGGCAAGTGGCGATGTACCTGGTGAAGGAGTTGACGACCGCCTCGCTGCCAGAGATCGGGCGGGCTTTCGGCGGCAAGCACCACACCACGGTCCTGCACTCGATCAAGAAAATTGAGAAGCAGCGGCACGTCGATCCCGAATTAAACAGGATCATCCACGCTCTAATTGATTCATTGCAATGACATTAACGAGGTTTTGCACAGAGAGGTCTGTGCGCCCGCTGTGGAGTTTGTGCAAGAATCGGTCCGGCGGCCGGTTCTGCTGCTTCTTTCGCGCGAAATCCTCAGCCGGGCATTAGGCAAAACCACTATACTTTAGTATAATTTAGGTAGCCTTCAACAATTTGCACAGGCCCCATGAATTCTTCTCTTTTACTACATCTAAAGAGACCGAGAGAATAGGAGCTAAGACCAGCATGGAGTTCACCGTCAGCAAAGCCGACTTGGTTCGAGAACTGAGCCTCTCCCAGGGCGTGGTCGAGAAGAAGACCACCATTCCGATCCTTTCCAACGTGCTGTTGGAGGCTAAAGACGATCGCATCACCCTAACAGCAACCGATCTGGAGTTGGGCATTCGTTGTTCGTGCCCGGCCAAGATCAAGAAGGATGGATCCGGCACCATCCCGGCGCGCAAGCTGCTGGACTACGTCCGTCTGCTGCCGGACGCGGATCTCAACGTCAAGTTTCTAGAGAATCACTGGGCCAGCCTCACCTGCGGGCGCTCGCGTACGCGTATCGCCGGAATGTCGCGTGAGAGCTTCCCGGAGCTGCCCTTGATGCCGGAGACCATCGCCGAGATTCCAGTGAAGCTGCTGGCCTCCATGATCTCGCGCACGCAATTCGCGATCTCGCTTGAGGAATCCCGCTTCACGCTGAATGGCGCTTTGCTGCTGCTGAAGACTGATGCGACCACCATGGTGGCCACGGATGGTCACCGCTTGGCCTATGTGGAAACTGCGTCGCCGGGCAGCACCAACAAGACGTTTCGTGCTCTCGTGCCCAAGAAAGCCATGGCGGAGATCGTGAAGTTGGCTGATGAGAGCGGCACGGATAGCAAAGCGCTTTTTGCCGGCGACGAGAATCACCTATTCTTCCAGTTTGGCGACCGGCTTCTGATCACCCGCAAGCTCACCGGTAATTTCCCAGACTACGAGCGCGTTCTGCCGAAGGATAACGTGCACACGGCGAAGTTGAATCGCGACGAGATCCGCTCGGCCATCCAGCGCGTATCCCAGTTCGCCGACGAACGATCGCGCGCTATTCGCGTGCAATTCACAACCGGTGAGGTCAAGATTTTTTCGTCTTCCATCGAGACCGGCGAAAGCGAAGAGAGCGTACCCAGCGAATACGCGGGCCCCGACATGGAGATCGGATTCAACGCGCAGTATCTGCTGGATTTTCTGGGGGCCATCAATCAGGAGCAGGTAGCTTTTGAGCTGAAGGATCAGAAGAGCGCCGGCGAGCTGCATCCGGTGGAAGACGGCACACAGGATCATTACCGCTACGTGGTAATGCCCATGAGAATCTGATGAACCTTTGGGATCGAATCAAGCAGGAACTCGAAGCAAAATTCGGTCCCGCGCAATATCAGAAGTTGAATAGCCGTACGGCATTCGCTCGTCTGGAAAATGGCACGTTGTTCATCAGCGTGCCCGACGAAGCGACCAGAAAATGGATCGAGACGGAATACACAGCTCAATTGCTGGCGGTCGCCAAACAGGTTGATCCGGTAATTGAGCGCGTGGAGTATGAGTTAAACCAGATGGCATCTACGTTCAACGAAAGCAGTCCTGAAGTTTACGATTCTAGCAGTATCAAGGTCCTTGAGGGCCTGGAAGCCGTGCGCCTCCGCCCGGCCATGTACATCGGCTCGACCGGCGAGATGGGTCTACATCACTTGGTGTATGAAGTCGTCGACAACTCCGTAGACGAGGCGCTCGCGGGCTATTGTACGCAAGTCGATGTGACGATTCACATCGACAATTCCGTCACCGTGATCGACAACGGACGCGGCATCCCCGTGGATATGCATGACGAAGGCGTCTCCGCCGCCGAAGTCGTCATGACCAAGTTGCACGCCGGCGGGAAATTCGATTCCAAGAGCTACAAAGTATCCGGCGGGCTGCATGGCGTGGGCGTAAGCTGCGTGAATGCGCTTTCCGAGCGGCTCGAATTGGAAATCTGGCGCGCCCCCAGCGACGAGCGCACTTCCTACACCTGGCAGCAGGAGTATGCGTACGGCAAGCCCAAGGGTCCCCTGACACGCACCGGGAAAGCAGGCAAGAAGACCGGCACCCGCGTCACGTTCAAGGCCGATCCGACCATCATGGTCGAGACCAATTACAATTACGACACGCTGGCGCAGCGCCTCCGCGAGTTGGCATTCCTCAACAAAGGTCTCAAGATCACCCTCACGGACGAGCGTGTAGACCCCGTCAAGTCGCACGAATTCCTTTATACCGGCGGCATCGCGGAATTCATCAAACACCTCAATCGCGGCAAGACGGTGCTCCACGAAAAGCCCATCCACTTCGAAGCCGAGCGTGAGCTGCCCAACAATGGCGGAACGTTGGTGATGGAAGTGGCGCTGCAATACAACGACGGCTACTCAGAAAGCATTTTCAGCTTCGCAAATAACATCAACACCGTCGACGGCGGCACGCACTTGAGCGGCTTCCGCAGCGCGCTCACCCGCACCATCAACGCTTCCGGGCAGCAGGCCGGGCTGTTCAAGGATGTGAAAGAGAACCTGACCGGCGACGACGTCCGCGAGGGCCTGACCGCCGTCGTGAGCGTCAAGATCCCGCAGCCGCAGTTCGAAGGTCAGACCAAGGGCAAGCTGAACAGCGATATCGCCGGCCAAATGACGCAGTTTGTCAACGACAAGCTGGGTGAGTATTTCGACAAGAATCCCGCGGTGATGCGCAAGATTGTGGGAAAGGCGATCGACGCCGCGCGCGCCCGCGAAGCTGCCCGCCATGCCCGCGACCTGACGCGGCGCAAGGGCGCCCTCGATTCCGGCGGCCTACCCGGCAAGCTGGCCGATTGCCAGGAAAAAGATCCGGAGCGCTGCGAGTTGTTCCTGGTGGAGGGCGAATCGGCCGGTGGCACCGCCAAGCAGGGCCGCGATCGCCGCTTTCAAGCCATTCTGCCGCTGAAGGGCAAAATCCTCAACGTGGAGAAAGCCCGCTACGACAAGATGCTGGGCCACGAAGAAATCCGGAACATGATCACGGCCATGGGCACCGGCATCGGCAAAGACGATTTCGACGCCACCAAGATCCGCTACGGCAAGATCATCATCATGACCGATGCCGACGTGGATGGCTCGCACATACGCACGCTGCTGCTGACCTTCTTCTTCCGTCACATGAACGAGCTGATCAACCGCGGCCGCATCTTTATCGCACAGCCGCCGCTCTATCGCTTCAAGAAGGGCAAGAGCGAAAAGTACATCAAGGACGAAAAGGAATTCACGCGCGAGATCATGCGGCGCGCCACCGAGAACCTGACCGTCGAGATTCATTCCAACGGTGAAGGCGCTAAGAGCACGCTGGAAGGCGGCGAGCTGCGCGCGTTTCTGTTGAGCCTCGATGAATACGAGCAGATGTTCAACAAGGTCGAGCGCCGCTTGCGCGACGCGCGCGCGGTCGCCGTACTCGGAGACGCCGAGCTGCGTGCGGACCACAAGGCCGACTTCCAGGACAAGGACAACATGCAGCGCGTGGCGGACGTGCTGGCCGCCGCCCAGGTCCCCGCCGAGTTGCGCGCCGACGAGGAGCACTCCGCCTGGACGGTGGTCTTTCACGATTCGACCAACGCCGAGCGCCATATCGGAATCAACCTCGCCGCGCAGCCTGAGTACAAGAAGTTCCGCTCCCTGGCGCGCCAGATCGCGAAGTACAACGACCCGCCCTTCGTGGTGGTGAAGAGCGAGCACCGCGACAAGCAGCCCGACTGGTTGACTCTCCTCAACTTCGTCAAGAACGAGGGCAAGCGGGACGCCAGCGTGCAGCGCTACAAGGGATTAGGCGAGATGAACGCCGAGCAACTCGCCGAAACAACCATGAATCCGGAAAAGCGCACGCTGCTGCAGGTGCGCCTGGAAGACGCGGTGGAAAGCGAAGAAATCTTCTCCACGCTGATGGGCGAAGACGTGGAAAGCCGCCGGAAGTTCATCGAAGACAACGCGCTGGATGTGAAGAATCTGGACGTGTGAGGCGCGGTGCTAGCTGCCTTCCTTCTTATCGTTCGCTTAAACCCCTTGGAGCGGCCGCATGAAGCGCCACAGAATGGCGCCGACCCGCGAAGGAAAGAAGCGGGGCGGACCCACGATTGGGCGGCCGCCCCACACGCAAGCGGGCCATCACTTGCTTGCGGAAACGGCAACCGTGATCGGCGTGGACGAGCTGGCTCGCTCCGCCTTCATGCGCGCAGCCTTGGGAACGAGAAAACTGAACGCCTGCCCCGCCGTACCGGCATCCAAGCGCCGCACGACGTAAACGCCGTTGGTCTCCTCAAGCTGTAGGGAACTATTGCTGGGGACTTCGCCGGGGATTGCGGAGCCGGCGAGAATCATGGCATGCATGCCCTCGCCCTCCAGAAAGACGATGCGGGTGGAACTGCTTGCATCCAGATTCATCGAGATCTTGTATTGCCCCGCGGGCAAAACAGCCGATCCCCAATATGCCGCGACCGGCAGACTGAAAGTCCCCTTCAATCCTACCTGCGCGGCGGCTTGTGGCGCGGTCGCGCCGATCGCGAGAGCAGCCAGCATCAGAACCATAATCACGTGTTTTGCGGTTTTCACGATTAATCTCCTTTGGTAACTTACGGACTATAACCCTCTGGGTGTTTTGCCGTCTAAGCTTAAGACGAAGTATCCGCCATGCCGACAGATCAAGAAGAAGTCATTTCCCCGCAGTTAACCTGTGTATCGCGCAAGCTGCGGTTCGGCGCCTTCGAGGCCGACCTGGAGAGCCGGAGTCTGAGCAAATCCGGGCGGCGAATCAAGCTGCAGGGGAAGCCTTTTCAAATCCTGGAATTGCTGTTGAAGAACCGCGGCTATTTTATAACGCGTGCCGAGTTGACGCGGCGCCTGTGGCCCGATTTGTTCGTGAATTTCGACCATAATTTGAACACGGCTGTGAATGCTCTACGCAAAGCTCTGGGCGATTCCTCACAAAATTCCTGTTTCATCGAGACGCGATCTGGCCTTGGTTATCGCTTCATCGCGCCAGTGCATGAAGTTGTTGCAGGCAGGGGCGCCGTCATAAACCCGCGTGCGCACGAACACTGTGCGCGGGCCAGATACTTTCTGAACAAGCTGACCCAGGAAGATTTACATAAGGGCATGGCGTATTACCAGGCCGCACTGGCGGAAGATCCCGGCTGTGGGCTGGCGCATGCGGGTCTGGCGGAGACCTATTGCTTGTTTGCGCTGATGAACATGGCTTCGCCGGGCGAGATGCTGGCGCGCGCCAAAACGTCGGCGATTACGGCAGTCGAAGCCGATCCGGATCTCGCGGAGGCGCATGCGGCGCTGGCCTCGGTGAAGAGGTATCTCGATTGGGATTGGGACGGCGCCGATGGAGAATTTCGTCGGGCACTGGAGCTGAGCGCGAGTTGTGCGGCGGTGCACCGGGCGTATGGGTCGCATCTATCGTCGGTGGGGAACGCGGAAGGCGCGCTCGAGGAACTGCGGCGGGCGCAGGAGTTGGATGCGACCTCGCCGGCGGTAAATGTGGAGGCCGCCTGGATTCGTTATCTGGCGCGCGACTTTGCCGGAGCGCAGGAGCACTGCTGGAAGGCGCTGGTGCTGGAACCGAAATTCGCAGCCGCGCAACACGTGCTGGGCCTGGCCTGCGAGCAGATGCGTATGTATGACGAGGCCCTCATCGAGTTTCAGAATGCGGTGGCGTGCGGCGGCGAGCAACCCGCCGTGGTGGCATCTCTGGCGCATGCCTATGCCGAGGCGGGGAAGAACGCGGAAGCTAGAGAGACGTTGGAGAGGCTCCGGCGGCTTTCGGTGCAGCGCCCTGTCTCGCCGTACTGGCACGCCATCGTCTACGCGGGGCTTGGACGGAACGATCGAGCGCTCGAATGGCTCGCCAAAGCTCGTCAAGACCGGGACGTCTGGTTAGTCTGGCTGGCGGTAGAGCCACGGCTGGACAACCTGCGTGCAGAAGCGCGTTTTGAATCCCTGTTGAACGAGATGGGCCTCGGTGCCTTGCGCCGCGGCTCTGGGCGGCAATAGTTTGATATAGTGTCCAGGCATGAGCCGAACACTTGTCGCACGGACTTCCGCCAGCGCCCTGCTCCTGTTGGGCTGCTGGATGGCTTACACCCAAAATCAAGGCGGGCAGCCTCAGCAATTGACTCTCAACAAGGTGAAGGACGACCTGTACGAAATTGAGGGCGATGGCGGCAACGTCGCCGTGTATATCACGGGCGAGGGCGTAATCCTGGTGGACGACAAGTTCGAGCGGGACTACGAGGGCATCACGGCGAAGGTGAAGAGCGTCACCAACCAGCCGGTGAGATACGTGCTCAGCACGCACCATCATTCCGACCACAGCGGCGGCAACGGCAAGTTCCTCCCCACGGCCGAGATCATCTCGACCGTGAATGCGCGCAACAATATCGTCGAGCACAAGCAGCCGAACGCCCCCGCCGACATGGCCCCCGCGCGCGTGGCGTTTACCGACGAGTGCTCCGTGTTTCTCGGCGGCAAGGAAGTGCGCGCGCGTTACTTCGGCCGGGGCCACACCAACGGCGACGCCATTATCTATTTCCCGGCGCTGCACACGATCCATACCGGCGACCTGATGGCCGGCACGACTCCCCTGATCGACTACACCGGCGGCGGCAGCGTATTGGAGTGGACCAAGACGCTCGACGAAGCGCTGAAGCTCGATTTCGACACGGTGATTCCCGGCCACGGTCCGGTGACGAACAAGGCCGGCCTGCTGACCTACAGGAACAATGTCGAGAAACTGCGCAACCGCGCGGCCGGTCTGATTCGCGAGGGCAAGAGCCAGGAGGACGTCGGCAAAGCGATGATCGCGGAGTTTGGCTGGGCTCCCAACGGAATGCAGATGCAGTGGAGCTTGCCCGGCATGATGGCGGAGTTGAAATAGCCGGAGCGTGCCGCACGCTTTAGCGTGCAGCGGCGAGCTTCAGTTCGCCATCCCTCGGCGTGCTACGCGCGCCTCTGGACTTTCTACACTTGCTGGCCGGGTGGGGCAGGCGCTTTCGCCTGCCAACCGCCGAGCTTCAGTTCGCTGGTAGCGGGACTTCGTCCCGCCACGGCGCGACAAGCGCGCCTAAGCACTGGCACATGCGGGCGTCGTGCTGGAGAAGTTCACTGCTTTTTTTCCACAGGTATGGATTGCTACACTATCTTCTCCTCCAGACAGAGGAGAGAGGTGCATCCATGCGCTCTGCAGTCTCGGCAATGGCGGTTGCTTCGCTCGCCTTACAGGCGGGTGGCATCTGCCAGGAGCCCGCTGCGGCCGCCGGACAGACCCTCACCCTCGAACGGGCCGTACACTTGGCGCTGGAATCCAACCGCCTCATCAAAAGCGCCGATCTCGAGCTGCGGAAGTTCGAAGACCGCCTGGCAGCCACGCGCACCAAACGCCTGCCGGCGATCGACTGGTATGTGCTCGGCTCGCAGCGCCTCACGGCGCTCGATTTCCTCTTTCCGAAGGGGGCTTTTGGGGTGTATCCCGGGGTTGGCCCGATTCCGGCGGCTAACACCGCCATTCGCGCGCCGTTGCAGCCGGCCGCCCTGCTGATCGGCAAGGTAGATCAGCCGCTCTCGCAGCAATACCAGATCGGTCTCGGCCTGGGGCAACTCAAAGTGGGCCAGGAGATTGCCCGCGAGCAGGAGCGTCTCAAGCGGCAAACCGTGGTGAGCGACGTCAAGAGCGCATACTACCAGATCCTCCAGACGCAAAGCGCGCTCGAGAGCGCCGAAGAGTCCATTCGCTTGTACCGCGAATTGGACCGCCTGACCGAGCAGTATGTCAGCCAGCAGGTCGCCTTGAAATCCGAGAGCCTGGAGGTCAAAACGCGATTGGCCAAGGCGGAGTACGACGCACTCACTCTGCGCAATCCGCTGGCCACGCAACAGGAGCACCTGAACAGCCTGATGGGGCGCGACCTCGCGACGGAGTTCAGCGTCAGCCCCGTGCCCGAAGCCAGTTCCAACGAAACGGACCTGGCGGCCGCGCGCCGGCTGGCCATTGAGCGGCGGCCCGAGGTGCGCCAGGCCAGCCTGAAAGTGCGGCAGGCAGAGTACGACCGGCGCATCAAGAAGGCGGAATACATTCCCAGCCTGAGTCTCAACTTCACCTACTTTTCGCCGGTGAACTACGGCGGCATAGTGCCGTCCAACATTGCCAGCGTGGGATTGCTGCTCGATTGGGAGCCCTTCGATTGGGGCCGCAAACGGCATGAACTGGCCGAGAAGAGCAAGTCCGTGGAAGAGGCAACCCTGGCGCTCAAAGAGACCGAGGATCAGATCGCGATCGAGGTGGGCAACAAGTTCCGGAAGCTGCAGGAAACCCGGCAACTGCTGGTGATCGGCCGCCTCGCGCAGGAAACCGCGCGGGAAAACCTGCGGGTGGCCCAGAACCGCTATAGCGAGCAGGCTTCGTTGTTGAAGGAAGTGCTGCAGGTCCAGACCGCTCTGGCCCAGGCCGACAATCAGTATCAGCAGGCGCTGCTCTCGTTCTGGACGGCAAAGGCCGATTTTGAGCGGGCGCTGGGCGAGGAGGAGTGACGATGAAGACATCCCTGGGACGCTGTGAAAAAAACAGTTGCCAGGCGAAAGCGCCTGCCCCACCTGTCTGCAATGCCTTCACCAACGGAGTGGGACAGACACTTTCGTCTGTCAACCCGGCCCTTCCTATACTTGCCATCGTTGCCGCGGCGTGCCTCGCCACTGGCTGCCAGCGTGCGGAAAGCAACGAGAAGGCGCTGACCCCGGTGAAGACCAAAGCCGTGGAGCTGCTGAACCAGTTCGATGAATTGCGCTACTCCGCCAACGTGGAGCCCAACACACGCGTGGACGTGGCCTTCCGCGTGGGCGGCTACGTAGATCATATCCGTCAGGTGGCCGGCGCCGATGGCCGCGAGCGCGACTTGCAAGACGGCGACTTCGTCTCCAAGGGAACGGTCCTGGCGTCCCTACGACAGGTGGATTACACGGTGAAAACCGATCAGGCGCGCGCGCAACTGGGCGAGGCCCGCGCCATGCTGGAGTCGGCCCAATCCCAATTGCTGGAGGCGCAGGCCGGAGCGCAAAAGGCGTCGCTCGATTTTGCGCGCGCGCAGAACCTGTTCTCCAGCCAAAGCCTCACCAAGCCCGATTACGACGCCGCCAAGGCCCAACAAGACACCTCCAGCGCCAAGGTGAATACCGCGAAAGATCAGATCGAGACGGCGCAGTCGCGCGTCAACGAGGCGCAAGCGGCCCTCGGCAATGCGGAGTTGTCCCAACAAGACACCGAGCTGAAGGCGCCGCTCGATGGCGTGGTGATGAAGCGCAATATCGAAACCGGAGCGCTGGTTAGCGCGGGCACGGCGGCCTTCTCTATGGCCGACCTTACCACCGTCAAAGTGGTCTTCGGAGCTTCGGACGTCGTGATGCCCCGGCTGAAACTCGGCGCTTCCTTGCCCGTCCGCA
>Ga0187858_10001297_pt1 | contig 28207 bp, 25 predicted proteins | sample June2016WEW_8_15_FD_133015 | JGI IMG/M metagenome (GOLD analysis project Ga0187858, IMG submission 133015) | Peatland microbial communities from SPRUCE experiment site at the Marcell Experimental Forest, Minnesota, USA - June2016WEW_8_150 | ecosystem: Environmental > Terrestrial > Soil >...
CAGGTCGGCCCCGGCCAGGCAGGCCGAGGTGTGCCGGGCCACCGGCGCGCCGCCGTGCTGGCCAGCATCTTGCAGGCCAGCATCTTGCAGGCCAGCATCTTGCAGGCCAGCATCTTGCAGGCCGGCCCGCGCGGCCGCGGCGGCGACCACCCCGCGCAGCGCCCTGATGGCCCGTTCCATGCCGATGACCTGCGGGTTGCTGCCGCCGCCGCGGGCCTGCCCGAGCACCTTCCCGTCCGCGGCCACCAGGGCCGCGTCGGTCTTGCTGTTCCCGCCGTCGATGGCCAGGATCGCGGCCAGCCCCGTGCTGCCCGGCTCGCTGGCCTGCTGCCGGCTGGCCGGCGGCCCGCTACCGGCCGGGGGCTCGCTCACCGGCCGCCGGCCCACGGCAGGAAGGCCGCGTTTTCCGCAACCAGCCGGTCGGCCAGCTGGTTCGCCAGGTCGTACTGCCCGATCAGCGGGTGCGCCAGCAGCGCGGCGGCCACCCGGTCCCGGCCGCCGCGCAGCGCCGCGTCGAGAGCCAGCTCCTCATACGCTGACACGTGCGCCACCAGGCCGCGCAGCAGCGGGGCGAGCGGCGCGACATCCACCGGCTCGGCCCCGGCCGCGCCGATGATGGCCGGCACCTCGACCACCGCGTCCTCGGCCAGGAACGGCAGCGTGCCGCGGTTGAGCACGTTCACCACCTGCCGGTCCCTGGCGTCGGTGACCAGCGAGGCCAGCAGCGCGACCGCCGCCTCGGAGTAGAACGCGCCGCCGCGCTGGCCGAGCAGGTCCGGCTTGCGGTCCAGGGCCGGGTCGGCGTACATGCCCAGTAGCTCCCGCTCGATCTGCGCGACCTCCTGCGCGCGCGTCGGCTGCCCGCGCTCTTCCGCGACGACCGCGTCGTGCGCCCAGAAATAACGCAGGTAATAGGACGGCACGGTCCCGGTTTCTTGCAGAACGGAAGCTGGCATCCCGGTGTGCTCCGCCAGCTCGCCGCCGTAGGCGGCGATCAGCTCCGGCAGCCGGTCGGTGCCGTCCACCAGCGCAGCCCGCTCCCAGGTGAGGTGGTTCAGGCCCGCGTGATCGAGCTCGACCTGCTCCGGCGCCACGCCGAGCAGGCTGGCGAACTCCCGCTGGAAGCCGATCGCGACATTGCACAGGCCGATCGCGCGGTGGCCGGCGGTGAGCAGCGCGCGGGTCACGATCCCGACCGGATTGGTGAAGTCGATGATCCAGGCGTCCGAGGCTGCGCGCTGACGGATCCGTTCGGCAATATCGAGGATGACGGGGACGGTGCGCAGTGCCTTGGCCAGGCCGCCCGCGCCGGTCGTCTCCTGGCCGATGCAGCCGCACTCCAGCGGCCAGGTCTCGTCCCGGTGCCGGGCGGCCTGGCCGCCGATCCGCAGCTGCAGCAGGACCGCGCCCGCCCCGTCCAGCCCGTCGTCCAGGCTGGTCGTCCAGCGCAGCGCGGCCGGGTGGCCGTAGCGGCGCATGATCCGGGCGGAGAACGGCCCGACCACGGCCAGCCGCTGCTCGTCCGGGTCGACCAGGACCAGCTCGGTGACCTTGATGTCGCCGGTCAGCCGGGCGATGCCGTCCACTAGCTCGGGGGTATAGGTCGATCCTCCGCCGACGACGGCGAGCTTCATGCGCGTTCCCTCACTATCAGAAGGCCTTCACATCCGCGCCGGACTGGGCGACGTGGCAGGCGACCTGGTGGCCCGGCGCTAGCTCGGTGAGCGCCGGGGTGACCTGGTGGCAGGTGTCGATGGCGAGCGGGCAGCGCCAGCGGAACCGGCAGCCCGGCGTCGGGTCGATCACCCGCGGCGGCTCGCCCCGGTCGGTCTCCGCGGTGATGGTCAGCTCGGCCCGCGGGTCGGGCACCGCGGACAGCAGCAGCTGGGTGTAGGGGTGCTTCGGGCTGGCCAGCACCTCCTCGACCGGCCCGGTCTCGGCCACCTGCGCGGCGTACATGACGATCAGCCGGTCGGCCACGTAGCGCGCGCTGGCGATGTCGTGGGTGATGTAGAGGATGGACACGCCCTGCTCGTCCCGCAGCTGCGCCATCAGGTTGAGCAGGCCGATCCGGATCGACACGTCCAGCATCGACACCGGCTCGTCGGCCAGGATCAGTTTCGGCCGCAGGGCCAGCGCCTGGGCGAAACCGACCCGCTGCCGCTGGCCGCCGCTCAGCTCGTGCGGGAAGCGCTGCAGCACCTCCGCGGCCGGGTTCAGGCCGACGGCGGTGAAGACGCGCTCGGCCTCCTCCTGGCGCTGGGCGCCGGACAGCTCGGGCCGGTGCAGCTTGAGGCCGCGCAGCACCGCGTGCGAGACCCGGAACACCGGGTTGATCGAGGCGAACGGGTCCTGGAAGACCATCGGCACGTCGCCCCGGTAGCGGAGCAGGTCGGCGCGGGACCGGAGCGCGGACAGCGGCCTGCCCTGGAAGTAGATCTCCCCGCTGGTCGGCTTGTAGATCTTGGCGAGCAGCCGCGCGATCGTCGACTTGCCGCTGCCGCTCTCGCCGGCCAGGGCGACGATCTCGCGCTCGCCGATGGTCAGGCTGACGTCGTCGACGGCATGCAGAGTGCGCTTCCTGAACGCGCCGCCGAGACTGAAGTGCCTGCTCAGCCCCTCGGTCGCGAGCAGCGGAGCGTTATCAGGCCCGCCGGGCTGCCGCGCTGCCTGCTGGTCGCCCAGCCCGTGCAGCGCCTCCGCGCGGTCAGTCACCTGGCACCTCCGCGCTGGCGTGCCGAAGGCACCGGACCTGTACCCCGCCGACGCTGTACAGCGGGACGGTGGTGCTGTGGCAGCGCTCCAGCACCTGCGGGCAGCGCGCCGCGAACCGGCAGCCGGGCGGGATCCTGGCCAGGTCCGGCGGGCTGCCGGGGATGCCGGTCAGCGGCACCCGCGGACCGCGGATCGAGGGGAACGCCTCCATCAGGCCGGAGCTGTAGGGGTGCAGCGGCGCGTCGAAGACCTGCCTGGTCGCGCCCAGCTCGGCGATCTGCCCCGCGTACATGACCATCAGCCGGTCGGAGAAGTGGCTGACCAGGGACATGTCGTGGGTGACGAAGATGACGGCGAAGCCCAGCTGCTGCTGCAGCTCCTTGATCTGGATCATCAGCGAGCGCTGCGCGACCACGTCCAGGGCCGAGGTGGGCTCGTCCATGATGACCAGGTCGGGGGTGAACAGCATGGCCATCGCGATCATGGAGCGCTGCCGCATCCCGCCGGACAGCTGATGCGGGTAGCTCTTCAGGTGCACCGGGTCGATGCCGACCATCCGCAGCACCTCCGCCGACCGCTCGGCGATCTCCGCCTTCGAGGTCACGCCGTGCGCCCGCATGGCGTCGGCGAACTGGGCCCCGATCGAGGTGACCGGGTTGAGCGCGTTCATCGCGCTCTGCATGACCACTGACAGGTCCCGCCACCGGATCACCGCCAGCTGCTTGTCGGTGAGCCCGACCAGGTTCTGGCCCTTGAACAGCACGCTGCCGCCGCTGATGCCGGCCGGCGGGAGCAGCAGCCGGGCGATCGCGAACAGCAGGGTGGACTTGCCGCAGCCGGACTCGCCGACGATCCCGAGGAACTCACCGGGCTCGACCTCGAAGCTGACGTTGTCCACCGCGAGCACCGTGCCGCGGTCCATGGTGTACTCGGCGGACAGGTCGCGGACGGTCAGGATGGCGCCGCCCGCTGGCGGGCCAGCGATGTCGGCGCGGCCGCTACTCAGCGTTCTTGACACTGACCCTCCGCATGCTCCGGACCGGCCGCAGCGCCGGGTTGCCGATCTCGTCGAACGCGTAGTTGAGCAGGGCGAAGGCAGCGCCCAGGGCGACGATGCACAGGCCGGGGACGATGATCCAGAGCGCCTGGCCGGTCTGGAACGCCTCGTTGTTCTCGGCCCAGTAGAGCATGGTGCCCCAGCTGGTCACGCTGGGGTCGCCGAGCCCGATGAACTGCAGGCTGGAGGAGAACAGCACCGCGTACAGCGCGTTGGTGAGGAAGGCGGCCACGAGCAGGGACGTCATCGTGGGGATGATCTCGACCACGATGACGTAGAGCGAGCGCTCGCCGCGGACCCTGGCCGCCTGCAGGAAGTCACGGTTGCGCAGCGACAGCGCCTGCGACCGGAGCTGGCGCGCGGTGAAGGACCACGAGATCAGGGTGATGACGGCGATCAGCACGCCGGTGCCGGCCCCGTGCAGGTAGCTGCCGATCACGATGAGCAGCGGGAATGCCGGGATGACCAGCAGCACGTCGGTGATCAGGTTGAGCACGCCGTCCCAGGCCCCGCCAAGGTAGGCGGCGGCTATTCCGATCAGCATCGCGATGAGGGTGGCGCCGAGGCCGACCCCGAAGGCGATCAGCAGCACCGGCCGGGTGCCCCAGACCACCTGGGCGAACATGTCCTGGCCGAAGGCCGTGGTCCCCAGCAGGTGCTGCGCCGACGGTCCCAGGCTTCTTGAGTAGATCTCGGCGCTCGGGTTGTCCCTGGCGATGACACCGGGAAAGATCCCGACCAGGCAGAACAAGACCAGCAGCACGGTGCCGGCCGTGGCCTTGCGGTTGGAGGTGACGGCGCGGGCCATCCGGCGCAGCGAGCGGGCGCCCGATATCCCGCCGCCCGCCGAGGGCAGGCCGCCGGCCGGCGCGAGCGTCTGCGTGGTCAGCCGGCCAGGATCGCCGCTGACGCCGGCGCTGCCGGAGGGGCCGGCGCCGCCGGGCGCCGGGAGTGCGGCCATCGCTATCTCGCCCCCCTGGTCCTCGGGTCGAGCACGGCCGTGGCGATGTCCGAGATCAGGATCGCCACCAGCACGGCCACGGTGATGAGCAGGAACAGCGCCTGCATCAGCGGGTAGTCGTCGTTGTCGACGGCCTGCAGCAGCAGGTAGCCGACGCCCTGGTAGTTGAAGACTTCCTCGATCAGGATCGCGCCGCCGACCACGAATCCCAGCGACATGGCGAAGCCGGTGAGGTTGGGCAGGATCGCGTTCCTGGCCGCGTAATCGAGCATGATGCGGTAGCCGGGCAGGCCCTTGGCCCTGGCCATCCGCACGTAGTCCTCCGCCAGCGTGCTGATCATGGTGTTGCGCATGGTCAGGATCCAGGTGCCGATGGTGGTGATCAGCAGCGTGAAGGCGGGCAGGATCGCGTGCTCCAGCACGTTGCTGATGAACGGCCAGTTGAAGCCGGGCGTCAGCGTGTAGTCGTAGCTGAAGAAGTACGGCAGCCAGTGCAGCTTCACCCCGAAGAAGAGGATCAGCACCAGCCCGATCCAGAAGTACGGGATCACCGTCATGATCACGAAGATCGGCGGCATGACGCTATCCAGCCGCCCGCCGCGCCGCCAGGCGCCGAGAATGCCGATGCCGGTGCCGAGCACGAAGGCCAGGATGGTGGTGATCCCCACCAGGCCGAGGGTCCACGGAATGGCGTCGAGCACGATGCGCCCGACCGAGTTTCCCGGCTGGGTGGTCAGCGAGACGCCGAAGTTGCCGGTCGCGACATCGCCCAGGTACCGGAAGTACTGCGCCACCATGCTCTGGTGCGTGTTCAGGCCGAACTGCGCCGTCAGCGCCTTCAGTGCCGTCGGGCTGAGCGCGCCCTTGTGGCCGGCGATCACGGCCAGCGCCGGGTCTCCGGGCATCAGCCGGGGCAGCAGGAAATTGAGCGTGAGCGCCACCCACAGGGTCAGCGCGAAGAAGCCAAGGCGGCGCAGCACAAAATTCATGCTGTTCTCCTGATGCTCATCGGAATGTCCTCCTCACGCTCGCTCACCGGGCAGCGGCCCGCAAGGGGCCGTAGCGGTCACCCCGACGGGCCCGGACGGCGCCCGCGCTGGCGCCGTCCGGACCCCGGTGTCGCTATCCCTTCGGCGCGAGGTTCAGCATCACCTGGCCCCAGTCCGGGTAGTTGTAGGCAGCCGGCTGCGCGTACGGGTTGCTCTGCGTGGGCCAGCCGCTGAAGCTGCCGGTGTCGTACTGGAACCAGTCGACCTCCTCGGTCACCGGGATCACCGGCACGTCCTGCAGCATGACCTTCTGCAGCTGGTCCACGATCGAGTGCTGCATCGCCGCGGACGTGGTCGCGCCGTACTCGTTGATCAGCGCATCGGTGGCCGGGTTGCTGTACCGCTCGAAGTTGGAGCCGGCCGCGGTTCCGATCGGCGCGGAGTTGGGCGAGTACAGCCACTGCCGCAGCTCGAAGTACGGCGTCGGGCCGCCGGTCTCGCTGTCGTAGCCGAGCTGGTACTTGCCCGTGTAGAGGTCAGACTCATAGGTGGTGGCGGCCAGGTTCTCCGGGGTGACCTGAATGCCGACCGCCTTAAGGCTGGCCTGGATGGTCTGCACCGCGGCCACCCAGTCGGAGAACCCGCCGTTGTTGAGGATCGTGAACGACAGCGGCTGGCCGGACGGCGTCTGGAAGATGCCGTCCGAGCCCCGCTTGAAGCCGGCGTTCTGCAGGATGGAGATCGCCTTGGCCGGGTTGTAGGCGTAGTTGTTCCCGTACGCCGCGGCCTGCGAGGTGTTCAGCCAGCTGGCGAAGGTCGGCGTGACGATCCCGGCCTGGTTCGAGGCCGGCTCGTAGCCGTACTCGCCGATGCTGGACGCCTTCTGCCGGTCGATCGCGTACGCCATGGCCTGGCGGACAGCCACGTTCTTCAGGATCGGGTTGGTCAGGTTGATGAACAGGCTCACGTTCGCGACTGGCGGGAACCAGTAGTGGTAGTCCGGGCTCTTGGACAGGTAGAAGCTCTGGATGCTCGGGATGAACTGGCTGCCCCACTGGGCCTGGCCGTTAGCCAGGTAGGTGTTGGCCGTGTCATTGGTGAGGAACGCCGGGTAGTTGACGGTGCCGACCTTGGGCCTGCCCGGCTGCCAGTAATGCTTGCTGGCGGTGTACTTGATGTTCTGCGGGGTGCAGGTGCTGCTGCTGACCACGTAGGCGCCGGTGCCGACCGGGTTCTTGTCCGGGTAGGTGACCGGGTTGGCGACCTTGGACCAGATGGCCGGGTCGACGATCCCGACCTGGTCGGCGATGTAGTAGAAGGACGGCACCGACACGGTCTTGAATGTCATGACGACCTGGTCCGAGCCCTGCGTCGTCACGCTGGCCAGTACCGACCAGATGGCGTTGATGTCCAGCGTCGGGAACCTCTTCAGCAGGTTGAAGGTGAAGGCCACGTCCGCGGCGGTCAGCGGGTCGCCGTTGCTGAACTTCACGCCCTTGCGGATGGTGAAGGTGAGCTGCTTATTGCCGGCGCCCCAGGTCCAGCTGGTGGCCAGCCAGGGAGTCGCCTTGCCGCTCTGCAGCGTGTTGACGAACGCCAGCGGCTCATACACCGGGCCGAGCGAGTAGGAGATGTAGGACAGGTTGAACGGGTTGAAGTCACACGTCCAGGTCCCGCCGCTCTCGTTGTCGATGGTCAGCACGCCGCTGGCGGCCCCTGAGCCTCCCGATGACGAGCTGCTGGTTCCGCATCCGGCAGCCAGCAGGCATGCTGCGACGATGACCCCGAGTACCTTGAGGCGTCTCATTGCGTTAGCCCTCCGATGAAGTGCTCGCGCACCGGATGGCGGGGCGGGACTGCCCGGCCTGGTGCGCAGTGGCGAACGTTGGCCGGCCGGTGGGGTCATCGGCCGGATGGGGGACACGGCGGGTATCTGCCTGCATCATGCCATCGTGTCCATAATCATGGTGTCCTGATGCGTTGTGTCTGGCTGTTGCCGCTGGCGGCCCCGCGCGGCTTCCACGGCCAGGGCCACGGCACCGAGCAGCGGAGCCTCGTAGGGGAAGCGCGCGACGACGAGTTCCGGCGGGAAGGGGACGCCCGCGGTCAGTGCCTGCGCCAGCTGGGGGCGGAGCCTGTCCCAGGACCGCACGATGCCCCCGCCGACCGCGATCCGGACCGGGTTCACGCAGATCGCGAGGTTGACCAGGTGGAAGGCCAGCTCCGCGGCGAACGCCGAGAGCAGGTCGTCGAGCTCGGGATTCTCCGGGCCGGCCGCGAAGATGTCCGCGGCCGTCAGCGCCGGGGCAGCGGAACTGCCGCGGGACGCGCCGCCTGCCTGCCGGGCCAGTCCCAGCCCGCTGACCATGCCCTCCAGCGGCACCCGCTGGCCGAGCGGGACGCCCACGTCGGAAATGGCGCGGAGGTTGTAGCCGATCTCGCCCGCCGCGCCGTTGCCGCCGCTGACGACCCGGCCGCCGGCGATGATCGCGGCGGCGAGCCCGGTGCCGAGGTTGAGGTACACGGCGGGATCGCAGCCATTCAGGGCACCCCACCGCAGCTCGGCCGCGGCTCCGGCCTTGGCATCGGTGGCCATCCGGACCTCCGCGCCCTCGAAGGCGGCCCGCAGCTCGCGGCCGAGGGGGAGCGATTCCCAGCCCTCGATGGCCGGGGCGAGATCGACCCGGTCCTCGAACGGGATGCCGAAGGTGGCGGCGCCGACGGCGGCGAGCTCACTGCCCGGCGCGGTCGCGGCAAGCAGCTCGCGCGCGGCCCTGACGCTGCGGTCGAAGATGACCCTGGCGTCCGGCCGGCCGCCGTCCGCCAGCGCGGCCGCGGCGATGGAGGTGGCCGCCAGCCGGTTGCCGGCCAGGTCGCAGACCGCGATGGCGACCTTGGTGCCGCCGAAGTCGAGGCCCAGCACGACCGGGGGGTTTCTCACGATTACCTGCCTGTTCCGCAAGGCCGTCCATGAGTTACCATCTTGAGATAGTTAGGACAGTATCCTAACTATCGTGGGCGTGACAGGGCCGTGGCCGAAATGTGACCCGGCATGACAGGCGGCTGCCGGACAGGTGATCCTGAAGCCAGGTGATCATGAATTCCAGGCGGCCAGCGGGACAGGCGACCAGGTGCGACGGGCGGCACCCGGCCGGCGCCTTCCCGTCCGCCGCGGCCTGGGCGCCTTGTTGGCCCCGCGGCCGCGCTGCTAGCTTGACGGTCGCGGACAGAGCTGGAGGATCACTCGGTTGGACATGATCTCGTTCGGCTCGGTGTTCCTGGAGCTGGTCTTCGGACATGTGCCCGGGCTGCCGCGGCCCGGCGAGGAAATCTTCACGGACGACTTCGCCATCTCCTGCGGCGGCGCCGTGACCAGCGCCAGCGCAGCCGCGCTGGCGGGCTGCCCGGCCGGGCTGTGCACGGTACTGGGCGATGACCTCGGCTCCCGCGTGGTGCGGGAGTACTGCCGCGGGGCGGGCGTCCAGCTGTCGCCCTCCGCCACGGTGCACCGCCGGGCCGCCGGGATCACCGTGGTGCTGAACTTCGACAATGACCGGGCCTTCGTGACGCATGTCCCGCCCCGGCCCGCCAGCGAGCAGCCGGAGGTGGCCCGCTGGCGGGAGGTGCTGCGTCGTGAGCGGCCGGCCTGGTGCTACCTGCACGCCGGCCGGGGCGTGACCGGCTTCCTGCGCGATGCCCGGCAGCTGGGCAGCAAGGTCGTCATCGACGTCTCGCTCGGCGACGAGCGGCACCGCGACACTGTGGTTGAGTGCGTGCGGCAGGCCGACATCTTCGTCCCCAACGAGGACGAGCTGCTGCGGCTGACGGGCGAGGGCACCCTGCGGGCCGCGGTCACGGCGGCGGCAGCCTGGGGCGCGCAGCTGGTGGTGACGCGCGGCCCGGCTGGCGCGCTGGTAGCGGGCCCCGACGGGATCACCGAGGTCACCGGCGGCGTGCGGCAGGTGGAGGTCAGGGACCGGACTGGGGCCGGGGACGCGTTCGCCGGGGCGATGATCGCCGCGCTGATGCGGAAGGCTCCGCTCACCGACGCCGTGGTGGCGGCGAACGCGGCGGGCTCAGCGGCCGTGAGCCGGCTGGGGGCCGTGGGCGAGGTGGAGGTGGCGGCCTTCGGCGCGTCCAGCCGGACGCTGGGCACGGCATTCCTGCAGCAGGTAGCCGCGTCGAGGGCCGGCCAGGCGGCCGACGAGCCGGGCCGATGAGGCGGCGGATCCGGGGGGCCGGGAGGCCGATGAGGGCCGGAAGAACCGGGGAGGGCCGGAAGAACCGGGGAAGGCGGCAGGCGGATGAGGCGGAGGAACGATGAGCGCAGCGGGGCCGGGCCGGTGAAGCTGGCGATCCTCGGCGGCGGGGGCGTGCGGATGCCCGCGTTCGTCCGCGCGGTGCTGGCCAGCCCGGACTGCCCGTTCGACGAGATCTGCCTCTTCGAGCCGGACGGCGAGCGGCGGGACACGATCTGCCGGCTCGCCGTCGAGCTGGCCGCCGTCCTCGGGCACCCCGGCGCCGTGTCGGTCACCGCGGATCCGGCCGAGGCCTTTACCGGGGCCGGCTACGTGTTCTCCGCCATCCGGGTGGGAGGTAACCGGGGCCGGGTCATCGACGAGGAGGTCGCGCTCCGGCGCGGCATCGTCGGCCAGGAGACAACCGGGCCTGGCGGCTGCGCGATGGCGCTGCGCACGATCCCGGTCGTGCTGTCCTACTGCGAGCTGCTCAGCCGCTGCTCGCCGGACGCCGTGCTGATCAACTTCACCAATCCCGCGGGCCTGATCACTCAGGCCATCTCGGCTCAGGGCCTGGTGCGGGCCGTCGGGGTCTGCGACACCCCGGGCGGCACGATCGGGCATCTGGCCGCCTTCCTGGGCACCGGCAGCGGTACGGTGGCCGGCTCTTACGCCGGGCTGAACCACCTCGGCTGGATCTGCTCGCTGCAGGCTGACGGGCAGGACCGGATGGGCGAGCTGCTGGCCAGGTTCGAGGAGCTGCAGCGCTTCGATCACTGCCTCGCGGCGTTCGATCCCGCGCTGGTCCGGCGGGTCGGCGCCATCCCGACGGAGTACGTCTACTACTTCTACGACGAGCGGCGCTATCTCGACGGCGTGGCCCGCGCCGGAGTCAGCCGGGGCCAGGATGTGCTGCGGCTGACCGAGGAACTGCTCGGCGGCGTCGGGAGGGCATTCGCCGACGGCGGCGTGCAGGCCGCCTGGGCGGCCTACGACCTGCTGATGGGCGTGCGCCGCGACACCTACATGCGGACCGACATGCAGGGCGACAGCAGGCAGGACGAGGCCAGGACCCGGCGTGCGGCCGAGGGGGCAGCCGGAATCGCCGCGGCCAGGCTGGGCGGCTACGAGGGGCTGGCGCTGCGGGTGATCGACGGGCTGGCCGGGCACGGCGCCCGCGACGTCATCGTCAATTGCCGCAACGGCGCCAGCATGAGCTTCCTCGAGCCGGATGACATCGTGGAGATCCCGGCTCGGGTGGACGCCGGCGGCCTGACGCCGCTGGCGGTGCCGGAGCTGCCGCGATCGGCGCGTGCGCTGGTCGAGCAGGTCAAGGAGTACGAGCGCGGCGTCGTGGAAGCCGCGATGAGCGGTCAGGCCGGCCTCGCCGCTGTCGCGCTGTCCCAGCATCCGCTGGTGCCCGGCATCACCGCGGCCAGGGAGCTCATCGGCGAGTACCGGGACCTGCATGGTCAGCATCTCGCCTACCTGCACTAGGCGAGATGCGCCGGGCGGCCCGGATCACCGCCGGGTCGCCTGCCGCATTACCTGATGCGGCCTGACGCGCACGTGGGAGAGGATGGCTGGGGAGGTAGCCGTGACGACATCGCCATCAGCAGCCGCGGGGGCGGCCCTGGCTGGTGTCTCGTCCCGGCGTCCCGCGGCGGCCGCCGCCGATGGCCGCGGATCGGATGACGCGCCAGCCGCGGATCTCGCCGCGCTGCCCGGCTCCGGCCAGCTGGGCGGCGGGCAGGCGGCCCGGCCGCAGCTGATCCGGGCGCTGAACGAGCAGCTCATGCTCAGCCACATCCGCAGGCTGGGCCCGTGCTCGCGCGCTGACCTGGCCCGTCTCTCCGGCCTGTCCAAGCCGACGGTCTCGCTGGCCCTGGTCAATGTGGAGCGCTCCGGCCTGGTCCGGATCGCCGGCCAGCGCACCGGAGTGCCCGGCCGCTCAGCCCGGCTGTATGAGATCAGGCCGGATGCCGGGTTCGTGCTCGGGCTGGACGTCGGGCACCAGTACATGCGCGGCGCGCTCGCCGACCTGACCGGGGAGGTCCGGGCCCGTACGTCGGCCAGGACCCGGGCCACCAGCGTGAGCGGCCGGGTCAGCGAGCTGACCAGGCTGGCGGACGGGCTGTGCGCGGAGGCCGGCCTCACCCGGCCCGATGTCACGCAGACCGTCATCGGGAGCCCTGGCGTGTACGACCCGACGCGCAATGCCATGGCGCTCACTGGCGGCCTGGCCGGCTGGGGCAGGCCGGCCGTGCTGGCCGGCCTGCGGGACACGTTCGGCGAGCAGCTCGTGGTGGAGAACGACGTCGATGCCGCGGCTCTGGCTGAGCGCGAGCACGGGCACGGCCGCGAGTCCGGCAGCTTCGCCTTCGTCTGGATCGGCACCGGGGTCGGCATGGGGCTGGTGCTGGACGGCCGGCTGCACCGCGGAGTGCACGGCGTGGCGGGCGAGATCGCCTACATGCCGATGTCGGAGGGCATGGGCAGCGACCCGGAGGATGCCCGCAGGCGGGGCCCGCTGGAGGCGGCCGGCTCGGCGCCGGCCGTCGTGCGCGCGGCCCGCCGGGCCGGGATGCGCGGCCCGGTCACGGCCCGCCGGGTCTTCGAGGCGGCAGCGGCCGGCGACGAGCGCGCCGCCGCGGTCGTCGCCGGCGAGGCGAGCCTGATCGCCAAGGCGATCGCCGCGATCGTGACTGTCGTCGACCCCGAGCTCATCGTCCTCGGCGGCGGGGTCGGCCAGGCCCCCGGCTTCGCCGCGGCGGTGACCGCCGAGCTGCGCCGGCTGGCCCCGGTCATGCCGGAGGTCCGGGTCAGCGCGCTCGGCACGGACGCGGTCGTGGCCGGATGCCTCGCCTCCGGCGCCGACCTGGCCTGGCAGCGGCTGACCGCGCTGCCGCCGTCAGCAGTTCCGGCCGATGGCCAGGTGTCACGGCCGTCAGGCTGACTGGGCCGACCGGAAGTACTGGGTGGAGTCCTGCGCCCAGAGCAGGATGATGGCGCCCAGCCCGGCCAGCCACACGGGAGCGACCAGCAGCAGCCCGGCGAGCGAGGTCGGATGCACCAGGAACTCGGCCGCATTCAGCGAGTTCAGCAGGAAGAGCACCGACCCGGCGATCCTGGCCCAGTTCCTGCCCGCCAGGCTTGTCCTGGCGATGAGCACCCACAGGCCAATGGCGACCAGCTGGATGATCACCACGAAGAGTGTCGAGGACACCGTGTCCGCGTGCAGCTGGCTCGGCGTCAGCTTCGGGTATGCCCGGTGCAGGGCGCTCTTCTCGGTGCCGGCGGTGGCGATACTGACCATCAGGTCAATCGCCGACAGCACGGCGCCCGCGTACATGAACCACGAGGCCCTGACGACGGACGCGGGGATTGCCGTGGCCTGCGCCGGGCGCGGGGTACTTGTTACCTGGTCTGACCTGGGCATGGCTGCTGCTCCTGTCCGCTGGCGGCCGGCCCGGCGGGTGTCGGTGCTGGCTGCCGATGGGGCGCTGCCGCGGGCTTGGCCGGGGCGGCAGCGTTGCCGTGGCGGAGTGCGTGCGGCGCTATCACTCACCGCCAGCATACTGGCGGCCGGAGCCAGTCAGGGCGGGCCCGCCGTCCACCCGCTAGCGGCGGCCGGGCCGCCATACCGCGACGCGGCCGACCCGGTAGTCCGGGCGGAAGCCGGTCTCGCGCAGGTAACTGAGCACCCGGGAGCTCGAGTACCAGTCCACGACCCAGCCGATGCGCAGCGCCCTGGCGTCGGCCGCCGCGGCGGCTATCCGGGCCGCGCCACAGCTCCTGCCATCCTGGACGGCGATGAGGCAGTCATAGAACGGATGCCGCAGCATCCGCGTGATCGTGGGCCGCGGCACCCACGAGCTGTAGGAGATGGCGCGGGGATGCCCGTCCGCCGTCGCCATCACCAGCGGCTGCAGGGCAATGCGGGATCCCACCAGCGGGATGCCGCCGCGCAGGCCGAATGGCAGGTCGAGCACCACGGAACCGGAGTGGTCGGCCGCGATCGGTGCGTCCAGCCTGGTCGTGGCGGTCGGCATCGGGCGACTGCCGGTGCCGGACCAGCCAGCCTCGGCCAGTCCGGCGATGATCACGAGCGCGAGCACCGCCCTGGCCGCCAGGGCCGGTCGCCCGGCCGGCTGGCGCGCGCGCCGGGTGAGCCACTCGACGCCCGCGCCGGCCAGGATGGCGGCGCCCAGCAGCCCGAGCAGGGCCAGCCGGTCTGCTTCCCGCAGCGCCGACATGCCGGGGACGCGCACCAGCCATGAATAGGGCAGCAGCTGGGAGATCAGCACGCCGTGCCAGCGGGTGGCCAGCGGCACGTACTGCCTGCTGGCGATCTGCAGCGTCGGGCCGAGCGCCAGCGCGGCCCCGGCCAGCCACAGCAGCGCCAGCCACCAGGAACTGCGCCGCCGCCAGGTGACGGCGAGGCCGAGCACGGCCGCGGCGCAGAGCACGACGCCGAAGGTGACGACGCCCTCCAGCGGCTCGCGGTAGGCGTAGCCGGCCGCCAGGGCTCCGAGGTGGTACTGGTGCAGCCGGGGCGACCCGGCGAACATGGCCGGTATCCCCTGCCCGTACAGCAGGTAGGTCCGGGCCAGGGCGTTGCCGCCCGCGCTCGCGCCGCCGGCCGCGGCCTGCTGGGCCATGGCGATCAGCTGCGGGCTGGCCACCACTGCCGCGACGACTGCCGCTGCCAGCAGGGCCAGCAGCTTGCGCCGGGCTGCCGTGCCGCGCTCGCGGACCAGGGCGGCGAGCAGCCAGGGAGCCAGCACCGCCGCCGCCAGCAGCGTGGCCACGACGGCCGATTCCTGATTGGTCAGCACCGCGGCCCCGAGGACCAGGCCGCACGCGATGCCGCGCGGCCAGCCGGGCGCGCGCCGCAGCCGGACGGCCGCCTCCAGCGTCATCGGCAGGAACAGGGTGCCCAGGGAGATGTTGAGGTGAAACCAGTCCTGCCAGGTCACCATCGTGGACAGGCCGAAGAGCGCGCCGGCCGCTATGGCGCCCCACCGGCCGAGCCAGAGCCTGGCCGCACGGTAGGTGACGTAGCAGAGCAGCCCGGGCGTCAGGATCGCCAGCAGGCCGAACGAGGCAGACGGCCCGAACAGCAGCGTGACCGGAGTCATCAGCAGCGCCGGCAGCGGGATCAGCGTGTCGAATCCCAGCTGCATGCCGGCCGGCGCGGCCATGTGCGTGGTGAGCCACGGGTTACCCAGGTGGCTGACCTGCCGGGCCACCCACCACAGCGCCCACACGTAGCTGGAGACGTCCCGTGAGCCGGGCAGCAGGCCGCGGAACGGGTAGCTGACCAGCGGCCAGGTAACCGCGATCCCGGCCGCGACGTACGCGGCCAGCAGGACCAGGTGCCTGCCCGCCGCGCGCCGCCATCCGCCGGTGGCGCCGGGCTCGCCGACGCCGGCGCGGCGGGCGGCCTCGGGCTGCCCGGCATCCGGGCGGCCGGAACCGCCGGGAGCCAGCGTCCCGGAGCCGGCCTCCGGCTGGCCGCCACGGCTGCCGCCTGGTCGGTTCATGCCTCCACCTTGTCCGCGCACCATGACTAGTTACCCGGGTTTCCGGGTGTCCTGCTGACCCCGTTTCCGGTGCCCTGGCCCGCCCCGCCGGCCCGGCCGTGCCGGTGACCGCCGGATCTGCGGGCCCGGGCCAGCGGCCGGCGGGCCAGCGAGGCCCGGTTGGCCAGCACGAGGCTACCGGCTTGCCGTGCTGGCCAGGGGAACTGACAGGCTACAGTCCTCTGGTGGAGACCGGGGAAGAAGCCAGCCTGCGGCTGCCTCCGGCCCGGCTGATCCGCTGGGAGATTTTCGCGGTCTTCGCCGTCTCCCTTGGCGCCAGCGCCGTCAACGCCCTGCTCGACCTGATCGGCGCGCTGCTGTCCCGGCAGTCCCTCGGCCATCAGCAGGCGCTGCTGGTCGGGCCCCTGGCCGTCAACCCCTGGCTGGACCTGGCGCTGCAGCTGGCGGGTATCGCCGAGGCGCTGACGCCGGTCGTGCTGGTCCTCTACCTGATGGCTCGCTCGGGCGAGCCGCCGTCGGTGATCGGCCTGGACGCGAGCCAGCCGGTCAGGGACACGCTGCGAGGCGCCGTGCTCGCGGCGCTGATCGGCGGCGCGGGCCTGGCCCTCTACCTGACCGCCTATCACGCGGGGATCAGCCTCACGGTGGTGCCGGAGAACCTGCCGGCCGTCTGGTGGCGCATCCCGGTCCTGCTGCTCAGCGCCGCGCACGACGGGATCCTCGAGGAGATCCTCGTCATCGGCTACCTGCTGACCAGGCTGGACCAGCTGGGCTGGACGCCGTGGAAGGCCATCCTGCTCAGCGCCGTGCTGCGCGGCTCGTATCACCTCTACCAGGGTTTCGGCGCCTTCATCGGGAATGCGGCCATGGGCATCATCTTCGGCATCCTGTACCGGCGCTGGGGCCGGGTGACCCCGCTGATCATCGCCCACACGCTGATCGACGCGGTCGCGTTCACCGGCTACGCCGCCCTGCACGGCAAGGTCTCCTGGCTGCCCTAGCGGCGCGCAGGCGACCCGGTCCGCAGCGATGCGGAATCTGACTGCGCACGGGAACAGTACGTCGGGCGGGACCGTTGCCGATGGCAGTCGCGAGCAAGGGAGCAGGCGGAATGACGGAGCGCGCACGTGATCACCTGGGGCGGTTCGGGGTCTGGCGGGCAGGCGCCCAGCTCTCGCCGGACCTGGCGGCCAGCCTGGAGCAGCTCGGCTACGGCACGCTGTGGGTGGGCGGCTCGCCCGGCGCGGATCTGCGGATCGTGGAGGAGCTGCTCGACGCCACGACCACGCTGACCCTGGCGACCGGCATCGTGAACATGTGGCAGAGCGGCGCCCGCGAGGTCGCCGCGTCGTTCCGCCGGATCGAGGGCCGTCACCCTGGACGGTTCCTGCTCGGGGCGGGCGCCGGGCACCGGGAGGCCACCGGCGAGTACGCGAAGCCGTACGAGACGCTCGCTGCCTACGTGGACGCGCTGGCCGCCGACGGCGTGCCGGTGGACAGCATGGTGCTGGCCGCGCTCGGGCCGAAGGTGCTGCGGCTGGCCGCCGAGCGGACCGCCGGCGCCCATCCGTACCTGGTCACGCCCGAGCACACCCGGCAGGCGCGAGCGATCCTCGGCACCGGCAAGGTGCTGGCCCCGGAGCAGAAGGTGGTGCTGGAGACTGACCCGGAGCGAGCCAGGGCGATCGGCCGGCCCCGGGTGCGCAATCCGTACCTGGGCCTGGTCAACTACACCAGCAACCTGCGCCGTCTCGGCTGGACCGACGAGGACCTGCGCGATGGCGGCAGCGACGCGCTGATTGACGCGCTCGTCGCGCACGGCAGCGCCGGCGACGTTGCCGCGCAGCTGTCCCGGCACCTGGACGCCGGCGCTGATCACGTGGCCATCCAGCTGCTCACCGGACCCGATGACGATATGCTGGCCCGCTACGGGCAGCTGGCGCAGGCACTGAACCTCTGATCCCGGAACCTCTGATCCCGGAACCTCTGATCCCGCTCAGCGCGGGCTGCCCGGAAGGGCCGGGCCCGTGCTGCGCGCGCCGCCCGGCCGCCTGGGTCCGTGCCGGCCCAGGCCGGCCAGCACGCTCGCGCCGGGCAGCCGGGTCAGCGCCGCTCCCGGCAGGGTCAGCTTGGAGTGCCGGACGCCGCTGCCGATGACGACCTCCGGCGCGGCGGCCACCGCCTCGTCCACGAACACCGGCCAGCCGGCCGGCAGCCCGATCGGCGTGATGCCGCCGTCGGCCATCCCGGTGAGCTCCACCGCCGTCTGCGCCGGCGCGAAGGACGCCTTCCGCACGTCGAGCTCGCGCCGGACCACGCCATTCACGTCCGCCCTGGTGGTGGCCAGCACCATGCAGGCGGCGTACCGGGTCTCGCCGCCGCGCCGCCCGGCCACGATGACGCAGTTGGCGGACTCGGTCAGCGCCACGCCGTAGCGCGCGCAGAACTCTGCCGTATCGGCGAGCTCGGGATCGATCTCGGCGACGCCCACGTCGCCGGCCGGGAGAACGTCAGCGAGGTCGGCCAGCGCGGCCGCAACCGGGTCCGCGAGCAGCTCGGGCCGGCCGAGCGCCGGTGCCGCGCGCAGAATGCCGATCCGCGTCGTCATCCGAGTCAGTCTAGAGACCGCGCCGCGGAATGGCCGCCGCTGCCCGCCGGTTGCACCGGTCAGCGGCAGCGACAGCGCCGGCGGCGCCAGGCGCCGCCAGCAGGCCAGGCAGTCGCCCGAGGAGGCCAGCCAGATGACGAGTACCCAGCAGGCCAGCGGAGCCAGCCCGGTGGATTTCGCCGCCTACGGCGACTACGGCGACTTCAGGCCCGGGCAGCAGCGGGCCGGGAGTAAGCCTGGCGAATTCGTTCGGGCAAATTATCCTTTCCGCGGCCGGATCACCGCCGACGGCTCGAGCGGGCATGCGGCCGAGCCGGGCCGCTATCACCTTTACATCTCCTGGGCCTGCCCGTGGGCGCACCGGACGGCGATCGTCCGCCACCTGCTCGGCCTGCAGGATGTGATCTCGCTGTCCGCGGTCGACCCGGTCCGGGATGGCCGCGGCTGGGCCTTCCGCGAGGGGAAAGGGCACTCGCTGGATCCGGTCAACGGCTTCGCGCTGCTGCGGGAGGCCTACGAGGCGACCGAGCCCGGCTACGACGGCCACGTCTCGGTGCCGGTGCTGTGGGATCGCCGCACCGGCCGGATCGTCAGCAACAACTTCCCCGACATCACCATCGACCTGGACACGCAGTTCGGGGCGTGGGCGGATCCGGCTTACGATCTGTACCCGGAGCGGCTCCGGCCGGACATCGACGCGCTGAACGAGGTCATCTACCGGACCGTCAACAACGGCGTGTACCGGTCCGGCTTCGCCACCACCCAGGAGCAGTACCACGATGCGGTCACCGCGCTGTTCGCGACGCTGGACTCGCTCGAGCAGCGGCTGGCGGGGCAGCGCTTCCTGCTCGGCGACGCGATCACCGAGGCCGATATCCGGCTGTGGGTGACCCTGGCCAGGTTCGACGTGGTCTACTACTCGCACTTCAAGGCCAACCTGCGCCGCGTCAGCGACTATCCGAATCTGCGGGGCTACGCGCGGGACCTGTACGCGCTGCCGGCCTTCCGGGAGACGACGAACTTCGATCACATCAAGCGGCACTACTACACGACCCACCCGCACCTGAACCCGTCCCGGATCGTGCCGGACGGCCCGCTGCTGGACTGGGACGCCCCGCACGACCGGGACGCCCCGTACGGCCGGGACGCCCCGCACGGCCGGGACACGCCGCACGGCCGGGACACGCTCGCCCGCTAGCTGGTGAGGCTGTCCAGAACGGCCCGCACCCGCAGGTCGCTGTCGTCGCGCCGCAGTTCCACGCTGACCGGCTGACCTGGCTTCATGGCCGCCAGGTCGCTCTCCAGCGCCGACATGCTCAGGACGCCCTCGCCGTCCATCCCGGTAATCAGATCGCCCGGCCGGATCCCGGCTTTCGCGGCGGCGCCCCCGGCCGTGACGGCGATGACCGCGACGCCGGCCGGCTTGCCCTGCGCGTCGTCCGCGGTCTGGCCGGTGATGTCGAGGGTGGCCCGGCCCGACTGGGTGACCTTGCCGTGCTCGATAATCTGGCCGGCGATATCCCTGACCGTATTGCTCGGGATGGCGAAGCCGATCCCCGGCACCGCGCCGCCGGCCTCGGGGTCCCGCGCGGTCAGCGTCGGGATGCCGAGCACCTGATCGGACAGGTCCACCAGGGCCCCGCCGCTGTTACCCGGGTTGATCGCCGCGCTGGTCTGGATCGCGGAGGTGAGCAGTGCGGCCGCGCCCTGGCCGCCGGTGTCCACCGTGCGCCCGGTGGCCGAGACGATTCCCTGGGTCACGCTGTCGGTCAGCCCCAGCGGGTTGCCCATGGCCAGCACGATCTCGCCGACCACCGCCTTGTCGGAATCGGCGAAACGGGCGGGCCGCAGCGACCCGGCGTCACCGGTGACGCGGATCACTGCCAGGTCGTCGGGCCTGAACACGCCGATCACGTCCGCGTCCAGCACCTTCTGGCCGGCGGCAGGCAGTACCCGGACCGTCTTGTCACCACCGACCACATGCTCGTTGGTGACGATGTCCCCGCGGGAGTCATAGACGACCCCGGAACCGGCGGAGTCGTTCGTGCTGATCTGCACCACCGACGGCAGGACGGCATCGACGACGCTCTCGTACCTGGCCTGCAGCTCGGCGGGAGGGACGGCTGAGCCCCCGTAGCTGAGTGCCCGCTCGCCGGAGCACGCGGCCAGGACCGGGGCAGCCAGGACCGGGGCGGCCAGCACGGCGCCGGTCAGCAGGATGGCACCGAGCCGGGTCCGGGCGCGCCGGCGCCCAAGCCATGACGGTCGCATCCCTATCCCCCCGTGGACCTAACCGGTCGCCCCCTATTCTTCCACCATGTCGCTTTCCGAATCGCTGGCCGAGCCGATTGCCGGTTCCGGGATCGACGCAGCCGCCGCCACGGTTTCCGCGCTGTCGGCTGCGCTGTCGCCCGGCACGCTGACGGCGGCGGATCTGGCCGCGTACTACCTGGCCAGGATCGAGCGGCTGAACCCGCAGCTGAGGGCGGTCATCACGGTCAGCCCGGCGGCGGCGGACGAGGCCGCGGCCAGCGACGCCCGGCGGGCCGCCGGCGGGCCACGGGGCTTGCTGGACGGCATCCCGGTGCTGGTGAAGGACAACATCGCGGCGGCCGGGCTGCCCGCGACGGCAGGCTCCCCGGCGCTGACGGGCGCCGCATCGGACGATGCTTTCCTGGTCAGCGGACTGCGGCGGGCCGGGGCGGTGATCATCGGCAAGGCGAATCTGTCGGAGTGGGCCAATTTCCGGTCCCGGCCGTCCAGCAGCGGCTGGAGCACCCTCGGCGGCCAGGCGGTCAACCCGTGCGGGGCCGGCCGCAGCCCGTCGGGCTCCAGCTCGGGATCGGCGATCGCGGTCGCCGCGGGGCTGGCTCCGCTGGCGATCGGGACCGAGACAGACGGCAGCATCATGTCGCCGGCCGCCGCGTGCGGCGTGGTCGGGCTGAAGCCCACCCTGGGGCTGGTCAGCCGGACCGGGATCGTGCCGATCTCGGCCGCGCAGGACACCGCCGGCCCGATGACGCGGACCGTGGCTGACGCGGCGGTGCTGCTCAGCGTGATCGCGGGAACGGACGCCGATGACCCGGCCACCGGGCAGGCGGCCAGCCAGGCGGCCGGTTATGCCACCTTCCTGGACCCCGGCGCGCTGGCCGGCGCCCGGCTCGGCGTCTGGCGCGAGGGATCAGCCATGGCGGGCCGGGCGACGGCGGGGCTGCTGGACGAGGCGGTCGCGCGGCTCCGCGGGCTGGGCGCCCGGGTCATCGATCCGGTCCAGCTGGCGGACGCGGACAGGATCCACGAGCCCGAGTTCGCGGCGCTGCTGCCGGAGTTCAAGCACGACATCACGGCCTACCTGCGCGGGCTCGGCGGCGACCACCCGGTCAGCCTGGCCGGGCTGATCGATTTCAATCTCCGGAACGGGGGCGTCACACTCGCTCATTTCGGCCAGGAACTGTTCGAGCAGGCCGAGGCCACCAGCGGGAACCTGGCGGATCCCGGCTACCTGGCCAGCCGCGGCGACGCGCTGCGGCTGGCGCGCGGGGCGCTGGACGGCGCCCTGACCGAGCACCGGCTGGACGCCGTCATCGCGCTGACGGGCTCCCCGGCCTGGCTGATCGACCCCGTGCTCGGCGACCATCACGTGTTCGGCACGTCCAGCCCGGCCGCGGTGGCCGGCTACCCGGCGCTGACGGTCCCGGCCGGCCAGGTCAGCGGGCTGCCGGTCGGGCTGTCGTTCATGGGGCCGCCCTGGAGCGAGCCGCGGCTGATCGCGCTCGGCTATGCCTTCGAGCAGGCAGCCGGGCGGCCAGCAGCGCAGCCCTGACCCCCCGGGGGAGCGCCGCGCTGGCCCCGGCAGCGCCGCGCTGAACGGGAGCACGGGGCTGGCCCGGGAGCGCGAGGGATGGCACCGGGCCGCCGCGCTGACCGGATCCGGAGTGGTGACGGCGCAGCGATAATCTGGCGCTCATGGATTCCTGGCCCGACCTCGCCGTGCCCGATCTGCCGGGACAGGCTCCCGAGACGCTGATCTGGGACACCGCCAGCCGGGGGATGGCCCGGGCAGCGGCCGGCCCGGTGGCCACCCTGTATGCCTGCGGGATCACGCCGTACGACGCCACGCATATCGGGCATGCGGCGACGTTCGTCGCGTGGGACCTGCTGGTGCGGGCCTGGCGTGACGCGGGCCATGAGGTCAGGTACGCGCAGAACGTGACGGATGTCGACGACCCGCTGCTGGAGCGTGCGGAGCGCGACGGGGAGAACTGGCGGGAGCTGGCTGATCGCGAGATCGCGCTGTTCCGGTCCGATATGACCGCGCTGCGGGTGCTGCCGCCGCAGTTCTACGTGGGCGCGGTGGAGTCGCTCCCGCTGATCGAGCGGTTCAGCCGGGCGCTGGGCCGGGCCGGCTCGCTGTACGACCTGGACGGCGATGTCTATTTCGCCCGCGGCACCGACCCGCAGTTCGGCGCCGTGTCCGGTCTCGACACCGCCGCGATGATCGAGCTGTCAGCCGAGCGCGGCGGCGACCCGGCCCGGCCCGGCAAGAAGGATCCGCTGGACCCGGCGGTCTGGCTGGCCGCGCGGCCTGGCGAGCCGTCCTGGCCCTCGGAGTTCGGACCGGGCAGGCCCGGCTGGCACGTCGAGTGCGCGGCGATCGCGACCGAGTACCTGGGCGAGTCGTTCGATGTCCAGGCCGGCGGCACTGACCTGATCTTCCCGCATCACGAGATGAGCGCCTCGCACGCGAGGGTGGCACTCGCCGGCACCGGCGCGCCGGTGTTCGCCCGCCGGTACGCGCACGCCGGGATGGTGCGGCTGGACGGCGAGAAGATGTCCAAGTCACGGGGCAACCTCGTATTCGTGTCCCGGCTGCTCGCGGCCGGCACCGATCCGATGGCGATCCGGCTGGCCATCCTCGCGCATCACTACCGGGACGACTGGGACTGGACGGACGCCGGACTGGCGGCTGCCGCCGGCCGGCTGGCTGCCTGGCGGCAAGCGGTCGCCGCCGCAGGCTCCGATCACAGGGACACGGGCTCGGGTCCTGCGGCCAGCCTGGGTACGGCCGCGGGCCCAGACGCTGCGGCCGTTCAGCTGGTGGCCAGCCTGCGCGAGCGACTCGCCAATGACCTCGACGCTCGTGGCGCGCTCGCGGCGGTCGACCGCTGGGTCGCCGATCAGGACGGCGGGCATCCCGGTTCGGCCCGGCTGGTCCGGGACGCGGTCGACGCCCTGCTGGGCGTTGCGCTCTGAGGCCTGGGCGCCAGCCTGATATCTGCGCCAGTCCTGATACCCGCGGGGCCCGCTCGTCGCTCCGGCAGCAGGGCGGAGCTCGCCCGGCACGCCGCGGGGAATCTCCGCCGCGCTGCCGGCATGCGGCGCTGCCGCCGTCCTCCCGCGCCGCCGGACTTGATGCTTGCGTGATGCCGTGATATCTATGCGATATCGCGTAGATCAGCCGCGTCAGGAGATGGCCATGACCTCCCAGGATCCCCGTGGCGCCGGGCAATCGGCCGCCGAGTCCGGCACTGGCCTCGGGCCCAGCGAGGCTGAGGCCATCGAGCCCGAGGCCATCGAGCCCGAGGCCATCGAGCCCGAGGCCATCGAGCCCGAGGCCATCGAGCCCGAGGCCATCGAGCCCGAGGCTGGTGAGACCGGCGACGCGGTAGCTGGCGGCCAGGCCCCGGGCCCCGCCCTGCTGCTGGTGCGGGCCGTCAACACGCTGCCGCCAGATCAGCGCGAGCAGGTCCTCGCGTGGCTGCTCAGCCGGCCGGCGGGCGGGCAGGGCATGCTGCCCCTCCGGCTGCGTGAGATGAGCGGGCAGCTCCTGGCGTTGCAGCGGGCCGGGGCGGCGTCGAGCACCACGCAGATGACGGCGGGCCAGCAGGTGGTGCCGGTGCGGTTCCCGGTCGATCAGCATGCGCAGCTGCGCACCTGGTGTGCCGAGCATGGCTTCTCGATGGCCACGGTCATCCGCGGGCTGGTGAGCCGCTTCCTGGACGGTCAGCTGCCCGAGCGCAATTAGGCGGTGCCGGTCAATGGCGCCGGAGATCCGGCTGGCCTTCCCAGCCGACGTGCCCGCCCTGGAGCAGGTGGCCGCGGCCGCGTACGAGATCTACCGGCCGCGCATCGGGCGTGCTCCCGCGCCCGTGACCGCGGACTACGCCGGGGCCGTCAGCCGCGGCGAGGTATGGGCCGCGACAGACGAGGGCGCCGTCGTCGGGCTGCTCGTCCTGGTGCCTGAGTCCGATCACCTGCTGCTCGAGAACGTCGCGGTCGTTCCGTCCCAGCAGCGCAGCGGCATCGGGACCCGCTTGCTGGAGCTAGCTGAGGAGCAGGCCGCGCAGCGCGGCCTCAGCGAGATCAGGCTGTACGCGAACGTGGCCATGACCGAGAACATCGCGCATTACGCCAGGCACGGCTATGCCGGGACGCACCGGGGCAGCGAGGAAGGTTTCGAGCGGGCGTACTTCCGCAAGCAGCTTCCCGGGCTGGCCGCGCTCCCATGAGTCCTCACGAGACTGGTTCTCAGCCCAATTTGTAGGTACAATGCCTACAGTGCACGTACACCTATCGGGGAGTGCAGACGAGTGAGCGCCGTCTCGGTCCGGGAGTTCTCCTACAATCCCAGTGCCGTGTTCGCCCGGGTGGAGCGAGGCGAGGCGATCGAGGTTACCCGGCATGGCAAGATCATCGCCGTGGTCGTGCCCGGCTCGGGGATCCTCGCCCGGTATGCGCCGCTCATCGCCAAGGGGATCATCAGGATGAAGCCGACGACAGCCGGGGACCTCGACCAGATCCCGACCTATGACGTGCCCGAAGGCACATCCCCCCTTGATGTTCTTCTTGCTGAGCGGCAAGCGGACGATCGGTGATCTACCTCGATGCGTCAGCCCTGGTCACGCTCGTGACCGGTCGACCTTACGCATCCGAGCTCAGATACTTCCTGGCTAGTACGCCCGAAATGCCGATGGGAACCAGCACCATTGGCTTTATCGAGACGGTCCGTACGCTCGACCGGGTCGGCAGCTACCCAACGGCCATGCAGGACCTGCTAGCCAGTTTCACTGAGATCCTAGTGACGGATGAGATTCGAGACGCCGCAGCGGACCTGCCGGGCGGCGTCAGGACCCTCGCCGCCGTCCACATCGCCAGTGCCCGGGCCATCGGGGATGCGCTGGCGTCACTGGTGAGCTACGACAAGCGGATGCTCGACATTGCGCATTCCATGGGCATTCCCACGGCTGCGCCCGGCATGAGCAGGTAGCCGACAGGGTGCTCCTGGACAGCCAGTCCCGCGCGTCAAGCCAGAAAGCACTGCCTGTGCATCGGACCCGCCAGTTGTCCACACCACGAGATACCCGATAGCCAGGCTGAGGCCGCTGCTTCCAGCCTGAATGCATGACCGACATCTCGCCTGCGGGCGCGCAGTCCCCGCGATCACCTCGTCCGCTGCCGGCCGCTGGCCGGCAGGCCCGCTGCCAGTTAACGATCGGCTCGCCCGCCGATGTGCTGGCCATCGTGCCGCACCTGCTGGGCTTTTACCCCAGCGGCAGCCTGGTCGTGCTGGGACTCGGAGCACCTCGCGACCACGTGGTACTCGCGTTCCGCTACGACTTGCCCGATCCGCCGGACGCCGGCGTCGCGGCTGAGATTGCCGGGCACGCCGCAGCCGTGCTCGGCCACCAGCAGATCCGCGCCGTCATCCTGATCGGCTACGGCCCGGCTGCGCTGGTCACCCCGGTCATGGACGCTGCCGCCGCCCACTTCCTTGGCTCGGGCCTGACCATCGCCGAGATGCTCCGGGCTGACGGCGGACGGTACTGGTCCGGGTTGTGCCGGGACCCCGACTGCTGCCCGGTCGAGGGCGTTGCGTTCGACCCGGGCTCGCATCCGGCCGCCGCTGCTCTGGCCGCCGCGGGCCTCAGGGCACTGCCCGACCGGGAAGCTCTCGCTCGCACGCTTGAGCCCGAGTCCGGCAGCGCCCCGGCCATCCGGCGGGTGACCGACCGCGCGCTGCGCCGCCACGCTGGCCTGGTCGTGCGGGCCCAGCAGGCGGGGGAACGTGGCCTGTGGCGGCAGGTCACCGAATCCGGGCGACGCGATGTCCAGGCGGCAATCCGCCGGTACCGCTCAGATGCTGCCATCACCGACCAGGCCCGGCTCACCCGGCTGGCCGTGGCCCTGGCCAGTCTGCCGGTACGAGACGACGCCTGGGCCCGGATGGACCCCCGGTACCGCGTTCAGCACCAGCGGCTGTGGACCGATGTCGTCAGGAACGCCGCCCCTGAGTTCCGGCCGGCTCCGGCCTCTTTGCTGGCCTTCACGGCCTGGCAGTCCGGGGAGGGAGCGCTGGCCAGCGTCGCGCTGGATCGTGCCCTGGCCGCTGATCCCGGCTACTCGATGGCTGAGCTGCTGCGCGATGCCATCCAGGCGGGCTTGCCGCCATCCGCCGCCCAGCTGCCGATGACTCCCGAGGAGGTAGCGGCAAGCTACGACGACTCAGAAGCGGCAAGCTGCGAGGACTCAGAAGCGGCAAGCTGCGACGACTCAGAAGCGGCAAGCTGCGAGGACTCAGAAGCGGCAAGCTACGACGACTCAGAAGCCGGCACGGCCGCTTCGAGAACCGCCGGGCCCAGGCCAATCGTGCCCGGCCCGATCGTGCCCGTGCCCGGCCCGGCCGTGCCCGGCTCGACGACGAGCCGGGCCAGCAGACGACCCTCCGGGTAGCCCAGAGCGGCCGTCGGCAGCGCTGATGGCCGCCCGCTGAGCAGGACGCGGACCGTGCCGGCACTAGCTGCGGTGCCGCGCTCGCGGCCTGCCATCCTGACCGCGGTGCCCGTTTCAGCCCCAGCTACGGCTTCAACCCGGGCTGCCGCTTCGATCTCAGGTGCTGTGTCAGCCTGGGCTGCGGCCTGGGCCTGGGCTGCGGCTTCAGGTTGGGCTGTGGCCTGGGCCTGGGCTGCGGCTTCAGGCTGGGCTGTGGCCTGGGCTGTGGCTTCAGGCTGGGCTGCGGCTTCAGTCTCGGTTGTCGGCAGCACCCGGCGCAGTGCCTGGGCCGCGACGGCCGGAGCGGAGCCATACGCCGTGACGCCGCCGAGAGCCTTGCTGATCATCTCAGCGGCGAGCTCGTATTCGGTGCAGCCGAGCACCACGGCCTCGCAGTCCCCAGGGGTTCGCGCGGCAGCGTCGGCGACAGCGGCGGCCACCGCCTCCGCGTCCCCGGCGTCGATGGCGTCGGCCAGCCCCGGGCAGGCTACCGGTATCACCTGCGCGTCGGCCCCGAACTCGGCGATGAGCCTGCGCTGGTAGGCGCTATTGGTGGTAGCGACAGTCGCCCAGATGGCCACCGCCCGGTGGGCGGCAGCCGCCGGCTTGATAGCCGGGACCGTTCCCACTACCGGGATTGCCGGCTCGAACTCAGCGCGCAGCGCGTCCAGTGCGTGCACGGAGCCGGTGTTGCAGGCCATCACGAGCACGTCTGGCTGGCAGCGCGCAGCGGCGCGGGCGCAGAGCAGTGATCGAAGCACGATCTCCTGCGACGACCGCGGCCCCCAGGGCATGGCATCCGGATCCATGGTCAGGATCAGGTCCGCGTCCGGGCGGCAACGGTGCACCTCGGCCGCAGCGGCCAGCAGGCCGAGCCCGGAGTTGATCAGCGCGATACGCACCAGCTAACTCTACGAGAGCCGCACGCTGCAGCGTCGCGGGACGCGCGCCCAGCCGCCCGGCCGGGCAGGCTGCCGGATCGGCCAGGCTGCCGGATCGGCCAGGCTGCCGGATCGGCCAGGCTGCCGGATCGGCCAGGCTGCCGGATCGGCCACTGCCGGATCGGCCACTGCCGGATCGGCCAGGCTCAGCCCCCCGGGCAGGGTTTGGCCCGTGTCCCCGGCGCTCCGCCTGGCCCGGGCCTGCGTCGGCAACGACGTGGATGCGTGCCTGCTGCTCAAAGAGCGACGGCAGATACGCTCCCACACTGCTGCTCAGGCAAGCCGAGCCCGCCGGGGCGGGCCGGCCGCGGACGGATGGCACCGCGCCCCGGCTGGGAGCTCACTGACCGGCCGCGGACCGGGCCGGCACGGGCGTATCAGCG
>Ga0187858_10001321_pt1 | contig 27888 bp, 27 predicted proteins | sample June2016WEW_8_15_FD_133015 | JGI IMG/M metagenome (GOLD analysis project Ga0187858, IMG submission 133015) | Peatland microbial communities from SPRUCE experiment site at the Marcell Experimental Forest, Minnesota, USA - June2016WEW_8_150 | ecosystem: Environmental > Terrestrial > Soil >...
AGCGATGATCGACGATGCGGTCATCGGAATGCAGAGCCATGACGAGCTGATCGCCCTGGTGCGTCGTCTGATTGGCCGGAAGCGGCGAAGTAGCGTTAGAAGGCAAGAGGGCGAGCGTATAAAACTCGTCGGTGGACGCGTCGGCGGGGCTGTTGGCCAGCTCAAGCCAGCCATGCACCTTGGCGAGGAGCGACGAGTAGTGGTTAAGCTTGGTGCCTGCAGCATCGATTGCGGAGGCACTGCCGACAGGTACCCAATCCGTGCGCACGGGATACTGCGATGTGGCTGAGCATCCGGGGCTGTGCGGTGGCGCATTGGGCGAGGGCGGTCCGGCGGCCAACTCGCTCTTGTGATACCAGGCGTAGGCCGGCCCATCGGCAGTGAGGACGCCGGTGAGCGCATAGTGCGCGAGAGACATATTGCTTGCAAGCTGCACGGCGCTATCACTGCCAGTGGGCTTGAGCTTGGCGGCCAGCTCTTGTGAAGGTGGAAGATTGACCCAGAGCTTCGCGCCGGCAGGAAGGTTCTTCTTGATGGCGTCCGCGATGAGTGGCGCGCCGAGAGTGACCGGGACGGCCGAACCGGCTTGCTGCAGGGTCCAATTCGTGCCGTCCCAACTGAGGACGTGGGTCCATTGCTGTTCGGTGGGATCGGAGACCAGTGTGGTGCCGGAAGCCTGCGCTTGAGCGGCCGCGGCATCGATCTGATCCTCGGAGAGATTGGAGGGCCAAAGCCAGACGAGCAACGGAGGATTATCAGCGGGAATCCATTTGCTCAGCTCGAAGAGATCGCCGGGAGACACTTTAGCGCTTGCCGGGCTGACGATCTCGGCCGACGAGCGGGCCGGCCGTCCAGGCTGGTGATGCGAAGCTGGACTGTTTGTCCCGCACTGTTGGGCGTGGTCGCGGTGAACTCGCTGCCGACACCGAGGCCGGAGGCGCGGCCGATATCCAGCGAGACAGATCCATCGTCGTTGGTAACGAGCGCCGCAGCGCGTACTTTGTCAGATTTGGCCGCAGCACCACCGAAGAGGGGTTGATTGCGCCGGTCGGCCATGGCGTCGAGCTCGGGTTCCTGGTCGGGCACATTGCTGCCCTCGAGGACGGCCTTTACGCGCTCGTAAACGATGGAGGAGGGCGTGTCGGCGGGCATCGCCTGCAGAGCCTGAAGTAGCGCGGCAGTGAAAGCGCCGTGCGGCTCGGTGCCGGCGGGCATTTCCTTGGCCGTCTGATCCTGTTGCGCGGCCGAAAAGACCAGCGCGGGATTGTCGGTGCGCTGGGTTGGACCGGGGCGTGGCTGTCCGTTCGGCAAGTTGTCTGGAGCTTCGCTGATGTCGCGGGGATCGAAGGCCAGGGCGCGCTCGCGGTAAACCGGACCGATGCCGCGGCTGATGCCGCCAGAGTGACAGCTGTCCAAAATAACAGTAAGGTGAACGCCCTTGTCGAGAGCGGCGTTGAAGATGCGCGTCATCTCGCGGTCGCGCACGTCGAAGCCGCCCTTGTAGGCGTCAGACGGAACCAATGTGCTGTCAGCATGGACATATTGATTGCCAACCAGCACGGTGAGCTTGTTGCCTTTGCTGTTCACGCGCAGCGATCCGTGGCTGGCGTCGTAAAAGACCACCGTGTCGCCCTTTTGCGGAAGGTCCACAAGATATTTCTGCATGGCGGCGAGAATGCCGTCGCGCGTTGTCTGGTCGGCGGGAAGAAGAACGACTCCCGGGCTGGGATGAGACGGCGCCGGGTTGGTAAGCAAGGCAACGTTGGCGGAAGGGAAGCCGAACTTGGGACTCGTGAGCAAATCGGCCATCGCCTGCGCGTCGTTCACAGAGCCGTCGAGATTTTCGAAGGTGCCCAGCTCGCAGCGACCGTAGATGCAGCCGGCAGGATGATCCGGCGTGGTTCCCGCTGGTTGATAGGTATTGATCCCGATCAACAGAGCCCGCTCGGTTTGAGCAGCTGCCATGGTCCCCGCGAAAATGCAGGCCAAGGCAGAAAATGCGGCGATATTCGCTTTCATAAGCGCTCCCGTTGCAAAGTGCGAGCGAGGGCGTTCCCCCCAAAATGCCGCGAGTCAATTCGCGGACGCCGGGCCGCGGACTTCAAACCCCGCGCGGCCTGTTCATCAGAATGGACCACGCGGCCTGACGAATCGCGGACCTGCACGCTGGATGAAAAACAGCCAACTTCAGGAAGCCAACCAGCGTTGCTTGAAAAAGGTCTGCGTCGAGGCCTGTACTACCCTTGCGTTTTATCGACGGTTGCCGAGGCGCGAGGGTTTCAAAATCTGTCAATACCGGGGGGGCGGCGAATCTAATCAAACTCGATTTGCGGGCGCTCTCGCCTGTGAGAACAGCAAGAGTATAGCGCCCCAGGGCAGATAGGCAATCAAGAATAATGGATGGCCGTGGTTCTTGATGAGCTGAAGTAGTTGTAACCGCTACCCTCTGCGAATGGACAATTCAGGACGGGACAGCACATCCGCGTATTCTTCGAGAATCGGTGTGGAAACCTATAAGCGGCTCGGCTTTGTGATTGCCAGAAGGAAGGTAGTTCGCTGAAGGCCGTCAGGTTTCAGTGCTGCGGAGATCAACACGTTCGTATCGATTAAAAGGCGCAATGCGAGCATTAGCGCCTCTTCTTTTCCGATCTTGCTGCCTTGATGACCTGATCGATCTGGCGCGCAGTGAGGCTGGTGGTTTTATTGCGCTTGGCCTCATCACCAATGACTCTGAGTATCTCGGGCTCCGGCGCAGCAAGTTTGACATAATCGCGGATATTCAGAAGAACGGCAGTAGGAGTGCCGCGCTTCACAATGACAAGTGAGCGCCGTTCGAGGTCCATTCGGCGGAGGATCTTGCCAAGGTTGGTGCGCAGACTCAGTGCCGAGACCATGATCGCGCCGTTCTTGCTCGTTGTTGTGGGCGGCATCAACTCTCCATTTCGACTGATCTAACTGTACAGTTCATCCGAACTTGATCAACCTTCGGCCGATCAGAAAGCAGTCTTCAATCAGTTCCCCGATGCACGATTGAGTGGCTTCGAGTGCAGAGCGTAATGAGGTTTTGCTCTGCATCATCGCCCGACTGGCTGCGCAATTCCCGATGGTGAACCTCGAGATTCGACAGCGCGCCGCGACTCTGGCACCTCCATCCGTCCCGGCATAACACCTCGTGCCGCAGGTTTTCGCACAATTGCGGAGCCAGGCGCAGGCGAGAGCTCTTGACCGGAATCCGGTTCATGACGCTTTCTCCGTGATCTGCTCGACAAACGCCTGCCGCTGTTCGCCGGGCAGAAACCGGAAAAACCGTGCGATCGAGAACAAGAGCACGCTGGGTTGGCCGCTGTCTCGGTTGGCTCACGCCAGGAAATCCGTCCCGGAAGATCGGAGTCCCATGTTGATTCTGCAATCGGATCATTCCAACTTGGCGAGTTCCAAATTGAGCGGCAAATGGGCCGCAATCCTCAACATTCTGAGAACGAGCGCCCTGTGGCCGCATTGACCCTATATAATATGGCTATGCTCACAAGCATTTCGCGAGTCGGATGGGCCAGCAAATCACTCGCTCCTACAGTGGAAAAGAGGGGCGAAATGTCTCACATTGGATTTCAAGCGTTGTTGGATTGTCTGAATTAACATATTTGAAATAAATGAGTTATAGATTAACGCGGACTCAAAGTTGTCACGCATTTGTCCTACATTTTCCTTGCATCCTGCGCACCTTCGGTGCTATTCCTTGTGCATTCTGAACTTCTGAACGATCCGAAGAACGGAAATTGGCGTTCTCGTCAACTTTGAGGATTGCTGCGTCGCCATCATTCATAAAAGTGTATTTATTAAGGTTTCACCGAGTGCCTGGGACTTAGAGGGGCGGAGCCTCCCCCTAAATGCAACCCAAAACCTCGTCAAACGTACCTGAGCGTTCCATTCCTTCCCCCGCCATTTAAAAAACAACTGAGAGCAAACGGGATGGTTTTGCATCCCAAATCTGGCTCTGGGGTCAACGATGACAGTTCTGAAGCCGCGCTCACGCAAGGTAAGCGTCCGCCTTTCCGAAGAGGAGTACGTGGCTCTTAGGCGCGTCTGCTCCTTAACCAGCGCACGCAGCGTCTCAGACTTCACGCGCCAAGCTATGCGTGCTGTTGTGAAAGACGTGAATCGAGAAGATCAGCTTGGGCGTCATCTGGACGAATTTCGCGACGGCATAAAGATTCTGGAAAGAAAGGTAGAGCAGTTGGCGACGAAGATTGCAACATTCAAGGGCGAAGGCGCATAGTGAGCGAGATCGCTCAAAATATGTCTGGCTTGATCAACTGAATACATGGGGATAGGTTGAATGCCAGGGTTGGTCACGGAGGGCCATTTCCACCGGGTGGCAGACCTTCAGCTGGCTGCCGCGATCGGATACCCAAAGATTCTCGATTGGATTTGAGGCCGCGGGGCTAACCAGAAGGGCTCCGACAGCCACCGGTTGAACGCAAGCTCCCCCGGCGCTTCGTCAGCGACTTGCCAAGTTTCGGGAAACGCAAGAGAACAATCGTTCGAGACCCAGATGGCTTCACACCTGCGGTAGTGTAGGACCCGATCGATCGAAACAATCCCGCATATTTCAAAATGCTAATGCGCACGGTGCAAACGCTAGAATAGGGTTGGATCCAATCCCGCAAGACAATCGGCCCAACCCCGTCTCTTGCGCAATTGATGGCGGATAGATTACAATGGTAACCAAGTCTCGGTTACATCGATGAATTTGCGAGCACGGTATTCAGTGAAGCTTTCTGCTCCGCGTCGCACCGTAAATGCCAAAGACCGGCAATCTTCAGGCCGAAAGAAGATCCTGACCCACGACAGATCTTATCCTGCTGTGCCTTGCGTCGGGCGATTCCAAAGTTCTCCTGAAAATCGAACAAATTGAGGCTTGGGAACACATGGCGACCTTAGACTACCGGCAGGAGCTATCGGGGCACGAGATTCCGTTCATTAAACGGGAGGCAAGACAGACTCGAGAATTGGCGCGAAGATTCCAGGGCACAGCTACGATGTGGATGGCTCTGGATGCAATTACAGTTGCGGTATCCGCGGTTCTGGCTATACTTTACGAGCTGCATGCCGGGTCGGTGGATTGGGCCGGGGCGTTCAGGCACGGAACACTCATTTATGGCCGCTCAATGTGGATTCTGCTGTTGTGTTTGTGTGGATTTATCATCGCGCTGATGATTACCGGCAAGCGACTTCAGTTGTATTCCCCGAAGCGGCTGAACAGTATATTTCACGAGCAGAAGCTGAGCGCACAGACATGCCTCACCTCCGGTTTGCTGCTAATCGCCACACTCTACCTCATTCATGCCGACGACATTTCCCGCCGTATTGTGCTCGTTACGCTAGGGCTGGTCACTATCTTCCTCGGTTTGAGCCGGTTGTTGAATCGCGCCTTACCTCATCGCCGATTCGAACGAGGCATTGGAACGCGCAAGGTTCTGATTCTCGGTACCGTGCCGGAGGCTCACTTGCTGCGCCGCCTGGAGAGGGCACCGCACCTTGGCCACACCTTCAAGCGCTTTGTCAATCTTCCCGGGTCCTCTCTCAGCGCAAGCGAGGCTGTGGGCACTCTCGACACAATTTTCGAGCATACCGGCAGACAGTTTGCGGATGAGATCATTATTGCCTCGTCATGTGAGCCCGCGATCGTCGAGAACGCGGTGGAACAAGCGATGACCCGGGGAGTCGAGCTGCGCGTGGCTCCGGAAATGTACCACGATTTCGCTGAAAAAGGTTCCGTCAAGTACATCGGCGAGTCCCCTACCATTTTGTTTGAGACGGGCCAAGTGTCCGAGTTCGCAACGTTATTCAAGCGCGCATTCGACTTTCTGTTTTCCAGCGTAGTGCTGATCCTAACTGCGCCGCTCCTGTTGGCCATCGCCATCGCCGTCAAGCTCGACTCGCCGGGGCCGGTATTCTATTCTTCGGCGCGCATCGGTAAGAAAGGCCGAGTATTTCGCTGCATTAAGTTTCGAAGCATGATTCGCGACGCGGAAATGCAGCGTGCCAAGATCGCGCACCTGAACGAGCGGGACGGCGTGCTGTTTAAGGTCACCAACGACCCTCGCATCACCAGGCTGGGCCGGTTCCTGCGCAAGTATTCTCTAGACGAATTGCCACAGTTCCTCAATGTTCTTCGCGGCGAGATGAGCGTTGTCGGTCCCCGTCCGCCCCTCGCAGAAGAGGTGAAGGAGTACGAACTCAGCCATTTGCATCGCCTCGACGTGACCCCCGGAATCACGGGTTTGTGGCAGGTTGGGGCCCGTCAGGACCCGTCTTTCGCGAGCTATGTCTCGCTGGATGTGACGTACATCGATACATGGAGTATCTGGCTGGACTTCAAGATCATCCTGCGCACCATCGGAGTGGTCTTTGCCGGAACCGGTTCCTAATCTGGCCGGTTTCATCATGCACCCCAACGGTGCTCAAAAGTCAAAGGGTTGAGAATGGGTAACCGAGCATTTCATTGTATTGGGATTTCCGGCTCAAGGTGGCGTTCGAACCGCGTCTACAATTTGTTGCTTAATATCGGACTGGGCGTATTGTTTTGTGGTTGTTTCGCCGCTTTGAAGAGCGCCGCTCAGAGCGACCAGGGCGGAAGTGCGGATCCATACCAACAAGCTAATCAATCACCAGACCAGCAAACGCCAGACCAGCAATCGCCAGACCAGCAATCGTCAGACCAGCAAACAGCAGGCCAGCAGCCTGCAGGCCAGCAACCTGCAGGCCAGCAATCAGCAGGCCAGCAACCGGGGCAGTCGACAGAACAGCAGGCCATGTCTGCAGAGCAGATTATCGACATTTTGCAGCAGGAGCCGACGGTTCTGACCGACGTCAAGAACCAGGTTGCGCAACAATCGGGAACGGATCCGAGCACCATCACCGACGATGAACTCTACAACCGCATCAGGCAAGACGCCAGACTGCGCGCCCAGATAACAACTGCTCTTAACAAGCTTGGCTATAGCACGAATTCTATAGCGCCTGCGGGAGGTACTTCCAGAACGGGAGGCGCAGGCCGCGGACCATTCGCGGGAAATGCGCCCCCTGCACGTGGACGACCTAGCATTAAGCCCACTCCATACGCGGAACCGGACAAGCCTCAAGAAATACGGCAACCTAGTCCGTATGGGAATTTACCTTCGCTGCGGGATCTTTACTCTCAGACACCATCCACCGTAGCCGGGCTGCAACGCTTCGGCAGCGACGCCTTTCTGCTCGGCACCGGGAATGCAAACGAACTGCCGATGGATCTCCCCGCCGGGCCCGATTATGTTCTTGGGCCGGGGGATACCCTGATCGTGAATATGTGGGGCGGCGTCTCGAACCGGCTGGACAGAATCATCGACCGCCAGGGCCAGATTGAGCTTCCTGAAGCCGGCACCATCATGATCGATGGAATGACGATCGCCCAGGCACAAGAGGCCATCCAAAAGGCGCTCAGCACCCAGTTTCAGAATGAGCACGTCGAAATCTCTCTGGCCCGCCTGCGCACGGTGCGGGTCTATGTTGTGGGTGATGTGCAGCGGCCCGGGGCCTATGATGTCAGTTCTTTGTCCACGCCGCTGAGTGCCTTGTACGCCGCCGGCGGACCCACCAGCCGCGGGTCGCTACGCATTCTCAAACAATTCCGAGGTAATCAACTGGTTCGTGAAGTCGATCTTTACGACTTCCTGTTGAAGGGTGTGCGCTCGAATAACGACCGCCTGTTGCCGGGCGATACCATTCTTGTGCCGCCTGTGGGCCCGCTGGTGACGGTGGAAGGAATGGTGCGTCGCCCCGCAATATACGAATTGAACGGTGAGACCTCATTGAATCAGGTTCTCAATCTGGCCGGAGGAGTGCTGGTCTCCGCGAGCTTGCATCAGATCAATGTAGGGAGAATTATAGCCAATCAGCGCCGTACTATGTTTAGCTTGCAACTTCCGGACAACGCAGAAGAGGAAAAACAAAAGCTGGCCGATTTTTACATGCAAGATGGGGACGACGTCGTCATCTCGCAGATTCTGCCTTACAACCAGCAGGCAGTCTATCTTGAAGGTCATGTCTATCGCCCTGGCAGTTACCCCTACAAGGAAGGGATGACGATCAATGACCTATTGCATTCCTACCAGGATATTTTGCCGGAGCCGGCCGAACATGCCGAACTCGTTCGTTTGATGCCGCCCGACTTCCGTCCGGAGACCATCAGTTTCAACTTGCACGATGCGTTGCTTGGTAACAATTCCTTTCTCCTTGAACCCCTTGATCTCATTCATGTCTTTGGCCGGTATGACATCGATCCCCCTCGGGTTTTGATCGAGGGAGAAGTTCTTCGCCCCGGCGAGTATCCAATGTCTCAGGGTATGACGGTCGCCGGATTGGTGGACATGGCCGGCGGATTCAAGCGCGATGCCTATCGGGACGAAGCAGATCTTACCAGTTACCAGGTGCAGAACGGCGAAAAGGTAGTTCTCAACCACAGCATGGTTGCAGTGGAGAAGGTGCTGGACGGCGACAAGAGCGCAGACGTCCTGCTCAAACCCGGCGATGTGGTTAGCATCAGGCAAATATCGGGCTGGCAGGACATTGGCGCCTCGGTGAGTCTAACCGGAGAGGTCAAATACTCCGGGACATACGGGATTGTGACCGGAGAGCGCCTTAGTTCCGTTCTCACTCGCGCCGGCGGCTTCCGGGAAGAAGCCTATCCGGCAGGCGCTGTCCTAGAGCGCGTGCAGGTCCGCGAGCTGGGCGAGAGAGCGCGCCAGGAAATGATCCAGCGGATCGAGTCCACGCCGGTGACCTTCAAGGCTGGATTGCTGTCCAGCCAGGATCAGGCGGAGTTGCAACAAGCCAGTCAGCAGCAGCGCGACCAGGTCCTCGCGGCCCTGCGCAGCCATCCGGCCAGCGGAAGGCTTGTGATCAACATCTCCTCCGATATCAGCAAATGGAAAGACACACCGGCCGACGTGGAGTTACGCCCCGGGGATACGATTTTTATTCCCAAGCAGGAGAACTACGCACTGGTCAGTGGCCAGGTATACAACCCCACGGCCATCAGCTATGTCCCGGGGAAAAATGTGGAGTGGTATCTGCGACAAGCCGGAGGCGTGACTCACGTGGGAGACAGAGGTTCCATTTTCGTGATCCGCGCCAATGGTTCCGTGGTTGCGAATGTCTCGAGTTACAGCTTGTTCAGTGGGGGTGGGATTCTGAACGTCCGCATCAGGCCCGGAGATTCGATCATCGTTCCGGAGAAAGGCGTCGGCTCGCAAGCCTGGAAGAATTTGATTGCCGCGGCCCAGATTGCCTCGTCGGTAGCGATTACAGGCGCCGTTGCCGGAATCTTCTGACGGCCAGCTATGTTGTTCAGAACGGTCAAAAGGTGCTGGTGAACCACACCAATGTCGCAATAGAGAAGGCGCTGAAAGGGGACACCAGCGCTGACGTATTGTTCAAGCCTGGCGATGTCGTCAGCATTCGGCGCTTGGCCGGCTGGCGGGACATTGGCGCCTCGGTTGACGATCAACGGAGGTCGAACATGCCGGCAGCTACGGAATTCAAGATGGAGAAGGTCTTACCTCGCTGCTGAAGCGCACTGGCGGGTTTCGCGAGGGTGCATATCCGCCCGCCGTGGTTCTGGAGAGGGTACAGGTTCGTGAACAAAATGAGGTTGGACGCACGCAGATGATCCGTCGAATCGAGGAAACGCCGGTCGTGGTGAGTTCGGAGGTGATGACCGGTACACAGTCGGCACAGGACACGCAAAAGTCACTCGAGACTCAGCGCCAAGAGATTCTCGCGAATCTTCGCAGTCAACCCGTAAGTGGCCGGCTGGTAATCAACATCTCCTCTGACATCAGCCGATCGGAGAATACGCCAGCAGATCTTGAACTGCGCGCGGGCGATACTCTTTTGATACCGAAGCGGCTGGATTTCGTAGCAGTCAGCGGCCAAGTATACAATCCTGTCGCAATAAGCTATTCCCCCCGGGTAGAACCTCGGCTGGTGTTTGCGAATCGGGCGGCGCGACACAATCCGGCAACAAGAGCAAAATTTATGTGTTCCGGGCCGATGGGTAACAGCTGGGTAAGCAGTAGCTTTACGGACACTCGCATACGGCCCGGCGATACGATCTTCGTTCCGGAGAAAATCATCGGAAGTTCACAGCTCTGGCGGAACATACTGGGCGCGGCGCAGGTTGCGTCAGCAGCTGCTCTTCCCTTTGCCTTTGCTGGAGTCATCTGATAGCGCGCCGAACGAAGTGCCTGCTGCATTGGAGACGAAACATTGAGTAACGAAGAAGAACATGATCAGGCTGTCACCGATGTTGAAACGGCCCCGATAACGGGCCCCATAATTGACCTGAAGGCGGCACTGTGGCGCCGGCGTCGCTGGTTGGCCAAGGTGACCGGTCTCGGCTTGTTGCTCGCAACCGCTTTCACATTCACGATCCCTAGTGAATACCAATCGACGGTCCAATTGATGCCGCCTGAGCAATCGTCTCTTTCGGGCGGAGCAATGCTAGGCGTGATGCTGGGATCTTTGCCGGCGACAAGTTTACTCATGCCTGATATGGGAGCCGGGTTGTTGAGCGGAAGAACGGCGGGCGGAACCACCATCGGGATTCTTAGCAGTCGCACGGTTCAGGACGATATAATCAATCGCTTCGATCTGCGAAGTGTTTATCATGTCAAGCTCTACGCTGGTGCACGGAAGCGTTTGGCAGGCATGACGATATTCGGTGAAGACAGAAAGAGCGGCATCATCTCAATTACCGTAACTGACAAAGATCGCAATCGTGCCCGCGACATCGCACAAGCCTACATCGACGAACTGAACAAGATTGTTAACAGCCTCAGCGCTTCCTCGGCCCGCCGCGAACGGATATTTCTTGAGACAGAACTGAAAACCATTAAGAATGACCTTGATTCCAACTCTCAGGCATTGAGCCAATTCTCCAGCCGCAATGCCACGTTTGACCCCCAGAGACAAGCCGAAGCGACTATGGAGACAGCGGAAAAGCTTCAGGGCGAGCTGATTACTGCCAAGACTGTGCTGTCTGGGCTCAGAGCCATGTATGCCAATGAAAACGTGATGGTACGCGAGGCTCAAGGACGCGTCGATGAACTGCAAAAGCAACTAACGAGCATGGCTGGCTCGGGAGCAAACATAAGTACCAGCGCCTCTGATTCTGAGGGAGCACTTCCCTCAGTCCGCGAGTTACCTCTCTTAGGAGTCACATACTACGATCTATACAGAAAAGTGACCATGGAAGAGGCTCTATATGAGGCTTTGACCAAGCAGTACGAGCTTGCCAAGGTTCAGGAAGCCCAGGAAATTATACCGATCAAGGTGCTGGACGCACCGGAGTTGGCGGAGAGGAGATCTTCCAAACACCGTCTAATCTTTATGCTTGTGGGCATGTTGGTATTTGCTCTTGCAGGGAGTTTGTGGGTTCTCGTAACAGAGTTTTGGAATATTACTGACAATTCGCACCCTGCGAAGGCATTTTTGATTCAAATACTGCAATCGACTCGGCATCGCAATCCAATGACTTCCAATTGAGTGTGTGACCTCGAGACCCGATAACGTAGGCTCCGACAGAGGGGCCGCAAGCAGTTTTTGTCGAGTGTTCAAGGAGTTTTTGCAGATAGTTGCTCCTGGTGAGTGTGATTTACCGACAGTCGGTTTGGACGTATATTCCTCACAGCCTAATCAACCGCCAGGGCTTACAGCACAACAGCACGCGTCACGCTCAAAAGGTGGCGCGTCTCGACCATGGTTGCGAGCAACGGGAAAGAACACAAGTTGTCAATAATGCCCTGTGAAGCCTGTACAAAAACGCGATTCAAAGAGCTTTCAGCCCGCCTAAGACACACATCCTTAAGAAATTCCCCGCATTCAGATCAATTTTGAGAACGTCCTGGAGTTACCAGGACCAGGTAGTCGTTCTCCGAATGACTTCGAGAGTCGTGCGTAAGGCTTTTAACGCAATCGCGACGTCAGCAGATAGGACCAAAGCCTCCCGATGAACTTGGTGACCGTCGTAGTAAACACGTTGAATCGTCCAGCGGAGGTTGTTCAGGCTTTAGAGAGCGTTTTTGCGCAGACCTATCCCGAGTTTGAGGTTATCGTAGTTATCGATGGTCCGGAACCTGTTACGGAAAAAGCTGTACAGGACTATAGAAATGGATTGCCCGATCCGTTGCGCATCCGTGTGATCGTCAATGAGACAAATCAAGGTCTATCGGAGTCTCGCAATATCGCGAGCCGCGAGGCAAAAGGCCGCTGGCTTGCATTTCTAGACGATGATGACCGGTGGCTTCCCGATAAGCTTAAATGTCAGGCTGCTGTTGCTGAGAACCTCGCGGGTGATTTCACTCTTGTCGTATCTCGCTTCATTATCAAGCGCAATTCGGAGGATGAAGTCGCGCCTGCACGTTTAGCTGCCCCCAGCGAACACCTTAGCGAATATATGTTTTGTAACCGTGGAAACCTTATTCCCTCGACGTTCTTCATGTCGCGAGAACTCGCCCGTGCATATCCCTTTTCCAGCGCTTGCAGAGGCTTCGAGGATCTTGACTGGCTCCTGCGAATTGCAGCGGACCCGAGAACGAAGGTTGCGGGAGCTCCCCAAGTTCTTACGGTATACAACGGCTATCAATGCCTCAACCGTGAAAGGCAGAGCGCTAAATGGCAATCACTCTATGGATGGTCGATTCAATCTCGTAGATATTTTACTCGTAAGGCGTATGCTTACTTTTTCGCAAAGGTCGTAATTCCCTACGCAAAGGAAAATGGTGCATCCCTAAGGGAACTCCTTCATGTGGCTATGGCTGGAATGTTGCTAGGCACATTTCGTCCTGTGATTTTGTTCTTTTGCGTATCGTCGATCTTTTTTGACAGAGAAACCAAGGCGCGCGTGCGCCGTCTTGTTTCTGCGAAAGCGCGAAACAGCGTACGACGGGGGTCTACCTAATGGATAATGTTGTACAAGGGCTTAGGGCAACGCCCAAGAGTGAGCCTTCGCAATGTAAGACGTGGCTTGCTCAAAATGGAATCTGGAGCTCGCCTTCCACTTGGTTGCTCGCGCTTCTGATGGTCTATTTATTGACAGCTGGTCAGTTTATGACCAAAGACATTCCGGACGATGCCAGTTTGGCGCTAGGATCGACCGAGAATCCCTTCGATGTGCAAATGCAGATTGCGGCCTGGCTAATTGGCGTAGGGATTATGCTCCCATGCACGAAACAAACGTTGAAGGCCGTACTTTCCGAGCCGCTAATAGCATGCTTGATGTGCTTGGTTCTCCTTTCATGTATTTGGGCAGATGTCGGAGTGATCGAGTGTTTGCGACGCGGCGTGATGGTTGACCTGACGATACTACTTGCATTCTATATCAGCAATCAGTACACGCAGCGGGAACAGCTATCCTTGCTATATAACGTTGGGATCGTTGCTGTTGTTTTATGCTTTGTCGTAGCACTGATTGCACCAGATTATAACCACGGCTTCGACGGAGAATGGAAAGGCATCTTTGGTCACAAAAACGACTTGGCAATCTATCTTCCCTTCGCCATAACCCCCGCGCTGTTTTTGAAGTCGCCGAAGTTTAGGGGCCAGCTCCTCAAGTGCGCAATTATTACCTTATGCGTTGTACTTCTGGTTCTTTCACAGTCACGCAGCGGATGGGTAACGTGCACAGCATTTCTCGTTTATTTAGTGATCTGGAAGCTCATTCCCAAAGGGAAGATGAAACATTCAGTTCTATTGAAAATTGCGCTAATAGCGAGTGTCGTACTAGTCGGTTTCCTCGTTTACGAAAATCTGGGAGCGGTGGCGGAGTTCCTTGGGAAAGACCCGAACCTCAGTAACAGAACGGATATTTGGGCCGCGATCTTACCCAGCATCTTTAGTCGCCCGTGGCTGGGTTATGGATACGGCGGCTTTTGGCAAGGCCTAGAAGGGAACTCCGCCGGCGTGATACTCATTGTCGGGACATGGCTTGGCCATGCACATGACGGCTATCTTCAAATTGTTTTGCAGCTTGGCCTTGTAGGATTGGCACTTACTCTAGCCATTACACTAAGTGGATTCAAGAATTCATTGAAACTCCTTGGCTCTGCTGAAGAGAAGTATTATCTCTGGTATACAGGAGCCTTGGTGATGTTGATTGTTGGAAGTATCGACGAAAGCTTCCTTTTGCGCCAGAATGCCTTGATGACTACCATATGGGCATTGGCAGTTATTGAACTTCGGAAGAGCGCCCGAGGCGAAAGAAAGAACGATGATTTATCACGTCCTCACTGAGCAAGAGAATTTCTCCGAATTCGAGGGAGGGGCGATCTCGCGCTGGGTGGCCAACGTTCTCCGTGATGAGCCCGATACGCACATAATTTGTCAGAAGGCGGACAACTCGTGGGGGTTTGAGCGCGACCGTGTTCATTTGTTGCCAGGTCTCCATAACTACATCAGGTTTAGAGCGCGCCGACTTTACCCCGCATGGCTCAGTGGGGCGATTCTGAGGAATCTGGGACTCCCGGGAATTGCTGAGCTCAAGCCAGGCGATGTTTTGTGGGTCCATGGAGAGCCGGCGATTGCTTCTGCGTTAATTCATTTGAAGCAATCGTCTCGAGCGAAAATGGTCATCCACCTGCATGGGGCGGCTTTTCTCACACACAATCGAGGAATGCTTGCCCGGTTGGCCGCGACGTGCGACCGCCTCGTGTTTTGCAGCCAGTTTCTCGAGTCGGATGCTCATCGTCGATTTCCTGAGCTAAGGCGCACAACAGTTTTGTACAACGGTGCGGACGGAAGGCTCTTCCGCCCTCTCGGGTTTGCGAAAGCGAATGATCCTCCGCTGATTGTCCAAGCCTCGCGCATGCATCCGCAGAAGGGGGTGCATGTCTTGCTGAGTGCGATGCGCTTGCTTGAGGAACGGGGAATTAGAGCGCAGGCGAGAATCTACGGGGCGGCCTTCTTTGGGGGTAGTCGTGTAACGCCCTACTTGCGGGAAGTACAACGGGATGCGCCTGCTAATGTGCACCTTGCCGGCTACGCGTACGGTGAAGAGCTTGCATCTGCAATCCGCTCGGCAGATGTATATTGCCTGCCATCTACTTTCGAAGATCCATTCCCGTTGGCCATCCCTGAAGCGATGGCATCCGGCTTGGCCGTGGTTGCAAGTCGCGCCGGTGGAATTCCAGAGGCAATGGAAACCTTTGGAGGGCTTTTGGTTCCTAAAAGTGACCCAATTGCACTCGCGGATGCTTTACAGCAACTGATTCTTGCTCCAGAGCAGCGTACTGCAATGGGTTTGAGAGCGCGAGAGGCTTACGAGAAGTTCTTTACATGGAAAGCTGTTCGTCAAGGCTATCGCGAAATCTTAGAGACGCTCTAGTATTGTGCATCAAACATTCTCGTTTATGCCCACGTCTCACATCGACAATCGCTGGAGTAATTGTTTCCGAATTGGCCTGGCGTTTGTCTCATGCTAAGAGCTGTTTTGTTGTTAGTCGCCTGCCGATGAGATTGCTTGCCAAGAATGCAGTATGGATTTTCGCTGGCCAAGGCGTGTCATTTCTGGTTCAGGCGGGGTACTTTATTCTGTTAGCGCGCCTCCTGGGAGCTTATGATTACGGGCTTTATGTTTCGGTAGTGGCCTTTGTCTCTGTTGGCAGCCAGTTTGGCACTCTAGGTTCCGGCTATGTGCTACTTCGCTATGCCAGCATGGATCAGACACTCTACGCACAGTATTGGGGGAGTGTTCTGCTTTCTGTTATAACTGCTGGAACCGTCGTAGTAGCACTTCTGACCCTGCTCGGAATACTAGTTCTCCCGGATGCGCCAATTCCTCTGATCTTGATTGTTGCAATCAGTGACACGATGCTCGGCGGTCTGGTGCAGTGCGCAGGACAGGTCTTCCAGACCTTCGAGCAAATGAGCAAAACTGCATTGATCTCGTTGAGCACAAATCTGATGCGCTTGCTTGCCGCGGGCGGCCTCTACCTCACCTTCGGACATTCAACTCCAATGATCTGGGCAGCCGCGGTATTGTGTGTCTCGGGTATTGTCGCGGTAGTGAGCGTTGTGCTCACTACGCGTAGGTTTGGGAAACCAACGTTTTCGGCCAAACTGCTGGTGAGACATACGGGCGAGGGTGCGATCTTCGCCGTTTCCTCATCTACGACATCGATTTACAACGATCTTGACAAGATTATGATGGGTCATCTGGGAATGAACTTCGCAAACGGGGTTTATACTCTTGCCTATCGCGCGATCAACCTCGCGAATGTGCCAGTGTTTGCCATCCATGCCGCTGCATTTCCACGATTCTTTCAGCAAGGTCATCAAGGTGTTGCTGCGACTCTTCCGTTGGCGAGGAGGCTGCAAATTCGTACTGCGATGATAACTATCGTCCTAGCGCTGACTTTGTTTCTCTCAGCACCACTTATTCCCATCTTGACAAACCGGTCATATACACAGAGCGTTGCGGCATTGCGAATCCTGTGCATAATCCCTTTCTTCCGAAGCTTCCAATGGAGTGCAGGGGATGCACTCAGTGGAGCTGGGCTGCAGAAGTTGAGGTTGATTTTGCAGGCTTGCGCCGGATTTTTCAATCTTTGTGCGAATCTTTACCTTATTCCTCGCTATTCGTGGCATGGCGCGGCGTGGTCGAGTCTTGCAACCGATGGAGGGCTGGCGCTGTCGAGTTGGATTCTCTATTTCTTCTTGGTAGTGAAACGGCCAAAGCTAACCGGACCACAGCACCGCGAGATCGCGTCAGATTTGGCCTTTGAAGCATGACATGGGTGTGGCATTGCCAACATTGCTGCGGTACCGCAAATGATGTTCGATCACCTCGCTCGGGACGGAACCAAGGCGGTAAGCTAATTAATCTCAAGAAGCCTACCCATCGGGGGCGCGAAAACATAAGATATCCGTCAAGGAAAGCTAGCGTAGATTCGAAGTATCATTCTGTTGAGGAGCCAAATGCCGACCCATCCTAAGTTCTTGAACGAGCTGTTCTCAGATTCGCCAAAGCTCCATCATGGGGAGACGGAGATGGCTCGAACCCCTCAGCGCAGCGAATCTGGCCTAGACAACGATGCGTGGTCCCGGGTTCCATGGAATGCAAAGGGATGCTTTGGCATTACAAGGGCGGTTGGCAATTTTCTCGACGAGCATGTGAAACCCGGCTGGACAACTCTCGAGACTGGTTGCGGTCGATCGACCCTTATCTTCGCCAACGCCGGAGCGCTACATAGATGTGTAACGCCAAGCGAGAGCGAGATTTCTGAACTTCGCGCCTGGGCCTCTGCTCACAAGGTCGACCTCTCACGCACGACATTCGTCAGCAAACCATCGGAGCAATACCTGCCAACCTGCAAAGACCTAAATCTGGATTGCGCATTTGTCGACGGCAAACACGCTTTCCCATGGCCCGCCATTGATTACTTCTTCTCGGCGCAGCTGCTTAAGCGCGGAGGTCTAATGATCTTGGACGATACGAATCTTGCGCCAGTAAAGATTGTTACGGAATTCCTCAAGGAAGACATACCACGATGGGAACTGATTGCGGATATTGGGACCACTAGTGTTTTCCGCAAGCTCGTGGGCGACATAAACGACGTGGCGTGGCACATGCAACCATTCGCCACGCACAGACTCCCGCCGACCCCTCGGGGAATTAAACGTGTTCTATCGGGAATCAAGCGCAGAATCACTGGCTGAGACTTAGCCTAGGCTCAAGAAAGCCTGTAGAGGGTAGTCTGAATTATCCCTCCGCAATCAGGTCCTTGGCATAATTTCTTCTCCTCTAGCGCCTTCAGATTAAACGGCGGGCTAGTAAGCACTATACCGCTATTGAGGAAGAGTCTGAAGTAGGGTCCTGTTCGAACGTCTAGGTTGTGAGGGAATGACTCGGCCGCAGGTAGATGTTCGGTCAAAACAAGATACTTATATTTCCTCATTAGTTGTGGTAGCACTTTCTCTATCATTTTGTTGGAAAGGTGTTGCAGAACTTGTCTGATGAAAACGACTTCGGCCAGAGGAAGTTCGTCGGCAGTGATATCCAGAACCCTAAAATCGACATTCAGAGATGCGAATTTCTCCTTATTAAACGCTATAAGTGGTTCAACAATATCGCAAGCTATATAGTTTGCACACAAGGCTCTGACACGTGATCCTACTGAGAAATCTCCACAGCCGAGATCTACCACGTCGGGCTTTGTCGGAAACGAGCGCAAGAACATGTCTATTGACTTGATATACGCCTCTACAACATCGTTCTTGCGCGACCCCGAGCCAGAGTAGTACTTGTCGGATGGATCATTCGACTTTCCCCAGGCGTTTTTCGTGTAGATTAGAGTAAACGCCTCCTTTACAGTTAGGGCTTTATACCTTTCTAACACGATCCTCATCCGAAATCTGTTAAAGGCAATGAGAAGAGGGTCCGGCAAAAGCTTCCTAATCGCGTTCTTGATGTTAGTCATCATGGTCCTAATTCAGGGAGAATACAGATATCACCGTATGATACACAAGGTGATAGCAGGAAGCAAAATAGGAAGCACAATCATCTAGCAAATTGTGCGTGTTCGTATTCCTCTGCAGAAGAAGAAGACGGGGCCAAAGCATCAGGGAGCAGCAGCAGTAATGCTGTTTCGGGGCATGGTAGTCCGACTCAACGTGTTGCCACTATAGGAATATTAACATCGGCCCGAGGCGGGAGACCTTTTGACCATAAGAGGAGAGAACAAAGGGCCGGCTTTTGAAGAGCTCTTTGATAGGGAAATGCTTCCGAATCTTCGTTCAATCAGCGTCGCTCGAAGCTGGTTATTCTGTGGCTCCTCAATGCGTTTCGAGCCAAGGAATTCGAGTAACCTGCCTTCGAAGAGGTGGCTGTGACTACAGCACAACGCCCACGCATTGGTCTCGATCTGCACTTTGTGGATGGTCGCGTGCAGGGACTTCGGACTCACTGCGTCGAAATGTTTTCCCGCGTTGTCCGTGCGACTCCGGAGATTGACTTCTATTGCATTATGGCGAAGACAGAGCTTTTGCAGAAAGAAGGCTTTACGTCACCGAATGTAATTCCGGTTCGGATTCGTCGTGCCAGCCATATAGAGAGGTACGGATTCGCAATCGCCTCTGCAGCGCGAAAGCACAAATTAGATCTTCTGCATTGTCAGTTCTCCGCGCCTCCGATCGTTCCATGTCGGACTGCGATAACGATTCACGACATTCTGGCCAAGACTCATCCTGAGTACTTCGGCCGGATATATCGGCTTCTTGCAAGCATCTCTCAAACCATTGCGGTGCGCCATGCGAGCCAGATATACACTGTTAGCGAGTACTGCAGGCAGGAAATTGCGCGTGTCTATAAGATTTCGGAAGGAAAAGTGACCGTGCTTTTGAATGGCGTGAATACGGAGCGATTTACTCCTTCACTGGGTGCTGTTTACAACGAGGTGGAGCGTTACGGACTAGTCCCCGCAGGCTACATCCTCACCGTCGGGCGCCTGGAACCCCGCAAGAACCACAGGCGAATCTTCCAAGCCTACGCGAAGCTCCCCCCTGCGAGACCCCCCCTGGTCTTGGTTGGGCAAAAAGATTTTGGTTATCAAGGTGCATTGAAAACAATTGAAGAACTCGGTATTCAAAATGAAGTGCGCATACTTCAGGATGTTGGCGATGATGAGCTGCCCAAGATTTATAGGAATGCAAAGATCTTCATCTACGCAAGTTTGGCAGAGGGGTTCGGGATGCCGGTCCTCGAGGCGATGGCCGCTGGGGTACCGGTGGTTACCTCCAACAATACAGCACTGGTCGAAGTGGCGGGAGATGCTGCCGTGTTAGTTGATGCAACAAGCGTCGATAGCATCGCGAAAGCGCTGGAAGACTTATTGAGAGATCCGACTGCACGGGAGAATTTGATAAGGCGGGGCCGTGAGCATTTACAGAGGTTCACTTGGGATAGGTCCGCGGAGTTGTTGCGCAAATCCTATTTCAACTTGCTCTCAGGTGCGCAGACAAATCGTGTTTTGGAATGAGGACAATAAGTCGGTAACACTTGCGGCGATTGTGAAGTTGGGGATCATGCGACTTTTGATTCTGGGAACACGGGGCATACCGGCAAAACATGGCGGGTTTGAGACATTCGCCGAAGACCTCGCATATTACTTAACCACGCGCGGGCATCATGTTGCTGTGTATTGCCAAGGAGAGCACAATTCAGAGGTTTATGTCGATGAATGGCGGGGAATCACCCTCATCCATTTCCCCAGCCATTCCGGTGCGGTCGGCACAGTAGAGTTTGATATCTATTGCGCACTCGACGCACTCAAGCGCAAGGGTCTAATCCTCACTCTTGGATACAATACTGCGGTCCTTTCCGTTCTATATCGACTATTCGGTCGTACTCAGGTCCTGAACATGGACGGCATCGAATGGAAGCGTGCCAAGTGGTCAACGTTTGCCCGTCTTTGGCTTCGGATCAATGAGTACGCAGGTGCGATGCTCGCCAATCACCTCGTCGCAGATCACCCTGCAATCCGTGAGCATCATCTGCGCCACGTTAAGCCTGCGAAGATCAGCATGATTCCTTATGGCGCGACCTGCGAAGCCACGAACTGGGAACCCGAATCGCGCCTCAGTCAATACAAGCTGAATCCGCGTTCGTATGCGTTGGTGATTGCTCGCACTGAGCCGGAAAATTCAATTCTCGAGATCGTTCAAGCATATTCTAGTAAGAAGCGCGGTATGCCCCTCGTGATCCTTGGCGAATATGATAAGAATCGACCTTATCATGCGAAGGTTATGGATGCAGCGAGTAATGAGGTTTTCTTCGTAGGTGCCATATATGACAGGGAAGTCGTGAAAATGTTGCGCAACTACGCTAAGGTGTATATCCATGGACATCGGGTGGGCGGAACGAATCCGTCGTTGATCGAATCTCTGGCTTCCGGGAACGCTGTCATTGCTCACGACAATCCCTTCACGCGTTGGGTCGCCGGAGAGGGGGCGAAGTTCTTCCGCAGCGGAGAGGAGCTCTCCGGCATTCTTGACAACATTTTTGTAGACGAAAGTTTGTTAGAGGCGATGAGGCGGTCAAGCATCCAGCGTCATGCTGACTACTTTACTCAACTTGCAGCGTTGCAGAGTTACGAAGAACTCCTTGAACGATTTGCAAGGCCGTGATTTCCCAATGCTCCACATGATCCGAGCGGAGCATTTCAACTGTTCCTTCGGATATCGACCCACGTGGAGCTGCGGATCCGAAACCAAAGACCGACAAATCTTTGCGCTAGCTTTCTTCCTAATGGTGGCGCGCACCGGCCCGCGCGACCTGTTCCTGCGCCGCATCGAGTTCTGGGATGAGGAGCACCAGCGCACCCTGGTCTTTTTCACCAACCGTCGCCATTTCGCCGCATCCACCATCGCCCGCATTTACAAAAGCCGCTGGCAGATAGAACTTTTCTTCAAGGCCCTGAAACAGACTCTGCGCATCAAGACCTTCGTCGGTACCAGCCCCAACGCCCTGCAGACGCAGATCTGGACCGCGCCGATCGCCATGCTCCTGCTCAAGCATTTGCAGCTTCGCTGCCGCTTCGGCTGGAGCCTGCCCAATCCGGCTGCTCTCTTTCGCTAGCAGTTATTCGTCTATCGCGACCTCTGGCTGTGGATCGATGAACCCTTCCAGCCTCGGCCCATGCTCACCGACGCCGCACAGCAGATGCTGCTCTTTGCGTTAACTAACTCGGACAGCACGAATGCCAACCTCAAGCCGCAAACGATAGCCATGGCATGAGAACACCACAGTTTTCTCCATGCCGCCGCTTCGCTCCATGCTAATTTGAACAGCAGTGAGTGTGATGATCCCTGTTCGGAAGCAACTTATCAACGCGCTTGCGGAATGGGGATCTTGTTCGGGGATTCCGCGCAGTTATCAAACTCGTCCAAGGGTGGCCGCAAAACAGGAGCACCATTACCGTGATTTCGGCTCTCGTTCCCTTGCTCTGCCCATTTTCGGCGTAGTACAGCTAACGCACGTCAAATCTCCCAACTTCGGAGTCACGATGTCATTTAGGCTTATCAAACAACTTGCATGGTGGATTGTAATCATTCTTCCGCCAGTCTGCTTTTATTACCTTCTTATGGAGTCAGTGAGCAGCATTCCGTTTCTCGACGACTACAATTCGATTCTGTCTTTTCTTCTTCACTGGAAAGAAGATCACGGATTTCAGCATGTCGTGCGAATCCTATTTTGGCAGCACAATGAGTATCGGCTAATGTTCGAGAATGCCATCGTCAGCGCGCAGTATGCGATGCTTGGACACACAGACATTAAGGCACTTTGCATTTTGGGCGACTTGTTTGTTCTTCCTATATTTGGTGCACTTCTATTGATCTGGAAGACGGGACAAGCTTCTGGGACCTCCACCGCCATTGTTTTTGCCCCGGCATCCTATCTTCTATTTCAACTGCAGTATTACTCCGCAGTAAATGACGCAACGACCTCACTGCAATACCTGCCTGTAATTCTATTCGCACTGCTTTCGTGCTACCTCATCACGAGAAAAGATGCACTTTCTTTTTCAGGTGCGTTATGCTGCCTGGCTCTGAGTATAGCGTCTTCGGGGAACGGGTTTTTCCTGCTACCGATCGGGTGCATCATGTTCATACAAAACAAGGGCTACGAGAGGTTGATCGTGTGGTTAGCGACGGGCGCTGCGATGTCTCTCATTTACTTCTCGCACGGATATAACTTTCATAAAACGGAAGGTGGTACAAGGGGTCTATTGAGTGGCTTTGCGCATTTTTCTCCAACTTTTGCGGCGGCGTTCCTTGGTTCCACCGGAACGACCTCGAGGCCTGTACCCGCAATTGCTCTAGGCATTCTCCTCCTGGTCGTCTTTGTCATTGCCACCAAAGATCGGCTCTTCGCAAGTAACCCCGCTCTGTATTATTCGATGCTCTTTTTCATAGTGACCGCGATGGCCGTGTCCGGCCTTCGGTCCGACTATGGGGCCGGGGTACCCACCGCCCTTGGTTCGCGTTATCGAATTTTCTCCGTGACAATGGTGATCCTTACCTACTTTTATCTGGCTGGCAAGTATCGTGATATCCAATGGAATCGTGCTTTCGCCAGGGCGATCCCGGTGGCACTTTGGATCACATTGCTTGGGTTTACTATTGCCTCTGATTGGGCCGGCGAAAAGCAACTCCTTATGAAACGGCAAAGACTTGAATTCGCCCTCATGCGCTGGTATCGACATGAGCCTCCGTTGCCAATGACTTCTGAAGGGGCAGACGATTATACGGCCAGGATGGCGAGTTTGGGGTTCTTCGAGCCGATCGAACCGACTTTATCGAGTTCCATTCATGAGGGAATTTATAGGCTGCCGCAACTTCCCGGTCAGCACTGACTCCGAGTGGCTCCAGCCTTGCATGGCACCTCGATCAAAGTTCCCCGGGGAGTATCGGGGTGGACGAGAAGGCGTTCCGCAAGGGACATAACAATCTGACACTGGTCAACAATCTGGAGCGCAGCCGGGGTGCCGTATGTAGCCGAGGAGCGCAAGCAGAGCAGTCTGGGCGAGTTCCGGGGAAAGCTGACGAAGGAGTAGATAGAGAGCATCGGTGCGGTAGCGATGAACAGGTGGAATCCGTTCATCGCGTCGGTGGAGGCACATCTGTAGGATGCGGCAAAGAAGATCGTATTCAACAAGTTCCATGTGGCGCAGCATTTAGGAGAGGAAGTGGACCAGGTGCGTCGCGAGGAGCATAAGACTCTGAACGTTGCAGGCAACGGCCTGCCTGACGGGACGCGCCACGACTGGCTGCGCAGCCGGGCGGCGACGGAGCCGAAGGACCGGCGGGCTTTCGACGAGCTGAGAAAGAGCGGGCTGCAGATGGCGCGGGCATGGGCACTGAACAAGACGGCGATGGTGCTGAATAGCTACGCGTATGAACGGCCGGAGGGAAAGCATATCCGTTGGTGGTAGAACAGGACGGTGAGGAGCCAGCAGCGGCCGATGCTGGAAATGGCGCGCATGCTGAAACGGAGATTTGAGAACATTATCACCCACCTGCGACACCAGATTACGAACGCTGCCAGCTGATCGATCAACGTTAAGATTCAGTGAGTGAAATACAGGGCCCGCGGCTATCACAACAAGCAGAACTTCATCCACGCGATTTATTTGCATTGCGGCGGTCTCGACATGGCACCCGTATCCGCTAAATTGTCGGAAGCGCCTTGTTCTTGAGGCGCTGCATACCGCTTATCATGATTTGTTGATTCCGGCGGGTACCTTCGAGAACAGAAATGGAGGGTATAATGGTGCAATCGGGAGATTTCGATGAAGAAGGTCCTTGTTACAGGTTCTTCGGGTCTAATTGGATCCGAAGTATGTCTTTATTTTGCCGGTGAAGGCTGGGAGATCCACGGGATAGACAATAATCAACGCGCTGCATTCTTCGGACCCAAGGGGGATACGCGCTGGAATCAGCGCCGGCTCGAGCGCACGGTTAAGGGTTTTGTCCATCATGAGCTGGATATTCGCGACCGCCAGGGAATACTGGACATACTGAAGCAGGTCAAGCCTGATGCCATTGTTCATACGGCGGCACAGCCAAGCCACGATCTCGCCGCCTCGATTCCGTTTGATGACTTCGATACCAACGCCGTGGGCACCTTGAATCTGCTCGAGGCGACGCGCAGGTACGCGCCCGAATCGCCATTCGTATCGATGTCGACGAACAAGGTTTACGGTGACGCGCCCAATGAACTACCGCTCAAGGAGCTTGAAACCCGCTGGGAGTATGCGGACGAAGCTTATCTGAATGGCATTCCAGAGACGTTCAGGATCGACCAGTCGAAACACTCAATCTTCGGCGCCTCAAAGGTTGCGTGCGACGTGATGGTGCAGGAGTATGGCCGCTATTTTGGCATGCCCACCTGCGCGTTGCGGGGCGGCTGTCTCACCGGGCCCAGTCACTCGGGGGTCGAGTTACACGGATTTCTGAGTTACCTGGTCAAGTGCAACGTGACAGGAACGAAATACAACATTTACGGGTACAAGGGCAAACAGGTGCGCGATAACATTCACTCACTCGATGTTGCGCGTTTTATCGCAGCGTTTATTGCTAAGCCCCGGGCCGGAGAGGTTTATAACATCGGTGGAGGGCGCTCGAACAGCTGCTCCATTCTGGAAGCCTTTGCGAAGATAGCCGCTATCTCAGGCAAATCGATGGTCTACGAGTATCAGGAACAGAACCGAGCGGGCGACCACATCTGCTATATCAGCGATCTGCGGAAGATGAAGGAGCATTACTCGGGGTGGGATATTTGGAAATCGCTGGACGACATCTTCTTGGAAATCTACGCCTCGTGGGCAGATCGGGAGAAGACAGCCGAGTGAGAATGGCGGGGCGGGCGTCCCGCGGCAACACACGAGCGATCTGGGCAATCTGTGGACGTTCTGCTGGATTATCGCGCTGGCACCCACATCTGTTGTTACAGTGGTGGGGCTGGGATGGCGATTCACTATCCTGAACTGGAAACTACCGAAACTCTTATGCGGACAATCGCCCAAATGAGCGTGTCGCAATCTGCGCGGTTGGTAAAGGCTTAGCAACATGAGAATCCTCATCTCTGGGGTATGTGGTTTTGCTGGCAGTCATCTGGCTCGTTACCTGTTGGAATCGCGCCAGGATGTTTCGATCATCGGAATCGATAATCTTGCTCGATTGGGCAGCGAAACGAACCGGGTATCTCTGAAATGCCTTGGCGTGCAATTGATCCATGGGGACATCCGGTCAGCCAGCGATCTGGAGACGCTTCCGGCGGTTGACTGGGTCATCGACGCTGCCGCGCAGCCAAGTGTGTTGGCTGGCCGCGACGGGAAGACAAGCACGCGCCAACTGCTGGAACACAATTTGCTGGGCACCATCAATCTGCTGGAGTATTGCCGGGCGGCGCATGCCGGCCTTATTCTGCTCAGCACCAGCCGCGTTTATTCGATTTCCGCATTGTCGAGTTTGCCACGGCGTGTAGAATCATCGGCTTTCGTGCTCGATTCCGGGCAGCCTTGGCCCGCAGGGGTTGGGCAAGCCGGCGTCATTGAGGGGTTCAGCACCGAAGCTCCGATCTCCCTTTATGGTGCTACCAAGCTGGCAAGTGAGCGGCTCGCACAGGAGTACGCCGCAGGTTTTCAGGTTCCGCTCTGGATCAATCGCTGTGGTGTATTGGCGGGAGCCGGACAGTTTGGCACTGCTGAACAGGGAATCTTTTCTTACTGGGTCAACGCGCACTTCGCCAGGCGCACGTTGAAGTACCTTGGTTTTGGCGGTCAGGGATTCCAGGTTCGCGACGCATTGCATCCGCGCGATCTCGCTTCCATGGTGGAGATCCAGATGCAAAGCGGGGCGCAGGGCCAGCTCTTCAATCTCTCTGGCGGCCAGGCAAACTCGATGTCTCTGGCGCAATTGACTGCGTGGTGCAACGACCGCTTCGGTCCGCATTGCCCGGTAGAGGATGGTTCCGATCGTCCATATGATGTTCCGTGGCTCATTCTGGACTCCGGCAAAGCGCTTGCCGCAACCCAATGGAAACCCCAGATCAGTCTGCAACAGATTCTCGAAGAGATCGCCGAACATGCTGTGACCCATCCCGATTGGCTATCAAAATGCGAAGCATGAACATTCCGCCTCCGGAAGCGCCTACGCTCAATCTCTTGTCGGTGGTCATTCCGGCAAAAAACGAGGAGGGCTGCATTGCATCCACGGTCGAACATCTCCACCTGGAACTGCGCCTCCACAACATCCCGCACGAGATCATCGTGGTGGATGACGGCAGCAGCGACCGGACGGCGGAGATCATGACCGAACTCGCCGGCCGCATTCCGGAAGCACGGTTGGTGACGAATGGGCCGCCGCCCGGGTTCGGCCGCGCGATTGCCCATGGACTGCGCCATATGCATGGTGATGCCGCCGTGATCATGATGGCGGATGAGTCGGATGATTGCCGCGATGTGGTGCGCTATTGGGACAAGCTGAACGAGGGCTGGGATGCTGTCTTCGGATCGCGTTTCATGAAGGGCGGTGGGGTGATCGATTATCCCTGGCTCAAACTGCGCCTGAATCGAATCGCTAACCTCTTCATTCGCGCCTTATTTAGAGTGTCGCTAAACGACACGACGAACGCATTCAAGGCATACCGCCGAACCGTGATGGAAGGGTGTCAGCCTTTGCTCTCCGCGCACTTCAATCTAACTGTTGAACTCCCACTGAAAGCGATCATTCGAGGCTACTCCTGGACTGTGATATCGATTACATGGCGAAACCGGAGAACCGGAGTTGCGAAGCTGAAGATTCAGGAGATGGGCAGCCGTTATCTGTTCATCTGTTTGTACCTGTGGCTGGAGAAGCATCTGAGCCGCGGAGATTACAAGAAGGCGGCTGCATGAGCTTTCCACATTCGCCAACCGAATTACAGCGATTATATGAAAGACGCTTTGCGGGCAAAGCGAGTATCGCGATAAAGTTTGGCGGGTGCTGATCGACGAATAATTCACGCGGTGTATTGCAGCAGGCGCACTGTTCTGGATAAGGGCTGCAGGTGCTGCGAGTTCATAAACAACGTGGTTCGGTCCGATGGCCCATAATGTATGATCCGCCGCGTCGCTGCAAGAGCGAAGTCGGTGGTGGGATAGTCTGCGAAGATGTATCCGGCCTGTTGGCGTGACCTAATGGGATGGACCCGCCTCGTAGAGGTGAGTTGATAGGCTCACCACGAGGAGGACGAACCATGAAGGTGGTAGCGGCTGTAGGGCTGGACATTGCGAAGCAGGTATTTCAGGTGCA